>Ga0116192_1002583_pt1 | contig 11944 bp, 12 predicted proteins | sample AD_UKC113_MetaG_FD_89876 | JGI IMG/M metagenome (GOLD analysis project Ga0116192, IMG submission 89876) | Active sludge microbial communities of municipal wastewater-treating anaerobic digesters from Hong Kong - AD_UKC113_MetaG | ecosystem: Engineered > Bioreactor > Anaerobic > Digestate...
GGTGCTTTGCGCAATCCATCAAGAAGTAAAATAAGTTGGTCAATATCCTTAGATATTACATCTGCATTTGGCAATGAATCGGGCGAAAATGAGAAATAGCTTTTATATAAAGGCAAATCCATTCCGTCATCAGTTTTTGTCGATGCATTAACATAAATATAAAAATAATTTTCATAAGTTTCGGTTTCAGTACCTTCGCTTGTGATTAATATTTTCTTACGAGAATTACCTCTAAAGCTAACACTGGACGAGTAAATCCACGGATAAGATTCAAATTTTTTGGATAAAGTATTTAACAAAGGTTTAATTTTATCAACGTTTGGTATAATAATAGCACCTTTGCCATAAAATTTCACGGGCTGCTCCTGTGAGAAATCGGCAGAAGTATCTTCTTCTTTGACTTTTACTTTTGAATTAGTCACAGCTTTCTCATAGCGTTCAATTGCATTTTTATATGCCTTGTCAGTTGCAAACCATAAAATATTACGTATAGCTTGCTCATCATCATTAAAAGGAAGGTCAATTTGACCTACCGAGGGAGAATAATCATAACTTGACCCTCGAATAATATGAGTATTATCGAATTTGTAATCGCCTACTCGCACCTGGATATCAAGGGAGCGGGAGCTATCAATTATTTGATTATCGAGAACTCCGTTGACGCTTGAAATAGTTGTATTTCTATTATCTGTAATATAATAAGAAATAAAATATGGTGGAATTGGCTGAGTTTTTAATGAATCCATATAACGTTGAAGTTCTGGTTTAACTATTTGAATTAATTTGGATTGCGTTTGAGCTGACGCATCAAAATTCGATATAAATAGTACCAGACTTATTATGATTGCATAAATCATATTACCTCATTTATTTTAGTTGGCAAATTTCTGTTAAAATGCTATTAGTTGATTTTGGATGTATAAAAGCAATTTGCATATTGTGTGCACCTTTGCGTGGGGCTTCATCAATTAATCGAAAATTTTCAGATTTCAATCGATCTAATTCCTGAACAATATCATCTGTTTCATAAGCAATATGTTGAATTCCTTGGCCATTTTTTGCGATAAATTTTGCTATGGGGGAATCCTCGTCAGTCGCTTGTGTGAGTTCTATCCTCACATTTCCAACTTCAAAGCTTGCGATTTTAACTTTCTGGTCTTCGACGGTTTCTCGATGGATATTTTCAAATTGTAATAATTTTTTGAATATTTCTAAACTTTCATCGAGATTATTTACCGCTATCCCAATGTGATTAATAGATTTAATCATTTATTTTGCTATAATTTATTGTATTTTGTAGCAATTTTAAATCATCTATTGAATTAACTCCCTGAATTTCATTAAATTCTGCTAAAGCGTTTGCTTCAACTTTATAATTTTTATTTTTTAATATTTCAATAACATCTGTTAAATAATACTCACCTTGCGCATTATTATTATGGATTTCTTTCAATGCATCGAAAAGAATATCTTTTTTAATCAAATAAACGCCTGAATTTATTTCATTTATCCCTTTCTCAAATTCATTTGCATCCTTTTCTTCTACAATACGCAAGAAAATACCATTTTCATCACGCACAATTCTACCGTAATTAGTTGGACTCGGAGCATACGCTGATAAAACAGAAACGTCTATATTTTTTTTAAAATGTAAATCAATGAACTCTTGCAATATTTTATAACTTAATAGTGGGACATCGCCGCTCAAAATAAGCAAATCACCCGAGAACCCACTCAGTGCATCCTCGGTTTGCAAAATAGCATGGCCTGTGCCCAGTTGCTCTTTTTGCAAAACGTATTCTAATGAAAAAGAATTCAAATGTTTTTCAAAATTACATAGAAATTCGATAACTTTATTTGCTTGATGTCCAATAATTACAATTATTTTTTTTGGTTTTATAGAAATTGAAGTTTCAAGCACATATTCAAGAAGCGGTTTGCCATTAAGCAATGTAAGTACTTTTGGCAAATTGGGATTATTCATTCGTTTGCCTTTACCTGCTGCCAGAATTGCAATTGCAAGATTGTGTGGTGGCATCTTAATTATTTGATATTATTGTGTTTGCAGAAATTTGATGGCTTAAAGATTTTATATTATTTTTTTTATCGACAAGAATTATAGTAGGTTCATATTTAGATAATTTATCATCATCAATTATAGCGTAACTTATGATAATTACTTCATCACCGACTGCAATTTTGCGAGCTGCTGCACCATTAATGCCAATATTTCCTGTGCCTTTTTCTCCTGATATAACATAAGTTTCCAAACGCTCGCCATTATTTATATCCACAATAGAAACTTGTTCATACTCATATATATCAGCAGCATCCATTAAATCCCTATCAATAGTAATACTCCCTTCATAATAAAGATTTGCTTCTGTCACAGTTGCACGATGAATTTTCGATTTCATCATAATTCTTTGCATTTCTATCTCGAATAATTTTATTTTAAGACGAATGATATTCTAAATAATGTTTATAATCATTTATTTTAATATCGTCTATATAATTTCCAAATTGATGAATCTTGTAATTTTGTACTTTTTTATAAAATGTAAATGAAAGAAAAGATAGAAGAAATAATTGAGAATTATAATAAATTGCAAGCAAAGTTAGATGATCCTGAACTGATAAATGATTTCGAGAATTTCAAAAAGATTTCTCGAGATGTAAAGCAATTGAAACAAATTGTAGAAAGAGGCAAGGACTATTTAAATTTGCTAAATGAGTTAGAATCAGCGACAGAATTAGCTGAGCAATCAAGCAACGACTCCGAAATGAGAGAAATGGCATGGGAGGAAGTCAGCTCATTACGTCCAAAAATTGAGGAAATCGAAGAAGAATTGAGATTTTTGCTATTGCCAAAGGATCCAAATGACCAAAGGAATTGCTTTGTTGAAATTAGGGCAGGTACTGGTGGAGAGGAAGCGGCTATATTTGCCGGGGATCTATTCAAGATGTATCAGCGATATGCTGATATTAAAAATTTCAAATTAGATATTATAGATTTCAATGTGAGCGAAAAGGGTGGATTTAAAGAAATTATATTTCAATTATATGGCGAAAATGCTTATGGAACAATGAAATACGAGAGCGGTGTGCATCGAGTTCAACGCGTTCCTGAAACGGAAGCAAATGGCAGATTGCACACAAGTGCGGCAACCGTTGCAGTTTTGCCCGAAGTTGATGATGTGGAAATTGATATAAAGGAAGAAGATTTGCGGATTGATATATATCGTTCAGGGGGTGCAGGCGGTCAAAATGTCAATAAAGTTGAAACAGCAGTAAGAATGATCCATATTCCAACGGGAATTGTTGTAACCTGCCAGGATGAACGTTCCCAATTGAAAAATCGCGAAAAAGCAATGAAAGTTCTCAAAGCACGGCTCTATGAATTAGAATCATCAAAGCAAAAGGAGGAAATTTCTCAAAGTCGGAAGTCAATGGTGAAATCAGGCGACCGTTCGGAAAAAATTCGCACTTATAACTGGCCACAAAATCGTGTGACTGACCATCGATTGACGGGGGAGGATAAAAATTTCCCACTTCGCGATGTTATCGAGGGTAATTTGGATGAAATTATTGAAAAATTAAAAATTCAAGAGCGAACAGAATTGCTTAAAGCAAGTTCAGAAATTTTATAAGATTATTTATATTAGTAAATTATGCAAACAGTAATAATCACAGGAAGCGCAAAGCGATTGGGACGTGGTCTTGCAATTGAATTTGCAAAGAAAGGTTGGAATATAATCTTGCATTATAATAGTTCTCAGGACGAAGCAATTGCAACCGCTGAGCAAATCAGAGCATTCGGAGTTAAAGTATTTCCAATTCAATTTGATTTATCGAATTATCAAGCAATTGAGGAGGGATTTGAAAAGATTAAGGCGGAGTTCTCATTTCCCAATGTTTTAATTAATAATGCGGGAATATTCCCTCCATTGACAACATTGCAAGATATAACACCCGAGAGTTGGGATTCGATAATGAAAGTAAATTTAAACGCGCATCTATATACATCCAAGTTTTTCACAAAATACGCAGCGGATAATTCGAGAATTATCAATATTGCATCTGTTGGAGGATTAGAAGTGTGGAAGCATCGGATACCTTATAATGTGTCAAAAGCGGGTGTAATAAAATTAACAAAAGTGCTTGCAAAAGAGCTTGCACCACGCTTTTCGGTTAATTCAATTTCGCCTGGGACAATAACATTTGAGGAAGATCCTGTCAATGATTCTGCTGAAAAATATCCTATGAAGCGATTTGCAACAGTTCAAGATATATTCGAAGCGATATATTTTTTTGCAACTGCGACAAATTATATTACGGGACAAAATATATGCGTTGATGGCGGATTTACTCTAAAGTAATATATACAAATGAAGTTGATTTATCCCGCAATTGCAAATGACCATACCAATCCTATTACAAATAAAGAGCTTATTAGTAATTATCTGCTCGACAATTTTACAAAATGTGGTGTTGAAATCGAAATTGCTACAGCACCAAAATCAATTACAACATATATTTTATTTATTTATAAGAAGATTTGTAAATATTTATCACATAAAAATTATCTACTCGAGCGTTCAATTTCAATATTGAAAAAATCTTCTAAATATGTTTCAAAACAAATTGCACAATCAGATGCTGATTTTGTTTTTGCATTTGGCACTATACCCGTTGCATTTCTCGAAACAGATAAGCCAATATATATAATAACAGATGCGACATTTCATATTATGCATAATTATTATTCATACTATTCGAATTTATGCGATCAATCTTATAAAAATGCTGACCTAATTGAAAAGTATGGATTATTGCGAGCAAAAAAAATATTCCTTTCGTCAAAATGGGCAATTGATGATGCAATTAATTATTATAATGTTCCTGAATCAAAAATTGTTCATTCATATCTTGGTGCAAATATCCCACAACCCCCTAAATTTGAAGAGGTTGAACAATTTATTAATACAAGAAATGATGGGATTCTTAATTTGATTCTCATTGGAAAAGATTGGTATCGTAAAGGAATAGACCGAGCAATTGCAATTAATAATGAAATCCTCAATCGAGGCTATAAATCAAATTTAATTATTATTGGCAGCAAAGCTCCAAAATATATTTCTAATAATAATGTGAAAATTATTGAAAACCTTAATAAATCAATTCCCCAAGAATCTGAAAAGTTTAATGAGTTATTAAGCAAAAGCCATTTTATGTTATTTCCTACTCGTGCCGATACTTTTGGCCACGTAGTATGCGAGGCATCTGCTTATGGTGTTCCGACAATTGCATCGCAAACGGGGGGTGTTGGAGATGCTGTCAAGGATGGAGTAAATGGCTTTTTAATTGATTTCAATGCATCAGGTTCGATACAAAAATCCGCTGATATTATTGAATATTACTTCAATAATAGGAATGAATATTATCAGCTTTGCCTATCTTCTTTTAAAAGATACCAAGAAGAATTGAATTGGGATGTGATTGTTTCAAAAATACTCAAAGTGATTAAAGAAGACCTGGGGACTATATCGAAAATGGGAACTACATCTTAGAGAGTACGGCAATATGACTTGATGGTGGAGTATTTCTGATATCTGTGGTAATTTTTAAATTAGCTTTTTCAGCTAAATTATAAATACCCCCCAAGAAAGTGTAGGATTTATAATTCTTGTAATGTTCTTTACCTGCGAAAAACTCCACAAGTTCATTAAACAATTTTAAAAATGCTATATCTTGAGGAATTAAATAGTCACCAATAATAATTGTATCGGCAATTTGTGAAAGCTCGGTTAATATCTTCAATCTTTCATTATTGTCCATTTCATGAATAACATAAGTCATTACGGCATAATCAAAATGCATATTATTTTCTGAAATAATATTCGAAAGGCTTTTATTATAAAATTCGATTTTAGTATTAGGTTTTTTCAATAATGAAAGGTTCGCTCGCTCGATATTTCGCTTCGAGAGATCAATTGCTACAACTTTTTTTACTTTATCTGATAAATAAAATGCAAATCTACCTGTTCCGCACCCTACATCAATTATTGCTGAATTAGGTTCAATAATTTCTTTTATTTTAGCAAACATTCTATCTTGGTTCGGCGCTATAAATTTATCATAAATCCAGCCATCATACCAATGGAACTTATTCTCATCCCCCATCTAAAATCCAGATATATTAATATTACATTAATATTAATGCATTAAATAATCTAAATCATTTGTATTGGAACTAATGCAATTTGTCAATTCTATTTTCGATTGTCCCATCAATAATATGAGGCAACGCATCATCAATATTTCTAATATTTGTAATAATTGGTTGTTTCTTATTTTCCATTAGAAAATCATAAATACCATAGCCCATATTTCCTGAAACAATAAAATCGCAATCTTTTATTGCATCATATATAGCTTGGTGCCGATCGTTGTGATCGGGTAGATTGCTTTCGTCATGATTACTGTGAAACGACAATTTATCTCTTCTTTCTCTTAAAGATACTGTTCCATTTTTGACTTCATACACTTCAAAATAATTAGCACGTCCAAAATGTGGTGTTATAGTTGTGCCATCATCAGTTGTAAAAGCTACTTTAAAGTTTTTGTTATCCATTTGTTTATTTGTTATTAAATTTAAAATAATACTATATAGACGATGATATTTATATATATTATCTCTAAAATAAATTTAAAATATGTTAATTTTGCAAAAAAGGTTATTTCCAATGAAAAAATTACCACTATTTATTGTTTCTATTATAGTCTTATTCTGCAACACTAAAATTTTTGCGCAGGATACAACCATTGTTCAGACCTTAACGTTTGATGATATTTATAAAAGAAGTGGGGAATGGGTATTCCCCCCAAAAACAGAAAACTTCAGAAAGATTTTATTATTATATACATTAAAATGCGACCCGAAAACTCCCTGGGATAAATACAATTGCGGAGAATGGGATTATTTGACTTACAATATAATTAATCAAAAAACAGGACTTTTTGATTCCACAAAAATGTCAATGAAACAATATTCACTTGGCTCTCTCAATAATCCTGACACTATTTATTATACGACAAATCACCCTTACTCAAAATATTATAAAAAAATAGTTAATACTCAAATAACTAATCAAACAAATCCTCAGATTTTTGAAGTGGTCAACAGCGGACTTAACGGGAGCATTCCAGATAGTATTGTTAAAATGCAAATCTTATTTCCCACAAAATACTTACGGGATTTAGGAATGAATTCGGGAAATATATATTCAATTACTTTTTATGCGTTATCAAAGGGATTGAAATTGAATAATTTTACAATAAGGCTAAAAAATACTACAAAAACTACGTTAGATGGATTTGATAATTATGAACTTGAAACATACTATTCACATAATATTGTTTCTGACCCATCAGGGACAAATATTATAGTGCTTGATACACCATTCAAATGGAACAAGTTTCAAGGTATATTATTTGAATTGAGTTACGAAAAAGCATCAAACGATCCTCTAATAATTTCAGGGAATATAAATCAGACTACATTGCCAAGTTTATATTCATCTAATGTCAGTACATATCTTTCACTTGATGGTATTTCCGACCAAATATATATTAATAATATTTCAGAATTAAGCGAGACAGACCAATTTACAATTGAAGGATTTGCCAGCTCAGATAATTGGCAATCGGGCAGCGCAATATTTTCAATTCCAAACTCAATTTCGCTTGAGCTTGGTGATAATCCGGGCGAATTTAGATGCTATGTTATGAATCCTGATAATACATTTTCATTGGCAAAAAGCACAGCGACTATTGGCAATTGGTTCCATTTTGCTTTTGTTTATAATGGAAAGCAAGTAAATTATATTGATAGAATTAAGCTTTATATAAATGGCACTTTGGCAACTATGGATAACTATGGACGTATACCCGAAAAAACAGCGTCAAGTAAATCCCCATTCTATATTTCACCAATAAATAAAAATCATCTCTTTGCAGGTGCAATAGATGAACTTCGTATTTGGGGATTAGCGCTTGATGAGCAAACAATTATTGATTGGTACGGGCAACTACTGAATAATACACATCCCTATTATACATCCCTCATCGCATATTATCCATTGAATGAAAATTCAGGAACAATAGCAAAGGATAATGGCCCATTTGGATATGATGCTAAATTTATAGGTGTTCCCGAATGGAAACAAACAACACCATCTGAGATATATTTTGGTGCTGTGCCATCTGAATTTTATCCACAAATTAAATTATTACAAGGAGATATAACAATCCATCAGAATGTGCAAATTGATTCAACAATAGTTCCTGCGCCAAATATCTCAATTGTAAAATGGAAAGTTGCTGATCATATTCCCATTATTGATTCTATTATTTATGCTTATCAACCTGGCTATTATTTTACTTACGATACAGCAGGTGTAAAAATAGATTCAACACTCTATAAATATACTGATTATATTTTGAATCCTACAATTGATAATTTCTATTTTTCTGAACCATATCCCGTGACACACCCGTATGAAATTGGTAGATTTATAACTCCGTATGGAATTGGACTTGATTTGGGCACAAATGGATTTACGTGGGTTTATGATGTCACAGATTATGAACCTTTGCTGCACGATACTGTTCAATTATCTGCGGGCAATTTGCAAGAGCTCATTGATATGAAATTTTTATTTATCAAAGGTACTCCACCCAGAGATGTGAAGAATATTTATCAAATCTGGGGTCCAATGGATTCTTACTTATATAAAGATTTATCCAACGATACTAAAATCAGCAGAACATTAGTAGAAACAATAGCAAATAATCAAAGCCAATTCAAAGTTAAAACTCGCATAACGGGCCACGGACATAACAGCAATGATGGTAATTATCCGCATTGTTGCGAGTGGAAAGATAATACACATTATCTCTATGTTGAGGATTCATTGATTGCGAATTGGCATATTTTCCAATATAATGACTGTGCTCTAAATCCTGTCTTTCCACAGGGTGGCACCTGGCCTGGTGCAAGAGAAGGTTGGTGCCCAGGAGATGTTGTAAAGGATAATGATTTTGAAGCAACGGATATTATTAAAAAATATCTTCCAAATTCAAATGAATTTAGCAAAATTAATATTCCAATTGATTATGATATAACGAAAGTTCCTGAAAATAATCAAGGTATGGGCAATGGAAATTATGTGATGAATTTTGATTTAATTCAATATGGACCTAATAATTTCAATAATGATGTTGAAATTTATGATGTTGTATCGCCCAACTCATTCGATTATTTTTCACGTGTCAATCCAATTTGTGCGGACCCCAAAATTATTATTAAAAATAATACAGAAAAAGCATTAACTTCTCTTGATTTTACATATTACGTCAAGGGAGGTATTGAGCAAAATTATCATTGGACAGGCTCAATTGCGTCTCAGCAAAAAGCAGAAGTTGTTTTACCTGTACCAAATAGTGATTTCTGGCTTGGTGATGGTACAAGTATTTTCCATATCGAGGCAAATAATCCAAATGGCTCGCCTGATGATTATCCCGATAATAATGTATCTGAAAATCATTTCAATATGCCTGATTTATATACAAATAAGGTAGTATTGCATTTCAAAACAAATTTGAGACCTGGAGATTTCAGCCTCATTTTGAAAGACTTAGAGGGGAACAGTATTTTATCTTTAACAAATCTTCAACCAAACACATTATATCGCAAGGAATTGGAATTGTCCCAGGGTTGCTATACTTTGGAAGTAACAGATATTAATAATTATGGATTATCATATTGGGCTTTACCCAATCAAGGGGATGGTTATTTGAAGCTAACTGATGAAAATGATGGGGCTTTGAAAGTATTTAATCCCGATTTTGGTCACGGTGTGAATTATTCGTTTTATTATGGAAGCTATAGTTTAGTACAGGAACCCAATTTGGATGGCTCAATCTATATTTATCCAAATCCCGCAAATACATTGCTAAATATCAGCGTTAATAATCAATCGAATAAAATTCAATTACGAGTAATTGATTTGAATGGAAAAGTTGTTATTGCTAAATCAGATAATGTGCAACAAGGCTCACTTTATCAATTAAATATTGCCGGATTACAGTCTGGCGTTTATATATTAGAAGTTATTAATGGCAAAGAAATATATCATAAGAAATTTGTTATACAATGAAAAAAATAAATATTTCAAAAATTATTTGAAATATTTATTTGAAAAGAAAAGCAATAACTGAATTTTTATTCTCTTATGGAGTTTAGTTTGTAGCGATATTAGTATGGATTGATAACGCTTTCCCAAGTAATATCGCAGCCAGCACGTTTGAACATTACTGAGACACTACAATACTTCTCCGCAGATAATGTAATAGCAGAATTCAAGTCTTCTATTTCAGTATCAGGGCTTGTAAGTATGTATTTTAAATGAGCTTTTGTAAAGACCTTTGGATGAGTTTCTGCACGTTCAGCTTCAATTTCAATTTTCATAGAAGTAATCTTTTTACGTTTTTTGCGGAGAATTGAAATTACATCCATAAAAGAGCAAGCACCGAGAGCTTGAAGCATCGTCGACATTGGTGAAGGGGCAGTTCCACCACCATCTTCAGAAACTGTGTCAAAATATGTTAAATGACCACCTTCATCGCGACCAGCGAGCCGCATATCATGAATTAGTTCTACTTCGACTTTCATAGCAATTCCTTATTAAATAAATCAAAGAAAAATACAAAAATATAAAATAATACCATAATAAAAAAATAATTTTTAAAATTGATATACACCTCTCTATGTCTAATTATTCTACAAATATCTATATTCATTGGTTAATTTATTCTTGAAATTTAACAATAGCATTTTGTAGATTTATCCTTTCACTACCTTAATCACTTTGCGCTCGGTGCCGTAATTAATTGTGATTAGATATACGCCGGGCGTTACACCTTTGCAATTCCAGACAAGCGTGCCACTCCATCCGGTTTCGGGAATTATTATTATATCCTTGCCGTCGCTTATCTCTTTGCCATATACATCATATACTTTGATTTCTGCTGTGTTTATATCCAGAGCTAAATCCCAGAATATCTTCGCTTGCACAACCTCGCCCGCAGGCAATGGATACGGCGGATATGAATAAAAGTAGTTCTTTCGCTCAATTGCATAATCATTTACATCTAATATACCTACATCGCTTAATTTAAGGCGATACATTCCGCCTTCTGTCCCTGCAAAAAGATATTTTTCTGTTGCTAATAATTTATAAATATTCGAATTTGTTAATCCCTTATTATAGGGCTGCCAAATATTGAAATATCCTGCTATACCACTTGCATAATATACTCCACCTAACGTATTCATTGATATAAATGTAACTCCCGCTTCTTCTATTGAACTAACTCCTAAATTATAAAGCAATCCATTATTTGCTTCTATCCAAGAAATACCCGAATTATTCGATAAGAATACACCTCTACCTCGATAAGAGACCTCACCCGTAGAGCCTGAATTTGATGTACCAACATATATTCGAGGGAGCTTCGACCCTGGTGCAGCAGGCATATCACCAATGATTTTGATATCCATAATATCTAAATCATACCAGTCAAATGGTAATATTGAATTACTCCAAGTTAATCCTCTATCTGTTGATATCATTATAGTGCTGTTCCTAGTTCCTGCTATAATATAATCACCATAACAATCAATGCTATAAATACTTTTTTCTCTTAAAATCGTGTTCAGTTCTGACCATGTTTTGCCCCAATCTGATGAAATATATATACCTGCTCTTGTCCCAATATAAACTGTATCCCCATATATTTTTAATGACATTGTTTGTAATTCTTGCAGACCCTGGTCTTGTGTTATTTTATTAAATGTTTTCCCACCGTCTGTTGAATAATA
>Ga0116192_1002589_pt1 | contig 11929 bp, 11 predicted proteins | sample AD_UKC113_MetaG_FD_89876 | JGI IMG/M metagenome (GOLD analysis project Ga0116192, IMG submission 89876) | Active sludge microbial communities of municipal wastewater-treating anaerobic digesters from Hong Kong - AD_UKC113_MetaG | ecosystem: Engineered > Bioreactor > Anaerobic > Digestate...
AAACCGGTGGAAAGCCCCACCTCCTTGCGCTTTGCCGTCTCCGAATTACACCCCGGCTCCCAGATCAAGATGACCATCTTTCGTTCCGGCAAGGAGTACAGTATCCCGGTGACGGTGGGGGATCTCGCCCGGGCGGCGGCGACCGAAGAGAGCTACCTGGTCAAGGAAAACCGGTTCCTGGCAGGGATCACCGCCGCCAACATCACCCCGGCGTTGCGTGAGCAGCTCAATATCGCCAAGGACCTGGCCGGGGTGATCGTCATGGACGTGAAACGCGGCTCGGCCGCGCAATCCAGCGGTGTCCAGCCAGGCGATGTCATCATGAAGTTGGGCAACGTCGCCATCAAGGACCTGACGGATTTCAAAAAGGCCGTCTCCGGTCTGACCGGCCGCAGGATGAGCATCACCATCTACCGCGGCGGCATGGTCATGAGCTTGACCATCATCCGATGACGGGACCGATGAAACGTCCCTGGGTCGTCCTCGTTGCGATTGCCATCGGCCTCGCGGTCGGCGTCGGTCTGTACCTCTGGTATCCCGCCACGCCGATATACACCCTGACCCAGGTGAGGCAGGCCGTCCGGACGCACGACTGGCAGGCCTTCACGACACGTGTCGACGTCGACAGCGTGGTGGACAACGTGGCGCTGGATATGGCCGCCATCATGCGGGAGGCCATGGAACGCAAGGATCTTTCCAAGGTGCTGACGAAAAGCCTGGGCGCCCTGATCGCCATCAAGGTGCGCACCTCCCTGCATCGGGAGCTCAAGGACTGGGTCACGGGTGAGAGCTCCGGCCGGAAGGGTTTCCTCAGCTCGATTCTGCCGAAAAACACAGGCGAGGTCGCCTTGCACCTGAAAACCGTCTCCTGGTGGGGGGCAACAGCCCGGGCGCGTGTGGCCCTCGGCGCGGATACCACGCTCGTGCTCGAGCTCGTCAAAAAGGACGGGGCCTGGCGGGTTGCCCGGGTGCTCAATGTGAGGGAGCTCTACGAGAAATCGCGTGCCAGGCAATCCCCGTAAAGGACCGCCATGCGCACCGTGGTGCAGAGGGTTTCCCGTGCGGCTGTGAGCGTTGGCGGCGGCGAGTTCGCCCGGATAGGGAACGGACTGTGTTGCCTGGTCGGTGTCGAAACGGGCGATGCACCGTCCGATATCGAGTACACGGCCGCAAAGATCTGCTCCTTGCGGATCTTCGATGATCCCCAGGGCCGGATGAATGTATCCGTGACCGACATACAGGGCGAGATCCTGATCATCTCGCAGTTCACGCTCCTGGGCGATGCCCGCCAGGGTCGCCGGCCATCGTACTCCCGGGCCGAGCCCCCCGTGACGGCCCGAGTGCTGATTGAGAAGCTCGTTGAAAGAATCCGCGCTATCCATCCCGGACGCGTGGCGACCGGGATGTTCCAGGCCGAGATGGAGGTGGAGATCCACAACCATGGGCCGGTGACCATTCTGCTCGACAGCCGCAGACTCTTCTAGTCGCCCCGGTGATCAACGGTAGGCGTTCAGTTCTTTGAGGAGCTGGGCCTCGGGCAGAGCTCCGATGATGTCGCCGACCTTCCGGCCGTTCTTGAAGATGAGGAGATTGGGGATGGTCTGGATGGAAAACCGCTGCGCGGTCGTGGGATTGGCGTCCACGTCGAGTTTGGCGAAGGTGATGTCTCCCTGAAGCTTCTTCGCCAGGCTTTCGATGATCGGTCCCAGCATGCGGCAGGGTCCGCACCAGGGCGCCCAGCAATCCACCACCAGGAACGGGTATTTGGCGATGGCCTCGTCCAGGTCGGCGTCGGACAGGATCAACGGTTCAGCGGTTCTATCCTCTCGATTTTCCATACCTACCTCCCTGACGTACTCGTTATTTGCGGTGAGGGTAGAGCGTGCCTTTGCGCTCTTCCACATGGAGCTGGGCGGCGAACGCGGCCGTGGCGCCGTCTCCGCAGGCGGTCACGACCTGTCTCAACAGTTTCTTGACGCAGTCGCCGCAGGCGAAGATACCCGGCTTGGACGTCTGCATGTGGTCATCGACGATGATATAGCCGTCCTGGTCGCGTTCGACGACGCCGCTGACCATCTCGGTGTTGGGAATGTATCCGGCGAAGATGAAGACCCCGTCCGTGGCCAGGTCGTCGTATCGATCGGATACCAGGTTCTTGAGGCGCACGGCGTTGACGGTTTTGTCCCCGCGGATCTCCTCCACCACCGAACTCCATACGAAATCGATTTTCTCGTTGGCGAACGCCCGTTCCTGGAGAATGGCCGTGGCGCGCAGACTGTCCCGTCGGTGGACAAGGGTCACCCGGCTGGCGAACTTGGTCAGGAAAAGGGCCTCCTGCACGGCGGTGTCGCCCCCTCCCACGACGACAATCGCGCGGTCACGGTAGAAAGGGGCATCGCAGGTGGCGCAATAAGACACGCCCCGGCCGGTGAACTCCTGCTCGCCGGGGACGCCCAGCTTGGCGTAAGCAGCCCCGCTGGCGACGATCAGCGCCCTGGCATGGTACTCCTGGCTGCCGATCGCGATCCATCCGGACCTGAGGTCCGGCGCGGCGGCCTGGATCTCGGAAATGTCATCCTGCATGATCTCCAGGCCGAAGCCCAGCGCCTGTTCCCTGAACCGCTCCACCAGGCCGAAGCCGTCGATACCGCCAGGGAACCCGGGATAGTTCTCGATCATGTCGGTGGTGGTGATCAGGCTGGCCGCGAAGGTGCTCTCGATCAGGAGGGTTTTCATCTTGGCCCGGCTGGCATAGATGCCGGCCGTTAATCCGGCCGGCCCGCCGCCGATGATGATGATGTCATATGTCTCCATGGGCGCTCCTGTACTCTGATCGTGCCGACTCATGTGATGAAGCTCGCTGTCCGTACCATAAAGGCCCTGGGAGAATTTATCAAGTGGCAAGTGGAACCCCCGGTCGGGTGCTCACGCCAACCCGTCGACTGGGACGCTCGTCTATCCGCCGGCGAGCGTTGCATGTGCGCGATGGCAAGGTTTTAGCGACTTTACAAATGCATGCGAGGCATATATAGTGTGCCCGATATTTTCTAATGTCACGGGGGCGGCATGCGACGCAACGGGAATGTTGCTGTGATCGTTATCATCATCCTGGCGGTGGCGTTCTCCCTGTTTCTGATCATTCCCTTCGGCGGGCGGGTCGGTTTGCTGAGAGAGGCTACCATATCATTCCTGCTGCGCAAACCCCCACGCTTCATCTCTATCGACATCAGCCTCAACAAGATCCCGAACTCGATCAAGGCGGGCGAATCCCTGAGGATCAAGGGGGATGAAACCCTGGTCGTCAATCGTATCAATGCCAACACCTTCTTCCCCCGCTACCTCACGGTGGACATCCCCGGGTTCGGCAAGTCCAACGACCTCCACGAACCGATCCAGACCATGGAAATCAGGAAGCAGCTTTTGAGCGCCGGTCTGAGATCGATCCCTATCGATGTCTATTATATCGACCACCCAATAGCCAAGATCCCCCTGATCCTCGATGTCGCGGCCGATGACTTCATGAAGCGCCTGGCCAGCGCCAAGGATGATCAGGAAAAGATCTCCATCCTGAGGAGCGCCTACGCCTCGTTTCCGGACAACCAGTACTTCCTGAACACCCTTGAACAGCTCATGGTCCGGCACGCGGATTACGAAGGCTTGGTGCGTCTCTATAAAACCATTCTCGAACGCCAGCCGGACAACGTCGGCGCCAAGGAACGCCTCTCCGGATACTATATCAAGCTGGGCCGACTGGATGAGGCGCGCGATATCGATACCGCTATCGTGGAACAGGGGCATCCTTCCGCCGAAACCTTCCGCCGCATGGCCACGATCGCCGAAAAACAGGGTCAACAGAACGAGCGTATCGCCGACCTGGAAAAGGCCTATGCCATCGCCAAAGGCAATGAGGATGTCATCATCGATCTCGGCAAGGCCTACGCGGATTCGGGCGATACCTCCAAGATGATGCAACTCTACCGCACGGCGGCCCCGACGGCGCGCCGCAAGGAAATCCTGGTCCCCGTCATCCAGGACGCCCTTGAGCGGAAGGATTACAAGGAGGCCGAACCGCTGTTGAAGCGCTACGTAGCCCTATACCCGGACGACAAGAACGCCGTGGCGCAGCTGGCGCAGCTGATGGGCAATCTCGGCGATCCGTCCTCTCAGATCGCCTACTACCAGAAGGCCTCGCGCCTGTCGCCGAATGACCCGATCCTGCTCTATAACTTGGCCGTGGCGCACGACAAGGCCGGGAACGCCAAAGAGGCGCTGGCCGCCTACAAGGCCATGCTGAAGATCAAACCGGGCGATGTCGATGCCATGACGCGGGCGGCTGCGCTTTCCTTGAGAACCGGTCGGTATGACGATGCCTACCGGTTCTATTCCGCCCTGGTCAAGAAGAACGATTCCCGGGACAATCTGAGGGGACTTCTCAGCGCCGCGACGGGTCTGCGCGATACCGACAAGATCATCGGCGCCGCCGATCAATACCTGAAAAAGGCCAAGGATTTCGAGGTTGCCATGCAATTGGGTTATGCGCATGAGGCCAGGGCCGAGGCCCTCAAGGGCCGCGCCCGCGCCAGGGCCTTGAATGATGCGCTGGATGCCTATAACCTGGCGATACGCCTCAATCCGTCTTCGGATAAGGCCGGCCAGAGGATCGTGGACCTGAAGATCGAGATCCTGCGCCTGATGAAGAACCCCTGAGAAATACATGACGACGTCACACAAAGATCACGAGGCATCGTCGCCGCCGGCGCACAAGCCCGTCCACCACGTGTCCAAGCGCACCTTTGCCATCGGCGATATCCACGGATGCCTTGAAAAGCTCGAAGATCTCTTGGAAAAGATCGCTCCGACGCAGGGCGATACCCTGATCTTTCTGGGCGACCATATCGACCGGGGCGAGAAACCCAGGCAGGTCGTCGACCGCCTGATCGCTCTGGCGTCCACCTGTCACTGCATCTTCCTGCGGGGCAACCACGAGGACATGTTTCTGCAGTACCTGGAATGGGGTACGAACCGGGAGATCTATCTGCTCAACGGCGGACAGACAACGCTCAGGTCCTATTGCGGAGAAGAGATCCTGTCGCACACCCTGGCGGCCAGGGCGCTGCCCATGAGCCACCGCAACTTTTTCGAAGGCTTGACGTGGTACCATGAGGACTCCCGCTACATCTATGTACACGCGGGATTGAGGCCCGGCGTGCCGCTCATCAAACAGCGTCATGCCGATTTGATCTGGATCCGTGAAGAGTTCATCCGCAAGCAGACTCAAATCGAGAAAAAGGTCATCTTTGCGCATACCCCAGTTCATGAACCACTGATCAAGGACGACAAGATCGGCATCGACACGGGGGCGGTCTACGGCGGTGCCTTAACCGCCATCGAGCTGCCACAGGAACGGTTCATCCAATCCTTTCGCTAGCGGCTTGTCCTGAGCCATTGTTTTATTCTATACTGGCGTCATTGCCAAGGATTACTACCAGCTTCTGGAGGTGTCACCATCCGCCACGGACGACGAGATCAAGAAGGCCTATCGCAGGAAGGCTCTCAAGGTGCACCCGGACGTCAATGTGAACGACCCTGGGGCGGCCGAGCAGTTCCGGGCCGTCACCGAGGCCTACGGCGTGCTCATCGATCCTCTCAAACGGCGGGAATACGACCGGCACCAGGCGACCTTCGAACCCGGTCGGGTCTTCGAAGATCTCTTTGCCAATTCCGAGTACCGCAAGGTCTTCAATGAAATGCCGCTCAAACCCGAATGGGTCGAGAAATTCTTCAACATCGGCAAGGTTTTCGTCTACGAGGCCCTGCTCTATGGCGGCCGTCCGCAGGATATCATCCGGCGGGGGATCATCAGGCTTGCGGCCAAAGGAGCCGCCACCTTCTTCCATAACGTCATGGACATCCACCAGGATATCACCATCCCCTCGTCCGTGGCCTCGCGCGGCGGCTATGTCACGCTGGAGTATCGGCCGGGTTTCAGCCTCAAGCGCATCCGGGTGCACGTGCCTCAGAATCTGCGCGATGGGGCCATACTCAGGATTCAGGGCATGGGCCGGTCAAATCTGGCGAAAAAAACCGGCGATCTTTACTTGCACGTCGCGATATCGCCGTCGTAGATCACGATGCGGTTCTTGCCGTGCTGTTTGCCCCAGTACATGGCCTTGTCCGCCAAGCGGATGAGCTCGTCGTGATCCTTGGTGTCCTTGGGCAGGCTGGCCAGGCCGATCGTAACGGTCACATTGAGGGCGGCTTCCAGCGAATGACAGATTCTTTGCGCAACGATGCAGGCTTCCTGCGGTGAGGTCTCGGGGAACATGATGACGAACTCCTCGCCACCGTAGCGCGTCAGGATGTCGCAGTTGCGCGTATTCTGCCGCATGATGAGCGCCAGTTTGATCAGGAGTTCGTTGCCGGCCTCATGCCCCTTGGTGTCGTTGTAGTGTTTGAAATTGTCGATATCGACCATGGCCAGGCTCATGGTGTGGTTGTACCGCAGGTGCCGTTCGGTCTCGCGTTTCAGCGTCGCCACCAGGTGCCGGTGGTTGTACAGGCCGGTCAGCTCGTCGGTATGCGAAAGGAATTTGTAATACTGCGCCAGCTCGGCCTCTTCCTTCAAGCGCGCTTCCTCGAGGATGCGGGTGATGGTGATATGGATGTGATCGAGCAGGAGCGGTTTGGTGATGAAATCCGAGGCCCCCAGCTTCATGCATTCCACGGCGTCGTGGATCGTCCCGTAGCCCGTGATCATGATCACCAGAGTCTTGGGCTGGATCTCCTTGATCTTCTTCAAGAGCTCGATGCCGTTCATGTCCGGCATGTACAGATCCAGGATCAGCAGTCCGATCATCTCCTCGTGGAAACACTTCAGCGCCTGTTCCCCCGTGGCGGCGGTGACCACATACATGCCTTTGTCGCTCAGGTATTCGCTTATCAGATCCAGGGTCTCCTGTTCATCATCGACGACCAGAACCCGAGTGTTTTTCAATGCATCCGTTTCCATCCTTCCTCTCAAACCCATGCTTAAGCGATAGCATCCCTGACTTGCGGATGAATATCAACCTTAACGGCTTTTAGCGTCCATTTCATGAGGGTATTTTTCATGTCGTTTTCCCTCGCACTCCACTTGTCCCTGAGAGTGGTTCTTGCTATGAGGATACCACCGTCAGGAAAAGGAGTCGATCATGGAACTTCTCGTGACCCGAAAGCTGCCCGGCGGCGCGCTTGAGCGCCTGGCCAGGGAATGCAGCCTCGATGTCTGGGGGCAGGATAGCGCCATGCCTCGCGAAGAGATCATCCGCCGGATCAAGGGCAAGGACGGGCTGTTGTGCCTCCTGGGCGATACCGTGGACGCCGCGGTCATGGATGCGGCCGGGTGCCTGGGCATCATCGCCAACTACGCCGTGGGGTATGACAACATCGATATCAACGCCGCCAAGGCGCGCGGCATCGTGGTCACCAACACGCCCGGAGTCTTGACCGACGCCACGGCCGATCTCGCCTGGGCGCTCATCTTCGCCGTTCGCCGCCGGATCGTTGAGGCGCATGCCTTCCTGCGGCTCAATGCCTGGCAGGGCTGGGACCCCAACCAGATGCTCGGCCACGACATCACCGGAGCAACCCTGGGCATCATCGGCGCCGGACGTATCGGCACCGCCGTGGCCCTGCGATCGCGCGGTTTTTCCATGCCGGTGCTGTATACGGACGGTGCGCCCAACGCGCTCATCGAGGCCGAGCTGGGTGCCAGACGCGTCGAGGTCGAAGCGCTTCTGGCATCAGCCGATATCGTTTCCCTCCATGTGCCCTTGACCCCGGAGACCCGCCACCTGATCGGGAGGCGCGAGCTGGACCTCATGAAACCCACGGCCGTGCTCGTCAATACCGCGCGCGGGGCCGTCATCGACGAGGAGGCGTTGGTCGAGGCCCTCCAAAAGAGACGCATCGCCGGGGCCGGCCTGGATGTATACGAGAACGAACCGCGTGTGCACCCTCTATTGAAGGGGCTCTCCAACGTGGTGATCCTGCCGCATATCGGTTCGGCCACCCATGCCACATGGGCAAAGATGGCGGACATGGCGGCCGACAACATCCTGGCCTTCCTGCACGGCGAGGAACCGCCCAACCGCGTGGCGTAGGATCAAAGAACCTTGGTCAACCCTGTTGTGAAAGGTTCCCCCAGGCCCTTGCCGGAGATCTCCCAGATGGTACCGGCGATTTCCCTCTGAGGAATCGCCGGCAACCGTGGAGAGTTTTTGGGGCTCGAAGGGCCTGTTTCCAAAAGGGCCTCCAGGGGTTTACGGTTCCAGGATGCGCGCCAGGCGCCAGAAGTCGCTGCCCTGCTCGATGAACTTGAGCTTCGTCAGACCGGTGGCTTCATCGATGAGATCGGCAAACGGCACGTAGCGGATGCCCATCTGTTCGCCGATCGAGATCATCACGCCGCTTAAGTGTTCTTCGGCCAGCGCCCGCCAGGCGCCGACCCCCAGCTGGCTTCCCAGGATGACGTCAAATCCCGACGGCGCGGTGCAGCGGGTTTCATAGCCGATCTGCTTGGCGATGAACTTGACCTTCTCGCCGGTGCGTGAGGGATGAATGACGGTCAGGCGTTCGGCCAGCATCTTTCCGATCTCCAGGCCGGTCAGGACCGCGTTGCCGTGGCTGTCGATCTCCCGGTTGCGGATCTCGTCGGGCAGTTTGTCGGCGATGCCCTCGGCAACACACACCACCCCATAATCCTTGCCGGCCTTGTGGCGGGCCTGGACCAGGTCCGAGATCTCGGCGGCGAGCTTGTCAAGATCGAGTCTTTCCCCGGGGATATCCTCGACCGAGATCATGCGCGTGGCCTCGGCCATCATGCCGGCGGCATAGGTAAGCCAGCCGGCCTTGCGTCCCATGATCTCGACGATGAACCAGCTGCCGGAGGTAAAACTGTCGGCCATGAGGTTGCGGATGCTGCGGGATGCATATTCGGCGGCCGAAAAGAAGCCGAAGGTCCAGTCGATGCCGGGGTAGTCGTTGTCGATGGTCTTGGGTACGTGCACGACCTTGACCGGACGAAGGCCGGGAACGCTGTTCTGGATGCGGTGGAGATAGTTGGCGGTTTTCAAGGTATCGTCGCCGCCGATGGATATCAAAGCGTCGATCTCGAGGTATTCCAACGCCTTGAAGACATTCACGAGCTTGCGGTTCTTGTCAGGGTCGGCCAGATCGTGCCACCGTTTGATGGCGGCGCCCGGATTGGCCCGCGCGTTGTGGAGCATGACGCCCTGGGTGTTGCGCAGGCCGTCGATGCGCGCCCGATCCAGCTCGATATAGTGCGCACCCTGGGTGAAGGTCTCGGGTGTGAAGTTCTCCAGGTATTTATAGCCGTAGAGGAACCCGGTGACCTTGATGCCGTTTTTCAGACAGGCCCCCGCGGCGGCGGAAATGACGGCGTTGGCGGCCGGGGCCGGTCCGCCGGAAAACACGATGCCGACATGGCGGGGCGGCTGCTTGTGATCCACTGCCGGTATATGCGCCATAACGTGCTCCCTTACATATTTTTCCTTGCCTATACGCACACTTGAGGAAAAAAACAAGGGCCGACAATGCGCAGGAAGCCGGCGCGGGCGAAAAGGTGGCGTCACGGTTAAAGTTTCTTTCTCGAGATGCCGTTAGAAGAGTATCCGAGAATGATTGATGGGGAGCATCTATGCCTCTGGACAGGAATTTGGATGACTTGCCAACTTTGAAGTCCAGCAAACTCAGACTGTTGAGCATCCTGGAAGACGACAATGTCGACATCAAGGATGTGGAACAAGTCATAGCGACCGATCCAGCCATGGCGGCCAAGATGGTGAGACTCGCCAACTCGGCCTTTTACCGGCACACGAAACAGGCCCAGAACATCCATGACGCCATCATGACCATCGGTTTCGATATGGTCCGATGCATCTCGCTTTCCATGTCCGTCATGCAGACCTTCAGCAGCAATCAGAAGATTGCCCGTGATCTTTGGCGGCATAGCTTTGCCGTGGGACTGACGGCTACCGCCGTCGGCACCAACCGGGATGAGCGGGGGACCTTCTTCTCGGGCGGGTTGCTGCATGATCTCGGGCGGGTGGTGCTGATCTGGAAGGAACCGCTGTCTTACACGCGTCTGTTCCAGGACGGCTGGCCGGACCTCACGCAGGAGCAAGAGGCCTTCGCCATGGATCATACCGCCATCGGAGAGTTCGTGGCCCAAAGGTGGCATTTCCCCTCCGACGTGATCGAAATCATCAAGTATCACCATGCACCCATGAACCGATCCACCAGCATCATCTCTCTGGTGGATTACATCGTGCACCAGCAGGAGAACGGCCAGCGCACCGGCGCGCCGATCGATGAAGCGGCGATAGAAAAACATCTGGGAAATTCCTATGCGGTGCTGCTCGAAGAGGTCGAGGCCATCTACCGGCAGAACGCAGCTCAGATCGAGGGCCTGCTCTAATGACACCGGATAGCAGACGTTTGTCAGATGGAATGGTGGGCATGTCGCCTCCGCCGGCGACTTCCAAGCGTGAATCGATGCTGCTGGAACTACTGGGCAAGGCCAGCACGTTCTATGAGGATACGGTCGGTATCCTTTCGGGTATCTTCCGCCTTTCGGAGTTCGTCGGCCGCAATGCGATCGAGAAAGAATTCTTCTCTTTCCTGGCCAAGGTGCTGGTCGAAGAGTCGCGCTGCGAAAACGCCTCGGTCTTTCTGGTGATGGGGGACCGCATCCATTTGCGGGGTGCCCACGGCATGTACAATATCGACTGCAACAAAGACGTGTCCATGCCGCTGGGCCAGGGCGTGGCCGGAATGTGCGCCCAAGAGGGCACAACCCTGCTGGTGACCGACATCAGCGAGTGCGAGTTCTTCGAAAAACGGCCGGACAGCAAGGTGGACATCGGCTCGCTCCTGTGCGTGCCGATCAGGGAGGGCAAACGGACCATCGGCGTGTTCAACCTCTCCCACTCCGACAAGAACTTCTTTACCGCCGACCATGTGCGCATGTTCGAGCTCCTGGGGTTGATCGTCGGGCAGCTCACCACTCTGGTGGGGCTCTATGAGGCGTTCAACCAAGAGTACTCGGGCCTCAAGGAACTGGTCAAGGAAAAGGAGGCCAGCCTCAAGGATATCACCACCCGCTACAAGGCCATCATCGATGCCACGGACGAAATGGTCCTCATGGTCGAGGACGAACGCGTCATCTTCGCCAATAACGCCATGTGGCGTATGCTCTCCAACGCGCCGGCCAGCATCCATGACATTTTCGACCGCGAAAGCGCCAGTTACCTGGCGCAGAAACTGAACCGACTCGAATACGGCGAAGCCACGGAGTTCGATCTGACCGTGGAGATCGGCGGGACCCACCGCATCATCGGGCAGTTCTTCATCAAACACATCCTGCCGGGTCAACACCTGGTCATGATGAAGGACATCAGCCTGAAACGGCACATGGAACAGCGCAGCATGCAGAACGAGAAACTCACCTCGTTGGGGCTGCTGACCTCGGGCATCGCGCATGAACTCAACAACAAGCTCACCCCCATCTTGGGCTTCGCGGAACTGATCGACACTGCCACCTTGAGCCCAAGCGACCAGAAACGCTTCCTGCTGATGATGAACTCGGCCAATGCCGCCAAGAACATCGTGGAATCGCTCTTGAGCTTCTCCCGCAACCTGCCGCCCGAAAAGACCGCCTTCGACCTGCTGGGCGCCATCGAGCGTGTCATGAGCCTCTACTCATCGTCGCTCTCCAAACGCGAGATCAGGATCATGCATCAGGGCGCGACCGAGCCGCTGTATGTGAAGGCGGACATGAATTGCATCGAGCAGGTCCTGGTCAATCTGATCAACAACGCCGTGGACGCCATCGCCGAAAACAGCGGCACGATCACGATCCGCTCGTTTG
>Ga0116192_1002592_pt1 | contig 11920 bp, 10 predicted proteins | sample AD_UKC113_MetaG_FD_89876 | JGI IMG/M metagenome (GOLD analysis project Ga0116192, IMG submission 89876) | Active sludge microbial communities of municipal wastewater-treating anaerobic digesters from Hong Kong - AD_UKC113_MetaG | ecosystem: Engineered > Bioreactor > Anaerobic > Digestate...
CGCACCCTCCTTCGCAGGCAAGCAGTTCCAGGAAGAGGGGGTGGGTGAGGCGCATCTCGCCGAGCCCCGCCAGGGCTTTGTGAATGTTGCGAATGCCGGAAAAGGACATGCATTCCGCTTCCATGACGCTGCACCCGGCCTTCACTCCCGCCACCATGCCGCCGTCGATGGGGTACAGGGCACCCTCCTGGGCCGAGGAGGGAACAAAGACGTCATCCTCTCCTCTCTCTGCCGTGTCGAAGGAAAAAGGCTCGCTCATGAACCATCGTCGGAGGTCCTCGAAGGTGAGGGCGACATCCAGCAGGTGGGGGTTCGCGTCCGCCTCTCCCTTTTTGGCGATGCATGGGCTGAAGAAGACGATCCCGATATCCGGGCCGTAGGTCTCCCGCAGCAATTGGCCGTGGGCCAGGACCGGGGAGACGATGGGAGACAGGCAGGCGGCATACTGGGGATAATACTTGCCCAAGAAGGTGACCACCACCGGACAGGCCGTGGATATGAGCACTCGAGGCGTACGATCTTGAAGCAAAGCGGCAATGCTGCCCGAAACCCTTTCGGCCCCCAGGGCGGTTTCGGAGACGCCGTAAAACCCCAGACGCTTCAGGGCCCGAATGATCGCGTGGGCCGGAACGTCCGGGAACTCACTGATGAAGGACGGAGCCAGGGAGGCAAAGACCTTTTTCTTCTCTTTGAGAAGGGTCTGGGCCCGTTGCAGGTCGTCGCGCACATGCTTGGCTCCGTTGGGACAGATCTCCACACAGTGGCCGCACAGAATGCATAACTGGGGGATGACCGCCGCGCAGGCGTTTTCGACCTTGATGGCCTTGACGGGGCACTCGCGAATGCACTTGAAGCAGTCCTGGCATTCGGTCCTCTCCGTATAGATGATGGGAGCGGGCAGAAGGGTCATTCCTCTCTACTCCTGGATCTTCAGGTGTTGGTCGAGCAACGCAAGGATCGTCGCGGAATCCACGCAGTTGAAGACCTGGCCGTCAACGGTCAGATTGGGTCCGTCCTTGCACAACCCTTCGCATAGATGTCCTTTCATGACCACCTTGCCGCAAAGACCATGGCGCTCGATGTATTCCTTGATGAGTTTGATGTTGCGCTTGTTGCCTCTGGAAAAGCATGAACTGCCCATACAGATGGCCAGTTCCAGGGGTTGTTTCGTGCCGCTCATGGTTGTTCTCCAAATTGTTCAACACCCATAAGGATCTTGCTCCCGGGGACCCTCAGGCATCCTGGAGACCGCTTCCCCGGGCCTTTGCCGACGGTACGTCCCATGGACCGTATGCGGTCCCGGATCTCACCCGCATCGAACGAGGTCCGACCGGTCCCTGCCTTCTTGGGGTAGATTTCGTACCTGCTGCGGTATGGATGGGGGGTGAGGTTCGGCATGACGACGTTGGCGCCCCGCTCGAGGCCCAGTTCGTACCCGCGCTCGGGATTCAGGGTCGCCAGGGCGGTCGTGCTGGGAATGTTCGCCTCGGGGCAAAAAATCCTGGACAATGCAATTACCTTGGTCACCATGAGCTCCGTCGCGGGGACCTGTTCCCCGTCGGTCCTCGAGAATCGCCGGGGAGAGGTGCCCAGAGGCGTTGCCGGGTGAGGCAGAAACGGACCCACCCCGATCATATCCAGATCCAACGACCGGAACAACAGGATATCCTCCACCAGGCTGCGGTAACTCTGACCGGGGATTCCGATCATGACGCCGCTGCCGATTTCATACCCCAGCCCTCGGAGGGACCGGAGAATGGATAGGCGGTCCGAGGGGATCGAGGGAAGGGAAGGGTGGATTCGTCGGTACAGGGCGGCATCGGACGTCTCGAATCGCAGGAAGTAACGGTCGGCTCCGGCTTCCCTCCACAACGCCAGTTCGCCGTAGGACCGTTCTCCCAGGCTCAAGGTCACGGCCAGGGAGCTTTCCTTCTTGAGTTCCCGGATTACCGAGGCCACCCAGTCTGCGGAACATCCCGGGTCTTCGCCTCCTTGCAACACCACCGTGCCGAATTGCAGCCTCTGCGCATGGCGGGCGCTCTCGAGGATCTCCCGGCGGCTCATCCGGTAGCGCTCGATGAGGGAGTTGTCCGCGCGCAACCCGCAGTAGAGGCAACGCCGCCTGCAGAAGCTCGAGATCTCGATCAATCCCCGCAGGTGGACCTCGTCTCCCACGGTCCGCCTGCGGACGGTGTTCGCCCATTCCCAGAGGGATTCGATCTTGTCCGGGTCTTCCTCCCGGAGCCATCCGAGCAGTCCGTCGCCGTCCATGGGCTTCATCGCGGTTCCTTGAGGTCCCGATAGGTCTCCAGTGCGGCCGGAAAAGGCTCCAGCGCCCGCTCCAGGATCCCCAGACTGTAGGCGATCACGACCCCGTAATTGGTGATGGGAACCCCGGCCTGTCGGCAACGAAGGATCCGGCCGAGCATCTCCCTGCGATTCCACATGCAGGCCCCGCAATGAATCACCAGCCGGTAGGGAGAAAGATCTTCGGGGAAGTCGTGTCCCTGAACGTGCCGGAACTTCAGCCGGGAGCCCACATGTCGGGTGAGCCACTGGGGGATTTTGATCCGCCCGATGTCCTCCCCGATGGGATGATGACTGCAGGCCTCGGCAACGAGGACCTGGTCCCCGTTCCTGAGTTCTTCCACAGCCATGGCTCCCCGGACCTGGGTGATGAGGTCCCCCTTGAATCGAGCGAAAAGAATCGAGAAGCTGGTCAAAGGGATCCCCGGAGGCACCACGGCGGCCACCTCTCGGAAAGCCTGGGAGTCGGTGATCACCAGTCGCGGCGGGTTCCTCAGCTGTTGAAGGGCCTTTCGCAGTTCCCGATCCTTCACCATCATGCAGTAGGCATCGCTGTCCAGCAGGTCTCGAATGGTCTGGACCTGGGGCAAAATGAGCCGTCCCTTGGGGGCTTCCTTGTCAATGGGAACCACCAGGACCGCGAGTTCTCCCGCTCCCACCAGGTCGCCCGCAATGGCGGGGTTGTCGATGAGCTCGGCCGGGGCCTGGTCCAAGAGGGCCCGGCGCAGCGCCCCCAGCCCCTCTCCGGTCAAAGCGCTCACCCGCACCACGGGAATATCGGGCGGCAAGGAGGCTGAAAGGGAGTTCGAGTTCCCCGGACTGAGGTCGCACTTGTTGACGACGATTACCCCGGGGACCTTCCGGGATTGCAATTCTTGCACCACGAGCTCTTCGAAGCTTGTCCAGGTGCCCGCTTCGGTCACGAGGACTCCCAGGTCGGTCCGGTCGAAGACCTGGCGCGTCTTGCGGGTGCGCAGGTCCCCCAGGGCCCCCTCGTCGTCCAGGCCCGCCGTGTCGATGAAGAGCACCGGCCCCAGGGGGAGCAGTTCCATGGGCTTTTCCACCGGGTCGGTGGTGGTGCCCGCCACCTCCGATACGATGGCGACCTGCTGGCGTGTGATCGCATTGAGCAGGCTCGATTTGCCCACGTTGCGCCGCCCGAACAACCCGATGTGGATGCGCATGCTCTTGGGTGTCTTCTGCATGAAATCCCCGTCCTGCGGTTCTTGTTCGCCGGATGCCCTCGGTATTTGGCCGTCGGCAAGGAGGAATGGGTTCAAGGTCCCATCCGGGTTTTGCGGTGGGGCCCCCGAAACGGCACACGCCCTCGGGGGCGGATGAACCCTTCGAACCGTGTCGAGAGAATCCGGCGGGATCCGCGCCGTCAAATGTAGACGTCCCGATGGCCCTTGCGAACCCGATCCAGCATTTTTGCGGCCGTTTTCCCGTGCCGGTCGTCCATGCGGTCCAGATGGGTCCGGATGAGCTTCTCGCCTGCGGCCAGGGTTTCCGGGGAGGCATAGTCCAGCAGGTACTCGAGAAACGTCGACAGGGCGTTGGGATCGCACCGGTGCTTGATGTCCCCGGGCTTGGCCAGCTCCATGAAATCCGCCCCCGTTCGCCCCAGGCGATAACAGGCGGTGCAGAAGGAAGGAATGTAGCCCATGGCGGACAGGTCGGCAACGACCTCGTCCAAGGAACGATGGTCCCCCAACTGGAACTGGGCGTCCTCCTCATGAATCCCGTCGGAATATCCCCCGGGGTTGGTGCGGCTCCCGGCGGAGATTTGGGAGACTCCCAGGGCGAAGGTGTTTCTCCGGATTTCCGGCGTCTCCCGCGTGGACATGATCATGCCCGTGTAGGGCACTGCCAGGCGGAGAATGGCCACGAGCTTTTCGAAATCCCGGTCGCTCACGGGATGCGGGGGATTGTCGGCGATTTCGGAACCCGCGGCGGGCTCCATGCGGGGAACACTGATGGTATGGCACCCCACCCCGAACGTGCGCTCCAGGTGTTGAATGTGCTGCAGGAGGGCCAGGACCTCGAAGCGCCAGTCGTAAAGCCCGAAGAGCACCCCCATTCCCACGTCGTCGATTCCGGCTTCCATGGCGCGGTCAAAGGCCGTGATGCGCCATTCGTACTCCCGCTTGCGCCCCTTCGGGTGCATCCGTGCGTAGGTTTCCCGGTGATAGGTTTCCTGGAACAGCTGATAGGTCCCGATTCCCGCGGCCTTGAGCTCCCGGAACTCTTCGAGGGTGCAGGGGGCCAGGTTCACGTTGACCCTGCGGATCTCTCCCCGGTGAACCCGGGTCTTGTAGACCGTGGCAATGGAGTTGAGAATGTAGGAAAACCCCTCGGCAGGATAGCCTTCCCCCGCCACGAGCAGGAGTCGCTTGTGGCCCTGCCCCACCAGGATTTCCACTTCCCGGGCGATTTCTTCCTGGGAGAGGGCCCGGCGGCGGATGTCCCGATTGCCGGCCCGGAAGGCGCAATAGAGGCATTCGTTATGACAGTAGTTGGAAATGTAAAGGGGAGCAAACAAAACGATGCGGGGGCCGTAGACGGCTTCCTTGACGGATCGTGCCGTGGAGAAAAGCTCCCCCATTAGCTCGGGGTCCCGGACGGACATCAGGGCGGCCACTTCCTCGGGGTCGAGCCCTTTCAGTTCCGTTGCCCGGGCAAGAATCTCGCGAACCCGCACGGGATCGTCCCCGGGATGCGGCCCCTCGAGAGCGGCCGCAACGGTAGATTCATTCACGAAAGAGCTGCTTGTGTTCGATCGAACCATAACCTTCACCCGAGCGGTCACACGTCAATTGTGACAGCGATCGCAAGCAAGAACTGAAGAACCACCGGGACGGGGAACCGAGTCAATCGCTGTGATTTTATTCCCTTTGACAATTCTTTCAAGACGTTCCTGCGGAAAAAGCGGTGTCGCATTCGCTCCCCATGCCCCATGAAATTCTCGAAAAGGTATGGTAGGTATAGGGGTGCGCACGCGGGCCTTGTCGGTGCCGTCCAACAACCCCGGGGGACGATTGCTTCCATGAAGACGATGCAAAGTGGGCTCATCCGTTGGCGGACGATCTTGAGGTCGGCAGGATTCGCCCTTCTGCTCACCGGGATCGCTCCCCTCTTTTCCGGTCCCGCCTGGGCCATCCAGTCCCATCCCGCCCCCGAGGGGCTTTATGCCCATCAGCTGGCTCATTTTCTCTTCATCGTGGCCATGGCCCTTCTTTCCTACTGGCTGCAGGTGAATCACTTCACGGTCCAAAGAGGTTGGCGCCTCATTCAGGTCTCCTGCCTCCTGTTTCTTGTCTGGAACGGGGTGGCGATCCTGGGCCATTGGTCGGAGGAAATGCTTCCTGCCGGGGTTCTGTTGGGGAATTCCGACTGGGGCCAACGGATCCTCTTCCAGGGAAACCCCGCGGCCTACCTCTACTTTGTCCTCAAGATGGACCACCTGGTTTGTGTGCCCGCCATGGCTTGCCTGCTCCTGGGAATTCGCAGCCTCTACCGGGAGGCCCTCGAAGAGCGGGGACCCTCCCATGGTTGATTCCTGGTCCATGGCCCCCGTCTGGTTTACCGACGTGGGGGGGTCGGCCCTCATGATCCTTTTGTCCCTGGGAGCCGTGGTGTATGCCGTTCGCCTGGTCAGGGTGCAGCCTTCCAATGTCCTTTGGACCTATCTCCTCTGGCTCACCGCGGCCCTCTGCGGTTTTGCCCTGTCCCGGGGAGTGGGGCACATCGCCAAGAGACTCCTATTGCTCATGGAGATGCCGGATATCTGGGCGGTATTGAAGCCCTACAGCGGCTCCTTCAATACCCTCGCCTTCGCGGTGGTGGCCGCCATTACGTTCTTTTTCCAGCGGGTGCACCGGATCCACACGGAGATCCTTCGGGACCAGGAGGCCCTGGAACGGGCTTCAGCCGAAGTGATGCGCCTCAACCTCGGCCTGGAATCCCTGGTCGAGCAGCGGACTCACGAACTGAGCCGATCCGAGAGGAGATATCGCCGCATTTTTGAAGGTTCCATGGACATGATTTTCGTCCTGGACGCAGAGGCCCGCTTCGTGGACATCAACGGCGCAGGGGTCGAAGCCCTGGGGTATTCGTCTCCCGAAGAAGTGGTGGGAAAGGTTTCCTTCGAACAGGTCTTTGCCTGCCGTGCCCAGTACGGGGAACTCATGGGCGATCTTTCGTCCCGGGGGTACGTCCAGGCCCGGGAGTGCACCCTGGTTGCCCGGGACGGCTCCGAACGGTTCATCCTTCTCAGCGCCACCGTGCGGAAGGACGACCGGGGCCGTGTCCAGAGCTTCGAGGGCATCGCCAAGGACGTGACCGCCCGGGTCCACATGCAGCGGCAGCTCCAGCAGGCAGACAAGCTGGCTTCCCTGGGACAGATTTCCACGGGAATCGCCCATGAAATCAACAACCCCCTGGGAATCATGTTGGGCTACACCCAGCTGCTCCTTCGAGACATGCAGCAGGGGAGCCAGCTCCACGACGATCTCAAGACCATCGAAAAACACGCCCGCAACTGCAAGGTTGTGGTGGAAGATCTGCTCAAGTTCGCCCGGGGCACCCGAACCCGCCGCACATCGGTCAATGTCGGCCAGTGCCTGCGCGAGGTGTTGTCGCTGCTGGCACACCAGTTCGAACTGGACAACATCCGGATTCAAACGGAGATCCGGGAGGATTTGCCGGAGCTCCGAGCCGATGGGGAGAAGCTCAAACAGGTCTTCATGAACCTCCTTATGAACGCCAAGCAGGCCATTTCCCAATCGGGCACCATCACCGTCCGGACCCGGCTGGACCCGCGGGAGGACGCCCTCCTGGTTTCCATTTCCGATGACGGTTGCGGCATTTCTCCCGAGAACCTGTTCAAGATCTTCGACCCGTTCTTCACCACCAAACCCGTGGGGGAAGGGACCGGCCTGGGACTTTCGGTGAGCTACGGAATCATTCAGGACCACCAGGGGCGTATCGACGTCTCGAGTCGCCCCGGCAGGGGAAGCACCTTCACCGTGGTCCTCCCGGTGAGCCCCCCCGCGAACGAATCCCCCGGCTCCTCTCCCGTGGAAAGAAGACAACCATGAAGGACCCCTCCATGTCCCTGCCTTCTTCGGCAACGCCGCCCGGGCCCCCGGACCCCGATTCCGACCGGGACGACCCGAAGCCCGTATCCAGGCTCCTCATCGTCGACGACGAGGAAGACATGCTCCGGCTGCTCAAGCGCAGTCTTCCGCCGGACCTGGCCTGCGAGGTGGAAACGGCCTCCAATGCCCTCCGTGCCTTCGAAGTGCTCGAGGCCGCACCCTTCGATGTCGTCCTGGCCGACATACGCATGCCCGGCATGGACGGCATGGAATTCCTGGAGCGCCTTCAAAAAGAGCACGGCGAAATCACCGTCGTGATGATGACCGCCTACGGAACCATCGATCTTGCCGTTCAGGCCATCAAGAGCGGGGCCTATGATTTCATCACCAAGCCTTTCGAACATGAAAAGCTGGTTCACCTGCTGGAAAGGGCCTTGGAACGAAGCCGGCTGGTTCACGAAAACCTGCGCCTCCAAAGACGGCTTCGGGATCACGAGAGCTTCCAGGAGATCATCGGTGCCGGGGCCCGGATGCAGAAGGTCTTCGAAATGGTTCGCCTGGTCAGCAAAACGGACGTCACGGTGCTCATCACGGGGGAGTCGGGTACCGGAAAAGACATGGCGGCCCGAGCGATTCACCGGCTGAGCCATCGGAGCGCCGGGGCGTTTGTGACCATCAACTGCCCCAACCTTCCCGAGAATATCCTCGAGAGCGAACTCTTCGGATACCGGAAAGGCGCCTTCACTCATGCCACCCAGGACAAGAAGGGTCTTTTTCTCGAGGCCCAGGGAGGCACGATTCACCTGGACGAAATCGGGGACATTTCCCTCACCCTCCAGAGCAAGCTCCTGCGAGTCCTCCAGGAAAAAGAAATTCGGCCCCTGGGGCAGACCAAGAGCGTTCGCATCGACACCCGCATCCTTGCCTCCACCAACCAGGACCTGCCCGCCAAAATCCGGGAGAACCAATTTCGCGAAGACCTGTTCTACCGGCTCAACGTCCTGTCCATCCACATGCCGCCCCTCAGGGAGCGCAAGGAGGACATCCCTCTCCTGGTGGAACACTTTTTGGGAAAATACTGCAAGGAATTCAGAAAAGAGCCCAAGACCGTGGAGGGCTCCTTCCTGCGCCGCCTCATGGATCTGCCCTGGAGGGGAAACGTTCGGGAATTGGAAAATTTCGTGCGGAGGGGGGTCCTCCTGGCGCCGGGTCCGGTCATACGGGCCGAAGACCTGGACTGGCCCGAAGGCTCGGCCCCCGTCTGCCCCACGGAAGGGGCCCTAACCCACCTTTCCTATCGAGAGGCCAAGGCCCGGGTCCTGGACCGGTTCCACCGGGAATACCTGACGGCCGTCCTGTCCCGTCATAACGGCAACGTCACCCGGGCGGCCCGGGAATGCGGGCTCGAGAGACAGGCCCTCCAGCAGGTGCTGAAGCGCTACGGGATCAGCCCCAGAGAGGTGGGAGGGGGGAGTGGTTAGTGGGTTGGTTGATCGATTGGGGTGAAGGTGCAGCAAAAGGATTGCAGTGCAAGGTTTTTTCTCCCTTAAAGACAATGTATTGAATCCGCGATAGAAAATCCGTTTGGTCCCTCCCCGGGCGCAAGGATTCTCTTGCGCCGGGGGATCCCGTCGCCAAATCCCGCCGTGTTTCTCAAATCCTGTTTATCTCACCATTGCAATGGCTTATGGACAAAGACCCATCCAGGGGCCGCGGAAGAATCCGCCGGCACGATCCTTGTTCCATGCCCGGTGGCCGGGCGAGGCCCGACAAGGACGGATTCTCAGGAACTCAATCATGGGAACGGATGTGGCAACCATCCTCGTATTCGATGAGGAGCAAGATTCCCGGACGTTGATTCAAAGGGTCCTGGAGCGGGGCGGGCATGAGGTCCTCGCTTGCGAGCGGGTACCCCGGGCCGAGGAACTGGCCTCGACGAGGGACCCGGACCTGGCCGTCGTCCACGTCGGCGAGAATTGGGGCGGACCGGGAGGGATCGTTTCTCTCCTCAGGGCCGCCAATCGTCGTCTCCGGGTCATCATCGTCGCCGACTACGACGGGCGAAGGGGGGAGGAATGCGCGGCCAATGAGATTCTTGTTCCCAAGCCGTTGGACCTCGAAACCCTGGAATCCACGGTTCGCTCTATTTTATTGGGAACCTCGGAGAAACGCAGATCGGATTTCTAAATAAACCAAATCCCCAAGGAGACAGGCATGAACAAGAAAGGCTGGATGATTGTGGGTCTAATCGTTGCGGTGGCGTTGGTGGGCACCGCGATATGGACGGAGCCGGGCATGGCGGGCAAGCTCGAGGACGCCATTTCCCAGGCGCCGGTGGGGACGGGAAAGGGCATGATCGATCCCAAGGCCGAGCCCGGGTTCATGGGAATTCCCGGGGCTCCCAAGACCTATTGGATCCTGAACATTTTGTGGGGGATCTGGGTCGGCTGGATCTTTTCCTCGGTGGGGGCCTTCGGAGGCGTCATGGCGGGGGTCGGCCACATCACGGTCTTCGGCCTGGCGGACTACGGCAAGAGCTTCAAGCAGACCTGCCCGGTCCTCAACAAACTTCTCACCGATTCGGTGCGGGTGTGCAACCAATACCTGGTAGGGGCTTCGGCCATGATTTCTTCGACCACCTATTACCGCATGGGACGACTGGTGCTCCCCTTGGGCCTGTGCCTGGCGGGAGGCGGAATGCTGGGCGCCTACCTCATCCCGACCCTCACCGCCGGAAAAGTCGATTTCAGCTCCTACGTTGGATACTTCGGAATCGTGGTCTTCCTGGTGGCGGGCGTCCTTTTCTACGAAACGACTCCCAGGGGGCAGGCGAGCCGGAAAGCGGCCAAACAGGCGGCCAAGGCCTTCGAGGATGCCAATATTCGCAAAACCGCCGGAACCGAAGGAAAGACCGACTCAAAGTCCTTGGGAGTACACATTACCCATCTGGGGATCAAGAAGATCACCTTCACGTTCTACGGGGTGGAATTCTCGTTCAACCCCCTCTGGCCCGTAGTGGGAGGCTTCGTCATCGCGGCCATTTCCGCCTTCATCGGGGTCGGCGGCGGCTTCCTCTACGTCCCGTTCCTGACCTCGGTGGCGGGTCTTCCCATGTTCATCGTAGCGGGGACTTCGGCCCTGGCCGTCCTGGTGAGCATGATCACCTCGATTTTCACCTTCATGTTCATGAAGAGCATTCCCGTGGACTTTCCCCTCATCAGCACGGAGATGATCGGGGTCTTCATCGGTTCCGTGTTGGGGCCGGTCACCTCCAAGTACATCCCCGAAGTGTGGCTCAAACGGCTGTTCGTCGTCCTGGCGCTCTACGTAGGAATCGGTTACACCACCAAGGGATTCATGGGCCGGTCCATTTTGCCCGGACTCTAGGAACATTGGAGCAACTCCATGGAAATGCACCCGGTTTACCTGGCCATGGACCCGTACCTGATCCGGCTCTACCGGATCACGGGTTGCAGCTTTGCGGACTTTCTCCTGGGAACCTTCGTGGTGGCCTTCGTCGCCCTTTTCGTGGGAGAGGTCACCGCTTCCCTGGCCTTCCTGGCCGCCAAGAAATCCATTGACAGGACCACGAAAGATGTGATCCGCTACCGGAATCTGTCCATGGAAGCCCTGGCGGCGGGAGACAAGGATGCCTACGAGGCGGCCAACAAACTGGCCAACGATGCCTTCGGACAATCCTTTTTCAAGCAAATCGCCCTGTCCTCGGCTTTCCTGTGGCCGCTGTTTCTGGCCCTGGGATGGCTGAATGCCCGGTTTTCCGGGGTCGAATTCACCTTCGTCACGGCGCCGTACACCGTGGGAGTCGGGTGCATTTTCATCACCCTCTATGTGGCATCCTATCTCCTGTTTCGCCGAATCAAGTATCGGTTGCCCCACTTTCGAAGGATCAAGACCATGCTGGATGCCTACGATGCCCGGTCGGTCGAGGTGAAGAAGCTGTCGGATGTTTTTCCTCTCCCCGATTCGGCCGTTCAGCGGACTTCGTAAAGTAGAACAGAGGAAGAGAACATGTCGGAATCTGCCAGGAAGAAGGTTTACAGCGTTTGTGCCGTGTGCAGCGTTCGGTGCCCCGTCGAGGTGGATGTGGAAGGCGGCGCCGTCAAGCACATTTGGGGGAATCCCCACCTCATGGGCGGCCGGTATCTGTGTCCCCGGGGAACGGCGCAAAAGGTGTTCCAGACGGACACCGAGCGCGTCCAGTACCCCATGATTCGGGATGGGGAGCGGGGGTCCGGAAAGTGGAGGAAGGCTACCTGGGAGGAAGCCCTGGATTACGTTGCGGGAAAGCTCAGGGGCATCATCGATCAATACGGCGGAGAGAGCGTGGTCCTTGCGGACCGGGGGGGCCCCTTCACCGATCTGCACAAGGCCTTCATCAAGGCCCTGGGGTCGCCCAACTACTTCAACCAGCACGCTTGCTGTTCCAACAGCGTCCACAACGCTCACAACGCCATGGCGGGACAAAGGCGCAATACCGTCACCTACGACTGGAA
>Ga0116192_1002611_pt1 | contig 11864 bp, 12 predicted proteins | sample AD_UKC113_MetaG_FD_89876 | JGI IMG/M metagenome (GOLD analysis project Ga0116192, IMG submission 89876) | Active sludge microbial communities of municipal wastewater-treating anaerobic digesters from Hong Kong - AD_UKC113_MetaG | ecosystem: Engineered > Bioreactor > Anaerobic > Digestate...
ATTCGGTTTTCACAGCTCACACAGGTCATGCCATCAATCCTGAGTGACTTTGAAATGATGTGTGATTCCATCTCTGACCTCCTTGTGCTTTATGCTTTCATACCATGAGTTCATGTCTGTATATAATATAGGGCAACTTTATGGAGATTTTATGGAGCATAATATTTTTTGATTAAGGCGGCTGTCGGTGATTAAAGATCAGATGACAGTATTTGGAACGATTCATGCATGAATGATGATTTGCTGTACATAAATAATGGTATATTTTACTTAACCGAAATATGAGGAGGGAGTAGGATGGGAAACATCATTTATACATCCCAAACGGTTTATGAGATCGTTAAGGAGCACCCGGAGGTGATGGAGATCATGAAGGAAATCGGGTTTACCGACATCACCAAGCCCGGCATGCTTCAGACTGCAGGGCGTTTTATGACACTGGCCAAGGGCTCGCAAATAAAAAACATATCCATGGATAAAATGAAGGAAGCATTCAAGAGCAGAGGCTATGAGCTGCAGGATTAAATAAGATATGTCAGGAGATGAAGTTATATGAGTGAAATGATCAATAATCGTGAATACCGTCAGAAGGTGTTAAAGGAAATTATTCATGAATTGCATGCCGGAAAGACCGTTGATGAGGTGAAGCCCAGATTTGAGAAGCTGACTGAAGGGGTTTCCACAGCCGAAATCGCTGAGATGGAGCAGGCGCTCATCATGGAAGGTATGCCGGTGCAGGAGATTCAAAGGCTCTGCGATGTTCATGCCTCATTGTTCAAGGGCTCCATCGAGGATATCCATAAACCTCAAAAGGTTGAAAAGGAGAATGGTCACCCCGTTCATATCTTCAAGCTGGAAAATCGTGAGATTGAAAAGCAGATTGATGGCTTGAAGAAGGATCTTGAAGCCTTTAAGAGAAAGGACAGCAGTGACGCAGTGAATAAGCTCATGGAGGGGTTTAGCCGGTTTACTCAGATTGACCGCCACTATTCCCGCAAAGAGAATCTGCTGTTCCCCTATATGGAGAAGTACGGCATCACGGCTCCGCCAAAGGTGATGTGGGGGGTGGATGACGAAATCCGCGATGCCATTAAGGATACCCTGAGGCTTTTAGAGAGGTATGAAGGAAACAGCGCGTTGGTGGCTGAAAAAGCCGGAGAAGCCATCAATAAAGCAAGCGAAATGGTCTATAAGGAAGAGAACATCCTGTTTCCCATGGTGATTGAAACCCTTACCGAGGATGAATGGCTAAAAATCGCTCAGGCTAGCGATGAGATAGGGTTCTGCTTCATAGAACCCAATGCGATATGGGCACCTGAGAGAAAGGATCTGGCCAAGGAAACCCAAATCCTGAAGGAGAATCAGGCTGACCGCAGTACCATTCCTTTTGACGCAGGCTTTATGACCCCCGAGGAATGCAACGCCATGCTCAATACGCTCCCGGTGGACATCACCTTTGTGGACAAGGACGGTGCGGTGAAGTATTTCACCCAGGGCAAGGAAAGGATATTTGCGCGGCCTAAGACCATCATCGGAAGGCATGTCGGCAATTGCCATCCCCCCGCCAGTGTGCACATCGTTGAGCAAATCGTGGAGGATTTGAAATCAGGCAAGAAGGATCATGAGGACTTTTGGATCAAAATGGGCGAGAAGTATGTGTTTATCCGGTATTTTGCCGTGAGGAATGCCAAGGGTGAGTATCTGGGCACCATGGAGTTCACCCAGGATATCGCCCCCATTCAGAGGATTATCGGCGAGAAGCGCCTTGCAGATTGATATCATGAGGCCGCCATTTTATAACGCATAAAAATAGCAGAAAATATCAAAATACCTCCTTCAGCTCCTAGTACAATGACCTTGTACGAAATGTTGAAGGAGTATTTCTCCAACCTGCAGCTTCACAGCTGAGGAGGGGAGGCCGCGCTGCGAACATGCTGTTCCGCGATCTGTATAAAGGGCTTGAATAAATAAAAGGGTTGAATTCCTTGGTTTTGAGTTATAATATAGTTATTGCAAATGCGAATCATTCCCATAAAGGAGGCCCTTTTTTGAAAACCAGACTAGCCCTTTGTCTTTGCATCCTAATGCCGGTTATGCTGCTTATCTCAGCCTGCGGCAATGAAACCGGAATCGATAGATCAGAGGATGACACCTTTCATATTGTTACCTCGTTTTATCCCATGTATGTTTTTACTGCGAATATCACACAGAACATTGACGGTGTTTCTGTGGAAAACATGACCGAGCCTCAGACCGGCTGCCTTCATGATTACGAGTTGAGCCCGGCAGATATGAAGATCCTTGAGAAGGCTGATGTTTTCGTGATAAACGGTGCCGGTATGGAATCGTTTATGGACGAAGTAAAAAAAGCCTATCCGAATCTGCCTGTTATTGAGGCGTCGGAAGGCATCACACTGATCAAAGATCCCGAGGGGGAGGACAATCCCCATGTTTGGGTCGGCATCTCCGGTGCCATTACCGAGGTGAAGAATATCTCAGATGGCCTGGTAAAGGCCGATCCCGACCATGCGCAGCAGTATGTGGCCAATGCCGATGCATACCTTAAGAGGCTGGAGGATCAGAAGGCAAAGATGCATAACGCCCTTAAGGATATCACCCGCAGGGATATCATTACCTTCCATGAAGCCTTTCCTTATTTTGCCCAGGAGTTTGACCTGGATATTGTCGCCATTATCGAGCGTGAACCCGGCACCGAGCCAACTGCAACAGAGCTGGCCGAGACCATTGAGATCATTAAGGCTAATGATGTAACGGCCCTGTTCGTTGAACCTCAGTATTCGACAAAGGTGGCCGAAACCCTTGCTACCGAAACCGGCATCGGCATCTATACCCTCGATCCCTTTGTGACAGGGCCCAAGAATGCCGATCCCGAGAGTTATATCAAGACCATGGATGTGAATCTGAATACCTTACTCGAGGCGTTAAAATGAAAAACAAGGATAATACATGTGAACACAGCTGTTGCGGCCTTTGCTGCACAAGGATTGAGAATCTTGGCGTCACCATCGGTCAGAACGAGATCTTGAAGGATGTCAATCTTCATGTGCACTGCGGAGAATTCACCGCCATCATTGGCCCAAACGGTGCAGGAAAAAGTACGCTATTGAAGGCCATTCTTGGCGAGGTCAGGCATACCGGGTCATTAAGGTTTATGTCCTCAGAGGGTGTGCGGAAGGACAAGCCTCTCATCGGTTATGTGCCACAACATCTGGATTTGGATGCCACAAGCCCCACCAGCGTGCTGGATCTCTATACCGTTTGCAGAAGCGCAATGCCGGCCTGGCTTCATATTCCTTCAAGGATACGGAAAAAGGCCGCCGAATACTTTTCTGTGGCTAAGGCCGAGCATCTGCTGGATAGAAGACTGGGAGCCCTTTCGGGGGGAGAGCTTCAGCGGGTGCTGCTCTCACTGGCCCTTGATCCCGTACCCGAGCTTCTCCTTTTGGATGAGCCGGTTTCAGGCATCGACCAGAACGGTATGGAGCTTTTTTATGAGCTGCTCTCGGATTTGAAGCGCAGCTATGATCTATCCATTATCCTGGTGTCCCACGACATGGAAACGGTCTCACGTCATGCCGACAGGCTGGTGCTCCTGAGCAAGACCATTCTGGCAAGCGGAAGTCCTCAGGAGGTTTTTAGAAGCGAGAGCTTTAAAAGGGTTTTCTCTCCCTTTAGCGGCTTTCAGCCCGGAAAAAACCTTGAGTAAGGCTGTATAAATGTAATTCCTGGAAGAAATGAGGTTAGTATTACATGACATTCTGGTACCAGTTAGTAGATTTGCTGCCCTTTGAATGGGCCGAACCCGGAAAAATGCTATTTATGAAGAATGCCCTTCTGGCTATTATCGTTCTTGCACCTATATTTGGCATACTGGGTACCATGATTGTCAACAACCAGATGGCCTTTTTCTCCGATGCCCTGGGGCATGGCGCTTTTACTGGTGTCGTAATCGGAGGACTGGCTGGCTTTATGCTGCCGGTTTGGTCAGCTGTAGCCTTTTCCATCGTCTTTTCGGTCTGCATTTCGGTAGTTAAGCAAAGAACAAAGATGGCCAGCGATACCATCATCGGTGTTTTTTCATCCATCGCTGTGGCGGCCGGTATCTTTATTGCCACCCTTGGCGGCAAGAGCTTTACCAAGCTCAACTCGTTTCTTGTAGGCAGTATTCTGAGCATAACCCCCTCGGAGATCGGGTTGTTGGGGCTTATTCTCCTGTTTGTGCTTGTGTTCTGGCTGTTTTTTTTCAACAAGCTGCTCTTTTCCAGTGTCAACAGCAGCCTGGCACGAAGCAGAGGACTCAAGACCTTTCCCCTTGACATGATTTTCAGTATGGTTATCGCGGTTCTGGTCACCGTGGCTATGTCCTGGATAGGCCTTCTGGTGATCAATTCATTTCTGGTGCTGCCCGCAGCTTCGGCAAGAAACATCTCATCCAATCAAAGGCAGTATCATAGAAGGGCTATTGCCATTTCCCTGTTTTCGGGTGTTGCAGGGCTCATATCCTCGTACTACTTTGAAACAGCTGCGGGAGCTACAATCGTCATTATTTCATCAATCATTTTTCTGATTACGCTGGCCCTGCGCAAGCGCCATGCATAAGAAGGTGATGACATGGATGCCAAGAGCTATGACGCATTATTGAAGCATGAGAATCTGAAATGCACCAGACACCGCCAGTCGGTTCTGGAGGTGATGGCAGAACAAAATCAGCCGGTGAGCCCTGAGGCTATTCTTGGCCGGCTTCATGAAAAAAGCATCTCCATCAGCGTATCCACGGTTTATCGCATTCTGGAGAAGCTTACCGAAAAGGGGCTCATACTTAAGACCGGCATGACGGAGGATAGAAAAGGACTCTATGAGCTCCGTCCTGCCGAGCATAAGCATCATCTGATATGTATTAAATGCAGAAAAACGCTTCCCATTGGAGAATGCCCCTTTAAGGATTATGAGCGGGATATCGGGAACCGTTTTGGGTTTGATATCACCGATCACAAGCTTGAGCTATACGGCTACTGCCGCAGCTGCAGGAATGAGGGCAACTCACCAGATCAAGCCTGACCATATTATGTTTTTAACATTCAGAAGGCTTTCAGGCAGCCATCTGTTACCATCGGTATATGGCACAAGCCAAACGGCCGAAAGCTTCTCTCTGGGATCTACTGCAACGCATAGATAGCCCCAACCCTCATGGAAAAAGAAAACAGGACTTGTGATGATGGCATCGCCTCTGCGCAAATCGGGTCCCATACCGTACAGGCGGTTTTTGTCGTTCGCACCCCAGCAGTAATTGGGAACATTAAATAGATATTGGGTGCGCATTTTTTCAACAGCCATCTTCCCGAGGACACGCCTGTTGCCAAGACGGCCGCCATTACACAACATTCTGGCGAAGCGGGATAGATCCAGTACTGTTGAGTGAAGTTCTCCCGCCGTACCGGGTACGTCGCTCCAAATGCTGTTCTCATGCTCAGGGTCTGGCTCGTTGTTTTTAATCCTTTCAAAGATTGCTTCATGTTCCTCAAACTGGATCAGGTGGCGTTTGGCAAGCTCCGGACCAGGCATAAAGGATGAGTCCTTCATATCCAGGGGTTCCAGGATGTTCATAGTAATATACGTTTCTGCGCGCATGCCCGTAACATTCTGAATCAGCGCGCCAAGCAGCACATAGCCAAAGGAGGAGTATAACCACTGCTCTCCGGGTTTGCAGGCCACACCTGCTCTTAATCCTGCTTCGATCCAGTCCTCTCCCTTTATACACTTGTCGACATAGGAAAACGGATCGTTTTCATTATCACCCCCATCAAATGGAAGCCCAGAGGAATGAGACAGCACCTGGGCGATGGTTATTTCCTTGAACGGCTCCTTATCCATCTGAGGGATATAGCGGGACATGGGCTCGTCAGGACGGATGAACCCATCCTCCACAAGCTTGAAGATTGCCACAGCAGTTACCAGCTTGGTTACCGAGGCGATGCGCATGACGGTATCGGGCTGCATAAGGCCTTCAGGCGATCTTTTATAGCTGTTGAAGCCCAAAGCGCTGCAGCCGATGACCTTGTCATCTTTTGATATACAGTAGCTTGCGCCGATAAGCCGTTTATCTTCGATCATTTTCCAAAGATGTGTATTGAGGGCATCGAGCCTGCTGCTGTCATATCCCACCAGCTCCGGTGTTTCATCGACAGGACCTTTTTGTATAAGCATTTCACCAATCTCCTTCTCCCCAAGTTTAGATATCCGACCAGGATATTATGGCAGAATTTTCATGCCAGTATAATGACTATAACGTATATTTCAAACGGATTCAACTTTTTCTTAGGATGTGGCAGAATAGTTGATGAGTGCCAAACCAGAGCTTCCACATTTTCTGTGGTTTTTTTAAGCGAAAGACCTAAACCCCGAAGTATGTTGGGATGATAGAAAAATCACGGTATAATGATAAGCAACTATCTTGTTCGAAAATCCTTGATTATTAATTAATTGATTCACAATGGCCCCCGGGGGAAGATAATAGATGAGGTGAATCCCGGTATGATAAATGATTATGTTGAGGTCATGAAAAAGGCACCCCTGTTCAGAGACATTGCATCAGACGATCTAAAGGCCATGTTGGGCTGCTTAAAACCAGTCTATAAGTCGTATAGACGACATGAATTCATTACGTTAGCAGGAGAGCCCTTTACAGGGATCGGGCTGCTTCTGGAGGGAGAGGCCTCCATTTCCAAGGAAACCCTGGCCGGAGACCGTGTTGTCCTCAACCTTATCGTACCCGGGGATATGTTCGGGGAAATTATCGCCTTTTCGGGTGAGTCGGTTTGGCCGGCCAATGTCCAGGCCCTTGAGGAATCTATGGCTATGTTTCTTCCACGTGAGGGCATTGTCAGCCCATGCATGAGAACCTGTCCTTTTCATCGCACACTGATTCAAAACCTTTTGATGATCGTGTCCGACAGGGCGCTTATGCTCAACAAGAAGCTGGAGTACCTGACCATTAGGAGCATGAGGGGCAGAATCTGTGCTTTTCTTCTGGACCAGTATAAGAAGCGAGGCACGACGACCTTCACTCTTGATATGAACCGCAATGAGATGGCTGATTTTCTCAATGTCTCGCGTCCGTCCATGTCCAGAGAGCTGGGAAGAATGCGGGAGGATGGTTTGATCGATTTCCATCTGTCCACCGTCAGAATTTTAGATCTGGAAGCCATGATGCAAGCCCTGGCTGTATGAGAATCCTTAAGCCGATCTTTTCTTCTTCAAGCGAGCCAGGATCAAAAGGAGTGCGGGCATGGCAAAGCCGATAAGCCAGGACCAGTTGCGGAACTGATCGACCTCCAATGAAACAGACTTGATGAGGTTGGGCGGGAAGAAGCTGAGATTCATGATCAGAATGGCAAAGGGAATGATCAGAGGCTTGTAATACTTCAGATTGAAGATCTTCTGGAAGGTGGCGAGAATTAAATAGAAGTTGATGGTCAGGAAAAGCATGGAAGCCACAGCCCAAATCACCATATATATTGACTCCACCCTTTCAAAGAACCGCCCGAGATTGATCAGACGGGCAATGTGAAAGATGGGGATAGCCTTCTCCAGTGTCGTGGGGTAGGGAAAAACTGTGGAGTAAGCAAAGGATACGATTAAGAAGAACAATGATGCCAGTCCGAGACTCCAAAAACCCGTGGCCTTCATGGTTTTGTGGGATTTTTGGAAAGGTGTCATGAGAAACAAAACAAGTATCTCAGAGAAAACCGAGACCTTCGGAAACCCTTCCATGAGGATTTTATCCAGACCGCTTCCGAAGATGGGGGTAAGGTTGGTAAGGTCAACAAAGTTGGCAACCCCTATATTAAGCGTTACATAACCTATTATGATAAAAGGGATGGCAAGGGCATGGAGCCTGGTGATGGCTTCTATACCAAAGTATGCGCCCACAATCATGCATATCAGAAAAAAGAACTCCACAAAGCTTAATGGCGTCATCGTAAAGGCAACCAGCTTCATGTTTTCACTGAAGGTCCTTAAGTAAACTACTGTCAGATAACCCAGGAAGAAGATGATCACCATGCCGATGATGATCCTTCCAAAGCCTCCGGCAATATGCTCCCCGAGATCCAAGAGATCCATGCCCTCAAAGGGCTTATAGAGCTTCTGAAGGATAAGAAATCCAATAAAGGCAAGCAAAGCGGTGTAAAGGGTAAAAATCCAGCCTGCATTTGCACCCACCTCAGCAGTTAACCGGGGATAGTTAAGAAAGATCTTTGTGCAGAGCAGATTAACGATAACGCAAACGGCTTCCCATTTTCCAAAGTATGTCTTTTTCTTCATAAATCAAGCCTCTCTGATCCAAATGGTATATATAGGGAGAACAAAGATGACAATGGCCAGCAGAAAAACCATTACTGCCCCAAGCTTGTTTTTCTGCTTCCAGGCCCAAACACCGTAGCTGACAGTATAGATTGCCACACCCAGCAATAGGATTACGATAATGAAACGACTAAAGGTTATCATTCTAATCAGCCTCACCTTCTGAGGATACTGAGGGATTGCTTTGAATAATCAGCCCGGATCTCCTGGCCTTAAAGTTGACATCGACCTCGAATATGGCATCCTTAAACTTGCTCTTCCATTGATAGTCCTCCCATTCCTTCCAGGTTAGAAAATTCCCCTTCGCAAACCGGCCAAAGCCGCAGATGTCCGATTGAAAGTCCCTTGATAATTTATTCAGAAAAGCGAGGGTTTCTTTTTTAATCATCGATTCCACGTATGATTCAAATTGTTCCAGCAGCTTTCCTTCATAGGGCAGACCACTTTGTATGGCAAGAAAATCACCCTCAAGGTTAAGCTTAAGGTAAATCATAGGTGATTCGCCGATAGTCACCCGGCATTCACGGGGTCTGCTTTGCTGGATGTCCATCAGAATGAAATGACCTTCGGATTGGGGATCGGGGATCGTCCAGTTGGAATGCAGGTAATCCCCGGTGCATAGCAGATAATACTTGCTTTCAGTGCCATCCAGTTCACCTACCATTCTGTCGCCGTCAAAAACTGCAAGTCCCATGATCTCAGCCTTGTTTTCCCCCGCCTGGGGAACTTCACCTGCATAGTGATCACCCCCAAGGGGATATTGATGCCCATGCTCCTCATGAGTGGCAAGTTTATTGGTTATGTCATCGGCGCTGGCATATCCTGAAATCCCCGCTAGTATGGCTACCGGACTTTGATCATATGAATCGGCAGCATTGTAGAAGTCATGAAATTCCACATCCGCAAAAAATGCTGTATATTCATAGCTCTCAAAGGCCAAATCATAGTATTTCGAGGGATTCAGCACCAACTGCGGATTGATGCTTGAAAGATAAGCCTCTGCAGTTTCTTTGGCCACCACAATACTCATGTTTGGCCGGAACTCACGGTTTCTGATGATGGCGTGGAGATAGTGATTCAGGCCTTCCTGGGCAAGCTCCTTTGAAAAGACAATGGCTTTAATATGGGATATGTTGATTTGCTTGCTGTTTATGGTGTTCAGCATGTTAATGGCAGTATGAATTGCCGGAGCCTCGATGGTTATCTGGGTAAAGCCCTTATCAGCCCCTCCTCCGCCGCTGCTGCCCTCGCTGCCGCCGCTGTTTCCCGGTTTTGCAATCTGGAAGGTCATACGCAAAAAATTGGTTTTGCCTTTGTCAATACCCAAAGCGATCACAAATCCCAACTCATCTATTTCTCTGCTGTCGTAACAGCCTGACAGGGGAGTGCAGGCAAGGATTACGATTATAGCCAGTGTTATGCTTTGTCTTATCTTCATGCTATTCCTCTTGCTTTTCGTTCTTGGAGTCATTGGTTATCCTCACCCATGCACGGCTTTTTTTAGCTTGCTTCTTCTGATCCTTTGGGTTAACGAAATCCGGTCTGTTTTCCTGCTTGTAGATGGGCTCCTTTATTGTTGCCTCTGAAAATCCTCCCTTTGTACGGGGACCCACCGGAACAACAAAAGGAACCCCGAAGGATTTGGCGCTGACCATCCAGAAGCCCAGCAGAACCAAACCGGTTGCGGTCCCTAAGAAGCCGCAAAGTGCAGCCAGAATGATAAACCCGAAGCGCAGGATTCTGAAGGCAAAGCCCGCCGAAAAGTTCGGGATGGCAAAGGAGCCGATGCCGGTTACGGCCACGACAATAATCAGGATGGGGCTTACGATGTTGGCTGCGACAGCGGCCTGGCCTAATATCAGCGCGCCGATGATGCCAAGGGTAGGGCCGATGGGTCCGGGGATTCGGATGCCGGCTTCTCTGATGAGTTCAAAGGAAATCTCCATGATAAACACCTCCACCACCGAGGGGAAAGGAACCTTCTCACGGGCCGACATAATGGCCAACAGCAGGTCGGTGGGTATCATTTCATGGTGAAAGTTGGTTATTGCAACATACAAACCGGGAAGCAAAAGCGACATGATGATCGCAAATATGCGGATCAACCGTAGAAGATTGGCATAGGGAAATCTTAGGTTCTGGTCCTCTGCTGCATGAAAGATATCATCGTTGGTGACAGGAACCACCAGTACAAACGGGCTTCCCTGCATGATGATGGCGACCCTGCCCTCCGCCAGCATGCCGCATACCCTGTCGGGGCGTTCTGTCGCAATGACCTGGGGCGTTGGAAGCAGGGGATTGTCTTCAATGAACTGCTCAAGCTCACCGGAGTCCAGGACATGATCTACATCAATGTTCTTAAGGCGTCTTCGTACCTCGTTGACCAAAGCATCATTGGCGATATCCTTGATATACATCATGGCGCATGGCGTCTTGCTTCTTTTTCCGATGTTGATGTTTTCTGCGACTAAATCATCATCCTTCAGCCTCTTGCGGATTAAGGCGGTATTGCTCCTGATGTTTTCATTAAAGCCCTCCTGGGGTCCTCTGATGACCAGTTCAGTATTGGGTTTTTCGACAGCTCGGCCGGGAAGGTTCTTCACATCGGCGGCGAAAGCCACATCAAGCCCGTCAATATAAATGCCGCAGCCTCCGAAATTGACCATATCGACAACTTCCTGATGGGTATTAACCTCCTTAAGCTGGTTATGCGGCAGAATATGACTTGTGATATATTTCGACAAGCCATTGCCATCGCTTTTGATGTCAAGGTTAGAAAGAAGCATCATGGGTTGAAGAATGTCCATATTGATCGTCCTTGTATCGGACATGCCGTCGTAAAAGATGAGGAAAGCTGCGATCACAGCATCCTTTACCACGATGTCAAACTCTCTGATGACCAGATCACTGTTTTCCGGATAATGAAATTTAGCCTTGATAAAGGCCAGATTCTCAGCCAGAATGCAGCTGATATCCGATTTTTTCTCTTTATCGTTCTTCTCAACTTTTTTAACAGCCACCTTAAGGTCTTTCCGCGGATGAAGCAGCAGATCTTCATTTTTCCTTCGCCTGGGTTTATCCTTCTTCTCCTTATCCTGCCCGGACTGCTGGTCCTTCTCATTAGTTTCATGTAGAACAAAAAGCTTTTGCTCCGAGGGCTCTTTGAAAAGAAGCAGATCTCGAATTTTATCCTTCACTTTACTCAAACAATCACGCTCCAAAAGCTCTTTGCCGGGTGTGAATCACCCGCTTCTGCTATAGGTGTTAGTATGGCTATTTGTGGAAGAGATATTCACCTCGGCTTAAAGATGGCGAAAACCTCACCGGGACTGAACCAAATCAGGAAAAGGAAAATATACTGTATTGCATGGCTTTCAATAAGGAGCATTCGATGTTCAATTTCAACAGACTTTCGCCGGAGCGATTTGCACTGCTTGCTGCGTTTCTCGGTGTCTTGCTGACAACAGTATTAGATAGAGATG
>Ga0116192_1002612_pt1 | contig 11864 bp, 8 predicted proteins | sample AD_UKC113_MetaG_FD_89876 | JGI IMG/M metagenome (GOLD analysis project Ga0116192, IMG submission 89876) | Active sludge microbial communities of municipal wastewater-treating anaerobic digesters from Hong Kong - AD_UKC113_MetaG | ecosystem: Engineered > Bioreactor > Anaerobic > Digestate | place...
CCAACCGCAATCTGATCCCGACCTGGCAGTTCGCCTCCTACGACGGCCAGTCGGCCAGCGACAACCATTTCGCCAGCGTGGGCGAGGACCCCATGCGTCCGGTGCTGGCCGTGGGCCGCTTCCCGGTGGTGCAGCCGGACGAGGTCAAGGCCATCGTCGACAAGACCATCACCTACCTGCGCAGCCCGAGCTACGGCGAGTGGCGCCGCGACACCATGTTCATCACCGACGAGAGCGACTACTTCAAGCAGTCCTCCGACCAGATCGTGGCGGCGCTGGGCAACCAGGGTTTCGTCGCCGACAGGGTCTACGCCAGCCCGCAGGAAAAGGACAACCTGGCGCACCAGGCGGCGATCAAGGACGGACTCAACCAGGGCCGGCTGCTGGTGCACTTCCTCGGCCACGGCGGCCGCTACATCTGGCGCACGGGACCACCCGACCTGCGCAAGAACCACGATCTGTTCGGCCTCGATGACGTGGCCCATCTGTCCAACGGCGGGCGTCTGCCCATGGTGCTGTCGATGACCTGCTACTCCGCGCCCTTCGACAATCCCACGGAAGACTCCATCGGCGAGAAGTTCCTGCGCGAGCCGAACAAGGGCGCCGTGGCGGTGTTTGCGGCGTCCTGGCGCAACTCGCCCTCGCCGGCCTACAGCAAGGACCTGATCGAGAACCTGCTCAAGCCCGGCACCACCATCGGCGAGGCCATCGTCGCGGCCAAGGCCAAGAACGGCGACGCCACTCTGGTGGAGACCTACAACCTGCTCGGTGATCCGGCCCTGATCCTGGAGCGACCCGCCGACCAGTTGCGCCTGGTGCGCAGCCAGGGCGTGTTCGGCCACGAGCGCATCGAGGCGACGGTGCAACCCGAGCACTTCGACGGCAAGGTCAGCGCCGATTGGCTCGACGCCAGCGGCAGGGTACTGGCGGCCAGCCGCTTCGCCGTGCGCGGGCGGCGCTTCGTGCTGCCGGTGCCGGCGGCCGCCGCGGGCGCCAGCGAACTGCGCGTCTACGCCGCCGACCCCGACCGTGCCTGGGACGGCATCGGCCGCCTCGCCCTGCCTCCGCCGCCCGGCGCCGCGGCCGCGCCGGTGGCCAAGCCGACCCCACCGGCCGAGGTGCCGCGCACGTTCGAAGCGCCGCCGCCACCCGTGCCGCAGGTGAGCGCGGAAGAGGCGGCCAAGCGGCCTGACCGTATCCTGCGCAACGGCTTCGATGCGGCCGGCGGCGCCGCCGCGCCCTCGCGCGCGGCGCTCGCTCAGGGCGGTGGCGGCTGCGGCGACTGCGCAAACGGCCACAGCTCGCGCAGCGCGTTGCGCAAGTAGCCGCGATCGTAGAAGCGCGGGCTGATGCGCGCGGCGAAGGCCGCCACCGGCACCTTCCTGCCCGCCTGGATGCCGCGCCGCCGCCGCCACATGCGCGGCAATCCGAGCAGGGCGTCGCGGTACAGACGGAACACCACGCCCGCCTTGCCGCGCAGGCTGTGCCGCAGCACGATGCCGGCGTGCATGGCCAGCAGGAGCGGCAGGTGGCGCGCGACCAGCCGCGCCGGCACGCATTTCACCAGCATCCACACCGAATTGCGGATGCCGTGGTAGAGCACGAAATCGTTGAAGCCCCCGCCGCTGGAGGCCTGACCCTCATGGTGTGCCAGCACCGCATCGCAGTAGCCGGGCGTGAAGCCCAGCAGCAGGGCACGCGCGGCGACGTCGGTGTCCTCGGCGTAGCAGAAGAAATCCTCGTCGAACACCTGGCCATCGGCGTCGCGCAGCGCCTCCAGCACGCGCCGCGCGTACACCGCGCAGCCGCCCGTGGGGCCGAAGCAGGGTTCGGCCGGATCCAGGCGGTTGGAGGCCAGCAGGCTGCTGTAGAAGGCGATACCGAGGGAATCCACCGCGACACCGTCGAGCTTGAGCACGCGCCCGCCGGCGAGATCGGCGGTATCGCGCCCGCTGGCGAAACCGCCCAGCCAGTCGTGCAGCGCCGGCGTCGCCTCGGCATCGTTGTTGAGCAGCAGCACATGCGAGATGGCCGACTCCGCCAGCAGGGCGGCGATGGCGCGATTGCAGCCGGCGGCGAAGCCGATATTGACCGGACTGGCGATGAGCTGCGCCTGCGGCCAGGCACCGGCCAGTCCAGCGCGCAGGGCGGCGAGGTCCTCGGGCCGCGAACCGGAATCCACCACCACCAGACGCAGCGGCGTGGCGCCGCCGCGCAGGGAGGCGAGGCAGCGCAGCGTGCGGTCGGCGGTGTTGTAGTTGACCAGCACCACGCCGATGCGCGGCGCGGCCGCGTCGAGAGCGGGCGGCGCCGCAGCAGCGGCGGGCGCCGCAGCGGCGTCATGCATGCGCTGCGCCGCGGCGTAGGCGGCCAGGGTGCCGGCCACGCAGCGCGACCAGGTGTAGGCAGAGGCGATCTCCACGCCGCGGCGCGCGGCGGCGCTGCGCCAGTCGCCGTCCTCGGCCAGGCGCAGCAGGCCGGCGCGGATCGCCGCGACGTCGAGCGGGTCCACCGTCAGTGCCGCCGCCCCGGCGACTTCGGCCAGGGCGCCGTCGTGCGAGGTGAGCACGGGCACGCCGCTGGCCATGGCCTCCAGCACCGGCAGGCCGAAGCCCTCGTACAGCGACGGCAGGGCGAAGCCCAGCGCCCCGGCGTAGACCGCCGCCAGACGCGACTCGTCCAGGTAGCCCAGGCGACGCACCTCGCCGCGGGCTTCCAGCGGTTCCAGTGCCTCGCGCAGCGGTGCGTCCAACCAGCCGCGTGCGCCGGCCAGCGCCAGCGGCAGGCGCGCGCGCAGCGGCGCGGGCAGGCCGGCATAGGCCTGTACCAGGCGCACCAGGTTCTTGCGCGGCTCCAGCGTGGCCACGGCCAGCAGGTAGCCGCGCGGCGCGAGCCCCAGCGACACCAGCTCGGGCGCGAGCTCCGCCTCGCCGCGCGGGTGGAACGACGCGTCGACGCCCAGCGGCACCACGTGCAGCTTGCGTTCGTCCACGCCGAACACGCTGAGCAGTTCCTCACGCACTGCCAGGGAGTCCACGATGAGCGCGTCGGCGCGCTGCAGTGTCGGCGGCAGGTGCCGCGCGAGGAAGCGCACGCGCTCGAGCGGATGGTGCTGCGGGTAGCGCAGGTAGGACAGGTCGTGCACCGTGGCCACGGCCGGTCCGTCGAACGGCATGAGGACGAAGTTCGGCGCGTGCAGCACGTGGTCGGCCAGGTGCCGCGCGTGGTGGCGGAACAGGCGCGCGCGCAGGGCCGTATAACCTTCCAGCGCGAGGCGCTTGAACGGCGCCACGCGGCGCAGCGTGGCGACGTGACGGTTGACGCGCAGAGCCTCCTCGGCATCGTCCACCCAGCGGTAGGCGGAGAACAGCCGCAGCGATTGCACCGACGCCTCGCGCGCCAGGCCGCGGGCCAGTTGCAGGGTGTAGGTGCCGATGCCGGTCAGCGGCGCGCTGATCGCATCGACGTTGAGGATCACCTTCATTGCGGCGGCGTGCGGGCGCGCGTCACACGAGGTCGAGGCCAAGCGCCGCGCACAGCGCCGGCAGGCGCGGACCGAAGGCGCCGAGATCGCCCTGCACGCGCTCGATGGCGTGCAACTGCAGCCAGCGCAGCAGCACTGACTCGGCCGCCCAGGCCGCGGCGGCGTGCTCCGCCGCGGCGGGGTCGGCCACGAGGCTGTCGACCGGGCACCAGGCCGAGCCGTCGAAGCGCTCCAGGTGCAGCAGCGGCGCGTCGCGGCGCAGCCGCCACGACTCGAACGCCGCGTCCGGCGCACGCTCACCATCGGCGTCCAGGCAGCGCGGTCGCGGCGGTGCACCGGCCCAGGCGCGGCGCACGCGCCAGGACAGCACGCGGCGCTCGAAGGACGCCAGCGTCACACCCACCGCCGCCTCGTACTGCGGCCAGCGCGTGCGCAGCACGGCCATGCCCGCCTCACCCAGGCGCTGGCGGCGCTCATGGCCGAAACTGGCGCTGCGCGCGTGGCGCACCAGCACGTCCCCGGCCACGACGTGGCGCCAGCCCTGCGCCTCCGCACGCTGGCACCAGTCATTCTCCTCGCCATAGCCCTGCGGGAAGGCCGCCTCGTCGAGCAGGCCGACGTCCTGCAGCGCCTCGCGCTTGAGGTACAGGCAGAAGCCGTTACCGGTCGGCAGGCGTGGGTAGGCCGTGCCCGCGTGCTGGCGCAGGGCGCGCGCGGCGGCGTGAAAACTCCAGCCAGTCGGCAGCGCGTTTTCCACCTCGGGATCCGGTACGGAGAACGCACCGGCGTTGTCGGAGACCGCCGTGGCGCTGGCCGTATCGGCTGCGGCCCAGGCGGCACGGCGCAGACCGTCGAGCCAGCCGGGCGCCACTTCGGCGTCGGCGTTGAGCAGCACCACGTCGGCCTCGCCGGCGGCCTCGATGCCGCGGTTGGCGCTGGCGGTGAAGCCGCGGTTGGCCGTGTTGCGCAGCAGGCTCACGCGCGCGTGGCCGGCGTAGGCATCGAGCAGGGGCGCGATGGCCGCATCCGGACTGGCGTCGTCGACGACGATGAGACGCCAGCTCCCGCGGCTGTGCGCCAGCACGCTGTCCAGGCAGGCGCGCACCAGCGACGGTGCGTTGTAGACAGGCACCACCACGGCCACTTCGCGTGCGGCCGCGCGCAGGGCGGCGCCGGGCGCGAGCCACTCGGCCGAGGTCAGCGGCGCGGGCGCGCGCGGCGCTGCCGCAGCGCACAGGCCGGCCCGTCCCAGGCGCACGCCCACCGGCCGCAGCGGTGGCGCCGAGGCAGCGAGGTGGAGCTGCAGGTTGAGTTGCGCATGACCGCTGGGCGACCAGGGGAAGGCCTGGGCGGCCACGCCCGCCGCATCGCACGTCAGTTCGGCGAACGGCACCCCGTCGAGGTCCAGGCGCAGCCTTGCCGCGGGCTCGGCGCGCAGGCGCAGGACGTGGCCGTTCCAGTCGAAGTCGCGCAGCGTCATGGGGCTCCGGTGGCATCTTGGCGGCGGCGCGCCGCGTGTTCGCCGTGCAGCTGCTGCAGTAGCGCCGCGCTGGCGTCGGACAGGGGCGGCGGCTCAGGCCGCCCGCCGTCACGCAGTGCGCGCCACAGGGCGTCGATGGCGGGCGGCAGGGGCAGGGGCGCACCGACGCCGGCGCGATCGAACTGCGGCCGCACCCAGGCGGCGCATTCTGCCGGCTGCAGCGCACGCAGGCCAGCCGCGCCCTGCGCGGTGAGCGCCGCATGCAGCGCAGCGAGGGTCGCCGCAGGCGCCGCCTGCAGCGCCGCATAGTCCAGGCGCACGAGCTCGCGGCCCCGTGCCGCGCGCAGCAGGGCCAGGGTGTAGCACTCCCACAGCGCCAGGCCGTGCGGCAGGGTCAGCCCGTCGCGTTGCGCAATCGAGCGCGCCACCGCCGTCGGCTCGCGCAGCACGTGCACGAGCAGCGGCGCCTCGATCTGATCCAGACACTCCGCCGCCAGCAGGCACAGGCGCGGCTCCTTGACGAACCAGCCACCGCGCGCCTCCAGCGCGGCCAGGATCGGTGCCAGCTCGCGGCGGAACGCGGCGCGCGCCGGCGCGGCCTCGGACTCGCTCCAGCCCAGCGGGATCGACCAGTCGCCGCCGCGCCGCTCCAGCGCACGCACGCAGGCGGCGTGCAGGTCGGCGCGCTCGAAGAAGCCGCAGGGGTTCTCCGCCTCGTTGGCGAGGAAGGTGCCGGGCTCGCCGCCGTACAGACCCATGGCCTGCAGCGCGCCGGCCACGCAGGACGTGCCGGAGCGGTGCATGCCCAGTACGAGCACGCGTCCGCGCGGCGGCGCGGGGCGCGGGCGCGCCGGCCGCGGCGCCGCGGCCGCGACGAGCGTTTCCAGGCGCGCCGCCATGCACTGCGCCGTCTGCGCCACGTCGAAGTGCGCCGCCGCATGGCGCGCCGCCTGGGCGCCGCGTGCGGCCACGGCCGCGGGCTGGGCGGCCACGGCGCGCAGGGTGTCGACCAGCGCGGCAGCGAGCAGGGCCTCGGCGGCTGCGCCCGCCTGCGCGCCCTGCGCCGGCAGCGGCCAGGCCCGCGCGGCGTGCAGCCAGTCGCTGCGCGCCGGATGCGCGGGAGCGATCGGCGGCAGTCCCGCGGCCATGGCCGCGCGCAGCCCGAGGTCGGCGTCCGCCCCCACCGGCACCGCCACCAGCACGTCGGCGGCGCGATAGACGAGGCCGCGCTGGTAGCCCGGGAAGGCGCGGTCCACCAGCACGTCGATGCGGCCGCCGTGGGGATCGAGGGCCAGCGCGCGCCAGGCCGCGGCGAGGTCCACACCGGCCGGATCGAGGCAGGCCAGCAGACGCACCGGGTCGCGCCGGCGGAAAGCACGGGCGAAGGCTCGCAGCACGCACCACGGACGCTCCTGCGGCGTCCAGGCCGCCTGCAGCAGGAACACCCGCTCGTCGGCCGCCCGGGGCGGGACCCGCAACTGCGGATGGCAGTAGTCGAGGTCCACGCCCGGTGCGAGGACCTCGATCGACGTGGTCACGCCGGCATCGCGCAGGGTGTGGGCGTGCCACGCGCTCGGCACCCAGGCAAGGTCGAGGGCATTCCACGCGGCGACGGTGGGGGCGTCGAGCGCCGCCGGCTCGGCGAAGTCCGACCAGCCGATGCGGCAGCGCGCATCGAGGTGGCGGAACAGCGCCGGCTCGCCGCAGGCCAGACCCCGCGCCGGGCGCGCCGGCACGGGCCGCGCACGCAGCAGGTTCAGCACGTGGTGGTGGCTGTCGGCGTCCTCGCGCAGGCGCGGCGGCAGATCGCGGTAGAGACTGCTGCAGCGCAGGTCGACGCCGGCGGCATCCAGCGCGGGCAGCAGGGGGCGCGACCAGGCGGCATAGCGCGGCGGGAACTCCAGTGCGGACTGCCACACCAGCGTGTGCCGGTAGGAACCTTGCAGACGCGCCTGCCAGTGGCGGCGAAACGTCGCCTGGCCCTGCTCGTACAGGGCCGCGCGCCGCGGCGCATCGTCCGCGGTGGAGCCGTGCACGCGGTGCACCACCTCCACGCCGCCGCACAGCAGCGTGGCAAAGCCGGCGTCGCGCGCGCGCAGGCAGTAGTCGCTGTCCTCGAAATAGGTGTCGTAGTCGGCGTGCAAGGGTCCGATGGCGTCGAGCACGGCGCGCTTGAGGTAGGCCACGGCGAACACTACGCCCTGCACTTCGCGATCGCGTCCGGCGTACTGGCCGATGTCGCGCTCGACGCGGCCGCTGTCGAGTTGCACGCCGCGGGCGTCGTCGCCGAGGACGCGGCTGCCGGCGTGCAGCAGGCGCCCCGCGCCGTCGACGAGGCGGCAACCGACGATGCCGCGCCGCGGCTCGGCCGCGGCGCAAGCGCGCAGGCGACGCAGCCAGTCGTACTGCACGAATTCCAGGTCGTTGTTCAGCAGCACCACGTCGGCGCGTGCGTCGGCCGCAGCGATGCCGGCGTTGTTGCCGCGCACGTAGCCGAGGTTCTGCGCCAGACGCAGCACCTGTATGCGGTCCGCGTAGGCGGCCAGGCCCGCCGCCGTGGCGTCGCTCGAGCCATTGTCGACGACCAGCACGCGCGCGCCGTCCAGGGCGGTGGCGAGCAGACTGTCGAGCGCGCGGCGGGTGAGCTCCCAGCCGTTCCAGGCCAGCATGATCAGGGTGGGCGGCGCCGTTCCGTTCATGGCGGCACGACGGTGCGGGCGCGGGCCGCGGCCGCCTGCAGCGCCGCCAGGGCCTCGGGCAGCTCGCGTGCGCCCGCGTCCTGCAGCTGCGCCAGCAGGGCGGCGCGCTGTGCGATGGCCGCGCGCTGCGCCTGCACCAGCGCGTGCCAGTGCGCCGCTTCCTGCGCCGGCGGCAGCGGTCGGCCTAGCACACGCAACAGCGCTTCCAGCGGGCGCAGCAGGGCCGCACCGAGGCGCCAGCGGCGCGAGGCGAATACCGCCTCGCCTTCGCGCAGCAGGACATCGATCAGGGCCTGCAATTCGGCCTGCGCGGCTTCCGCCTCGGCCAGGCGCTGCATCAGTTCCTGCGGCGTGGGAGTCATGGCGGGATTGTGCCGCAGGGAGGTGCGCCGCACGGATGCCGCGGCCACGCCGCGCGCCTCGGTCTCAGCCGCAACTGCGGTCAAGCAGCGGCCCGCCCAGGGCCAGGAAGGCGAGCAACGCGGCGAGGGCGGCGCCGAACCACCAGCGCGGGCGCGATGCGACCACGCAGGCGTCGCCGGAGGCGTCAGCGGGCGCCGCCGGCGACCCGCGCAGGCGCGGCAGGGACAGCAGCGCGCTGGCCGCGAATCCGCCCAGAAAGGGCAGCAACGGCAGCAGGAAACGCGCCTTCACGTGCAGCCCCAGGAACAGGGCGAGCTGGTAGGCGGCGAATAGTCCGATCCACAACGCCAGGGGATCGCGCCAACGGCGCCAGGCGGCGATCCCCAGGGCGCCGCAGACCAGCACGAGCAGGTGCCAGGCGATGGCGAGGAAGGCCAGCGCGGACGCGAGGGCACCGGGGTCGAGGCGGTAGGCGCCCAGGTAGCCCGCGCAGGCGCGGCCCGGCAGTTGCGTCACCAGCAGGGTCTTGGCGCTGAACAGGCGGAAATACTGCTTGCCCAGCTGCTCGGCCAGGATCGGCGCGAGTCCGTGCTGCTGCAACTGCGCGCGCGCCGCGGCCAGCATTGCCGCATTCTTCTCGCGCGGCCCGCCCGGCGCGGACAGGTAGCGTCCGAAAAGCGGTGCCACGGCATCGTCGATGTAGTCGCTGCGCCAGCGGTCGGCGAGGCCGCCGGCCAGGTTGAAGCCCGAACTGTCGGCGATCAGCGGCGCGCCCGTCTGCCGCCAGCCGTACCACAGCATGGGCGCGAGCACGACGCCCAGGGCCAGGGCGAAGGCCGCACTGCGCACGAGGACCGCGCGGCCGCCGCCGCGCCACCACAACAGGGCGAAGGCCGGCCAGAACGGCATGAGCAGGCTCTTGGCGAGGATGGCCAGGCCGACGGCCGCACCGGCCAGGGGAGCGGCCAGGCGCTGCCAGGGCGCGCACGCCAGCAGCCACAGCGCGCCCAGCAGCAGGAACAGGTGCAGCGGCTCGGGCCACAGCCACCAGGCACAGGCCAGCACCGAGGGGTTGAGCAGGTACAGCGCCGCGGCGAGATCGCCCGCCGCCGCCCGGCCGTCCAGGCGCCGCCACAGCGCGCGCAGGAAGCCGGCCGAGGCCAGCAGCAGCAGATTCTGCGCCAGCTGGGCCACGACCAGGTGCGGCCCGAACAGGCGGAACAGCGCGCCGAGGAACCAGTGCTGCAGGGGCGGCCACAGCCACAGCTTCTCCGGCAGCGGCGCCAGCCCGGCCACACCGAGTGCCCGCTGCAGGTACAGCACCTCGTCGCCGACCAGGGCCTTGGGCGCCGGCCACCAGTACAGCGCCCAGAGCAGGGCCTGCTCGGCCAGGTACATGGCAGCGGCCAGCCCGAGGGCGCGGCGCAGGGCCGCCTGCGGTTCCGGCGGCGCCGCCGCAGCGGGCGCCGCGAGGTTCACTGGGCGGGATCGGCCGCGCGCCGCTTGGCCGGCGCACGGAACACCGGCGTGAACTTGCTGCGCGCGCCGTTGTTGGAGATCTCCTCGACGTAGTACCAGTAGTCCTTGCAGGGATCGATGCTGTCGTCGCGGAACTCGTACTTGTGCGTCTCGTCGGTCGTGCCGGCGCCAAGGATGGGCTTGGCGGTGATGCGGGTGAAGGGTCCGGCCTCGACCTCGCCGCGGTAGACGTCGAAGCCGAACGTGTCCTGCTGGCTGGCCAGCGTCCAGCGCGGCGTGTTGGCGATGCGCTGGTCGGCCGCCACCTGGTCCTGTGGACCGCACGTCCCCACCGGCACCACCTTGGCCGGCGCGGCGGCGGCGTCGGGCTTGGCCGCCGCCGACTCCGGCGCGGAAGCGGGCGCGGGCGCAGGGGCGGGCGCGGGTGCCGACGCAGGCGCGGCCGCACCGGGCGCGGCGGGCGGAGTCGGGCCGGAACAGGCGCCGAGCGCGGCGATGAGCGGAAACAGGGCCAGTCGGAAACGCATGGGGGGCACTCGCAGGGAAGGGACACCGGCGGCTGGACAGTGGCCGGCCGCGGCAACGATAGTGGCGGCGATGCCCGCACGCAATTCGTCCGCCGCGCGACTCGCCGCCCTGCTGCTGTCCGGCGCGCTCCTCGCCGCGCCCGCCGCCGCGCAGGACTGGCGCGTCGAGCTCGTCGCCGACGGGGCGCTGTTCCCCGTGCTGGACCTGTCGCAGCCGCGCGCCGCCGCCCCCTTCGGCGACGGCGCCGGCCTGCTGCAGGTCGAGGTGCGCGCCGCCCGCGATGGCGAGCGCGTGCGCCTGCACGTGCAGGCACCGCACCTGGCGCGCAGCGCCACCCTCGACGCCGTGCTGCCGCGCGCCGGCGCGCGCTACCGCCTGCGCCCGGCGCTGGACTGGGACCGGGCGCGTGTGGCCGCGCTCGACGTCAGCGTGGACGAGGTGCTGCAACTGCGCCTGGACAGCGCGGCGGGCACCGCCGAGCGCCGCGTCACTGCGCGCCTGCATCCGCTCGACGAGGCGCCCTACTTCGTGCGCGACGGCGCCGAGCACGTGGATCTTTCGTGGATCTTCGCCGCCTACGCCGACCCGCAGGATGCCGCCGTGGACGCGCTGCTGGCCCGCGTGCGCGATGCCCATCCCAGGCTCGCCCTGGACGGCTACGCCAGCGGCGAAGCGGAAGCGGTGCTGGCGCAGGCCTATGCCCTGTGGGAGGCGCTGTCCACCCACGGCGTGCGCTACGCCGAGGAGGATCCGGGACGCGCCCGCGGCCCGCGCCTGTGGAGCCAGCACGTGCGGCGCGCCGGGGAGGTATGGAGCGAGCGCCGCGCCAACTGCCTGGACGGCAGCCTGCTACTGGCCGCCGCCGCCGAGCGCATCGGGCTGCGCGCGGTGCTGCTGCTGGTGCCGCGCCACGCCCTGCTGGCCCTGTACACGCGCGCCGACGCCGGCGCGCCGGTGTTCATCGAGACCACTGCGCTGGGCGCACGCCACGGCACGACGCCGGCACCGCCGCCGTTCCGAGCGCGGCTCGAGGGTGACAGCGACCCCGCCGCCCTGGCCAGCTTCCAGGCGGCGCTGGCGGCGGGCAGCGCGCGCTATCACGCCGCGGCACGGCGATTCGGTCGGCACGACCCCGACTACCAATGGATCGACCTGGCCACGGCACGGTCGTATGGCATCCTTCCACTGTCGGCCGCCTCCGCCCGCGCTGCCGCGAGCCCACGCCCGTGATGTCCGACCCCTCCCCTGCCGCGACGCGCGACGCGCTGGCGGCGCAGATCCGCGCCGAGGCGGCACAGTGGCCGGCCGCAGACAGCCTGCCCGCGGCGGCCGCAGTGAGCGTGGCCGCGCCGGCGAGCGCGCCGCGTCAGCGCTACGGCCTCGACGATCTCGTGCACGTGCACGGTGAGGCCTTCGTCGAACGCGCCTTCCGCTGCCTGCTCAAGCGCCCGCCGGACGCCGCGGCGCTGCTCGCCACGCTGGAGCGACTGCAGCGTGGTGACAGCAAGATCGCCATCCTGGGAGATCTGCGCGCGAGCGCCGAGGGACGGCGCCAGGGCGTCCGCGTCGTCGGCCTGGCGCCGCGCTACGCCTTCTGGCGCGCCACGCAGTGGCCGCTGCTCGGGGGTCTGATCGAGCGCCTCGTGCTCATTGCCGCGCTACCGAGCATCGCGCGCGAGCAGCGCCGGCTCGGCCAACTGCTGCACGAGAGCGACCACGCCGCGGCGGAGCTGGCCGCCCTGCGCGCCGAGCTGGCCGCGCTGCGCCAGCGTCTCGGCGTGACCGAGTGAAGCACCCGCCTGCGCTCCCGGCGCGGCGTCGCCGCGGAGCG
>Ga0116192_1002615_pt1 | contig 11861 bp, 17 predicted proteins | sample AD_UKC113_MetaG_FD_89876 | JGI IMG/M metagenome (GOLD analysis project Ga0116192, IMG submission 89876) | Active sludge microbial communities of municipal wastewater-treating anaerobic digesters from Hong Kong - AD_UKC113_MetaG | ecosystem: Engineered > Bioreactor > Anaerobic > Digestate...
ATAGTAAACTTGTTGGAATATGCAGGGTTTCTTTCAGGATAACCTTGACCAATTGTCATAATGGCTTCATGTGCCATTGTGCCAATAGCCTTGATTCCGAATTTCATTGCATAATAAACATTAGATGTTCCAACAAATGTACTATATGGTGTTTTCAATGTCTTAGCGAAAAGTTCTATAATTTCACCATGTTTTTGCTTAGAAAATCTACGGCGAGTTCCAAATTCAGAAAATGCTCCAATACGATACTTTCCACAATTTAATGCATTAATCTTAAATTTGGTATTCTTTATTAAAGTTTGTTCTAGTTTTTCATATTCAGCCTCAGTATGACTCATTCTAAACCATACTTCAGATATAATAGACATAACAGGTGTTTCGTAATAAGTATTTATGAATTGCGGGCCGCAAATCTTAAGATCAAGTTGCTTATTAGCCTCATCGTATTTCACAGAGAAGTGACGATAAAGAGGCTTATAAAGACTAAGAAAATCAATATAATCCTTTTTAATCCAAGGTATAGAAGCAAGATATTCAAGCTCATCTTTCTTAAATCTAAGATCGCAGTATGCTTTTATCTGTTCATCAATTTCTTGCACCATTTCTTTAGTGAATTTTCTTTCAGCAGCATCTCTATTCTTATAAGTCCATTCTACATTCATATCAGTCATTTGATGCAAAAATAGCTGACCCATAGTGAACTTATAGAAATCATTATCTAGAAGAGAAGTTATAATTTGAGAATATTTCATTTATTTTTCCTTTTATTTTTTATTGAACTTTAATAAATGGAACAGTATTTCCTGTATATGTTGGAAGTATACCGTTCCACTTTTCAATTGCTTTAAGCCTTACATAAGATTCACCGCCATTAGCCTGAATAGCTTCTGTCTGAATTTTAATAGCTTCTGCTTCAGCCTTTGCTACAGTAACTTTTTGTTCTGCCTCAATCTTAATTCTATCCAAATCATTCTTGGCCTTTAATGCATTCTGTTCAGCAATTTGAACAAGTATCTATCTATGAAACAGGAAGATTCCTCCCTTTAGGGAGGAATCAGTTCACTGACAATTATATAGATTTAATCTTAGATTTTCTTATTCTCTAAATGCATCATAGGAATTTACCAATTCAACATTAGGAGCATCTATTGTAATAGACTTAATAAAACTATCACGATTAAAACCTCTTAATAGTTCTTGATTAATTTTAGCTGTCATATCTTCTAGAATAAAAATCTTTGCATTTGGATGAACTTTTGCAGTCATCTTTGCACATTCTTTTACGCAATAATCTAATGCAATTCCCGTTACATAATATTCATCGCCATCTTCAGGAACAAAATTGGCACCGCAAGAAACACCATATTGTTCTATATTAGGGTTTTCTCCCTTAAGAATAATCTTAAATGGCAGTTCGGAAAGTGTCCTTTGCTTATCTTCAAATAATTCTATATATTTTTCAGCAAATTCTGCACCATCTGTATTTTTGACACAATGCTCCGGCCACATACCACCATTATTCTTAAAAGAACAGTGATTATCTGGATGATTGTCTTTAGTGAAAATAACAGTATCAAATTTTTCTTTATTAGATTTAATAAAATTATAAATTTTCTTAGCTATATCCTTTCCACCATTGACTGCAAGTTTTCCGCCTTCACAAAAATCTTTCTGCACATCAACAACTACTAGATACTTTTTCATTTTGTTTTTTCCTTTATTTACAGAGTTTATCTTTTATATTATTATACAAATTATTTATCTTAGATTCATCTTGATCTTGAATAGCAAATGAAGAATAATCATCATATTCAAATGTTATTCTATATTCATTTCTCTTTAATCCAGACGGCAACACTGATGAAACTTTTACTGGTGCTTTAACACACTTTAAATCTTGAACTTTAATCAAATATCCATTAAAATCAGAAAAATCTTCATTCATATCAATACCTGTATACATTTAAAAGATTGTTTATATAATTTTTCAAAATTTTGTAAGTATTGCTATTATAAATAAAGGTATCACTTTGTCTAATATAATAATACTTAGCATTAAAAACAAAAAATTCATGATCACAAACCCTTACTGATAGATACAATAAATCATTAGTCCAAGTAAGGGAATCTTCCTTTCTTTTTTTAAATCCATTTTTCTTAAGAAAATGTCTTAAGCACATTCTATAAAATAGATCATGAAACATTGTCCTTTGTTCTCCTATCAAATAGCTTTAGAAGTATCAATTTTAACAGAATCAATAATTGTAGTATCAGATGAAGAATCTGGGCATGCATGAATTTCACAATCATCAGGTACCTTGCCTGATGAAATTAATCCATCACACCCAGAAAAACTCATAACCGCAAAAATTAAAGCTGCTAATATCAAAATAACTGAAATTATTTTTTTCATTTTACACCTCTATTAAGAAATCTTCTATTTTTAGTGAATTTAACTCAAACGGACTTTCAAAAGGATATCCTATAGGATTACATAAAAACAATTTTCCATTTTTCTCAATTTTATAAGCATCGTGTGTATGTCCAAAAACCCAATATTTAGCCTTCATTTCTGGAAAAAAATCTTTCATTTCAAAATAAAAATATGCTGAATTTATATCTGAAGAAAATTGAGGCGGAATAGCTGTAATATGTGGGCAAAAATGTGTAATCATCATATCACAAGTTTTTACACAATTATGCATTTTATCAGTCTGATCTTCATACACATCGTTAAAAAGACTATAATCACCCTTCCAATTCCTTCCGTCAAACCATTTCTTCCATTTAAACTTTAACATCTGTTTTACTTCAGAATATATTTCAAGATCGCAAAAACCCATGCATCCGCCAAATTTAAATCCATCATATTCAAATATATTTCCATCAAGCAGATGCACATTTTTAATTTTTGAAATTTCACCCTTAGCAAATGAAATTTTTTCATATATAGAAGAAAAGGTAAAATCAGGCTCTATACTTGGTGTTATGCAAATATCATGATTTCCAAAAGTTAAAATAACCTGTTTATATTTTTGTGCAAGATATTTTATAATTTCTAAAGAAATTTTTAAACCATTAGCAAAATCACCGGCTACTACAAGTACATCGGCGGGTAAAAAGAATTTTTCAAAATATGTCTGATGATCATATCCAAGATCATTTTTGAAAAAATCATAATGCAAGTCAGATTGAATAAATACTTTCATATTACAAATATAACAAAAAATTTATAAGTAAAAAAGTTAAAATGATTTTTTATCTTCAGAATTATCCAGCAATCATATGATGACAAATACTATTTATATATTCTTCAACTTTTTCATTACACAAAAACTTTGAAATATTAAGATTAAGTTTTATCAATTCTCTAACATTAGATGAAGAAAAAACTACATCATTAGGATTAGACATTATATACAGAGTTTCAACTTTATTTTCAATGTTCTTATTCACCCAGTCTATGTTTTGCTCATATTGAAAATCAATTGAACTTCTTAATCCTCTAACCAATATGCCATTATGCATCTTTGCATATGAAACGACTGGAACGTTTTCTTTAAGAACATCAATGGATACATTTTCTAAATCAGAAACTGACAATTCAATTATATGTTTTCTTTGATGAACAGAAAACATATTTTTCTTTGAAGAATTTGAACTAAGAAGAATTACGACATTTCCAAATTTGGAAATTCTCTTAACAAGTTCAAAATGTCCTTTAGTGAATGGGTCAAATGAACCAGGGAAAATATAATTCATACAATAATTACCAACCATGTTAAGAAAATTTGAAGAAGATGACAAAGTTGATCTGTTGTCAGACTTATCATTTTTTGATTAGCCTTTAAATCATCTACGATATAATGTACAAATATATTAACAGCAAACATTATGATAAATAGAAATCCTACATTGCAAAATAAAATTAGAGGAAGCATTGTAAGAAAAGCCCAACTAAAGCAATGCATAATCAAAGAAATCTTATAGTCATTTTCATAAAGCTTTTGTGGATAATTCTTTTTCCACCAGTCTTTCTGTTTCAAATTCGCAAGACACCCTTGAAAATGAAAATCATCAAGAATGTGCATAAAAATCATCATTAGCAAAACATATATCATTTTTCTCCTTATTTTTCAGCAAGATATTCTGGACTGCGAGCCTTAAAAGATACATTATAATCATTCTTCAGACGAAGAACCACCCCTTCTCTTTTTGTATCAAACAATTCAGATTTTCCATTTGAATAGTTAAGTATTTCTGTTACAGTTTCCGGAAGTTTGAAAAACGAATCAATAATTGGAACGACCTTAAGATGATGCATTTCACAGAAACGAAGCATTTCTTTTATCTGAAGTTTAACATATTTTCCATCAACTTTTTTGTACACATCAAAGATATAAAAATCATTTTTTGTTAGATGATATATGTTTTTCTGAATCTTTGGACCTATCTGTTCTCCACGAATCCACCATTCTCCATCAAGTTTCTTAAGCAGATCAAGTAGCCCAAGTTTCACTGCTGTTGTCCAGAAAGAAGAACCGTCATTTTTTAAAATGGGTCGTGAATGCGTGCACACGCCTACAACTTTTTTCTTTCCAAAAAATCCCTTTTCCATAGTTGAAAAAACTGACATATTCTGGCCTTCCAGCTTTTCAGTAACTATCCATTCATCATTCTTATATTTATTTAGTACTTTTTCATAAATATTCTGTGCATTTACTTCATCAGATTTTGATGGCATCCAATCAGCCCACGAACATTTCATCGGTTTATAAACAAGCTTCACTTTATTATGCAGTGAATTTCTATAAACAGAAAATTTTGTAAGCTTATAGTCAACTTTCTTAACAATCTGCTGAAATTTAGTTAAAGAAGAATCCTCAGAAACCTCTTCTGGATCTTCAATGATTTGTTTAATACCAAGAACTTTGGTACAGTCAGTGCCTTTCTTCCATTCAATAGAAAATCTCGAAAGGTCTTCTTTAGAAAACAAAATACCCTGTGATATAATGTGAAACTTTGAAAGACGCATGGGCTTAATTCTAAATTTCTTTGAAGCCAGAAAAGCAAATTCAGGTTCATTTGGAAGTTCGGAATCAACTTCAATGAACACAGCAAGATCACCTACTTTGAACTGTCCTTTCTTCACAGCTACATCATATCCAAGAACGGTTGCAAGTTCAATTTTATCAGCACCTTCTATTGGCGTGACTTTAGAAATTTTCTCAACATATGCCATTGATTTTCCTAACATATTCTATTCTCCTTTTTAAAGTACGACAAAAAATTAACAAATTTTGTTTTCTATGGCAATAGATAATCCACAAAAATACTGCAAAATTATGCTTCTATAACTTTATAATGAATGTCTATTAGATATGTGTCATCAATTACATCTTTCATACTTTCAAAAAGTTCTAACCTTTCTTTTTTTAGATTTCTCTTTAAAGTTATCATTGACCACCCATCAGATTTAGTCTTTAAAGATTTTGTTGTATCTTTTACTTCATCAAAAGCTACATCAATTTCATCATCATCAATATCTGTGAAAATTGCAGGACGGAGCCTTTTTAGAAAATTTTTCAAAGTCATATCAATATCCTTGAATGCCTCAACCTTATCCCTACATGGCTTACTTGAAATTATTTCATCAAGAATACCATCTTCTCTAACATTAGCAACTACGATGTACATCTTGTCCTCATTTAAATATAAATTAAAAATTCATCCAATATGTTTGTGAAATATGGCCTAAGTTCCTCAAACTTAAATTTATCTTTTTTGTTAAGTTTTATAATAACATCATTTATATCTTTTACATCAGTCAATCCATAATCATTAAGAAATTTAGACCATATAAAAACACTTTTTCCTTCTCTAACTTTCTGTCCAGCTTTCTTATTCCCCGCTTCATCATTATCAAAAAGATAAAAGCAATTCAGTCCAACTAACTGAGAATCAAGATTTCCTGATGAGCCTGCACCACATGTAGCGGTCGCATTTTCTATAAACATTGAATCTATAGGTCCCTCAAGAACAACTATTTCTTTTGATTTATCTATAAAATCAAAATTATACAAAGCTGTGTTACCAATTTTACTCATATATTTAGGTTCAATATACTTGTAAAGTGATCTTCCTTGAAAAAAAGAAATTTTACCATCTTTTTTATAAAACGGTATAATCAATCTTCCTTTATATTTTCCTTCATTGCATACAAAAAATTTTTTATATACATTTTCTGGAATCATTCTTTTTTTGCAATATCCTAATGCTATTTTAGAAATTCCAGAAGGAATTAATATTGGAAGAAATTTTTTAGTAGCTTCCATATCAGTTCTTTTCTTTTCTTCAAGTTCTAACTTTTCTTGTTTTTCAGCTTTAAGCTGGGCTTCAATAGCTTTATTTTTGAATGTATCATTAGGTTTGTCAATTTGTTTATAAAGCTCTTTAATATATTGTTCATATAGATATGAATCAACTTTCTTTAACCATTTTTCTGCAGAAATAGCATGTCCTGAACATGGGCAGGAAGCTTTCCAACAGATGTAAGCCCAGTTGTTATTATTTGTAAGAAACAATGTTCCTTTAAGTCTTTTATCTCCACAATACACACATTCAATTTGAATCTGCTTTGCAAGAGACTTATGCTTAAATGGAAGAACGGCCTGCCTTAGATAAGTTTCCAAAATATAAGCTTTAGTTACATTATCAATTTCTGAAATACTATTCATTTTGCAAATATGTCACTTACAATTTTTATACTTTTTGCTATAACAGTTTTTAAATCTTTTGCTGCACACGGAATTCCTACAGCTTTTGAGTGCCCACCGCCAATTCCTAGCATTTTAGTAACATCAATAAGATTTAAATTATTATCCCTAGATCTCATTGAAAGATTTTCTGTTTTAGGATTAAACATACATATCCATTTATACCCTTTCTTTTGAAGTTCATACGATACTTCTCCAAGATATTCTGAACATGTACATAACACACCATCATTTGGCAATTCCATAATTTCTAATTTATCAATAAAGGCAGAAATTTTCTTTTTAGTTTCAATTAAGAATTTCTTTTCCGCATCACTAAGATTGATATTGCCATCATTAAAACGATCTATAAAATCTACAATGGATTCATTAGCCCAAAAAAGTTGATTTAAAGGAAATGATCTATTATCCTTAAGAATCCATCTATCATAATCATCAGTAATTTCTACCAAAGTTTCAAGATGTTTAAGATTTACAAATTTTTCAAAAAATTTATATGCAAGTTTAGCACCACAATAAATTTCATTTACATAAATTTGATTAGCAGGATCATTATATTTTCTTGCAGATTCATGATGATCGAGAACTAAAACAGGCTTTCCATAACTTTTTACAGTTTCCAAAGATATTGTTGGACAAAAATCTGTAAAAATTATTGCATCTACATCATTTATATTTCTGTCAAGTTTCCCGCCTATATTTATTTCTGATCTATAACTAATAGGCACGGTAATAACCTTTTCAAATACATTTCTTATTACTATTGCCGAAACTGCTCCATCTAAATCAGTATGACAAAAATTAAGTATTCTCAATTTACGATTATAAAAATTAAATTTTTCCATATTTCAAATATAATAACTTTTTTAAAAAATAAAAAAAGACGATGATTTTGTCATCGTCTAATTTCTATTTAAATATTTTTAAGAATTTTCCAATGCAGCAAAGAAGTCATTAGAATCAAGTACTTCATTTTCTTCCTTTGCTGGCTTAACTGGAGTGGATACTGAAACTGGCTTTACAGATACTGGAGCTACTGGAACATCTTCCTTGATAGCATCAGCAGCTGGACTAGAAGTTCCTTCAAAAAGATCCTTTCCAGTCTTATCCTTATAAGCCTTTACAATTGATTCATAATCACGACATTCTGATTCCTTATGTTCGCAATCATCCAATGTATAAAGCTTTGCTTCAAGTGCATTAACTTGTTCTTGTGTATATGGAACATTAGCTTTATCAGAAATTGGCTTTTGCTTGGAGAAGTGTGAGCCATCAAGCTTAGGGCCATAAGCGCCTTGTACTCCAGAATAAATGAAATTGGCACCGGTATTATAATCAAATGGATTAAAACCTTCAATATGTCCTTCATCAGGATCATCATAGCCTGTCATCGCAGTACGAATCTTTTCCATGATAAGACGACCATATTCAAAACGAAACACCTTTCCTTCTGTATCTGGAGCTGCATCATTTTTAACTACTAGAATATTGGAAATATACTTAGATCTTGCATTTCCAAGACGAAGCTTATACGCTTCTTCCTTAGTATGTGTCTTATACAATCCACGATTAAAATCACAAATTGGACATGGCTTACCAAACTTTTCAAGACAATCACATCCAAACCACTTATCTTCACCTATCTTAAACAAGTGACTACGATTTTCCACGAATGGCTTAAATTCAGTCACAGCAGGAGGAAGAAAACGAATTACAACTTCGAATTTTCCATCCTTTGGAATTGGCTTGAATGCATTTTCAATGGCAAAAGACTTACGCTTCTCTTGCGGAGCAGTTTCCTCAATCATCTTGAAGTATTCTGCCATATTATTTCTTACGGTTATCATATTATTTACCTTTTGTTTATTGTTTTGTTTTAACTTTCGTTTTATCAACGAAACCTTTTTTAAATATACAAATTTTTTAATAAGAAAAAATTTCATATATTTTTAATTTCACACATATCAATATCTTTTACAAATTTTATAATTTTTATGAATTTTTTAAATTCTTCATCAATTATTTTAGATTCATCAATTTTTATTTTCCCATTATTTAAAAAATATGAATAAAATAAATAACTTACTTTTCCCTTTAATATCAAATTATATAATTCATTTTTCTGATCTTCTTTATTTTTAAAAATATCATCTCCGCCATTTATAAACTTATTCATAATTGTTGTTTTTTTATTTATAAGAGAAAGTAAATACTCTGACTGATTTTTACTTCCTATTATATTATAAAAATTAAGAAGTTTTTTAATATCTTCTAAATTATCAAACATTTCAATTTTTACTTTTTTCTTAGTTCTTATATATTCACCAAGAAGACACACAATTAATGTATCAAAATCCAATACGCCTGAATTTAAAAAACTGCAAAGATTAACATACATTGAATTTTTAAGTTCAAAAACTCTACGCATCTTATCATTCATAAAGCCTGTTTGCGGAGAAAGTTCAAACATTTTAAGTTTTGACAAATTAAAAAATTGAGAATTCTTTTTTGATAATTCTCCATTTAACATTGAAAAGAAAAAATAAAGTTGTTCAGGCTTCCAATTTTGCATATAATTTTCTCACATTATGAACATATTTATCTTACTTAAAATGTCAATTTTATCGTCCAACTTATATTTCTTTTTTAATTCCATTTGCAAAAAATTCAAATTATTAGTCTGAATTATTTTAAGTAATTGCTTTGGCTCAAAAAAATCGGTAACTAAATAAACAAATGATTCTATAATTGGAACTTGTTTTTTTCTATGCATCATTTCAATAGCATAATTAAATTTCATAACAGCATCAAATTTATTTGCAATTACAGGAATCATAGATTTTGGTAATCTAGTTTTCTCATCTATATCATCAAAATCGAACCCATAAGATTTAAGAATTTGATAAAATTCTTCCTTATGTGCTTTTAATTCTATAGCACTTAAATCTGAATAATTTTCTTCATCATCATTCATTGTCTTTAATCCATTTTCTTATATTTGATACATTTTCTATTTTAGTGCCATCATTAAGAACTAATGTAGGGGCTGTCTGAATTTCGTTTTTTGTACAATATTCTGGATCATCTTCAGCATATTTGACAGAATAATCAATCTTTGCTTCATCAAGATATTTTTTAGCCATTTTACAATTTGGGCAAGTCTTTGTACTAATTAAAAACATATATATTATCTCCTTTTTTAAATATAATAAATTTTTTATGATAAAAAATTATTCCCAGTTATCAGAAACATTTTTCTTTTTATCAAAATTTATAGTGAAATCATCGTTAATTACTGGCTTATTTATAACAGCCGGTGAAATTGGAGTTGATGAAATTTTTAAAAGATTGCTTTTAGTTTCATTTTCAGCAAATTCAAACACCCCATGTGCCTTATCATTTAAATCAGAAATTCTTTGTTTGGCTATATCAACATTGACACAGACGCTTCCACCTTTATTATTTCCAAATCTAGTTTTTGCTACCTTAAGACTATATAAGTTTTGCTCTTTAAGATCTGGAGTTTGAGTTACTGCTAAAATAAAATCAGCCTTCATAGTCTGACCAAAAGAATCAGCAGCATCATTCAGATTTACTTCAGCTGAATCATATCCACCTCTGTTTACCTGAGATCCTGACACAATCGGAAACCCAAATTCCATAGAAATCGCTCTAACTTGCGCAGCTACTCTAAGAAGAATAGTATTTGTGTTAAGATTTGGATTTTGCTGTCCATTAGGAACCATGCATCCGATATAATCAACAAACATTATATCAGGAACAAAGTGATTTTTTTCTTTAAGTTCTTTTATCAAAGATTTTAAAGATAATGCATTTATTGCACTTTCAGGATATTCTTTTATTATGAGAGAAGAATGAATTAATTTCTTTAAGTTAGATTTACATTTTTCATACGATTCTCTTGACATAAGTTTCATTTGATCTTGTGTCATATCACAAAGATTTTGAGTAATTCTAGCACCTATTTTCAATTCGGAATCTTCAAATGTAACATATAATACATTATAATTTTGGCGAATCATATTAGAAGCTAATGAACACATTATCAAAGTCTTTCCTACATTTGTTGGAGAAAGAATAAGTGATATTGACTTTTCATGAAATCCGCCATAAAGCAGTTCATCAATAGTTTTCAATCCAGATTTTACAAGCTTTTCATTCTTTATTACTTCATCATAAATTCTATCAAGTTCATCAATATAATTAAATCCTACTGATGTATCAAAAGAAAAAGCTTCAGCATCAGAAAATACTTCACTAAAACTACATTGAAGTGGTTTCTTGTTACAATCATCAGTTTTAAGATAATCAATTACATCACTAGCGGCATTCCAAAGTTTTTTCTGTTTAACAAATTTTTCAATTTCTTCAAGCATGAATTTAGAATTACAATCTTCATCAGATATTGCCATACATTCATCAAAAATCTTTATAAGATTATCATCTCTAAGCATTTGCCTAAGTTCAATTGGACTTGGCATATTTTCAAATTTTTCATTAAATTCTATAATACATCCAATTATCTTTGCTAAATCAACATTATTTCTAAACCACTTTATATCCAACATTGGAACAACTTTATTTTTTACAGATTCATTTATAAAAAGTGACTTAATTATAATCTTTTCAAAATCTAATGCCGAACTCATGAAACCTCTCAAATTTTCAATTACAAATATACAAAAAAATTCAGGACTTAAAAATCCTGAATTTCTATGAAAAATCAAATCAAATTATTTATCTTCATCATCATCTTCTGAATCCGGTTCGGCCGTTGGAAGTGATTCAGTTGAAAGTTCAGTTTTACCGTCAATCATATCAAATACATCTTCAGTTGCAGAAATAAGCTTAGAATCTTCAAATGCAAATTTCTTTTCTAGAAATTCATTAAAAGCTGGATCTTTATAAAGTGGAACCCAGAAAGCAGAACAATAAAGTTCATTTTCTTTCCAAGTCTTTCCATCTTTATCATAGTCTGGCCTAGTATAGCAACCATTCTTGGGCTTAACAACTACACCAGAATCACATGCTTCATCAAGAAGACCATAGAAAGGATCTAGTCCG
>Ga0116192_1002616_pt1 | contig 11860 bp, 8 predicted proteins | sample AD_UKC113_MetaG_FD_89876 | JGI IMG/M metagenome (GOLD analysis project Ga0116192, IMG submission 89876) | Active sludge microbial communities of municipal wastewater-treating anaerobic digesters from Hong Kong - AD_UKC113_MetaG | ecosystem: Engineered > Bioreactor > Anaerobic > Digestate | place...
ATTGTACCGTTTTTGGATACGTTTCGGAACTGTTTTGGCGCAAGTGGGTTTCGATACTTCCTCGGTTTCCTGTGGGTCAGTGTCGGACTGACAGAGAGGAAGTGTCTGACTCGCCTGGCAGCCGATTGCCCTTTGTTTGACAGGCATGTATGGGGTGGAGCCGCTTTTTCGGCGAAAGTCCATGGAACTTGAAAGCTGTTCGCACAAAAGTCTACCACTTGCTGGTGGCACAACACTTTTCCGGAAGGTGAAGGTTCCCCGTCTCATGGTCCCTGTGCATCGCTCGCAGTAAATCCGAGATGAGCAGATTTGACGGCCTCGTATTGCTCAAAGGTTGGGAAACGGTTGGGAAAAAACGCCCTTTTCGGATTCTCTCGTTTTCACTGCTCTCCATAGATTGGTGCCTGGGGCGAGGATCGAACTCGCACGCCCGCGAGGGGCAAAGGATTTTAAGTCCTTTGTGTCTACCCGTTCCACCACCCAGGCCCCGGGGAAGACCTCTATCACAAACCCAAAAAACCTGACAAGGGAATTCCGGGAAGACCCAACGGGCCTGCCGCTTTCTGGTTGACAGGGTCGTCGCCCCTCCCCTATATAATTTCTGTCCATATAATCCTGAATAGCCGCAGACCTGCCGCGAGCTGCGCAATCCTGAGCCGGAAAGCCGCCTTTCCGATCTTTCCCCAAGGCCCTTGCGGGTTACCCCGGCGGCCCCGTGTCCGGTGTACGTTCCCGGTAGCCGAGGCCGGCGAAAGGGTTCAGCCGTTGGGGAGTTCATTCTCCCCTCGAGGGAGCAGGGGGGAATCCATGGGCCCGTGCCCCCGTATCTCTTTCCGGCGGATTCGAAGACAAGGCGGAAAGGATGAACCCCACAGTCGCGGCGTGCCGGCCCGCAGGGGCCGTGGGACACATCCCTTGCGGCATGTTCCCGGCCGTTTGACGGGTCTCCCTTTGCCGTGGCCTTGAGACCACGGTTCTTCCTTATCCCAAAACCCTCACCGAACTACGAAGGAAAGGAGTCGTCATGAAGCGATGGAAACATTGGATCGGTCCGGCCCTCCTCATCGTCCCCCTGTCCTGGGCCATGATGATTTTCCTCGGGACATCCGCACCCTGCGAGGCCAAGGAACCCTACAAGGTCGGGGCCGTCTTCTCCATTACCGGCGGAGGCTCTTTCCTGGGAGACCCGGAGAAGAAAACGGTGGAGATGATCCGGGATGAAATCAACCGGGCGGGAGGCATCAACGGCCACCCGTTGGAGCTGGTGATTTATGACGACGAGAGCGATTCCACCAAGTGCAACCTGGCGGTGAAAAAGCTCATCAAGAAAGACAAGGTGCCGGTGATCATCGGTCCCAGCACCAGCGGGGAAAGCCTTGCCGTGGTGGGGGTGGCCGAAGAGGGCCGGGTGCCCTTGATTTCCTGCGCGGCCAGCTACAAGATCGTCACCCCCATCGAAAGCCGAAAATGGGTCTTCAAAGTGGCGGGCTCCGACAGCCACGTGGTGGGGAAACTTTACGATCACATGAAAGCCAAGGGGATCACCAAGGTGGCCCTCATGACCGCTTCCACCGGATTTGGAGCCAGCGGCCGGGAGGAGCTCCTGAGGATCGCTCCCGACTACGGGATCACCATCGTGGCCGACGAGCGCTACGGTCCCCAGGACACGGACCTGTCCCCCCAGTTGACCAAGATCCGGGGAACCCAGCCCCAGGCCGTCGTCAACTGGTCCACGGGTCCGACCCAAATCCTGGCGGTGAAGAATTGGCGCGACCTGGGCATGGAATCCATCCCCCTCTATCAGAGCCACGGGTTTGGGAACAGGAAGAACATCGAGCTTGCGGGCAAGGCCTCCGAGGGAGTCCTCCTGGCCCTGGCCCGGGTGAACGTCGGTCCCCTTCTGCCCGACACCCGGCCTCAGAAGAAGGTCATCATGGAATACACCAAAGCCTACGAGGAGCGTTACAAGGAACCGGTTTCCTCCTTCGGCGGTCACGGTTGGGATTCCCTCCACCTGGCCGTGGCGGCCCTCAAGGCCGTGGGTCCCGACCCCGCCAAGATCCGGGATTTCCTGGAAAACACCCAGGGCTTCGTGGGCATGCACGGGATCTTCAACTTCACTCCCCAGGACCATTGCGGCCTCAGCAAGGACGACCTCGAAATGGTGGTGGTGAAGAACGGGGACTGGGCGCTGGTGGAGTTCTAGATCGAAGGGCCGGAGGCTGGGAAGGCGAGGGGCCGACTGCCGGGGGCAGGGAGGCCGGAGGCGATGGGCTCGATGCGGGATAGGCGGAATGGGAATTGATTTTTCCCCCGTTTCCGGTCATAAAAGTAGGCCCTCGCCTCATCGAGGGAAGGAGGCCGCGCCGGGCGCGGCCCGAGAAATCATTGGACCCCGCCTGCCGTGGTCCCGGGGAAGGCCCCCGGGCCGTGAAAGGTGGAAAATCACCGCCGAGATCCCCGGGACGCCGAGATTCCCTGCATTGCCCCTGCTCCCTGCGACCCTCGCGGCGAACGATTGCGCGGCCTGAAGCATGATCACAACGGATCTCCTGCAATACACCATCAGCGGGGTGACCATCGGGGTCATCTACGCCCTGGTGGCCATCGGGTACAACATTGTCTACAACGTGACCGAAATCATCAATTTCGCTCAAGGGGAATTCGTGATGCTGGGCGGCCTGTTGGCCGTCTTTTTTGTGGGATCCCTGGGATTTCCCATCCCCCTGGCCTTCGCGGCCGCCGTGGCCGGGGCCGGGATCCTGGGGTTCGCCATGGAACGTTTCGTGATCCGGCGTGCCCGAAGCGCCAGCGTCCTTTCCCTCATCATCATCACCATTGCCCTGTCCATTCTCCTCAAGGGGGGCGCCATGCTGGGGTGGGGAAAGGACCCCTACAGTCTTCCCGCCTTCAGCAGGGGCGGGCCCATCATGGCGGCGGGGGCCGCCGTCCAGCCCCAGGCCTTATGGATTCTTGCCATCAGCGGATTGGTGGTGGGGGCTCTCACGATCTTTTTCCGCAGGACCGTTTACGGCAAAGCCATGCTGGCCTGCGCCGACAACCCCCGGGCGGCTCGCATGGTGGGAATTCCCGTGCGCCGAATGGTGCTGCTCTCCTTCATCCTGAGCGCTTCCATCGGGGCTGCGGCGGGGGTGATCATCACGCCGATCTCCCTCATGGAATATGACCGGGGGGCCCTGCTGGGTCTGAAAGGGTTCGGAGCGGCGGCCCTGGGCGGGTTGGGACAGTTTTTCGGCGCCCTGGTGGCCGGGGTGTTGTTGGGCCTGGCCGAATCCTTTTGTGCGGGATACCTGTCCTCGGGCTACAAGGACGCCGTGGCCCTGGTGATCCTGCTGCTGGCCCTTTTCTTCAAGCCCGAGGGTCTCTTCGGCAGCCGCGAAGCGGCGAAGCTCAAGAGATTCTAGAGGATCGCCCCGGTGCAGCGAAAAGACCTCCGGATCCTGTTGGGAACCATCCTCTGCCTTGCGGCCTTTCCGTGGCTTGTCCAGCCGCTGAAGGCCGTTTCCCACTACGTGGACGTCATGGTGTTTGCCGGGATTTTCAGCCTAGTGACCCTGGGATTGAGCCTTCTTATGGGGTACGCGGGGCAGATCTCCCTGGCCCAGGCGGCCTTTTTCGGCATCGGGGCCTACACGTCCGGGATCCTGACCTCCCGTTTGGGCTGGGACCCCTGGGCCGCCATTCCCGCGGGGGCGGGACTGGCCGCCGCCGTTGCCTGGCTGGTGGGCATCCCGGCCCTGCGTCTCAAGGGACATTACCTGGCCATGGCCACCCTGGGATTCGGCGTCATCGTTCATATCATCCTGGCCGAGGAGGTGGAATGGACGGGAGGGCCGTCGGGGATGGTGGACATTCCCGGGCTCAAGATCTTCGGCTGGAAGCTGAACAGTGAGATTGCCTGGTACTACCTCGTTTGGGGCGTGGTTTTGCTGACCCTGATCTTCTGCTTCCACGTGATCCATTCCCGGATCGGTCGCGCCCTACGGGCCATCCACGAGGAGGAAGTCGCCGCCGAGGCCATGGGTGTGCCCACGGCCCGGTTGAAACTGCAGGTTTTCGTCATCAGCGCCGTCCTGGCGTCCGTGGCCGGGAGTTTCTACAACCACTACGTCACCTGCCTGAATCCCGGGTCCTTCAACCTCATGTGGTCCATGCGGTTCATGCTCATGGTCATGGTGGGAGGGATGCAAAGCCTGTGGGGGACGCTCCTGGGAACCGTTCTCCTCACCTTCGTGGGAAACGAATGGCTCCACGTGTTTGCCGAGTTTGAAATGGTCGTCTACGGCTCCCTGCTCCTGGTGGTGGCCCTCTTCCTGCCCAAGGGCCTGGTTTCCCTCATTCCCCGGAGGCTTTTCCCATCGTCTGCCGAGAAGTCCTCCCCAAAGGACGGAAACCCATGAAAAGCCCCAACGGCGATTCCTCCATCCTCGAACTGGCGGAAGTGCGCATGAACTTCGGGGGTGTGGCGGCCCTCAAGGGCATTCGGTACCGGGTGCCCCCGGGCATCGTCCAGGCGGTGATCGGACCCAACGGGGCGGGAAAGACCACGCTTTTCCATTGCATCACCGGTCTGCTGCGCCCCACGGACGGGGAGATTTTTTTCCGAGGTCGAAGAATCGACGACCTGCCGCCCCATGGAATCGCACGAATGGGGATCTCGCGCACCTTCCAGCACGTAGCCTTGTTCAAGGAGATGACCGTGCTGGAAAACGTGATGCTGGGCCGGCACCCGCGTTCTTCCCGGGGATTTCTCGCAACGGGGCTGCGACTTCCCGGGATGCGCCGGGAGGAGAGAAACATCCGGGAGCGGTCCCTCGAGTACCTGGATTTCGTCGGCCTGGGTCTGGATGCCGACCTGGCGGCGGGAGCCCTCCCCCTGGGCAAGCAAAAGATCCTCGAGATCGCCCGGGCCCTGGCCACGGAGCCGCAACTGCTGCTCCTGGACGAACCGGCGGGGGGACTCAATATGCGGGAGACCGAAGAGCTGGGGACTCTCATTCGCCGGATCTGCGACCAGGGAACGACCCTCATGCTGGTCGAGCACGACATGAACCTGGTCATGGACATCTCCGATCGGATCCTGGTGCTCCATTACGGGGAAACCCTGGCCACGGGATCTCCCCGGGAAATCAAGGACCATCCCCGGGTGATCGAGGCGTACCTGGGAGAATCGTGAAGGGGAAAGGCCGCGGGTCATGCTCAAGGTCAGGACCGTTCATACCTATTACGGAAGCATTCACGCCCTCAAAGGGGTCAGCCTTCACGTGCGCCCGGGAGAGATCGTGACCCTCATCGGTGCCAACGGGGCCGGCAAGAGCACCCTGGTGAACACCATCTGCGGACTCGTCCCGTGTCGCAAGGGCCGCATCGAGTTCCTGGGGGACTCGGTGGGGGAGCTTCCTCCCGAGGAAATCGTCCGCAGGGGGATTGCCCTGGTGCCCGAAGGGCGGCAGATTTTCTCGACCTTGAGCGTCCAGGCCAACCTCGAGATGGGAGGCTTCATCCACCGTCGAAACGGCCGACAGGTGGCCGAGGACATGGACCGGATGTTTCGGCGTTTCCCCATTCTCGAGCAGCGCAGGAACCAGCTTGCCGGGACCCTGAGCGGCGGGGAGCAGCAGATGCTCGCCATCAGCCGGGCCCTCATGTCCCGACCGCGTTTGGTGGTCCTGGACGAGCCTTCCATGGGGCTGGCTCCTCTCATCGTCAAAGAAATCTTCCACATCATTCGGGAACTGCGCGACGAGGGCTCCACCATCCTTCTCATCGAGCAGAACGCCCGGGCCGCGCTCCAGATCGCCGATCGCGGCTATGTCATGGAAACCGGAAAGATGGTCCTCGAGGGGGACGGTTCCATGCTCCTGGAACACAGGGAGGTGCGCCGGGCCTACCTGGGGAAGGGGGCAAGGGAGATCTGGGAAGCGTAGCCCGTCTCCGTGTTCAGGGTCTTTGAAGAAGGGATGCCGCCATGCCCATTTGGGAACCGCAAGAGGAATGCATGTCCCGGGACGAGCTGCAGCAGCTCCAACTGGAACGGCTGCAGGCGACTCTCAACCGGGTCTATCGAAACGTCTCCTTCTACCGACGTCGCTTCAAGGAGATGGACTTTCGCCCCGAAGACGATCTCACCGACCTGCGGGACATCCGTCGGCTGCCGTTCACCACGGCCCGGGACGTGAGCGACAGCTATCCCTACGAGATGTTTGCGGTCCCGCTGCGGGAGGTGGTCCGGGTGCATTCGTCCTCGGGGGTCATGGTGAATCCCCGGGTGGTGGGCTACACCCGCCAGGACCTGAAGGTCTGGAGCAACCTGGTGGCCAGGATCCTCAGTGCCGCGGGGGTAACCCAGGACGACGTCATCCAGGTGACCTTCGGCTACGGCCTCCTGACCGGGGGACTGGGCATTCACTACGGAGCCGAGCGCATCGGGGCCTCGGTGCTCCCCACCTCCGTGGGCCGCACCGAGCGGCAGATCAAGATCATGCAGGACTTTCGCACCACGGTCTTGGTGTCCACCCCGTCCTACGCCCTGGTCATCGCCGACAAGGTCGAAGCCGTGGGGATGGATCCCAAGCGGTTGTCCCTGCGCTACTGCATCTGTGCCGGAGAGCCGTGGACCGAATCCATGCGAAAAGAGATCGAGGAAAGGCTCTTTGTCAAGGCCACGGACAATTACGGGATCAGCGAGGTGATGGGGCCGGGAGTGGCGGGAGAATGCCTCGAACAGCAAGGGATGCACCTCCAGGAGGATCATTTCCTTGCGGAAATCATCGACCCCGAAACGGGGCAGGTCCTGGAACCCGGCCGGGAAGGCGAGCTGGTCATCACGACCCTCGCCAAGGAAGCCTTTCCCGTCATTCGATACCGAACCGGGGACCTGTGCAGCATCCACCCGGACCCGTGCCCCTGCGGTCGAACGTTCCACCGGCTCGGCCGGATTCGAGGGCGCTCGGACGATGTGGTGGTCATCAAGGGAATCAACGTCATTCCCCAGCGGATCGGAGACATACTCGAGGAGATCAAGGGAGAACGCCCGGTCTATCAACTGGCGGCAACCCGCCGGGGTCACCAGGATCAGCTGGAAATCCGGGTGGAGGTCACCGACCAGCTTTTCTACGACAAAATGCGCGATCAGAAAACTCTGGTGGACGTCATGCGCCGGAAGGTGACCAATTTCATTGGGATCACTCCCCGCATCAAGCTGGTGGAGCGGGGGTCCCTGGAGAGGGTCGGGGGAGAGGTCCGGCTTTTCGTGGACCGGCGGGAGCAGGCATCGGGAACGGAGGATCAGGATGGATGAGTTGTTGGTACCCGCAAGCAACCGGAAACATTTGCTGCTGGGCAATGAAGCCGTCGTCCGCGGGGCGATGGAAGGAAACGTGCGCTTTGTGGCGGCCTACCCGGGGACTCCTTCCTCGGAAATCATCGATCGATTTTCCCAGTTGGCCGAGGAAGCCGGGGTGTACGTGGAATACTCGGTCAACGAGAAGGTCTCCATGGAAACCGCCTGTGCAGCGGCTCTCAGCGGTGTTCGAAGCCTGTGTTCCATGAAGCACGTGGGGCTCAATGTGGCGGCGGACGCCTTCATGACCCTGGCCTACGTCGGGGTGCGCGCCGGGATGGTCATGGTGGTGGCCGACGATCCGTCCCTCCATTCCAGCCAGAACGAGCAGGACAACCGTGCCTACGCCAAGATGGCGGGCGTTCCCATGCTCGAGCCCTCCACGCCCGAGGAGGCCCGGGAAATGACCCTTTCGGGGCTGGATCTTTCGGAAGCCTACCGGATTCCGTGCATGCTGCGCACCACCACCCGGGTGAATCATTCCCGGGGACCGGTGCGTTTCGGGGAGCTTCCCCGGGAAAAACCGACCGCGTCTTTCACCAAGGACCCCTTCAACCTGGTCGTGGTTCCCATGGTGGGGCGCAAGCTTCGCCTGGCCCTGATGGAGAAGGAGAAAATGCTGCGGGAGGAAGCGGAGAAGAGCCCCTTCAATTTCGTCACGGGACAAGGGGAAAACGGGATCATCACCAGCGGAGTCTCCTGGCTCTACGTGCAGGATGCCTTGAGGGACCTGGGTTTGGAAGGCAAGGTGAAGGTCCTCAAGCTCGGGTTCACCCATCCCATGCCCCGGAAGCTGGTGGGAAACTTCCTCCGAGGAGTCGGGAAAGTCCTCGTGGTGGAGGAACTCGAGCCCTTCCTGGAAGAAGCCGTCAAGGGGATTGCCCAGGAAGAAGAGATCCCGGTGAAGATCGTCGGCAAGGGCGAACAGTGGATTCCCCGGGCCTTCGAGCTCGATTCCGTGAAGGTGAAACGAGCCGTCGGCCGATGTTTCCAGGTCCCCTACGACCCACCGACGATCTTTTCGGCCCCGGAGCTCCCGGCTCGCCCTCCCACCCTCTGCCCCGGGTGTCCCCACCGGGCCACCTATTTTTCCGTGAGGAAGGTTTTCGGGGATGAAGCCGTCTACCCCACGGACATCGGGTGTTATACCCTGGGGGTGCTTCCTCCCCTGCGCATGGCCGATTTTCTTGTCTGCATGGGTTCGAGCGTTTCCACGGCGGGGGGCTTCAGCAGGGTGCTGGACCGTCCGGTGGTGGCCTTCATCGGGGATTCGACCTTTTTTCACGGGGGGATCCCCGGCCTCATCAACGCCGTATCCCACGACCACCGGTTCCTTTTGGTGATCCTGGACAACGGGACCACCGCCATGACGGGACATCAGCCTCACCCCGGGGTGGAATGGACCCGCCGGGGAAGGATCGAGCCCGCCGTGCGCATCGAGGACGTGGTTCGCGGGTGCGGAGTGAAAAAGGTGGCCCTGGTGAACCCGCTCCAGATGAAAAAAACCCAGGAGGTCCTCGATGACCTGCGGCGGCAGATGAAGGACCCGGGCGTTTCCGTCCTCATTGCCAAGAGCCCCTGCCCCCTGTTCGAACGCCGCATGACGGGAAAGAAACAGAAGATCGTCTTCAAGGTGCAGGGAGACTGCGACCGGTGCAAACGATGCCTCCGGGAACTGGGGTGCCCGGCCTTCGTCTGGGAAGCCTCGGCGGCGGGGGAGGAATGCATCCGGATCAACGAGGCCCTGTGCAACGGGTGCGCCTTTTGCGCCCAGATGTGCCCGTCCATCAAGCCGGAAAAGATCGAGGGCTGAGAACCGAAAACCTACCGGGAAGAGAGTGAGGTCTGGGGACTATGAGAATCTTTTTTACGGGAGTGGGAGGACAGGGCACCTTGTTGGCCACCCGGCTGGTGGGCGAAGCCGCCCTCGAGGAGGGGCTTCCCGTGGTGGTCAGCGAAATCCACGGAATGGCCCAAAGGGGAGGGGTGGTGGAGTCGGCCGTGGCCGTGGGGAACCTTTCGAGCCCGACCATTGCCGACGGAGAGGCGGACATTCTCCTGGCTTTCGAGCCCCTCGAGGCCCTGCGGGCGCTTCCCAAGTGCCACGGCCGAACCGTCGTCGTCGCCAACACCGTTCCCATTGTTCCCTTCACCGTGGCCGTGGGACAGAGCACCTATCCGTCCATGGAACTCATTCGATCCAGCCTCGAGGCGAAGGTGGCCCGGGTGATCTGGGTGGATGCCGTCCAAACGGCTCGAAGGTCCGGTTCCGAACGGGGAGCCAACATGGTGATGGTGGGAGTGCTGGCCGGAACGGGGAAGATTCCCGTGTCCGGGAAGAGCTGGCGCAAGGCCATGGAGCGGGTGCTTCCCGGCAAGGTCCTCGAGGCCAATTGGAAGGCGTTTCAGAGCGGATTCGACCTGGGAGCTCCGGGGAGCGAATAGACCCCCGGCCGAAGCTCACAAAGACCCTGGGACGGGACCTTCAAGGTCGACGGGACCGGCTGCGATCGAATCCCCTTTGATCGGAGCTCATGGAGGCCCGTCCTCCCTTCCTTTCACGCAAGCTCACGACGAAAGATCCGGTGCCAGGTAGCACAGAGCGGCGGCGCTGCGGGGGTCGGCGATCACCTGGGCGTGGTTTCCCCCGGTAACGGCGGGAACGTCGATGACTTTCAGGAATCGTTCGAAGTCCCCGGCATCCGGGAGAAGCTCCAGGAGAGCGTTGGGGGCCCCGGCGAAGAAGTCTTCGTTGAAGTGCGCCTCGGGGTCGTTGGGGTAAAGGGGCAGGTAAATGATCCCGGATTCCACCAGGTCCAGGAAGAAATGGGTGCCGTAGGATACGTCGGGCACATGGCCCGCCTCCTCCCGGGCGATCTCCACCAGGACCGACGTGTGATTGATGTCCGAATAGGTGGTGTTGATCCCCAGGGCGATGTTCGAGCTCCCCCAGCGGCCGGGACCCATCATCATGAAGCGCCGGGTTCGCATCTGCGGGTGCCGGTTGAGCTCTCCGATGAGGCGTCCCATGGCCCGCTTGAGATCGAGGGGGGTTTCCCGGGAGTAGGATCGCGGATCGATATACACGATGGTGCGAATCCCGTTGACCACCCCGCCGTGGATGGCCCGGTGGGTCCGGAACAGCACGAGGCTCCGGGGCAAGTCCCGGGGCGTTCCCACGACCTCGACGGCCCCCGGCACCTTCATGGGTCGGCACTGGACGGGGTTGATCCTCAGATTGCCCCGGGAATCCGGGGCCGCCGTGAACTCCGTGTCGATGGGGTACCCGTAGGCGGCTTCCAGGGTCGCCAGCAGTTCCTTCATGATGGGGATGAAGGCCGTCTTGGACAGGAGATGGTTGAAGGTCAGGACCCATTTGCGCGGGTCCTCCTGCCGGGGGACGATGGAATCCTTCAGGTAGCCGTCCTCCATGCCGGACAGGTACAGACCCAGGTTGGGGTAATCGGCGGGGGCCAGAAGGTCCGCCAGGGGCACGCTCTGAAATTCGTTTTGGGCCAGGTTCAGCACGTCCACGCCCCTCTGGGAATAGAAGGCGATCTTGGAACCGACCTCGGGGCGGAGCTGGGGATGGCTGACGGCGATCAACCGGGGGTAATCGTTGCCCAGGCGGTTCACGGATCGAGTGCCCAGGCCGAAAACCAGCCGGATGATGCCCTGGTTGGGATCGATCCGTTCGGTCCACCGGTACAGGTTGTGGGAGAAGGCCACCCCGGCCAGGGTGGGAAAGAAATAGGACCGGTAGCGCATCCCCGACACCCGTTGCACGAGGATGGCCATCTGCTCGTCGGCTTCCCCGAGGCCCCTTTGCTTGCGGTAGGAAAGGGCGTCGGGGTTGACGGAACTGGCGTATACGAGCTTCACGGCCCGCAGGAAGGCTTCCATTCGTTCCTCGGGAGTCCCCTGGTTGGCGCAGAACTCGCTTCGATATTTCCCGGCAAAGGAATTGCCGAAGCCGTCCTCGAGAAGACTGCTGGACCGCACGATGATGGGAGCCTGGCCGAAATAATCCAGGAGGTCCCGGAATTGCTCCAGGATCTCGTCGGGAAACCGGCCCGCCAGGAAGCGCTTCTCCACCTGCTCGAACTCCTCCTTGAGGATCTGGGAATCCCGGGTGAGGCGGAGCCTCAGGCGGAACAGGCCGTTGTTGACCAGGAAGGTGAAGAAGACGTCGGAGCCGATGTAGAAAGAGTCGTGTTCCTCGAGGACCTGGGAAAAGTCCAGGCCCCCCGGGGTCTTGAGCAGAATGTTGCGGGCCAGGAGCATCCCGGCGGCCTTGCCGCCGATGCGCCCCGAGCCGATGAGGCGGTTCCGCACGGACAAAAGATCCGTCAGGCTGAGGTATCTGTTGGAGAGACGTTTGAATTCCGGGTCGTTGCCCAGGATCATCTGCGACAGCTCTTGCTTGAGGGCCTGCATCTCGGCGGTGGACTCCAGGAGCGACAGCTCTTCCTCGTCGTACTGGGTGAGCTTGCGATA
>Ga0116192_1002617_pt1 | contig 11858 bp, 10 predicted proteins | sample AD_UKC113_MetaG_FD_89876 | JGI IMG/M metagenome (GOLD analysis project Ga0116192, IMG submission 89876) | Active sludge microbial communities of municipal wastewater-treating anaerobic digesters from Hong Kong - AD_UKC113_MetaG | ecosystem: Engineered > Bioreactor > Anaerobic > Digestate...
CCAATGATGGCAAAGAGGATAAGCTTATTGCTGTCGGGCTTAGCACCATGCTTTTTTGGCTTGATGAACAGGATAATGATGGCCAAGATGACGCTTATAAAGCCGCCCCACCAAACGATGGGGTTGCCGAAGGAGGCAATGGAGGAGCCCATGCCTTCGGGCAAGAGGCTTCCGGCAAAGTAGAAGATAGGCCGGAAAATCAAAGGCCATGCATACCAGGATGAGGAATAGGGATGGGGCTGAACCACACCCTTATGATATTCATACATATGCTTGACCGAGGCAATAACCTCAGGAATCAAGCCGCGATTGGCATTATAATGGATGGGAATGAAGGAGAGGGCATAGAGGGCAAAGGGAATGATCACAAAAAGGAAGACGCAAGCAAAGCAGGTCAAGAAGAAGTATTTCCCCAGCCAGGCATTCAGATGATTGCTTTTAAAGGAATGATCCTCGCCCTTCATACGTAGATTGAGCTCGTTGTTATAGGTACTGTATTCATAGCCTCTGGAGAGGAAAAAGAGCAGGGCCAGACCAAAGGCCGCATAGCCCACAATCCATTTGGTGGCAATGCCAAGCCCCAGGAAGATGCCTGAGAGCAAAAGGGGCAGGATGGATCTGAAGAACCCCTTTTTGTAAGATTCTGAATCATAGTATTCCAGCATGCACAGGTAAGTGGCCATGACGAAGAATACGGTGTAGCTGTCGATGGTGGCAAGCCGTGTCTGGGTGAAGTGCATAAAGTCGAACATCATAAGGAAGGCGCAGAAGAAAGCCCAGAAGCTGTCCTTGAAAAGCCTCTTGCCCATAAGATACATAAGGGGGATGAGGGCAGCGCCAAAGAGGGTTCCCATGATGCGCCAGCCAAAGGGATTCATCCCGAATATGCTGATACCGACAGCCAATAGGGTTTTGCCCAGAGGCGGATGGGTGTTCTCATAGAGGATATCCCGTTGCTCAAGCTGCTCCAGAGCCGTGCGCGGGAAGTAGATCTCATCAAAGTAGGTGCCGTTGAGATAGGTAGGACGGTCGGGCACAAGGGATTGCTCATCAAACAGCTTCTCCAGACCTTCGTTTGCCTGGACCTGGGTGATCTCAAATCCCGAAAGAAGCTCATCGCCGCTGAAGAAACCGATCTCACGGTATTCAGCCTTGAAATACCTGTTTTTGTCCTCCTCGTCGTCTGTTCTCAAATAATGGTTGACTACCTTGACCTTGCTGGTAGTGAAGGCTTCTGTGGCATAATGCCACTTAAAGACCGACCGCATATCCACAAAGGCCTTGGAGACGTATTCGTCGTTTTCATAGGCTAAGAACTCAAGGCTTCCGAAGCAGCCCCAGGCATGTCCCAGGCCTCCAAAAAGCATGATCTTGTCAATGGTCACCTCACGGCCGAAATCCACCACGAAGCTCTCATTCAATCTTTCGGGCTCCCAACCGGTCTGAGGCGCCTCAAATGAACCCAGATTAATCAGCGCCACAACAAGATAAACAAAAGTCATAACAGTCATGATGAGTATGTCTTTTTTATTCAATCTCTTGTCCAATGCGATTATCCTCCATTTTTCAAGGTGTTATCGGAATTGGGCCGAACATAGAGGTAATATCCCTGAGCCATAGCCCAGATATAGGTAACAAGCGTCACAGCTGCCACAATCAGAGCTCTTGAGTCCCACCGGTTAAGCCAGTAGATATCATCGAAGGAGATGAGGTATAAGGTGAGCTGGTTAAAAAAGACACAGGTGCTCACCAGGGCGGCTATGGGAATATGCTTTTTCTGCCAGACGGCAGCGAGGGTGCAAAAGATGATAGCCGGCAGGAGATAACGCTCATGCATTTTGGTCATGAACATAAAGGCACTGAAGAGAATCAGGAACGAACCATATATCACGCTCTGAAGAGAGCCCTTTGACCTGATCATCAGATAGCCGATGTAAATGACGGCGAAAGCCAGAAGTATGAAGCCCCATGCTGCATAGGTAAGCCCCAGGAATGGATATGAATCAGGCTGAACCTGCCCCCCCGCCAGTGTCCAGAAATTGAAGCCGTTTGCTGTGGCATAGGGGTAGTCCTGAAGGCTTCGGGTATAGAGCTCCAAAAGCCAATAAAAGGGGTCAAGAAGACTGGGAACGCCCTTTCCCGCAAGGGGAGTGGGGCTGTAGAAGGGCATCACAATGGCAAGATATACGGCTATACCTGCCAGCAAGCCTATGGCAAGCCTCTTAAAGGATTGGCCGTTCAGCCTGAAATCCCTGAAGTAGAGGTATAGCACAATGGGAACCAACAGGCCGCTTTGAGGCTTTGTGAGCACAGCTACCAGAAATAGCAGGGCCCCCAGATTGGGCTTTTTATGCTCAAACAGGCAGATGCAGCCCAGCAGCATGGTGGCAGGAATGGGATCAAACTGACCCCAGATGGAGGAATTCATAAACACACCGGGATTGATGATGTAGAGAAGGGCCGCCAGTGCACCCGTCCGTGTCCGATTGTGTTTTTTAGCCAATAGGAGTATCAGCCAGGCACCCAAAATCTCAAAGATTACAGACCAAAGCTTGATGAGATACACATGAATCAACGATGTCAGATTGAGGGCTTTGGCGATCCAGCCGGTTATTAGGAGGCAATACTGATAGAACGGGGCATAGACGATATGAAAGCCAGAACCGGAATAAAGGGTGGCGGTACCATGTTCAGCCAGATATCTGCTCCATGCGAGATAGCCGGACATATCGATTTGATAGGGTCTGATACAGGTGATGATAAGGCGCAAAAGGACAATGACGAAAAGAAAAGGGATGAACCATTCCTTCCAGCCATTGTCATCCTTCCGCAGCTTCCTGCTGTATTTAGGCATAACCGATCCTCACTTCAAATGCATGCTAAATCGTTCCCGATACCTATCATAAATCAAAAAAAACCAAAAAAAAAGCACCTAGTAAGGATTTACTTATAAAATAATTACGTCCTGTTGGTGCCATCTTAGTGAATATGAAATTAAGGTTTCAATATATAAAAGGAGGAATAAATAACTTCATGATTATTATAGCATGGAATAAACTTCATGTGTATTACGATTAGATTATAAAATTATTAACAAAAGATGAACAATTCCTTCCAGCTCCATTAGGCGATGGTTTGCATTTTTAGCCTCTTTATATTATGATAATGAGGAGTCTAAGAGTTTAAATACCAGATGCGAGTCGGGAGTGGACAAGAAGATGCAGTATGAAAGCACAAGGGGCGGTAAAGAACGTATTAGTGCGGCCGAAGCCATAAAGAAGGGAATCGCAGCCAATGGCGGATTATATGTTCCCGAAAGATTTGACAAGCTAACAAGCAGTGAAATAGAAGCCTTTACGACTATGACCTATCAGGAAAGAGCCATGAACATTCTTTCCAGGTTCCTGGATGATTTTACCCGGGACGAGCTGAGGGAATGCGTTTACAGTGCCTATTCCACTGAGAAATTTACCCATAGTGATATAACGCCTCTTGCTACCCTCAATGACAGCCTGAATATACTTGAGCTCTGGCATGGCCCCACCTGCGCCTTTAAGGATGTGGCCCTTCAGATTTTGCCCCATTTCATGGTGAAATCGGTGCAGAAAACAGGAGAAAACAGCGAGATCGTCATTTTAGTGGCCACCTCCGGGGATACCGGGAAGGCAGCCCTTGAGGGCTTTAGGGATGTTGACGGAACCCGTATCATCGTCTTCTATCCTGAGGATGGGGTGAGCGAGATTCAGAAACGCCAGATGTCCACTCAAGAAGGTGCCAATGTTGAGGTCTTCGGTGTGGAAGGCAACTTTGACGATACCCAAACCGGCGTAAAAACCATATTTACCGATGCCGCCATGATCGAGACAATGGCAGGAAAGGGTATGAAGTTCTCCTCGGCCAACTCCATCAATTGGGGCAGGCTTGTGCCTCAGATCGTCTACTATTTCTCAGCCTATGCCGATATGGTAAAGCTTGATCGCATTCAGTCGGGTGACAGCATCAATTTTGTGGTTCCCACCGGCAACTTCGGTAATATTCTCGCCGGCTATTATGCAAAACTCATGGGTCTTCCGATCAACAAGCTGATTTGTGCGTCAAATGACAATAATGTACTCACCGATTTTATCCGCACAGGGATATATGACAAACGCAGAGATTTCATTAAAACCATTTCACCATCCATGGATATTCTGATCTCCAGTAATCTGGAGCGTCTTCTTTATGAAATGTCGGGGAAGGACTCGGAGAAGGTCAGCAAATGGATGAAGGAGCTTTCTGAGAACGGCTGCTACGATGTGGGCAAAAAGCTTCTGGACAATCTCCACAAGGCCTTCTGGGCAGGCTGGTCCTCACAGGAGGAAACCTTGAAAACCATCGAGTGTGTCTACGAGGAATATAACTATGTTTGCGATACCCATACGGCTGTGGCCATCGATGTGTACGACAAGTATGTCATTACCACCGGCGATCTGACACCGTCGGTGATCATCTCCACTGCAAGCCCGTTTAAGTTCAATTCCAGCGTCGCTCAGGCCCTTTTCGGGAAAAAGGAAATCAGTGGCATGAACGAATTTGAGCTTCTGAAGCTGCTTTCCGGCAGGACCGGTTGGCCGGTGCCAAAGGGCTTGGCGGGGATTGATCAGCGGGAAGTACGCCATAAGAAGGTATGTCATAGAGATCAAATGAAAAAAGCGGTCATAGATGCCCTTGGGCTGGATAAGTAAATGGAGGTGCCGTTATGTTCGGTGGACTGCCCAGTGTAAAGCTTGGGAAAATAGTCAGAGAGTTCTCACTTGAGAAGCTGGTTTATAAAGATGAATATGATAACATCGAGATATTTTCAACCGATATTAACCGACCCGGCCTCCAGCTGGCAGGGTTTTTTGAGTATTTTGGAACCGATCGCGTACAGGTGATCGGAAAGGTTGAGATGAGCTATCTTGCCGAAATGGATTCGGCACAAAGGTATAAGAGCTTGTATGGCTTTTTTGAAAAGGGGATCCCCTGCGTTGTACTGGCAAGAGGCATGGAGCCTTACCAGGAGCTTATTGATGTGGCCAAGGAGTTCAATACACCGCTATTGCGCACCGGAGAGGTGACCTCCCGTTTTGCCGGCAATATCATTGCCTTTTTAAATGTTGAGCTGGCACCCATGGAAACCATGCATGGTGAGCTGGTGGAGGTCTATGGCGAGGGTGTCCTGATCCTGGGTGAAAGCGGTGTCGGTAAGAGCGAAACCGCGCTGGAGCTTGTGAAAAGAGGCCACCGACTTGTTGCCGACGATCTGGTGGAGGTCAGGCGCGTTTCCAGTAAAACCTTGGTGGGCATGGCTCCCGAGACCATCCGTCATTTCGTGGAGATACGCGGTATCGGCATTCTGGATGTCAAGTATCTCTATGGTGTTGGCTCGGTTAAGATGACCGAGGGCATCAACCTGGTCATCAATATGGAGCTTTGGAATGCTCAAAAGCATTATGAGCGCCTTGGCGTTGACGATCAGTATACCGAGATCCTGGGCATTCAAGTTCCATCATTGACCATTCCGGTTCGCCCGGGTCGTAATCTGGCCATTATTATTGAGGTGGCTGCCATGAACAACCGCCAGAAGAAGATGGGCTATAATGCAGCTCAGACCTTTACACAGAAGCTTCATAACGACATACAGCGGAAATCGTCATTCTAAACCCGATGGAATGAATTGTGCAGTTCTGATCTATAATTACCTTGTGGCAGGAATACTTTGGGAGTGAATCTTTTGCAGCAAGCGCTGATCTATCATAGGCTGGTTTCCATATTGGGGGCCGATAATGTCCGCAGGGATGTTTCCATGAAGGAGCATACCTCCATCCGGACCGGGGGAACAGTGGATATTTTCGCAGAACCCGACCGCACGGATACGCTTGCGGTACTGATTCATGATCTAAAGGAGAATGAAATCCCCTTTTACATTATCGGAAACTGCTCCAATCTCATCATCTCTGACGAGGGCTTTCGCGGCGTTTTTATTAGAATCGGGCCAAAGCTTTCGGCCATCGGTGTTGAGGGTGAGACCGTAAAAGCCCAGGCCGGTGCGTCTCTGGCAGCAGTAGCCGCAAGGGCCTGTGAGGAAGGACTTACCGGAATGGAATTCGCATCAGGGATTCCGGGAACGGTGGGCGGTGCCGCCTATATGAATGCCGGTGCTTATGACGGTGAGATGAGCCAGGTGATCAATCAGACCATCAACCTGGATGCGGATGGTCGTGTTGTCATATTGTCAGGACAGGAGCATGACTTTGGATACCGTCACAGCAGAATCATGGACAAGGGATTGATTGTCACCGAGGTTCATTTGGCTCTGAAAAAAGGCGATCCCATTGCCATTCGCAATAAAATGAACGACCTAAATGCCAGACGGCGTGATAAGCAGCCGCTGAGTCTGCCCAGCGCCGGAAGTGTATTCAAGAGGCCCGAGGGCTTTTTTGCAGGCAAGCTGATCCAGGATTGCGGGCTTAAGGGGCTAACCCTTGGAGGTGCCCAGGTTTCCGAAAAGCATTGCGGCTTTATTGTCAATACCGGAAATGCCACCAGCAGTGATGTCATAGGGCTTATAGAAATAGTGAGAGAAAAGGTTCTGAAGGAGACTGGCGTTCTTTTGGAGCCTGAAGTCAGGATTATCGGGGGTTTTAGCAAATGCAGTTCTTAATCATCACAGGAATGTCCGGCGCGGGTAAGAGTCTGTGTATCAAGTACTTTGAAGATATCGGTTATTTTTGTGTGGATAATATGCCTCCCTCGTTGATTCCTAAGTTCGCTGAGGTCTGTTCCCAGGGTAAAATGGAGAAGGTGGCCCTGACCATCGATATACGCGGGGGCATGATGTTCCTTGATTTGATCCCGGCGCTGAGTCAGCTCACAGAGATCGGCATACCCTATAAGATCCTGTTTCTTGATGCCACCGATGCTGTACTCATCAAGCGCTTCAAGGAAACCCGCCGCATGCATCCCCTTTCACCCGATGGACGGGTTCAGGACGGCATTGAAGAGGAAAGACGCATCCTCCAGCCTGTGAAGGAAAAAACCGACTACGTCATCGATACCTCAAACCTTTTACCAAAGCAGCTGAAGGAGGAGATCTTCAGCCTGTTTGTTGAAGGCAAGACCTTCCAGGGATTGATTGTCAATGTGGTATCCTTTGGTTTTAAATACGGCATCCCCATGGACTGTGATTTAGTCTTTGATGTCCGCTTTATTCCTAATCCCTTCTACATTCCCGAGCTAAAGGAAAAAACCGGGATGGACAAGGAGGTCTATACCTATGTTATGTCATTCCCTGAGAGCAAGCTCTTTTTAAAGTCTCTCCACGACATGATTACCTTCCTGCTGCCTTATTATGTAAAGGAAGGAAAATCACAGCTGGTTATCGGCATCGGCTGCACCGGCGGCAAGCATCGTTCAGTGACCATCGCAAACCATCTTGCAGATTCTTTAAAGGTTAAGGGCTACAGCGTGGTTTATCAGCACCGAGATATTGAGCGTGACGATGCAGGAGGGAAAAAATGAAGCTCCCCAAGATGGTTCAACTCTGCTTAAAATTCAAGCAATGGCTTGTTAGCGGCATTATTGGAGCTATCTTCTTTTTGGGCGCTTTTCTCATTCTCATCAAGGATGCAGTTATCGGACCCCTGCAAATCCTTGCATCGGTTATTCTGGCCGTCATCGGCATCTATTTCGTGCTCCTCTGTCTGAATAAAATATTCCTAAAGTTTGTCAATGTGTATGGCAATGGCATTCTGAAGAAACCCTCCAATGTGAAGGAGATCACCGATATTCTGTACCGGAGAAAGACGCTTTCTAAGGGGCCCAAAATAGTGGCCATTGGCGGCGGAACAGGTATTTCAACCATGCTCCGGGGGCTTAAGCAGTACACCAGCAACATAACAGCCGTTATCACCGTAGCCGATGACGGAGGTGGTTCAGGGATGCTGAGAGACGATCTCGGCATGCTTCCCCCAGGAGATATCCGGAACTGCATGCTGGCCCTCGCCGAAACCGAGCCGGTTCTTGAAAAGCTCATGAACTACCGTTTTCCTGAGGGGCGTCTGAAGGGACAGAGCTTCGGCAATCTGTTTCTTGCTGCAATGAACGGCATATCCAACAGCTTTGAGGAGGCTGTTACCCATATGAGCGAGGTTCTGGCCGTCACAGGCAGAATCCTGCCGGTCACCGACGAGGATGTGCATCTTGTGGCCGAACTGGAGGATAGCACCGTCATCTGCGGCGAATCCAAGATCGGGGAGCATCATCATAACAGCCCGGGGCGCATCCGCAAGGTTCATTTTGACAAGCCGGATGTAAAACCGCTTCCTCAGGTTCTACAGGCCATAGAGGAGGCCGATATCATCGTCCTTGGGCCGGGAAGCCTCTATACCAGCATTATTCCTAACCTCCTGGTGAGTGATGTGGCTAAAGCCATCGACCAATCGAAGGCCCTGAGGATTTACATATGCAATATCATGACTCAGCCCGGCGAAACCGAGCAATATACGGTAGGGGATCACATCAAGGCCATCCAGGATCATAGCGGGTATGCCATGATCGACTGCTGCCTGGTCAATAAAGGGGATATCAGTGAAGAGATTTTGGAGAAATATGCCCAGGACGGTGCCAATCCCGTGATGATAGACCTTTCCAGAGTGAAGCGGCTTGGCATAAGGCTCTTTGAAAGGGATTTTGTCAAAATGCATCATAATTATGTGAGGCACGATCCTGATAAACTGGCATCGGCTATCCTGGATATCTACAAGATACATTGAAGCGAGGGATGTTATTTGTCTTTTTCACTGGATGTTAAAAGCGAACTAAGCAGAATCGAGGAAGTAAATCCCTGCTGCAAGAAAAGTGAGCTGGCCGGAATCCTGAGAGCCGGATTATCCTTTAAAAACACAGGCGGGAGCTGCAAGCTTTTTATGGTGACCGAAAACTCACCCCTTTCCAGGCATTTGTTCTCTAGGGTGAAGGAGCTCTATCATACCAGCCCGGAGGTCTTATTGCTCAAAACACGCAGATTCAGAACCCATGCTGTGTATAAGCTTGATTTCTCGGGCTTTATTGGAAATGATGACAGCGTCCTATCGGATGCCGGAATCAGGCTCTCTCCCGATCATACGCAGCTTTGCCATGATAAAACCGCCTTAAGGACACGCTGCTGCAAGAGGGCTTATCTAAGGGGAGGTTTTCTGGCCACCGGTTCCATCTCCGATCCCGATCGATCCTACCATCTGGAGGTATCCTTCCAAAGCAGGGAGCTGGCCGAGGAGTATATTCATTATCTTCGGGATTTCGGCATAGAGTCCAGAACCATCTTAAGAAAAGGCCATACCCTGGTCTATCTCAAGGAAGGCCAGGAGATTGTGGATTTTCTCAATGTGATTGGAGCCCACGGTGCCCTGATGAATCTGGAGAACATCAGGATTGTAAAGGATATGCGCAATCAGGTCAACCGTATCGTCAACTGTGAAACAGCCAATCTGGGAAAAACCGTGAATGCCTCCTGCAGGCAGATTGAGAATATTGAATACATCAATGAGCATATGGGTCTTGAAAGCCTTCCAAAGGGGCTCAGTGAAATCGCCAGAATGCGCCTGGATAATCCCGATGTAAGCCTCGGAGAGTTGGGAAATATGTTGAATCCTCCTCTTTCAAAGTCGGGTGTGAATCACCGTCTGAGAAAGCTGGACAAGCTTGCCGAGGAGCTGCGCAATAAGAGCTGATTCTCATTATCCTATAAGCTTCTTATAACAATGAAATATTGAATAGACAGGTAAAATGAGCTGTTTCAAAGCAGTAGCCAGGCCATGATGTTAAATCTGAAGCATTAAGCTGGAGCAGATGAATGTTGTGATGCGAGAGTAAACGCGAGCATTACAACTTCCTGCGACAAGGAGAGCAAGAAGATTTGAACATCATGGCCTATTATGAATCTAGCTACTGAAATAGCTCATTTTACTATGCTCAATAAAGGATGGGTTAGGGAAATAAAGAATTACTACCTTATACCATCCTAAGGTTAACACACATGGGATAGGCAATGAAGAGCAGAGGTGAATGCATGGATATTAAGTTTTTGAAGGAAGGCAATGCGTTGGTTGTCATGATAGAGGGGGAGATCGATCATCACACGGCCAACAGAGTGCGGGAACGGATAGACAGCAAGTTTCTGATGGAGCCTGTTAAGAACATGATCATCGATCTGTCACGGGTCACATTTATGGATAGTGCAGGGATAGGGCTTATTTTAGGCAGGATGAGCAGGGTATCCAGCGTTGGCGGGAAAATGACTGTCCGAAAGCCAAAGCCTGAAATCAGTCGCATTCTGAAAATGTCTAAGATCGAGTCCATCATTGAAATGGACGCATGATATCAAAAAAATTGTGAGGTTATGAATATGCAGCCTTTGAACAAGATGAGAACAGAGTTTTTAAGCAAATCTTCCAATGAAGCCTTCGCCAGGGTGGTGGCTGCGGCCTTTGCCGCTCAGCAGGATCCGTCAATCGATATTCTGGCCGACATCAGGACGGCAGTATCCGAGGCGGTGACCAATGCCATTGTTCACGGTTATGGTGACAGAGAGGGCATAGTGGTTATGGAATGCACGCTTTATCCGGATTACATTGAAATCCTTGTGGAGGATTTCGGTAAGGGCATTGAGGATATTGAAAAGGCTAAAACACCCCTTTTCACCACAAGACCCGATCTGGAGCGTTCAGGTATGGGCTTTACGGTCATGGAGACTTTTATGGATGAGCTTGAAGTGGCGTCAAATACCGGTGAGGGAACCAAAATACGGATGAAAAAGTTTTTTGGAAACAGGTAGGCGTATTTATGAGCAACTATAGCGATGAATCCTCACTTGAGTTGATCAAGAGGGCTCAGGACGGAGATTTGGAGGCCCGAAACACCATTGTAGACGGGAACACCGGTCTCGTTTGGAGCGTTGTAAGAAGATTCAAAAACAGGAATATTGAAATAGAAGACCTATTTCAGATCGGATGCATAGGCCTGATCAAGTCGGTGGATAAATTCGATCCCTCATTCAACGTGCGATTTTCCACCTATGCTGTTCCCATGATCCTGGGAGAAATCAGGCGCTATTTCAGGGATGATGGTGCCATCAAGGTGAGCCGCAGCCTGAAGGAGCTTTCCCTGAAGGCCAAGGATGCGGGAGAGAAGCTGGAGCAGAGCCTGGGCAGACCACCCACCATCAACGAGCTGGCCCAGGATCTGAATGAAGAGCCTGAGCAGATCGTCCATGCCATTGAAGCGGCAAGAGCACCCGAGTCCCTCTTCCGGGAATTCGAGGATGATGAGGGATCCGAAAACCGGCTTATTGATAAAATCATCTCCGATCAGAACGGCGATGAAGCCGATACGGTAGAGCGCATATCCCTGTATGCGGCTATCAAGCAATTGAGCGAAAGAGAGAAGCGGCTGATATGGCTGCGCTATTATCTGGGGCAGACCCAGCAAAGCGTGGCAAAGAAGCTGGGCATCTCTCAGGTCCAGGTATCCAGGCTTGAGAAGAAGATCCTGGATGTGCTCAAGGGCAAGCTGCAGGGGTAACCGAATAATGAATCAGAGAGCAACCGCACCATCCCGGATGCATGGCCGAGCAGTGAAGCGAAGCGGAACGACCAGGCCCGGATGCATGGCCGAGCAGTGAAGCGAAGTGGAACGACCAGGCCCGGATGCATGGTCGAGCAGTGAAGCGAAGCGGAACGACCAGGCCCGGATGCATGGCCGAGCAGTGAAGCGAAGCGGAACGACCAGGCCCGGATGCATGGCCGAGCAGTGAAGCGAAGCGGAACGACCAGGCCCGG
>Ga0116192_1002619_pt1 | contig 11857 bp, 11 predicted proteins | sample AD_UKC113_MetaG_FD_89876 | JGI IMG/M metagenome (GOLD analysis project Ga0116192, IMG submission 89876) | Active sludge microbial communities of municipal wastewater-treating anaerobic digesters from Hong Kong - AD_UKC113_MetaG | ecosystem: Engineered > Bioreactor > Anaerobic > Digestate...
ATTTGTTGTATTATTTTTCTTGTATATTGGATAAGAAAAAGATTGAAAAATAGAAAAGCAACAAATCCAGCTTAAGCTTATTATTTCTTTTCCCCTCTAAATGCTTAAATAATTAGAGGGGAAAACAATTTGTTTCTAAGAACATATCTTGTTTTACTTCTAAATAGACTTAAACAGAAAAATAATACTTTTAATTGAATTATTTGGAATCATTTTTAAGAATTAAATCTGAATTTTTATTTCTAACAAATGTAAAAAAATAATTTAAGTGTAAATAAATTAATATTTTAAAAAATCATTTATTTTTTCTAACTTACTGCTTAATGTTGATCTAGGTATTTTTAATAACTTTGCGGCTTGTGAAATATTATTATTTGATTTTTTTAAAGCCCAGGTAATTATTTCTTTTTCCTTTTCTAACATAAATTCTTCGTATGGAGGGTATTCATTTTGTGTATTAAGTGTGAAGGTTTTTTCAGAGTGATGAAAGTCGAATATTGATGAATCAATTTTACCTGAGAAGGATAGTGCTATCATTCTTTCAACAATGTTTTCAAGTTCTCTAACATTACCAGGCCAATTATATTCCATTAATTTAGAAATTATATCATTGTTAAGTAAATTTATTTTATCTGAAGCACCATGTTTTTTAAAAAAATGTTCTATTAATACTGGTATATCTTCTTTTCTTTCCCTCAATGGTGGTATTTTTATTGGAATTATATTCATTCTATAGTATAAATCTTCCCTAAAAAGTTTTTTATCTACTTTTTCCTTGAGATTAATTTTTGTAGCACAAATTACTCTTATGTCAATTTTTATCGTTTCATTTCCTCCAATTCTGGTGAATTCTCTTTCTTGAAGGACTCTCAATAACTTAACTTGTAATGGTAAAGGGAAGTCATCAATATCATCTAAGAAGATAGTACCTTTATTTGCTCGTTCAAAATAACCCTCATGTCTTTTTATTGCACCTGTAAAGGCTCCTTTTTCATGACCGAATAATTCACTTTCAATCAAATTTTCTGGAATTATTGCACAGTTAACAGCAATAAAATTGTTTTTATTTCTATTGCTTGCTTCATGTAAAGCCCTTGCTACCATTTCTTTTCCTGTTCCGCTTTCTCCTTCAATAAGTACAGTGTAGTCATTCTGTGCAATTAAATTAATTGATTCTTTTAATTTTTTCATTGATGGGGAGTTCCCAACAATAGTACGATTCTCCAGTAAATCAAGTCGATTCTTTAATTCCTTGTTTTCATCTATTACTTCATAAAGTTTTCTGATATTTCTTAAAATTGAAATTAATTTTTCAAGAGAAAAAGGTTTGGTTAGATAATCATAAGCTCCTAATTTTAGGGCTTGTACAGCAGTTTCAACGGTAGCATGTGCAGTTATTAGAATAACATTACAATTATTTGGTTGAGATTTTATATATGTGAGAATATCAATTCCACTAATTTTTGGTAATCTCAAATCTGTTATTACTATTTCAGGATATTCTTTTTTATAAATGTTTAATCCTTCTTCACCATCTTCTGCAGAATATACTTCAAAACCTTCTTTACGTAATGTATTTGATAAAGATATCCTAGTGATTTTTTCGTCTTCAATTATTAATATTTTCATTTTCTCCCCTAATTGGTATTACTACTGTAAAAATTGTTTCTTCCCCTTGAATGCTACTTACAGAAATTGTGCCACCATAGGATTCGATAATATTCAAACATACAGATAAACCTAAACCTGTTCCAACACCTACTTCTTTAGTAGTAAAAAATGGGTCAAAAATCTTTTGTAGGTTTTCTTTAGGAATTCCAATTCCATTATCTTTTATTTCTATCAATAATCTATCTTCGATCATTTCTGTTTTAATATCAATCTTGCCATTTTGTGAAACGGCATCGAAACTGTTTAAGAGTAAATTCATTATAACTTCTTGAAATAAAAAATAATCAAACTCTATTAAAGGTAAATTTGATGAAAAATTAAGATTAAGAGTAATCAATTTATCTTTTAACCTATAATCAAGTAAATTTATTACCTTTTGTATTGACTCATTTATATCAATTTTTGTTTTATGGTTATGTTCTTGTCTTGCAAAACCTAATAGTTTTTGTACTACTGTTTCTATATTATTCAAACCTTCATTAATTAATTCTAAATATTCATTTGTCTGTTTTAGATTTTCAGGTTCTTTTTGAATAGCATAGATACAAGATTTTATTCCATTTAAAGGATTATTCACTTGATGTGCTACACCAGAGGCTAACCTACCAATCGATGCTAATTTTTCAGCTTGATATATTTGTTTTTGAGCAATTTCTAATTCAATTTTTGATTTTTCCAATCTCTTTTTCATCTTATTAAAACGGTGAAATAAAAAACCGATTTCATCATTCTGAGATGAAGCTTTTATAATAGTTTCACTACTATCAATAGAATCTGATTCACTTATTAGATTTATTCTATCTATTTCATTCACTAGATCATTTAAAGAAATAGTTAACCTATACGAAAAGTAATATAATACTACAAGTGTAAGAAAAGTAATAATGATCGTAGAGCCTAATAATAGAAAGAATACATTTTTTATTTCACTTCTTATTGGTTCTACGTTATATGCTATTCTGGAGAAACCCCAAATTTTTCCCCCTATACTAAGAGGTATTGAAACCTCCATAATCCAACCAAATTGATTATGTCTGTATATTGAACAAATTTCATCTTTTGTCATTTTTCGTGTTGCCGAGGCAAATTCACTATGGAAATTATTGCCAATACTTCTTTCTCTTGCAAGTATTAAGGTCCCAGCAGGGTCATAAATGATAACAAATTTTACATTATCTATTCTGTTTATGAAATTATCTACATAAGTTTCTAGTACGTTTTCTTTTTGTAACTCTGTTTGTTCCTGATAAATTAATGCATCAATAGCTGATACTGCAAATGTTTTTGTTACTGCAAAATTGCTTTTTATCTCTTTATCAATAATAATTGATCTCCACTGAAATAAAAGTGTTATCGAGATAAGCAGAAGCAAGATAACGAACACTGAACCTGTAAAAACAACAATTTTTGTTTTCAAACTTGTCTTTACTCTTTTCATTATATTACTTATATACCTGCCTTATATAATTATAATCTGAATCATTAGCTTCAATAAAGCCATATATAAATTCTTTATCCCAGTTTCTAGTGATCCCTTCTTTTATTTTGTCTTTTTGGCTGATTTCTAATAAAGCATTTTTAATTTCCTGAATTACCTCTTTATCGTATTGTGGAGCAACTACAAGAGGCGGAGTTGGAATTGGTTCTGAATATTCTATTACCTTTAAACCATTATTTTTGTAATCTTCTAATAATTGTTCTCTTACAACACCAGCATCAAAATTACCTTTTAAAACCTGATTTATTACATTTTGATGATGGGGAAAATGCTGAATTAATTTTATATCCTGTTCTTTAATTCCATATTTTTTAAATTCCTTCTTTAAAATCCAATTTGCTGAAAAAGATTCTTTAGATGGAAGGGCTAATTTTTTATTTTTTAAGTCAGTTATTTTATTAATTCCACTACCGTATTTTACTATCAAAGCAACCCTTGAATATGGTTCTAATTTTTCATTAAGAGTTTTCAAAATCGGTTTTATTCCATATTGCTTATTTGCTTTTACATATAAGTACGACCCTAAAAAAGCTGCTGTTACTTCCTTGTTTATTAAATTAGTTACTGCACTATTGTAATCATCACTTAATTTTAATTCAAATTTGTAATTTGTACAGGCTGAAAGATAATCCAACAATGGTTGATAACCCTGATAAATTATATGAGGTGGGTATCTAGATATTACTCCAATATATACTATTTTTTTATTTTTTGTTTCAGAGTTATAAGAATACTCGTTTTGAGGATTTATCTCAGTTAAGGAAATATCTGTTATTCTAATGTAAAATAGAACAGTTATTACCGTAATCAATAAAGTAGAAAGAGCAAAAATTAAAAGTTTAACTTTTCTATTCATTCTAGATAAATATGTTATTAATGATATCATTAATAAGTCAATTTTTATTCCAAAATTTATAATATTTAAAATGTTTGTACTTTTCCTTTAAAATCTTAGGTGTTTTTTATCTATCAATATAATTCTTTTTTGTTTATTTTAAAACATGACAAAAATTCGTTAATTCCTAACGAAAAATCGTTAAAATGACGAATTTTCGTTATTCTTATTATAATTAAAAAAACTAAAAAAATCAATATTCTAATTCATAAAACATAAAAATACATATTACATTTAAAATGGTACATTATTTGATTAATATTTATAAAATCATTAAATAATATATAAATAATAAACTAAGGAGATACTAATGGGAGAAATAATACCAAGATGGGAATGGAGAACTTTCGGTGAATCTTTCGGAGAAAGTGAAAGCATTATTAAATCTTATGAAGCAAAGGTAAGAGAAAGCTCAGAAATTTATATTCTTTCTTCATTAAGCAATGATAATACAAAAATTCGTGATATGCTTATGGATATTAAGTATCTTGTTCAAGTAAATGAAAACAAGTTAGAACAGTGGAATCCTCTTATTAAAGCAAGTTTTCCGATCTCATTAGATAATCTCAAAATAGTAGCTAACTCATGGAAAATAGAATTACCAAAGGATATTAAAAATGAGTTAACTTATGAAGAATTTCTTTCAATGGTAAAAGAGAATCCTAACCTCAAAATGGTTGATGTATTTAAAAATCGTCATGGATATAAGATTAATAACTGTATTGTGGAGTTAGCTTATTTAAAATTTGATGGAAAACCAATTAATACAGTAGCAGTAGAACATGAAGACCCAGCTTTAGTATACGATACTGTAAAGATGCTTAAGTTAGATAAATTTGAAAATATAAACTATTTAAGAGCGTTAAAAAATAGTGTTGGTATGAAATATTAGGAGAAAGTAATGGCAAAAGAAATTGAAAAAAAGTTTTTAGTAAAAAATGATACCTGGAAAAATGGAGCGAAGATAACATATTATAGACAGGGTTATCTATCATCTGTTAAAGAAAGAGTAGTAAGAGTTAGAACAATTGATAAAAAAGGTTTTCTTACTATAAAAGGTATTACTGTTGGTGTTAGCAGAAATGAATTTGAATATGAGATACCAGTTGAAGATGCGAATATAATGCTCGATAACCTTTGTGAGAAACCAATTATTGAAAAAAACAGAGCTAAAGTTGAATATGAAGGTTTAATCTGGGAGATTGATGAATTCTTTGGAGAGAATGAAGGTTTAGTTGTAGCAGAAGTTGAGTTAACAGATGAGAATCAAGAATTCAAAAAGCCTGATTGGGTAGGTGAAGAGGTTTCTGGTGACCCAAGATATTTCAATTCAAACTTAATTAAAAATCCTTATACAAAATGGAACAAGTAAATACTATTGCGATAAATCCTAAACAAAAAATTGATGATCTATTAGATCTGGATAAACATAAATTATCAGTAATACCCGAGAAAAAATCAACACCTCTTGAAAGATGGATGAAATATTTAGGTCTTCCAGTAGGCATATTTGTATTTTCAATTATTTATTTTATGCCAACTCCTGAGGGTCTAACTGCATCTGGACAATCTATAATAGCTTGTTTTTCTTTCGCCCTTGTATTGTGGATTTCTGAATCATTACCCACTCATGTTACTTCTCTATTGTTAATGATTATGCTTGTATTTCTAGATGGGTGGGAAATGAGTAATGTTCTTGGTGTGTTGGGTTATGATGTTATTTGGTTAAATGTGATGGCTTTTATTTTAAGCTCATTGTTAGTAAAAACCCAGATTGCTAAAAGAATAGCTCTAAATTTAATAGTAAAATTTGGCCACAAATCAATGCCAATGCTATTAGCTTTTGTGATTTTACAACTTTCTCTTGCTCCATTAATACCAGCTACAGCAGCTCGTACTGTAATTACATTGCCAATTATGTTAATTGTTGCTGCGATTTATGGTTCTACAAATGAAGATCCAAATGGTTTTGGAAAAAACCTTTTGTTGCAGAATTTGATGGGAATAAATATTTTTTCTTCAGGTTTCTTAACTGGTAGCACTGCAAATATTATTGCTGTTTCTTTTATTATGAGTATGGCAGATACAAAGGTATATTATACAGATTGGATGTTTGCTAATTTGCCTGTTGTAATCATTCTTATGCTAATAATGTGGTTTTTAGGCCCAAAACTATTAATTAGAATGAAACCCGAAGAAAAAGTGCCTGTAATTGAAGGAGGAATCGATTCCCTTAAAAATCAACTTAAAAAGATGGGGAAAATGACAAAGTTGGAAAAAAAGGGTGCTCTTATTTTTGGTATTGTGGTTCTTCTCTGGATTACCGATCGATTTCATACAATGATATTTGGCTTTGAAATAGATCCTGTTATGGCTGCAATTGTTGGAGGAGTTATTACATTATTACCAAAGGTTGGTGTGCTAAAATGGAATGAAGCAGATATTCCCTGGCATTTGATGTTATTCAGCGCCGGTGCCTATGCAGGTGGACTGGCTTTAAATGATTCTGGTGCTGCTAAATGGGTTATTGAAAGGGTTTTTTCCTTAATTCATTTTGATAAGAATTTAAACTTCTGGTACATTTATATTATAGTGGTAGGTATTATGCTTTTTTCTCATTTAGTATTTACCAGCAAAACTATGAGAACTATTATTCTTATCCCATTTATTATTACTTTAGCAAAAGAGTTAGGATTAAATCCATTATGGCTGGCATTACCTGCAGCATTTACTATTGATTGGGTTGTTGGTTTGCCAATAAGTGCAAAACCTAATGTTATTTTGTTTACTACTGGTCAATATTCTGTTTTAGATAATATAAAATATGGTCTTTTCGTATCTTTTATTGGATTATTATTATTGATTATTGCTGGAATGACATGGTTCAGATTTTTGGGAATAACACCTTAAGATAAAGTTATGAGAATATTTAAAATATTATTTGTTGTTGCTATTTTTATTACTAACATAAACTCACAAACTATAATAAATAGATATTCAGAAAAGTTGATGTTAGAAAATGACGGAAATTTAAAATTAGATATCACCTTCAATTTAAAAAGTGATTCAATGCATACGCTTTCCTTGCCTTTGAACTTTAACAACAAAGATGTTAAGATTTTAAATTATGATTCAACTATTCAGGATATAAAGTTAGAAAAAAATGATGGAGTAAAATTTATTGTAATTTATTTTAAAGGATTTTCTGATAGCTTAATTGATTATAATTTAAAACTTGAAGTTAAAAATTATTTTGATTTCGAAAAAAATAAAACAGACTTTGGTAATTATATTTTATCTTATAAGTTTGTGAATTTTTCCTCTTTGAAGATAAGGAAAATTGAATCTTATATCTTTTTACCAGAAAAGTATGTTTTTACATCAGTGTTAGAAACCTTACCAAAACAAAAAAGTAATAACCCCGAAGATATTTACGTTTTTAGTAGAGAAAATAGTAGAAACTATATCAAATTAAAAAATTCAGATTTAGGTATAGGTGATGGTATTTTTATAAAATTTAAATTCAAAATGGAAGAGAAATCAAAAATCTTTTTAGTAATACTCGTTTTTATTGCAGTAGGATATATGATTTTCTTTAGAGATTTGGTTAAACAAAAAAAAGTAAAGTGAAATATGGCAATATTTTTTAACAAAACAAAAAAAATTGAATTAGAAATTGAGGACTATTTAGATCTTGTTGAAAAAGGAGGTTTGGTCTATAAGCAGGGTGTCAAATATTACTTCGATAAAAGACAAGAAGAATTTGAAACAAAGCTGAACGAGCTTCGTAAAATTGAAGAAGATGCTGATTCTTTAAGAAGAAATATCGAGACGAAGCTATATATAAAAACATTGATACCCGAATCGCGTGGAGATGTTTTAGGATTACTCGAGCATACTGATAAGGTGTTGAATATAATAGAATCATCACTTCTTGAATTTTCTGTTGAAATACCTGATATAATGGTAGATTTGCAACCTCTTTACTTGGATCTCGCTGAGAATGCTATTTTATGTGTAGATTGTACGGTAGGCGGTATTCGTTCCTATTTTAGAAATCTTGAAGCAGTGAGAGATTTTATTAATAAAGTGCAATTTTATAGAAACGAAACAAATCGTCTAGCAGAAAAAATTAAACGACATATTTTTAGAACACCTGATATAGATTTAAGTCAAAAAATTCATATGAGGTATTTTAGCTATCATATGGAACGTATTGCCGAAGAAGCTGAAGATGTTTGTGATAGATTGGCTATTGCTACAATAAAAAAGTTTGAATGATGGATCCTTTAACATTATTTTTTATAACAAGTGGTATTTTTCTTGGTTGGTCTCTTGGTGCTAATCACGCAGTAAACGTTTTTGGTACCGCTGTGATTTCAAAAATGGTAAAATTTAAAGTAGCTGCAATTATTGCAGGAATTTTTGTTACTATTGGAGCTGTGATTGGTGGTGCTGGTGCTACAAAAACCTTAAATGATTTAGGAAGTATAAATGCGATAGCTGGTAGTTTTACGGTTGCTTTAGCTGTAGGAATTTCAGTAACATGGATGACAAAACTAAAGTTGCCAGTTTCAACATCTCAAGCAGTTGTTGGTGCAATTATTGGATGGAATATTTTTACCGGTTCACCTACAGATTTTTCTTCACTATCTAAAATTCTTATTACATGGGTTACTTCTCCTATCATCGCCTGTGTATTTGGTTATGTATTTTGCATTTTAATAGAACATATATTAAAAAAGGCTAAAATTCATTTACTTGAGCTTGATGCTTATACTAGAGTTGGTTTAATTGTTGTAGGCGCAATGGCTTCCTATACTTTGGGAGCAAATAATATTGCAAATGTTATGGGACTCTTTGTTTCTTCAGAACCCTTTAAAGAATTTTCGACACCGTTTATTACTTTAAGTGGAACTCAGCAACTTTTTTTAATTGGAGGATTAGCTATTGCTGTTGGTATTTATACTTATGGATATCGTGTAATGGTAACTGTAGGTAATGATCTATATAAAATTACACCAATATCTGGCCTTATAGTAGTTTTAGCAGAATCTTTCGTACTCTTTATTTTTTCATCTCAAGAATTGGAAAAATTGTTGATGTCTTTGGGATTACCTACTATACCTTTAGTTCCACTATCGAGTACCCAAGCTGTTATTGGTGCAGTAATTGGTGTAGGTTTTGCAAGAGGTGGTGCAGGAATAAACTATAAAATTCTTGGGAAAATTGCAACAGGATGGGTTATTGCTCCCGTTGTTGCTGGAATTTTCACTTTTGTTGCTTTATTCTTTGTTCAAAATGTTTTTGAACAAAAGGTAATAAATACTGTTGAGTATGAAATTAACAGTTCGGTTATTAAGAAATTAAATGAAGATGGGATTAATGTAAATCAACTGAAAGATTTATCCGGACAAAGGTTTTCAAGTTCAAAAAAATTTAAGGAAAGCTTAATGTCAATTTCTAATTATAAAGAAAAAGAATTATTTTCAATATTTAATTACTCTACTGTTGATTCAATAAAAGTTGATTCGGCAAAGCTTATTCAGTATAAAAAGAGGCTTGTTTTTGATGATAATGAAATTAATGCAATCAAAAATTTACATGGGAAAATTTACATTCATGAATTTGAATTTATAGATGCGCTAAAAAATATTTACAATAAATATTCTATTAATATTTTAGATAGAGAGTTTCAAAGTAAACAAAACGAATTAATAAACATATTTTCTTTTAACAAACACAAATCAAACAATAAGGAGTAACCCTATGAAAAAAAGTATACTTGTGTTCTTAGCTGTAATATTTCTTTTTAGCTCAGAATATTTGTTAAGTCAAGAACACGGAAAAGAGCTAGGTAAAGAAAGTGTGCCACTTGGTGTTCATGCAAGAAGTGGTAAATTGATATTCGAATCTGAAGATGGAAATTTCCAATGGTGGTTAGATTCGAGAGTTCAAATTGATGGTGCTATGTTTTTTGAAAAAAAGAACCAATTAAGTAATGGAACCGTTTTTAGAAGAGCAACATTTGCATTAAAAAGTGTACTATGGAAAGATTGGCAAGCTGAAATTGACTTAGATTTTGCTGAAGGAGTTGAAACTGATAAAGGTATCGATGCTCGTGATATATGGATTAAATATAACTTCCCAACAGCAAATCTTGCTATTCAGGTTGGTTATTTTAAGGAGCCTTTTGGTCTGGAAAGATTAAACAGTTCTAGACTGCTTACCTTCCTTGAAAGAACTGCTGCAACAAATTCAATGACATTAGGAAGAAGAACAGGTGCAGCAGTTAGATATTGGAATGATTATGGACAGGTAACAGCTGGTATTTTTGGCCATGAATATGGAACAAGAATTGACAAAGGAAGAAGGGATGAAGGATTTTCTACTAATTTACGATTAACAGCAGCACCAATTAACAAACACGGAATGAATCTTCATTTAGGTGGTGCTTATTCTTACAAAATTCCTGATGCAGTATCTGATTTAGCACCTAACACAATTGAAATAAAAGCAAGAAGCGAAACGTATGTATTTGATCCAAAATTACTTCATACTGGTGATATTACTGATGTAAATTATTATAATAGATATAATGGCGAATTTGGTTTAGTTTTAGGTTCTCTCTATTTACAGGGTGAGTACTTCAAAACTCAAGTTGTGAGATGGTACAATAAACCAAAAATAAATCTTGAAGCGGCTTATGTTATGGCTACATGGTTATTAACAGGTGAAACAAGAGCTTATTATATTGATGAAGGAGAATTTGGACCTATAGAAAAACCAAAGAATAGCACATGGGGTGCATGGGAATTAAAAGCAAGATATAGCACTACTGATTTAAATGATCCTAATCTTCCTAACCCAAATTATGGTGGAAAAGTTAATATATTTAGTTTTGGATTTAATTGGTACCCAAATCAAAATATAAAGATACAAATGGAATATAATATTACCGATCATGATGATCATGCTACAAGTAAGGGGAAATTTAATGGTAATGATGACTTCTCTATGTTACAAGTTAGATTCCAGGCATCATTATAATTTTAATAAATTGTAAAATGTTTTAGAGGAAAATAATATGAAAACAATAAAATTTTTATTTGTAGTTTTATCTTTATCTCTGGTTATGCTTTCTTGTTCCAGAGAAGAGCCAGCAATTACTCAAGTTGTAGTTGAACCTACAATTATTAAGATGAATGAGATTTATTCAAGGGGCACTACTACAGACCCTGATTGGATTGAAATTTACAATGAATCAAATAAAGCTGTTGATATTAGCGGTTATAAAATTTATGATAGTGGTGGTCAAAGTGGTTCAAAACCAAAAATGGAATTTCCTGCTAATACAGTTATTCCAGCTAAAGGTTTTTATGTTATTGTGACTGATGTACCGTCATCAACTAACCCTGCTGGATTTGGTTTATCAAGTGGTGGTGAAGAAGTATGGTTAGAAGATAAATCTGGTACTGTAATAGATCATGTTGCATTTATAGCAATGGATGTTACACAAACCTATGCACGTATTCCGGATGGTGGTTCATGGCAATTAACTAATACAATAACAAAAGGTTCATCAAATAAATAAATTATTTGGGAACACAGAATTAGTTTTTACTGGTTCTGTGTTCCCAGGAGTAAATAATGGAGAAATTATTAATCATATTTTCATTTATTTTTTTTCTTTTTGGATGTGAAAGAGGAAATCCTAATGATGGAGATAAATCAAATACAGTACCAGAATTAAAACAAATTGCTGTATATAATACTGCTGTTCCTGAACCATC
>Ga0116192_1002620_pt1 | contig 11852 bp, 9 predicted proteins | sample AD_UKC113_MetaG_FD_89876 | JGI IMG/M metagenome (GOLD analysis project Ga0116192, IMG submission 89876) | Active sludge microbial communities of municipal wastewater-treating anaerobic digesters from Hong Kong - AD_UKC113_MetaG | ecosystem: Engineered > Bioreactor > Anaerobic > Digestate | place...
TAGCTTCTTATTTAAGAGCAGTTGCTGATTTATTTTACCGTACTGATAATTTTACTGAAGAATGGATTGAATATTTTAGACAAATTAGAATTCAGATTCCAGGTATAGGAGCTGCTCTTATGCCTCACGGCTATCCTTTTACCAAACATCAAAACTTAGACAAATTCGATAAAAGCTTGTTTTACGTTAATCCTTTCGATAAACCAATTGTAATGCAAGATTATCTCGGAGGAAAAGTTTGTGCTGTTTTGGATACGTCCGGAATGGATAACCCAGATGAAATTCGTAGAACCAGAATTTGGAGAAATGGAAAGCCATATCCTATCATTACTGAAGTTCCTAACCAAGAAGAAGTGCAAGCTAGATTGGAAAAATGTTACTCCGGTATCGTTCAATTTTTCCAAGACTCAGCTGAAGCTATCAAAAGAGAATTTCCTAATGAAGAAGCTGGATTTATCCTAGCTGGAGGTCTTCCTTCAATCTGTTTTGATAATTGGCTTTCCGATCCCAAATGCTATTGGCTATTCAAAACTGACGTTGATTTGTTTACTTATGGAAATTCTACTGAAACCCGCAAAAGAATCTTTAAAATCCTTTTTGATAACTTGAAACGTTTCGAGAAAAAGAACACTCACTATTATGTTTGGAATTCCGTATTTACCATGTTTAGAAGAATACTTTACGATATCAGTCTTAAAGAAGCTGACTCCCATCATTTGGAAGAATATCATTTAGATAAAACTATTCAGATTATCAACACCAATTCAAGAGATGGATTTGAAGTTATTATGAATTTTGATACTTCGAATATTCAGATAGGATGGGATTGTCATAAAGGATGGATAGCATCTCCATTTTGGTCTCTTTATACTCCAAGAAGAGAAGCTTTGGTTGTTAGGTATAACGTTAGATCTCCAAGATTCGTTAAAACGCTTTACCGTGGTTATAACTTAAAAATTATTATGCCTAAATCTCTCTTGCTTATGCCAAAAGGATTGAGTTACAGTTATCTAATTGACAAAAATAAACTTATCGAGCTCATTCCTGATCCGAAATCTACTTATCCAGACGATTTGAAAATTTTGAGACACGCAAGAAAAGGCCATATAGATCCGGATTATGTTGATACTTCCACTCCTGGACCTAACGGAGAAGTCCACGCTTATGCTCATTTTGGATCTCAACCTCAAGGAGATATGAATAACAGAAAATTTAAAATTAGAATTGACGGCGAAGAGAAATTTTTAAGTCTGGGAGGTGAAGACAAACCTCTTGATAGAAATCAAGATTACGCAAATTTAAATAATGTGATTGATAGAATTAAATACAATGGTAAATTTAAAAATGGATTTGATGCTTACGTTAGAGAACAATATTTCATTTATGAACACTTAGGAAAAGATTTAAAACAATTAGATGATGGCGAATGGAAACTTTTGGATATAAAAGGTTTAACTATAGAAGAAGTCCTACAAAAAGTTGGAGGATTGAAAGAAGCGAGATTTGTCTTGAGAGATTGTAAAATTATCTTTGATCCCAAAGCTTCTTCAACTCGTTTTCATGGAACCGACAAATTCAAATTCTCTCTAAGAGCTTCGATTTTGGAAACTAGAAAAGATCTAACCCCTAATTATACGCTAGTTGATCGTTTCAACAAAGGCATTCTTGTAAATGCAAAACCTACAAGGAATTATTTAAAAGATCCGCATTATGTAACAGAAGCTATGGTAGAAAACAATAATAGCATACAATCTGAAACTACAGACTTGTCAACATATCGTGAAATTAATAAAGCTTTACTTCGAACTCTTTACACATTTCCTATCATGATGGAAGGTATAATTCAAATCAAAGCTGAGAATCGAGAAAATTCGGGAACTGAAGAACCTCAAATTTATTACGCTATTAAAGATGGATGGCATTATGTGCTTAAGCCACTTCCTGTAGGAGAAGAACCCGAAAGTGAACCTGAAATTATTTCATATCGTCAATTTAAACATTATCAAAATCATGGTCTATCGAAAGAACAAGCTAAACCTAGATTTTTCAAAGTTAGTTCAGTAAAAGCCGATTTCGATATCGATAACGTTGATCTTCACGAGAGATTTTATTCTGATGAAGAAAGAGCCGCCCTTCCAGTTTACAGTTTTGATCAATGGCAAGACATCAGAATTGGTAAAATTAAGTTAGACGAAAATGTGGTTGCTATTAGAATAAGAACTCCAGTTGTGATTAAAGAAACTTTATTTTTGGACCAAGCTGATTGGACAATTGATGTAGAAAATGTCTTGCGCGATTACAAACATCTAATGTTTAATTGTCTCTGCTATCAAAATTTTACTACTATCAAAAAGGAAGGTATAACTGGAGGAGAAATTATGGTGTATCGTAGCTTCATGATCTATGAATAAAAAACAAAATTTTATTTTTCTAAAATAAAACGAAAAATGAGAGTTCATGAGTATAAAGAATCGCTTGATGATAAGTGGTTTAATTTAATCGCAGAAGGGAAGAAAACAATTGAATGTAGAAAGAAGTCAACCAAGAGATTTGCACAAATTGCTGTTGGAGACTTCTTCGATTTTTATCCCATTTCTAATCCTAAAATGCATTGCTATTGCAAAATCGTGGAAATCAATTGTTACAAGGGTCCGGGAGCTCTAGAAAAACTTTTGGAAAACGAGAAATTGGAATTAGTTCTTCCCGGAATCAAAACTGTAAAAGAAGGAGTGGAAATCTACAAAGCTAATCCTATTAATTGGACAGATAAAGAAATAGAAGAAGGGGTTTTAGCTCTACACTTAGAAAAAATCGGAGTTGAATTAGAAGATAAATAAAAAAGAATAATTATTCTTTTTTAAAAATTAAAATCAAAAATGGACCAAAATCTATTGAAAAAGAGTAATGAAATGATTCAAGTCACAGAAAATGGAAATCATATTTGGGAAAGAGGAGAAGTAATCGGTTTTGGTGGATATTCTATGGTTTACAAAGTAAAAACGCTAGATGGAATCGTTAGAGTAGCAAAAATTGCTAACAAATCTTTCAGAGATAAATCTAAGAAATTGAGAGATGAAATTAAAATTCATCAAACTTTGAATCATTCTAATATAGTTCAATTTATTACAGATTTTGATACCGATACACACCAAATAATTATTATGGAATATTGTCCTGAACGAGATTTATTGAAAATAATTAGAGAAAAAGCTTATAAGGATAAATTGGCTGGACGAAAAGATTTACTTTTTCCATTTGAACAAATTAAGGATACTATGCTTCAAATCATTTCCGGATTAGAATACCTTCACCAAAATGAAATCGTTCATCGAGACTTGAAACCGGAAAATATTCTAGTTACTGAAGAAGATGGAAAATTAAAGATGAAGATTTGTGACTTTGGCTTGTCTGTGAAATTATTGACATCAGAATGTATAGCTGATATTGGAACTCCGCTTTATAGATCTGCCGAAATGGTTTATGGATTCGATATGTTTTATCACAAAAATAAATATAGAGATATACCAGAAATGGAAAAACAAGAATATTATGCTAAATGCTTTAAAATAGATGTTTGGTCCTTAACAGTTATTTTTTGTTATGCAATGAGCGGAGTAGAACCTTTTTATGGTAATAATGTACCAGAAGTTAGTAGCAAGATTAAAAATTTTATATATAATATTCCAAAATTCATACCTGAATCTATTCTCCAAATCGTAAAACAAATTTTTGTTCCAGATAAGTCAAGATTAAATTTGACTGCTTTCAAAGAACTCCTTATGCGAGTCAACTTATAAAAAAATAATTTTAAATTATTTTTAAAACCAAAATTAAAATGGATAAACCGCAATATCCATTTTACAGACAAGCATCTGAACCTCGCAAATCTAAACCTTACGAACAAGATGAGTTAGATGATATTTTGTTTGGGTTGTCGATGAACTTTGATTCTGCAGGATTTACATCTAGATATCCCTTTCCAGCTAACAATGAACATGGATTGCGACAAATTCTAACTGAAGATAATCGATCAAGAAAACTAAAACATTGGCCTTTGGTCCCTGTTCAAGATTTTAAATTTTATTTAACCTTGACAACTAACGATATGTTGGGATACAACGGAAATGATGCTGCGCAAGTCAAACAATACAGTGGTAGACTTGTTCGTGCGCATCCGGAAATTCCTATTTTAGATGTCATCACTAATGGATTTAAAATTGGAAGACTTTATCAAGATTTTATTTGCCTTGAACTTATTTTGAATAAATACAGAGGAAAAATCGTAGTTGCTGGAGGTGCAGTTTTGAGATCTATCTTGGACGTGGATAAATCGGATTGCGATCTTTTCTTTTATGGAATTTCAGAACAGGAGGCTACTAACATTTTGTTTGATTGTATAACTCTAATTGTAGCCGTAGCCATGAAAGGAAGAAAGGTAACTGAGGTAACTGGAGAAAAACTTAAAATTAAAGTGGAACATAAACTTTATGTTACTAATGTTATTCTAGTTGGTACGCAAACAAACGAAATTTATCAATTCATCCATCGCATTTATCCCACTAAAGACTCTATTATTGGGGGATTCGATCTTGGCCCTAGCATGGTGTTATTTGATGGTGAACAGATTTTTTCTACTCCTCTCGGTGCTTATTGTATTGCTAAACAATGTATTATTGTGGATACTTCTAGAAGAAGTATTTCCTTTGAGCAACGGATTTACAAATTAGCTAAATTCGGATTCAATGTAATCTTTCCTGGAATCAACCTTGACAAAAGCAAAAGCGTATTTTCGGATATAAAAGGAACCCCTACTCAAGAATATCGTAAAATTGCAAGTTTGGTTAAGAAATTGGGATTTTCTATTGAAATGGATTACGACAATTTTGGGCATGAACCTCATTATAGTGAAGTGCTTCAAAAATATAAAATGATCGATTTAGGAATGATTCGTTTTACTGGCATGACTGATGAATACGAACTAAGATATCCAAGACCACTATACGCTACGGATGAGGATTTACCTAAACATTTACTAAAACATTATTCCGATTATGGAAGTAGTTTAAAATCTGTTACTTTGACTCATGATAGCGAAATTTACATTAATGGAGCTATGTTGAGAACTGAAAATTTGGAAGGTGTCTCCGCTTCTATTACCTTTCCTATGGATGAAAATTGGACTACGCAAGCTATTTTTGATAGTTTAATTAAACTTTATTCCAATCCTGAAATTAGATACGACGTAGCTGCATATAAATTGCTAACCTATAAATTTCTTATGAGAAGAGAGACACGCCATCAATATAGCTATTATCTTTTTCGTAACATTAAAAGAGAGACTACTAAATTCGCTGAATTCGCCCTCAAGATAAGAAAATTGCAAGATGATAATCCCGATTTGGCTGTTGATTATACAAAATCAGTAGTTGATTATCTTGCTAAAAGGATGGTTCAAAATGCAACATTTTGTAGAGAAAACTTGCGAGGAGTGAAGTGGATGACGCAAGCGGTTGGAGTTCAATGGACATCTTCTATTAATCCCATCATTGAAAATCCTCGTCAATACTATGGCCAATATTACACTCCATTCTGGATCGGCATGCCATGTGAAATCGAAACTACTTTGCGTTTGTTCAGAAGGCGAAGAGGAAATTATTTCAACCTCTTTCCTAAAGATTTGTTTAATTTGCTTTTGAGTTATGTAAGCTCGGCTTACATTTACAACGTTTCTTATTATAATAATTTTGAACCTTCTGTGCAAGTTGCTCCAAACCCTATTCAAAGGGATAGAAAGTCTTATACTCAATTATATGTAGATAATGGAGGGAAACTTGAAGATGATGATAAACCTCCTATTCAAACTTTTGATCCACCTGGGTATATAGACATATTGCCTCCAGTTGTTTTTCCTCCAACCAATAATCCTTATCGAATTCAAATTCCTGCAGCTTTGCCACATCTTCCACTTCCAACCATAAACAACGTACCTCCTATTCCACAGAATAATAACCCATTAGTCTTTGTTCCTCCAACCAATAATCCTTATCGAATTCAAATTCCTGCAGGAATGAATTTCTCACCTGAAGAAGAAAGCGAAGAAGAGAGTGAAGAAGACGAAGAATAAATAAAAAAGCCTTAAAGGCTTTTTAAAATTGAAATTATTCATTTTAACTTTCAGAAAGTTAAAATGTTTCCTTTTGCAGTCAATCAAAAAGACCAAGTGGCTCAAGTTTTAGCTCAAGATTGGTTTTACCGTAAACAAAAACGATGGCCTTTGGTTACCTTTTCTGAACTTGGAGATTTTTATGCTTCCGGTCAAGAATCATCTACCAAAAATCTTGCTTTAGTTAAACGTGGAAAATTGGTTAAAGAATATACCTATCTTGATGCTTCAAAGTTCGTTAAGAAAATATATAAAGTCTTTCCAGCATTAAAAGCTATTTTTCAAAAATACAAAGGAAAAGTTGTAGTAGCTGGAGGATCTTTGGTCCGTATTCTTTTTGATAAAGTAGAATTAGAAACCGATTGCGATTTATTCTTTTATAATACCACTAAAGAAGAAGCTGAAGCTATAATTGTAGATTGCATTGAATTGATTGGAAAATCAGTAAATATGCAAAAATTATACATACAACGTAAACTGTATGTTACGACAATTAACGTCAGAGATTTACCAAATGATGAATATTCCGGACAACTTTACCAATTTATCCACCGTATCTATCCAACTAAAGATTCCATTATTGGCGGTTTTGATCTTGGCCCGTGTATGATCCTTTACGATGGGGAACAAATTCTATTAACACCAATGGGAGCATATTGTATCGGTAAGGATTGTCTCATTGTGGATACATCTAGACGAAGCACATCTTTCGAACATCGCATTGAAAAATATTCTAGATTTGGACTTAGTGTTGTGTTTCCAGGAATGACGGCAAAACAATTCGAAAAAGCGTTAAAAGAGCCTGAAAATCAACTTTTTCACCAAAGATGTCAAAAAGTCGAACAACTTATGGAAAGATTAGGTTTAAGATTGGACGAATCTGGAAAACCTTATGATGATCTTTATGAATCGGCAAGACCGATAATTTCACTTTCTGATACTCCTTTAAAAATTAAGAAATGTAGTTTAACTACAAGTCGATCTGTTTATAGCGAAAATATTCCTTTATCTAAACTTAATTATTACACAGATTACGGAGACTACAATTTATATATAATGGACCAAAGAGAAAAGATGAATACCAATCATTTGATCACTGGAAACCTGGAAGCTGTAGGTAAATGTATCGAAATTGAAGGAATTGTAACTCGAGAAGAATTGGAAGATTTCTTTTTTAATACTGGCATTGATATTACTGACGACAATCCAATTAATTCTTACAAGAAACGAGCATTTAGATATCTAACTTGGAGAGAAAGTGCGTTAAATAAGAACTTAGAATTTGTTAGAAAGACAAGAACCGAAATTCGACTCTTTGCTGAGTTTGTACCACGCGTTCGTAAATATCAAACAAAAATTTCAGTTCTTTAACGTTCAAATTCTGTTGCGAAGCAAGACAAAATCAAGAAATGTATGTATAAATTAATTGATATTGTTGAAACTATCGCAGAGAGGATTAGAAACAATTATTTGAAAGTTGATTTATGTAAAATTCATTTTATTGAACAAGATCCTCAACGTCAGTGGACTTCTTCTATCAACCCAATCATGAAACACCCAAAGGAATTTTATGGAGAATACTATACTCCATGTTATATTGGCATCCCTGTTGAAATCGAGACTTTGTTAAGATTGTTCAGAAAGGCAAAAGGGAATTATTTTAATCTTATGCCCAAAGACTTGTTTAACGTAATATTGTTTTACGTTTTTCGAGCTTATACCTTCAATGGATTAATCGATAACAGAAAAGAATTGCAAAATGAAAAATTAAAAGAACTAAGATTCCAAAGTATAAGAGAAGCGGAACCGGTTTTAGTTTTTGGAAAGTTAGCTGATTCTATATGGGGATAAAAATTATACTTACAAGCATAACAATAATATTTAAAAAAGTTATTGCAATTAAGAAATTGCAATAAAAATGAACAAAATTCTGATTATTGTTGTGATTGTTATAATTATTTTAATAATAGCTTTGGCTATCTATTTCTCTTCTGACGATAAACAAGAAAAACTTGCATCTTATAGGAAAAGGATCTTTAATCCGAAAATAACAGATATCAGATTAGAAAGTCCCATAGCAGAAGAGCCACATTTTCAAAGAGTCATGGATTTAACCAAACAATTACCAAGAGAATTTAACATCAATGAATTCTTTTTTGTTATGCTCTACAAGAAATATTTTGATCGAGATGACGTTTATTCAATGTGTGATGAAAAAGATATTAAACAAACTGGAGATTTGGCTCAAAAAGTCATTGGAATCGATGGAGATTTTATGGAAGCAGGTTGTTGGAGAGGAGGTATGGGTATGTATTTAAAAGCCATCTTAAACACCTACAATTCTAAGAAAAAATTGTATTTGATGGATACTTTTTCTTATTTTCCAGAACCTAAATTAGGAGAAACAGATAAGATGGTCCATCCTGTAACTAAATTACTTTACGAAAAATATTATCCCGTGGACAAGATTAAGAAACGGTTTCAGGAATTGGAACTGTTGGACGATAACGTAATTTTTGTTAAAGGAGAATTCGAAAACTCGGTTCCCAAAATCGAAAAAGACATTAAGCATATAGCTCTACTTAGAATAGATAGTGATTATTATGATTCAGTAAAGTACATTCTAGAAAAATTTTATTCCAAAGTTTCTAAAGGTGGAGTAATTATCATTGACGATTATAACAATACTGCTGTCAATTGTAAACAAGCAGTTGATGAATTTCGAAAAGCAAATCAGATCAAATCAGAATTGGTAAATTCAATTAATGGAGCTATCTATTGGATAAAATAAAAAAGTCAAATTAACTTTTTTAAAATGTTCATCTCTTTTCTGAATTTTGACGAAGTTCCGCCAATTTCTTTTCTACCTTTTCTTTAAGTCTGGCTTCTCGCATCGCCGCTTTTAATTTTTCTTCCAATTCTTCATTTTTTCTAATCTTCTCTGCTTTTTCTTTATCTTCTTGTTCGATTATAGCTTTTGCGGCTTGACTAGCTTTCTCTTCTAATACATCGTCTTCAGCATCCAATGCTTTTTGAACTTTTTCACGTAATTCATCAGTGAATTTAGGAGGTGACGCGCTTCTAGGTTCATCCTGCGTAGGTATAGGTTCTGCTATATTTCTATAATTGTTGGTAATCTGAGAAATATCAGGTGCTGAAGGAGCTCTATATGAATTTGGAGGAGTTGTTTTACTATTAGAATTTTGTCTGGGTAAAACAACTCTAAAATCTGTTAAATTTCCGTATTCTCCATTTATAGGATTGATTTCTTCGATTTGGAAAACCCATTTATCTCCTATTTCGGGATTTGAAATTCTAGATCTTGCTTTCTCCATGTAAATTTCAGTTAGATATTTAATTCCACCGATATCGACAGTAAAATTTATCGGTAGTTTCTTTTTCTTGGTATTATAAAAGCATGCCAGTCCATGGCATGGAATAGTTTTAGTCTTTTCGGGAATATTTATACATGAAACTTTAACAGACCCTGGAGCACATTTTAGTACTGCAGTTTCTGCATATCTAAGAAGCAGAGATTCCATCTCAACGATAGAGACTCTTCTTGGACCGTCCATTATGTTTTTGTTTTTGCAAAAATCTCAAACAAATTTCAAAAACCTTTTGCTTTTTGTTTGCACAGAAAATCTTTTTGTTTTTCCATTTTTCTTGTGTTTTGCGACCGTGCTTTAGATGTGTTTCTCAAAAGCACAAATATTTTCTGAAGAACTTCAAATTGAAATTGACGTTTTATATTAAAATTGAGAAAAAGCGTCTATAGTTTTTAGATTGTCTTTTACCATATCATTACTTTTGATAAATTTTAACATGACATGGTTAACTAAATTTAACCAAGTATTTTTGAAATCTCGTTTTATGTCCAAAAATAGAACTACTCTTTCTTGATTTGTGTTATTTTCAACAGAATGTTCGAACATGTCATCGAACATAAGATGACTATTTTCTCGCCAGTGTAATCGTTTTCCATCTACTTTTATCCAACAATTTTTCCAGTCTTTGGGAATCTTGATAGAAAGATGATACCTAATAACTCCTTTATAAATTCCAACATGTGGTTTAATTTTGGTTCCTGGTTTCAATAAAGAAAAATAAGCAGTAGTACATGGACATTGATTTATTAACTCTTTAGTTTTAGGGAAGTGTTTTAAATTTGCTGTATCGTGTCCAAAAATTCTTAAAAATAAACTATGCCAGCCTTTTGTTTTTCCACTAGATATAGGATTAATTGATTGGTATTCAGGAATTGAATGTAGTTTTTGGTATGCGAAGAATTCTTTCTGAATAGTAGGAAGCTCATTGATAAAATTCTTAGTCCAAGGGAAATCTTCCGGATTAAAAATAGAAGGATCTTTACAATATTTTCCAAAATAATCATTAATTTCCTTTCCACCTGATTTCATATTTTTACAAATGAAATCATAGGCATAAATCAGAAAAATTAGGATGATAAAGATTAAAATCAGAGAAATGATGATTATCAACTTTTGTTTCATTTTTAATAGGTCAAGCTTAAAGGAAATGAAATTTTGAATTTATAAATTAAAATTTTGAAATGGAATACACGTTGGAACAATTGATTGAAGCGCGTGATCTTCTAAACGTAAAAATAGAAGAAAAGCAGAAAAATGACAAATCTCTTAGGGAAAAATATTTAGCTTTAATTTTCTGTTATTCTGGCGCCTTTGATGAAGATTCAATATTAGAAAAGGTCTTTGTTGACCTATTTATCGATGAAATTGAAGACTTTTCTATTGTTAAATATTATACTATAAGACATGGTTACCATACCGATCATGTAAGATTGAAATGGTTATGGGATACCTTTAAAATTGAATATTTGATGTCAGAACATGGTTCATATTTTTATTCATCGCAATACAGAAAAGATGGAGAAATAGAAAAATTATTAAATGTGGATAAGCAAGAATCTCTTTTACTCGCTTATGTAAGTGAAATGACAGGAAATTTTAAGCAAAGATTAAAATTATTTGTTACTTACCATCTTTTTGAAGAAGGAATTTACGAACTCATTTCTGAAGATACCGTTTGGATCAAAGACGAGGGTGAAGCTTAAAAAAGCCCTTGTGGCTTTTTTATTTATTAAAGTCTCTTAACTTCCTTCCATTTTCTTAAAGTCGGTAAAGGATTTATCTCATCAAACAGGAAGAAATCTGGAAGATGGTTTTCTATTTTAAAAGGTACTCTTGACATACCAGTAACTTCGTCATCAATTAGTTTTGGGAGTTGATTTCTTGAGAACCAATGATAATCAACTTCGTCGTCTTCAATAAATTCCAATAGATATACCCGATTTTTAGTTGTCAAATAACAAGAAGGGACGCTATTATTTGCCATATTGCAATAGAATTTATCCAAAGATTCATGAATACTAATGTGCACAATAAGACCTCCCCTAAGAAAATAAAATTCTTTCATTGTACTGTTAAGCGCTATCAAACATGCAGGAGAACCGTAATAATTGATATCGATTTCATTTGTGTCTTCTTTGTAAGGCCAAAAAGTACGATGAGCTTCATCTTGCAATATACAAGGAATGATTTTACCATTATTAAATTTGAATATTCTTTTTAGTACGCAAAAGCGTTTTCTATCTTCTAACTTCTCAAGTTCTTGGTGGCGTTCTTCATTCAAATAAAATGCAATATCTTCA
>Ga0116192_1002621_pt1 | contig 11850 bp, 13 predicted proteins | sample AD_UKC113_MetaG_FD_89876 | JGI IMG/M metagenome (GOLD analysis project Ga0116192, IMG submission 89876) | Active sludge microbial communities of municipal wastewater-treating anaerobic digesters from Hong Kong - AD_UKC113_MetaG | ecosystem: Engineered > Bioreactor > Anaerobic > Digestate...
ATTTACGTAATATGTATCCATATATTTAATATATGAATAAAAAAACTAATTATATTTGTGATGATTCCGGCATATATACATGCTCATTATGTAATTATTCAACAAAAATAAAATCAAGTATTGCAATACATAATAAAAGTAAAAAGCATCAAGCTAATTTTGAAAAAAATATAACAAAACCTGAAAAAAAACAAGTAACGAAACATAAAAATACAACAAATATAGAAGACAAAAATACAGATATTAAAAAAAATAAAGATATAAAAGAAAATAAAAACAGTATTAACTTGCAAAATAAACATCCTAAAAAAGATACTTTACAAAAAAATAACGTTCTAAATAATGATTCAAGACAGAATAAAAATGACAAATTTACCAACGTTATAAATAGAATTCACAAAGAAACTTGCGAATACATAGATAATTTTATGTATGAAGTAATAACTAAAGAATCTATACAAATAGAAAAAAATTTAAAAAATTCAGCAGATTTAAATTTAAACTTTATAACAAAAACATTGGATGATAGTAAATATATATGTTCTGGTTGTAAAAAAACGTTTGACGATATCAATGATTACAAAACTCATGAACAAACTTGTAATTCGGCAATGACTAATTACAAAAAATTAATTGTTTTAACTAGCAAAATAATAGTACAATTAAATCATTTTGTGCAAGTTGATCAAAGTAAGGCATCTGAATTATTTCGTATTTATGAAAATACAGAAACCCCAGAACCCATCGAAAATACAGAAATCATCAATCAAGATAAAGTTGCGCCAAGCGATAAAATTAAATGTCAAAAATTAGAACGTCAAAATAGAGAATTGTATGACGAAATTTGTAAATTGCAATCCAAAAAATCATTTTTAGATGCACGATATCAATCATTACAAAAAAAATATGGTACTATGGAAAACAAGTGTGAATATTACATGAGACGTGACATGATATCACAAGAAGAGATAGAAGTACTTAAAAATAAATATGTTACTGCCAAAAGACAACATTATGAACTAGAAAAAAGATTAAGAAATTGTAATAACTTGGATAACGATAATTTAAATAATAATAATACCAATTTTAATATAGTTTATTGCTCAAAACCACCAAATACTTGTGATCATGTAGATGCTAAAAAATTTAAAATTGAAGATAATGATGTACCAATGTTTCTTGATTATGTTGCTAAAATATTTAAGGACGTTGGATTACCACCTTTACTTAATGAAAAAGATGGTACCTTGTCCTCTGATTTTACATCAAAAATAATGAATGCTGTTGGTATGTCTAATCAGGAATCACCAAATGATCTTGGTTTTATTGGTAATTATAGTAATAATATGAACATGGATGGTAGCGACTGTGAAGATGATGAAAATAGTGAAAATAGTAATGGTAGTGATACTATCGTAACTAGAAATAATAATGCTATTTCGGTCAGTGATAGCGATAGTGATTGTAGTAGCGATATTATTATGACAAAAAATAATGATGTGTTGTTCAATAGTGGTGATGAAGATGAAGATGAAGATGATGAAGATGATGAAGATGATAATGAAGATGATGAAGATGATGAAAATGATGAAGATGAAGATGATAATGATGAAGATGAAGATGATGATAATAAAAAAATAATACATTCAGCAACAAAAATGAAAAAAAAATAAACAAGTAGACATATGTTCAAATATTGATAATATATGGTAAATATACTAGTTAAATGGACATGCAAAAAACAATAAATAATGATAACGAAAAAATAAACAACATAAATTCAAATAATTTTTTTTGTAACGAAACACTACTTGACAGCACACACAATTCTGATATATCCATGCCAGTGATATCTCATGATAGTTTGCCAAAATCATTGATTAACAAAAGTAAAGATTCATTTAAAAAAAGATATCACGAGATATCACCTGATGGTAAATGTTTTGTTAATTGTAAAAAAATTATAAAAAAAAGACAAAATATCAATAAATTTACAAATTATCTTGATTCAGATATTAAAAAAGCTTGTTATCAAAATCAAGATATAAACGATAACTTTGATAATACATTTTTTAAAACATTTACTAACATTCCTAAATATGTGATCGTAACTATACAAAATATTACATCATTATTCTTAATCGATCTATCAAATAATTATGTTACGACAGATAAATGTAACATAATTAAAGTAAAAAACTTAAATGGAAAAGGATTCAAAGATGAATGTATTGAATTTATTAAACGTGAAAAAAATTTATTACAGAGCGATGTTTCAATATGTAACATCGGTAGAAAATATATGTGTTCGTATGAAAATTATAATTATGAATGTGAAAAAATTACCTTAAAAGTTGATACAACCAATAAAAAACATATACTTTATTATGTTAGAGCATTTGTTACAACTAGCTCACATGTTGAAGCATATGATACGCCAATATTTGGTTATTTTGTTATTTTATCCGATAAAAAAAAAATGAATTAAAAAACTTTAAATGATTGCATTACAAAATGGAACTGACTATATATAAATTTTTAACTTTATGGATCATAAAAAATATAAAGAAACCCTTGAAACCATACAAACTATCGTTAGTTTGATTTTAACGTTTTTTCCAAGAATTCCCATATTAGTGTGTGGGTCCGTTCTAGCACATATATTGGTATTTTATGCTGTGTCATTATATTCAATATATATTTTAAACTTTTTAAATTATGTATTGATTAGTTTTTGTTTAGCAATTTTATTAATCATTAGTGTAGGTATGATTATTATTTATAAAAAATCAAATAAACGTAAAAGTGGCGTGAATCATGGTATAGTATATTTAATGATTGTGTTAATTGTTCTAGTTTTGTTGTGTGCAATTGAGTTGTTATTAAATATTATTGCGTTAATGATATTTTAAAATTAAATTTATTATTGATTTCTTAACTTTTTTTATCTGGTCGACCTCTATTGATCATCTTTATACACTTGTTCAAAGGTACACATTACAAGAGTATGCATAGGATTAATATCAACCTTGCTTTTAGCATAAAACGTAAGGAAGATTTGATCAATAATTTTATTTTTAATTATCTCGCTTTCGCAATCTTTTAGAAATTCAACTAATTTCTTTAATTCACCATTTGCATTACTATTTTTTTTAACTATCATACCGTTAGAATCCACTAACAAATCATTAAAATCAATTTCGCAAAAAGTTACCAAGTGTTTAAGAACTTCATTTGTGCAGCGTCTATTAGGCGATATTTCTAAGGTTTTCACAGGATGCAAATTCATTGCTAAATTGTATAACTTGTTGAAAATTACAAGCGGTTTAGTGTAAATTTTTTGATTAATAGAATGTTCAGGATTTTCTAAATCAACTGATTTTATCGAAAACGAGTGTTCTTGCATAGGGATTTGTGTAAACTGATTAAATGTCGAATCTTTCCAAAACTCGAATATTTCAGTCGTGGCAACAAGCAAAATAGCAATATCACTTAAAATTTGATTAATTTCAATAGGTATTAATTCATTGGCTTCTCTCGAGAGGACTCTTGGTCCTGAGTAAATCGAATGATTCAGGAGGACACACATGTCGTTGATAATATGCAAATAAACTTTATTATTTTTAATATGATTGTAGTCATGTGTATTAATATATTCTTCATAAGCACTTGCAAATGTATTTAGCAAAGTATCATTTTTAAATATGGTTAACACACCATCATACACAATGTTTTCATCTTGCAATATATTTAATATATTTACATTTTCATCATATTCGTCACTGTTATTATCATCAGAATCATAGCCATCAGAAACATTATCATAACTATCGCTATTGTTTTTAATATTGAAATTAAAAAATTTTGAGTAAAAATTTTTGTTCAAACAAATAGTTTGGTGTCCAATTTGCACTAAAAAATCTTTTAAATCAATATTGTCTTCTGATTTTACTACTGAAATTTGTTGTTTGCTATCTATGTAAAATCTGCCTCTTGCGATATTACGCAATGTAGGAAAAATATTTTGTCCCAAGAAAAAATTGTTGCGTACTGTTTTGCTCATTTGTGCAAGGTATGTATTAATTTACAATAGCTTTACATGACGTTTTATAATATTTTATTTTTCATTTTTTATTTTTAATATTATTAACATAATTTTACCATGATTATTTACCATATACATTAATCATAACAGTATAATAATATATACACATGAAAATTACAGTAAGAATATTTGTTGATTTACTCGAATTACAAGTTAATAATTTTGATACTGTGTTACAAATCAAAAAACAAATAAAACAAATTAAAAAAATAAACATTAAGCATCAATATTTATTTTATAGTAGTACGAACGAAACTGGTCGCTTGATAGAGCTTAAAAATAAATATACTTTAGCAAGTTATGGTATACCAGAGAACGCAAGTTTACTTTTAATACAGAGAGAAAAAGATATAGAAAGCAATAAAAAAAAGAATAAAATTAAAAAAAATAAAAAAAATATAAACGGTGTAAGAAGAACCTTTAAATTGATAACAGGAAACACCGACGAAGGTAGACTACTTACTAAAGGTAGATATAAAGGTTATAATCCGTTACAAGCTGCAAGCAAAGCATTTTCAAAATTAATAAAAACTCGCAGTGACCAGAATAATATTATTGACGGCGAAATAACATTTCAAATAATAGAATGCACAAGAACTAGTAGTAAAAAAATTTATAATTATATTGGCGAACGTAAAATGTTGGAAATTCCAGCAAATAGAACGATAGGATGGAACCAAAGATGTATAAAAGAAAAATATCTTTATTTACCTAACATCCAAAACGAATATAAAAATCGCATTAGAAAATTACGTTTAATTGAAAATGTTTAATTTAGTTAAAATTGTTTCTATTTCATTTCTCGGAAGCGTATATAATAAACTAGCCGTTTCCAAATTTGGATTTCCTGAGTGAACCTGCTTAAAGTCATCGTATGTATGATAGTGCCATACGCCAAAGTAAAAATCATGATTGTCACGACTTTTACTGATAGCATCTTTAATGTTTTCTTCGATAATTTGCATCAATTGTGTATTGTCATCGCCTTCATTATCCATTGTATTGTCATAGCCTTCATTATCCATTTTATTGTTTGTATTATAATATATGTTACGGTCAAACTAATTATTTAACATTTCATTTTTTTTTTAATAGTTTTTGCATAGAAATTAAATAAATCTGACGAAAAAATTAAATAAAAAATTCTTGACTAATGGTTAGAGTACCCTTGGCTTCGAACAAATTGATTAATTTGAGAGAACCGATAATTTATCAAAACAATGTGTTGGTAAAGTTATTTGCATGTCTGTATTTTTCTGCATTATTTCAATAAAATTACCAAGGTTAAATATTTTTATCATTTGTCCATCTTCGATCCAGGAATAATAATGCGATTTCTTGAGAAGTAAAACATAACCAAACATATTTTTTATTTTTTTGGTTGTAAATTGATAATAGTTTCCAGTTTCTGCAATTATGTGAACGTGTGGTTTTCCAAAGTTAAATGGATAATTTACTCCAAACACTAAATCCAACATGCATTCCCATAAACTATCAACTTCTTCCACATCTATCATATTAACATGCTTGATTCCCAACATATTTCTTATAAAATTGCTTGAAACCAGGTCAGTGTTAGCATTCATTTTAATGAACATAATTTCTCCGATAACCGACATTTGTTTACTATCAGACATTGTGTTTTTTTCATTTTTAAAAATGTCCTTTAAAAACTTTATTAAAGTGAATATGCAACAATTTAAATTATAACCATCAGGATTATAGAGAAAATCTCGATTCGCAAGTGCTGCCACCAAATCTTTCGAACACACCAAATCAACAGATAATTTGCTATTCATTTCGTCAAAATTAATTTTAGAAAATAAACAAAATTAATGGATTGCAAAGATAAAATATTTTTCATTTTTTTTTGTTTTTTTATTATTTGATTTTTATTATTAAACGTGCTACTTTTAATAATTTTACTAATTGTTAAAATTATCAATTGTTAACGGGGAATATATTGGTAGGAGCAGGAATCAGTGCACACTTCAGCCAACCCCTTTCTATTCAAAATAGAAATGGCACATACAACATTTAAATCTGAACAAGATTTTATTATTTCTAATATTTTTCTCACGCTTGATCCAGTCGTTATTACGTCTTCAATAATAATACAATTTTTTCCAGCGTGATAGCCTTCAATTGTATTTTGTTTTCCATAATCTTTAACATTTTAATGAACATAAATGGCCGGAATATTAAATTTATGTGATATGCAAATCGCATTTATTTTTTATACAGTTTTCCATTAAACCAATAATGACACTTGCACCTGAAATAGCATGACAAGTCACTAAATCAGCATATTCCGTTATGCTCGCAGATTGTGATTTTACTGTTTCTCCAATGTCACAAAATTTTCTATCTTCAATGATTAAGAATTCATGTTTAATACTTGGGATTTTAATTTTATTAATAAAATCTTGATCAAAGTCGTCAATAATATCAGCATGTAACTTTATTCCTAATATATTGGATCCTATTTTATCAGCGATATTTAAAATGCCAACTTGCTGCTCATGTCAGCGGAAAAAATTACATTTGTTTGTTTCTTAATAATTATAAATCTGCAATAGCACGCTTATTCATTAGTTTAATATTTTTTTAATTGATATCTGGTTTGACTAAAATTTTATATTTTTAGGAGCATTACAATCGCGAACACAATACCCTGCTGCCTCCCACAATTTGAAAGAATCTACCAATTGCAATTGTGCGTATCTTATTGATGGACAAGTACTATAATTAATATAACAATCGCAACCACAACATTTATAATTACAATTATTTTTCTTAACACTTCTTTTTTTACAATGTTTTTTACTCATAATTATAATTTAACAAAACAAAAAAGTACAAAATGTAAAAAATAAAAAATGAAAATGTTACTAACTGATTAATATTAAATTTATATTAAAGAATTTAATAATAATGAACCAACAAGATACTAATCCACTATTGTTTAAAAAGTACGATAATATTATTGATGAAAATTTTATAAAATTAATAATGTCCAAAATTGAATCAAATAATGTTACTCCAAGTCCGGATTACAACGCAGTTAAAGAATTGAAACCAAATAGTGAAACAACCACAATATCAATCAAGTATAATGATATTATTGAACCAGAAATTAATGATAACATTACTAAATTGATCAGTAAAATTAACGAAATTAATTACATCGAAAATATTGATACAAATTTTATGTCGGTAGGAAACAATTTGGACATAATACAATATTCAGTAGGTGTCGAAAAACATCAAGATTTTGTTAATGTTGACTCTAATATGCTTAGGCAATATGTGTTGATAATGTGTGTTGAGAGAACATTGGACAATGTCTCAAAAAAAAAAATAAATGTTTATTATTTAAAAAATAGATATTGCATAAAGGCAATATAGATATTTCGGGTATATTTTTCATATCGTTATAATATCTCTGGAAACTGTTATTTAGGTATACTGAATATTGAAAATGTCGCTTCTCTCAAATTACTCGACCAGCACAAAATCAATGCACAAAATCAAGGATTCTATTTAAAAAAATGGTTTAATATAAAAAATTTACTGCATTACTAATATAGATTGTGAAATGCCCGAGTTATTTTGGATTATGTTAATATGGATGGTTACCTTTATGGTGGCGTTTTTTCTTTATTATTTTATTAGTATTAATTACCCAGAATATAATTTAATTAATAGCATTGTTGTAGCCATTTTAGGATTTACTCTTGCTTATGCACTAGGTATCTATATACTTGGTACTGGAGTGATAGTAATACCATTAATATTTTAATACATATTATTTATTACCATTCAATAGTTGTTGTATCATAACAAACCATTGATTACTGAAAACACCTTTTGGATCATATTTTTTTTTCATTTCCACAAATTTTTTTATGTTTGGATAAGCGCTAATCAATTGTTTTTTGCTATAATGATGTCTATATGGTAAATAAAATGTACCACCCAACAATATTGCATAAGAACCTAAAATATTATGTATTAATTTTAAATAATTATCCATATCTTTACTCGCTTCAATTCTAAAATAAAGTACGAAAGCATACATATCTGTAATGGCATATGGTAAAAAAGTAATATTATCTTTTTTAACATACCTAATTGTTATGTTAAGTAACGCATATTTACCAAATGTAAATATACCGAAACCTTGTCTTTTAGCAGAGCCAGTGATTTTTGAGGATTCACTATTACCTAGAAAGACATTTTTTAAAATAGTCATCCATGTTTCAAACTTTTTTGTTGGTATAAAATATTCTTGTAAAATATGTGTTTTGTCAAGCTTTAGAATTGGATTATAAAAATTTGATAATGCACTAGCTGATTCATAAACCAAAGAATTTCTTGTTATCAATGATTCATTATTTGAATCGAGAGGTGTAGACGACATACTTTCTGCACAAAATCGTAATTTTTGCACAAGTGGATTTGGCAACATCCATTTATAAAGCAACTGATGAATTTTGGACATATTTTTTGCTTCATTTTCTAGATTGCTTCTTGTGTACTCAGTATTTGGAATTTTAATAAAAATGTATAAAATAATATTTGTCATATTAGTAATATTTATTCTTGCAAATTTAATATTAATATTGGGATCGAGTAATAATTTTTTATATATTTTGTTAAAATTATTGTTGTCACAATTTAAAACTTTTGTTACGATACGTGTATTTTTTGTCACTCTTAAGTAAGCTTTGGTAATTATACCAAACAACCCATAACCACCTAATGCTAATTTAAATAATTCGGGATTTCGATACCTACTACATATTTTTATGTCACCTTGTGAATCAACTATTTCTATTGCTGCAACACAATCAGCCATCACTTGATCACTCGTTATACCATGTGCATTTACAGCCACCGTACCACCAACTGAAAATGATGAATATGATTGTAAAGTTTGTGGTGATAATCCTAAGGTATCGAGATAATATATCACGTCTGACCATAATATACCTGATTCTACAGTTAAGATAAAATTATTAGTGTCTAAATTTAATATTCTATTCATTTTCTTCATATCCACTACAATACCATTAGTGGTTATCGTTTGGCCACCCATACTATGTGAAGTACCTCTGGGTATGATTGTTAATTTATGACTTTGTGCATATTTGACTATTAAGGCACAATCGTTAGTATTCGCAGGATACAATATTTTGAAAACATTGCTCTCGTTTAATTTTGAGATATCATCAATAATCACCATACCTATAAAATAAAAAATGAAATTTTTTTAAATAATCATTACGTTTACTACATTAAAACAATAATAAAATGTCTGAAACAATTAAATTTTGTGAATCTTGTGAAAAAAAAGTTGTTGATCAAAACAATTCCATTTGCAATATTTGTCAAGTTATGGAATCTCTATCTTCTTCTTTAAGTCAAGCTGGCAATGAAATTGTTAGTGATTTGGAATTTGAAGCCATGTGATTGAGATATTTATTTTTTTATATTCATTATGTGAGCTTATTTCTGCTTTAGTGAAAGATATTTGTGTTTATATTTAATATATTTATAATAATATACACTTTTGGGTGCACCGCCTTTTTGTTTTTTTTGTTTTTCCAGTAATCGAGTTAACTCTAGTAGTTTATTTTGGAGCGAGTTAACTAAGTCAAGGTTTATTCGCGTTCGCGCTACGTGTTCTTCATTTATTTGTTTAAATTTATTACATATCATTAACGGATGCGAACTTTGCCGTGCACTCTGGTGTAAAATTTCACTGGCTACATAATTGATTAAATACCGTACTATCTCTTTTTTTTGTTCCAAGTCTAGTGGCTGATTTTTAGTTAATACACCATATATTTTATATAAATTGATCGATTGTGTTAAATCAACTCGATCGGTTGGTCTATATTTACTTATGCTAATCCAGTCATAATATTGTTTTAAACTTATTTGTGGTATTGTGTAAAACATTAATTTTGGAAGTAACTGTGTTAGATCAGAAAAATCATATGTATCAACTTTTTTTTTCTGTATTTTATTAATTAACTTGACAAGATCATTATGTGATTTATTTATCAATGTGGGATAAAAAACCTTGCCACACTTAAATTGTTTCATCACCAATTGTTTAAGCTCCTCCTCTTTGTCGCTATCATCCTCAATAATATTATATGAATTATTTTTCTCACAATCCAAGTTTAATTCATTGCAACTAATGTCTTGTATAAAATCATTACTATTAATTATAAATTCAGAGGTTTCTGGTTTTTTGCGCGTATCAATTAAATTATTTAAACTGGTGAATTTATCGTTAATTGCTTCAATAAGTTTTAACAAAATTTTCCTATTATCGTCAAAGCATTGAGATAGCAAAACATTTAATTGCAAAACCATTAAATGATTTTTTAAATTCTCAATATCCACCTTGTCTTGTGGAAATTTGTTTAACGCTTCATAAAGATTATTGTCTGCTTCTCCCAATTTTGATAAATCAAGTACTAGCAAAACACTGTATAACTGTATTAAATAGTCATCGCTGAATTGTTTCAATATATTTTTTAAAATAGGTTGATTTAATAATACATTATCTTGGAATAATGACATAATTAGCAAAATATAACCGTCTTTTTCTGATTGTTCATTTTCATTCATTATAATATAAAATATGTACGAAAAATAATTTAATTTCGTTTATTTTTTTTTTGTAAATATTTTGTTTTATACTTTAGGTATTTTTTGTAGTATATGTCTTCGGTTTTTTTTCCGCCGCCTTGTGGTTCATTTTTGTATTCATTTGAATGGATGACACTATAAGCTTGTTTAAATTTTTCGGACTCTGGTTTATCAATGTAAACGTCATTTAGTGCTTCAATTTTTTTACTAATCAAATCAATTAAATTATACATTGGTTTAGTGTGTGCATCTTTGTTACATATTGATAATATAACATTATATTGTAGTTTCATTAGGTTGTTGCTGATTTGGTGTAGAGTGTGGTTGTTTACGTTATTGGGGTTGTCATGCGTTATTTGTTGTATTGTTTGGTGGATTTGTTGATCTATTACGAACATTTGTTGTAATTTTGCTTTTGCATTTTCAGTATTGAATTTTTCAAATATGAATTGCAGATCTTCTAACGAGAACTTATCGCTTGATAGGATTTCTTGTAAATCTTTATAAATGTCAGTTTCATCGCCATTAACTTTATAATATGATATATCTTCTTTGCTTACACTTTTAATTAAATTTAGTATACTACTAATAATGTCATTATTATTATTTACAATAATATTTTGATTGTCCATATCCAAATTAAATAATTATATATATTACCAACAAAAAAATCTATAATTCACATAATTATTTTAATTCATAAATTTCATTTAAAATTTTTATTTTGTCGTTTATACTATCAATGATTTTTTTATACTGTTCACAATTATTAACAACTATTTTTTTTTCAACAGGTACTTTTTTAATTACTTGTACTGGTACGGGAACGCTTACTGGTACATTTACTTGTACTGGTACCGGTACAGGGACATATTTAAGTTGTTTTGGTATACATGTCTGTTGGCTCAATGCCTGAGATATATAATAATACACTTTTACTACATCAACCAAATATTCTTTTGCGTATTTTTGTAAAATTGTGTATTCTATCAGAGAGTCCCACATATTAATATTACATTGTGTATCAATAAAGTTGGTCGGTTCATGTTGTTTATATCGTTCTTCCACGCTAAACA
>Ga0116192_1002623_pt1 | contig 11849 bp, 9 predicted proteins | sample AD_UKC113_MetaG_FD_89876 | JGI IMG/M metagenome (GOLD analysis project Ga0116192, IMG submission 89876) | Active sludge microbial communities of municipal wastewater-treating anaerobic digesters from Hong Kong - AD_UKC113_MetaG | ecosystem: Engineered > Bioreactor > Anaerobic > Digestate | place...
CCCGCTCGCGTGTTCTTGCGGCTTTCTCGTACAGATACACTGGCACTTGTAACTCTTGCGCGAGCCGTTTGGCAAACTCGTTCGCATAGGTCACGCACTCATCCATGGAAATGCCTGCAACAGGCACAAAGGGGCAAACATCCAAAGCTCCCATTCGGGGATGAGCGCCAAAGTGACGGCGCATATCTATGAGTTCGTACGCAGTCCTGGCAGCGTCAAGAGCAGCTTCCACAACGGCCTTGGGCTCGCCTGCAAAGGTATAGACAGTACGGTTTGTATCTGCGCCAACATCGACATCGAGGAGCTTGACTCCTTGAGTCGAACTTATGGCTGCTGCAATCGCATCTATAGTCTTCTTATTTCTGCCTTCGGAAAAATTAGGTACACATTCCATTATTGCATTGCTTTGCATCGCTTACTCCTCTTTGTCGGAAAGCACAGGGCTGGACAGTACAGGTTCATGGCACTCCCCTTCATGACGGCACCTATTATGGTATCCATGATGCCCCACGAAGAGGGACCGCATGAAGAGGCACCCCTGTGGAATTATGTACGCTTTTCGGCAATCTGGCTATTGTTTTTTTGTGTTACGGTCTTTGCGCGGTTTGTAGGTGCGCGACGAATGCGGCGAGGACGAACCCGAAGAGAACCTGTGCGCCTGATCTCTTCCATATCGCTCTCCCGACCGCGATCTGTCTCCTGATCTCGATCTATCTCCCGACCTTGCGCCATGCCTCTTGCCACCATAAGATTCGCCGCCCGAACTCCCGGTTTTTCCACCGGTTTCTTTGGGGTCTGCCAGCATAACCTTGGGCACACCACCTTTGGCCCTGGCGAGTGCGATTATTCTTTCGGCCTCCCTGTATGGCACGGTGACAAAGGAGAAGTTGTTGTATACTTCCACGCTTCCGATTTGACGATCTGAGAGTCCTGAAAGCTTCTTGAGTCTAGAGACGAGCGATCGCGGGTTAAGCCCGTCTTTTCTGCCTGCACCGATGGAGAGTCGCGTGATACCTGTATCGTCCACTGAGACTTCGCTTATGTCGCGGTATTTCTCCGGATTGAGTTGCGATGCAAAACCCTCCGCCAAAGCTGCACTTAGCGCCTCTTCGGCCGGCAGTTTTGCCAACAACTCCCGTGCAAAAGAAAGCCATGGACTATCTGGAATATCCTGCTCGCCTTCGGAATCAGCGGGAACAACGGTAGTCGCAATGGATGACTTCCGATCCGCCCGTTCCAGGATTCTTGCCTCGATTCGATCTTTCTGAGCATCCAGGATGCTTTGGATTTCGGGAATACTGCCTTTCTTAAGGTTCTTGCCCGAAACTTTCCTAATTCTGAACAGCCTATGGTATTCGTCTGGAGTCACGAAGGTGATAGCCGTGCCTGTGTTGCCGGCGCGCCCAGTTCTTCCAATGCGATGCAGATACTCGTCCGAATCATGAGGAAGTTCCCAGTTTATGACATGAGTGAGTTTTTCTATATCGATGCCTCTCGCTGCGACGTCGGTCGCCACAAGAATGGTCACCCGCTTATCGCGAAACTTGCCCAAGACCCGCTCCCGCGCCTCCTGGGTTAAGTCGCCATGGAGTGCTTCCACCTGATAACCCCGCTCCGCAAGGCGCTTCGCCACAGTATCGGCTTCGACTTTTGTTGCAACAAAGACGATGCCGTAAAAATCGTCCTCGCTATCCACGATGCGGGACAATGCTTCTATCCGGTCTCGCTCCAAAACCTCGATCCACATCTGTTCTGCAAGATCTGTCGGCACAATTTCGTCCGCATCCTCTACAATTTCGATGGATCCCGTCCGTGCCTTAACAATGGATAAGACAGGCGCGCTTAAGGTGGCAGAAAAAAGCATGATTCTTGCGCTTGGGTTCATCGCGTCCATGACCTTAGTGATGTCGTCTATAAAACCCATATCGAGCATTTCGTCCGCTTCGTCCAAGACGAGATACTCGATGCCAGAAATGTCTAAAGTGCCGCGCTCCATGTGGTCGAGTACTCTTCCTGGCGTACCCACGACAATGTCAACGCCATCTTTGAGGGCGCGGAACTGTTTCGTGATAGAGGCTCCACCGTAGACACAGGTGAGCGTTGGCCTGTCCGCATATTTGAGCGTTGAGATTTCTTCAGTCACCTGAATTGCCAATTCACGCGTTGGAACGAGGATAAGAGCAGAAACCTTTTGAGCTCTTTCTCCCGCTGAACGGCTTTTTGCAGCTCGACTCAAGTTTTCTATAAGAGGAATTCCAAAAGCAGCGGTTTTCCCGGTGCCGGTCCTGGCTCTAGCCGCCAGGGCAGTTCCAGAGGTGAGCAACTTGGGGATTGCAAGACTCTGAATTGGAGTTGGTTCTTCAAACCCTTTTTCTGCCAGGGTTTTCAGCATTTCGGGGCTCAGCCCCAGTGATTCGAATGTCATTGTTTTCAATTATATGCGGAAAAAGGTTTCTTATTCTAGTAGTTGCAAAGCCTGTCAGTCATGGTACTTGCGCGACTTTTTCGTTAGAGCGCCACGGTAGATGCTGCGAAGTTCCGAGCATCTTCGACAGTATTAATGTTTGCAAAAAGTCTCCAATCCGGCGCAAAATGGCGGACCACCTCTTCCGGAATTCTTAAGTAGGGTATGGTCGCAAGAAAGTCCATAATGGAGACTGACTTGGTGGATCGGACCTCTGATCGGCCTTCTTTCGTAACCGACCGACAAGATTCAAGATATTGCTCCAGCTGTGGTTCCAGGCTCTTGGCATAGAGCGCATGAAATGGCTCATACTGGTAATGCCCTGTATCGCAGTCTACCTTAGGATCAGCTTCCGATGCAGGTTGCAAACTGTATCCTGCACCATGTGCCGCAACAATTGCCTGAAACGCATCAAGCGAGCCGGACATCTCCAAAAAATCAGAAGAACCGCTGGTCCTGCCCGCTGTGACCAGGCCAGCTGCCTGAAGCTTTGAAAGTTCAAGCAAGAAATTAAGCCAACGGTCATCAAAGCAGGGCATATCGCAGGCCGCAAGATAGAGCCATGGTGTTTGAGCAAAATATAGTGCGGTTTCCAGACCACCCAAGGGCCCCATTCCAGAAAACCGGTCGAAAACTACCTGTACTGGCAGATCTTTATAAAGCGTTGTGTGATTTAGAGATAAGATTTTCTCCTGTGCTTCCTCTGCTCTTGGTTCCATCTCTTTCTTCTCACAGACAACCAAGACTGTGGCATGGCCACTTGCAAAAACTGAGGAAGCTAACAGGTTTTTTGCTGCAATTCTGCCAAGCGCCTCACCATCATAAGACCAGAATTGTTTGTCTTTGCCGCCGAACCTGCTGGACTTTCCACCTGCCAGAAGAGCCAAAGTTACATTAGGGGAGTCGAATGTGGAGTCGAATGTAGACTCGAAAGGTCGCCTGATATTTATTTCTCGTTCTGGCATCAATGTCACTATACCTTGCCTTGCATCAGCAAAAAAGGCCGATTACATTGGTACTATGTTACAAGAACTCCTACAACTTCTGGAACCATTGGATTGGACCGAAGCTCCAGCGGAAATGGGATTCGAAAGCCCATACGGCGTTCTTCTCGACGACGTCGCCACACTTAACTACGAACTTGTGCGGCAAGAATCAAAACGCTCTGATACACAGATTGATTCTAACCGGCAGACTCTGGTCGATAGTGTTGACAATAAGGACACGCTGGGTCAGAAAAAGGCCCACATAAGCGCCCCAGGCGAAAACAAGACTCTTATCGAACGACAACGGCGTGCAGCTTTGCTCTATCTAAAAGCCCCGGGCATTGTAAACGTAATGCTTAACTACAAGATTTGTACCGAACATGGCCTGCCGCTCCATCCTACAATCTATTATGAGCTCACCGAGGCCCGCAAATACCAGATCGACCATGGGCTCCCTGCTATAGATCTGGCAAACCGGCTTTATGTTCGGTCTATTGAGATGGCAAGGCGCGCGCTCAGACTCGAACCTTCTTACGACATGTATTACTCCGAGTTCTGGTCGTCTCTGCCTCCCTCAATTGTGAGCTTTGTTTATACAGGCCTGACTGACACCTATACGTGGCGCGGCTCGAACCCCGCCATAATCCAACGATTAGCAGAAACCGTGCACAAGGAGTTTAGGCCCGATATTGTGGTCGCGGCGGCGCACGGTTCTATAATGCCAGCACTTCTTTTGTCGGAGCTTTTGGCCGTTCCTCTCTATTTTGTCAGATTCTCAATGTTCAAGCGCCATGATGAGGCTCCGATAGTCTCTTTTTCCGACATAGCATACTTGTCCGCATGGAAGAACGGCACGGCCCTGCTTTACGACGAAGATGTCGCCGGGGGCAGGACCTTGGGCCTTTTTGCGAAGGCTCTTGCACCACTTTTTGCGCAAACCAGAACCGCTTGCTCGATTAGGCATGCAGGGGCCAGTTTTAAGCCAGATTTCTGTGGAAAAACATGGTGGGATTGACTTTTAGAGTTACTTCGATATAGTAAATTCTGGGATGGTGAAAATGGTCACAAAACAGAAAATTTCATTTGCTCCTTCGATCCGCCGGTTGCCACAATACTTGCATGTGATTCGCCAGTTCGAGAGTACAGGGGGAGACTACATTTCCGGTACTCTGATCGCGAACGAACTCAACCTGGAACCGATCCAGGTGCGCAAGGACCTGGCGATTACTGGCATTATTGGTAAACCAAAGAGAGGATATCCTGCGGGCGAACTCATAAAGGCGATTGAGCACTACCTGGGCTGGGATATCAGCCATAAAGCGATCGTCGTCGGTGCAGGCAATTTGGGCTCCGCCTTGATGGGGTATCAGGAGTTTAGAAACAATGGACTCGATATTGTCGCTGGTTTTGACTCCGATCCCACAAAGATAGGCTCCCGTATTCATGGCGTTCAAATACATAACATCGATTCGCTGGACGAAATTGTGGCGCAAATCAAACCAGAAATAGCCATACTCACTGTTCCTTCCCCTTTTGCACAGAGTAGCTGCGAGAGCATTGTCAAAAGTGGAATAAAATCGATATGGAACTTTACGAATACAAAACTCAAAGTGCCAGACTATGTGTCGGTGCAGCGTGAGGATCTGTCCTCCGGGTATGCAATGCTGTCCGTAATGATGCAGCAATTGGCAAAAAACCTGGATAGCATAGAGAACTAGCCGTAACTCATTGCCAAGTACTCTCGAAAAAGCAGCGGTGTTTAGTCTGCCCACGCGATTTCGAGTGTTACCTTTGTGTGTTGTCTTTGATTCTATTCATGTTTTTGTTGTTCAAAGTTGGGAGATTTGCATGAGAATTACTACACGTGGCATCTATGCACTGAAGGCGATGGTGGACTTAGCCAGCGAATCTTCGGTTGAAACTCCGGTGGCTTTGCACAAAATTGCAGAGAAGGAGAATATCTCGACTGAATTCTTGCAGCAGATTTTCTTTAAGCTCAGAAAAGCGGGACTCATTGCGGCTGCAAGAGGACCTGGTGGTGGTTTCTACCTGGCAAAAGACGCACATGAAGTCTCCGCGCTGGACATTCTGCTGGCAGCGGGCGAATGTTTGCGGATTTCGCCCTGCTCGGAGATAAAGAGGGGCAAACACAAGCCCTGTGGGGAGCTTAAGTGCTGTGAAGCCGGCGAATTCTGGTTGGAGATGGAAAACAATATAAGGCAATTTGCCCAGAATAAGACGCTATCAGACCTTGCAGTAGGTTAAGAGCCAGAAAAAGAGCGTTTTTTGGCAGAGCCGGACATGGTCTTGCAGGATCCTGCCGAGCTTTGAACCCTGCCGAGTTCGGCCGAGCCCTGCCAAGTTTTCAGGCTTACTCTGCTTCGACGAAACGCCTGAGGCGACTTGCTTGCTCGGCGTCGATTATTCCACAATCTTTGCAGTAGCCAAAGAGTTCGGTCACATGGAGAAAGGCATGAAGCCTTACGCCGATGGAATCCATGTCCGGTCTGCCCTGCTTGCCACGTTCGATAAGCACAATGAGGTCCTCGATTATCAGATCTTCCGATCTTAGGATTGTCACGGCCTCTTTCTTGCTCTCTCCAGTAGTTATGAGGTCGTCCAAAAGAAGAATGCGCTCGCCAGAATGAAAGTCTCCCTCGACGCGATTGCCATTTCCGTGCTCCTTTACAGGCATGCGGGGCCAAATCATGGGCCTTTGCATGGTAAGGCAGGCAGCCGTCGCGAGAGGCAGGCCGGCGGCTGGTATGCCGGCTACGCGATCAAACCGGAGTGGCAAGGCAAGAGAAGCATAGGCCTTCGCGGCCAGCCCCAACGCTTCAGGTCTGGAAATGAGGCGCCTTAAATCGATATAGAACGGGCTGTGAATGCCGCTCTTGAGAACAAAATCTCCTAAACGGAAACAACCGGTATCGACAAGGGCTTTGGCAAGCTGAATTTTGAGGTCGGCTTCCGGGTTTTGCGAGGTTTGCACAGTTTGGGCTGCCGCAGAGGTTTGCACAGTTTGGGCTGCCGCAGAGGTTTGCACAGTTTGGGCTGCCGCAGAGGTTTGCACAGTTTGAGCTGCCGCAGTGGAGACCGAGATTGGCCTAATAGAAGCATCTGATGCATCGGTATGAGAAGACCGACTTGCTGCGGCAGTAAATGCTGTTTGCGCCTGCACAATGGTATCGCGAAGCGCCCGCGCCGCCTCGCCGGGGTCGGCTGCATTCGCGATGGAGCGCGCCGCGACCACGAGAAGCCCGAGCCCGTCATCGCGGGCCCCGGCCTGCACCGCGAGGTCCGCGGCCCCGCCCTGCGCGCCCACCCCTGGCGCCAAAAACCACGACCGCGGCGAGGCGGCGCGCACTTTGGCCAGTGCATCATAGTCATTCCCCGCTACGACCAGCCCTACCGAGTTTGACCAGGAGCTGCACTCTTTTGCGACACGCACGTACAAAGCCTCCCCGCCCGCATCAAGCTCCTGAAACTGCTTTGAACTCGGATTACTCGTCTTGCAAAGCACAAAGACGCCTTTCTCTGGCCATGCCAAAAAAGGTTTCACGCTGTCTATACCCATATATGGGCTCAAAGTAACTGCGTCGGCGCCCAATTCTCCAAACACTGCATCCGCATATGCCTGCGCCGTAGAATCGATGTCGCCCCGTTTGGCGTCTATCAGGACAGGTATTTCCCGCGGAATCGCTTCCAGGGTTTTTTTCAATAGATCTATGCCTGCCGAACCGAATGCCTCGTAGAAAGCCATGTTCGGCTTGTAACAAGCCGCATATGCCGCGGTCGCTTCAATGATGCGTCTGTTTGCATCGAGAGCAGCCCGAATACAGGTGTCATCCCCCTTTTGCCTTCTGGTCTCCAAACTGAAGTATGGATCCAGCCCAACGCACAGGCTACTGCCTTTTTCTCGAACTATGGCATCAATCCTGTCAAAAAAAAGCATGTTGCCCCCTTTTGGTAAGGCACTTTGGTAAAGTGCCTTGGTAAAGTGCATTAGTAAGGTGCGTTGACGTGCACTAAGGCGCCCAGCTCAAAATACCCACGCGTCGACGCTTTTAGGCGCACTCTATACTCTTTCTCGTTCAAGGACAATCCTACTGTTTCTTCTTCTTGGCGTATATTGTATTATTTAAGAACGATGAAGCGATTCTCTGTAACCCTGCTTTCCGCGAGCGCCGTGTTCTGGTTGTGTATACCATTTCTTGCCGGTCCGTTTTCTTCTCTTGCGGCTCAGCAGGCTCAAGATACACAAGTGCGAGATTCTCAGGCATTTTCACAGGGCTTCGCCTTGGATTTTGTCGTTGGTTCCGACCTTCTTTCGGAAAAATCCGATAGCTCAAACCTGGCTTCCTGGACTAGATTTGGGATACAGCCTGGCTACAGTTCCGGATTATTGAGAGTGAGCCTCGATTTTTCGGTTCGTTTCATCATTGATCAAAGTGCAGCGGAGCCTTATTCCATCTATGCTTCGGATTGGGTTCCTTCTGAAGGCTCTACGCTTCTTGATGTGTATGTTCCCAAGATCGCGTGTCTTGAATACGGAAAACCGGGTGTGGATCCTTTGTATGTTTCCGTTTCTCCTATAGAATCGCTCACCTTTGGTCAAGGTTTTATCGTTTCAGGTTACAGCAACACAGATTTTCTTCCCAAGCGTTCGATCTCTGGTCTCAGGCTTGGCATCGATGGAGCCGGACTGCATTTTCCGTATTTAGGGTTGGAAGCCATGACGGGCAACCTTGCACACCTGGATATTCTTGCTGCAAGAGCATACGTCCGTCCGATGGCTTTCTTGCATTCCTCGACCTTGAAAGATGCGGAACTCGGAGCGACCATTGCGGTGGATAGAGCTCCTCTTAGCTGGATTGGAGAGCAGGCCGCAAGCAATCTTGCCCCAGAGAAGCCTATATTTTTTTACGGCGCAGATATTTGCGTGCCTGTAATGAACACTTATCCTTTTGCAGTCAAGGTCTCCGGAGATTGGGCACAGGAGGCCAATAAGTCGCAAGGTTTGAGTTTTGGACTTCAAAGCACAATAGTCGGATTTATCGAGTTTGGGGGCGAGGTTCGGTTTTTGCAAGAAGGCTTTCTCCCATCATATTTCGATGCCAACTACGACTTCTACCGGGCAAGCCGCTTCAACTATATGGCCACCTCAGAACCGGGACGGTTTTTTTCTGCATGGGCTTCCCACTTTGGCTTTGCCTTTGCTCAAAATCGTGTGAATGTGGACTTCATTTTGGATGGTCGATTCGCCGCCGTTCCAGGAGCCGCAACAGATAACAGCGGACAATACCCTCACTTCAGGTGCGATGTTGCTCTTTTGGAAGGCTTTTTGGAGGGTTTATCTCTGCAGTTGAGCTATGAGAGGTTTTTTATAGGTCGGGCAAAGACCTGGGCATGGGATATCACCAATGTCGAAGGTACACGCCTAGGTTTTGATGCACAGTATAACGTGGGCGATGTGGTTGTGAGCCTTAACTGGACTAATGGTTGGGATCCTATCAAAAACAAGATCGATACCTTTGCAGGTTTAGCTGCGACGGTCCATATTGTTGGAGCGCGCCCTGTTGAGATAAACCAATCAGGCACATATTAAGGGAGCTTGGCATGGGACATATACACTTGCTTCCCTCCGAGACTTCGCGCCTCATTGCAGCTGGAGAAGTAATCGACAGACCTGCCTCAGCTTTACGCGAGCTTCTGGACAATGCGATAGACGCAAAGGCTACCGACATTCAAGTACGAATCGAAAAAGGTGGTATTGACCTTATTCAGGTTGTAGATAATGGGATAGGAATGTCCAGAGAAGATCTTGAGCTTTCTATTGCAGAGCATGCCACAAGCAAGATTGAAACGGCTAATGATCTTCTTTCTGTGCAAACACTCGGTTTTCGGGGCGAAGCCCTCGCATCCATCGCTGCAGTGGCAGACCTTGAAATTATTACGAGAGTCGCGGATTCGCCTGTCGGCTGGCAGCTTGCAAAGCCCGCTGGAAAATCGGGGGCGGATCAAAATGCAGGCCTTCTTTCTTCGGATTCTTCTGGTTCAAGCCGGAGCAACAGAGGAAAACCACCTGTAAAGCCGATCGCTGCAAGTGTTGGTACGACGGTGCGCGTGCGGTCTTTGTTCGCGCAATACCCTGCCCGGCGACAATTCCTGAAACGCCCTATGTCGGAGGCCTTACTCTGTCACTCTGTTTTTGTAGAACGGGCGATCGCCTTCCCCGAGATAAGCTTTTCATGGTCCTCTGGCGAAACCGAAGAACACTATCCTGCAAGTTCACAGGAACAAAGACTCTGTCTTCTCTACCCTGAGATCCCTTCTAGCCTTTTATTTCGTTTTGACAGCGAATTTTGTGATGGTTCCTTTACCCTGCTTTTTACCGATCCTTCTTTCCATAGAAAGGATAGGCGTTACCTGCAGATCTTTGTGAACAAAAGAAAAGTTCCGGAATGGGGTTTTTCGAGTATCCTGGAGTATGCGTTTTCAGGCTATTTGCCTGGCGGCATGAAGCCTTGTGCCTTTCTTTTTGCGAGTATTCCTCCTGCTCTTGCAGATTTCAACATTCATCCTGCAAAACGCGAGGTGAGGATAAAAAACATCGAAGCATTCAAGTCCGCGCTTTATGCGTCTGTCCAACCACACTTGCTGAAAACTTTTGGAGCAGGGCCGACAAACATGGCTGGCGTCTTGAGTATGTCTGCCTACGATTGGTCTACTAGTGATGCGACATTCAAGGGAAAAGCCTTCTCCGAAGGCTCTTTCGAGCGCAGTCCGGATTACTGGAAACCAGATCATGATACTCCTGCTTATGTTGACGCTCTAACCAAGGCCGCACGTGACACCGCAACTGACAACGTTGCAGACGGCGCAAACAACATCTATTCTCAGCGTGCCGATTCATACCTTGCAGAGGGCACAAATGGTGTGGACAGTTCGTTCCGTTATATTGGCAGGGCTTTTGGCCCATTTCTCCTTTTTGAGCGCAACAACACCCTCTATATCCTGGATCAGCACGCTGCCCACGAAAGGCTTCTTTACGATGAACTCAAGGCCGCCTCACACCCATCGCAGGCCCTGCTCGTGCCGTACGTGTTCGACTTTCCGTCGGAAGAATCGAATCGTTTATTTCTAGAAAACCGCACCGGTCTTGAGCGTATGGGCTTTCGATTTGGTCTTACGCAGGGCTCTTGTGTTATCAATGAAGTCCCTGCGCTTTTGGGAGAAGCGAGGGCAGTAGCGTCCTTGCAATCGCTCTTTTTTTCAGAATTATCTGAGTCGGAAGAAGTGTTTGGTTCGGCCGGGACACTTTCGGACAGCCTTTGTTCTTGCGGAGCAGGTGCTGGAGTAGCCTTTCAGGGCGCAGCAAGCGCAAAGCCGAAAGCGACAGACCTGTTCGCGAGCCTCGCATGCAAAGCTGCAATAAAAGATGGGGATATCCTGGATCAAGCCTCGGCAATTGACCTTATTGCGAGGGCATTGCGCTTACCTTTCCCCCGTTGTCCCCACGGCAGACCCATTTGGGTGGTTCTGGATAAGGATACGCTCTACAAAATGGTTGGCAGGCTAGTGGAATGAGATTATGAAAAAAACGATCAAAATACTTTGTGTCGCAGACGAAGTGGACTTGCTCGTTTATTCCTCTTCGATTCGTGAGCGCTTTGGTGACGTTGACCTCATCCTTTCGGCAGGGGACCTTCCAGCGGAGTACCTTGGCTTCATTACTGGTATGTTGAATAGACCCATTGTGTCGGTGGCAGGCAACCACGATGCACAGAACGGTATAAACAAGCAGGGTCATTTGTTCAGATCAATTTCAATAAACGAAATACTGGGTGAGAATGCAAGTTTGCCGGGGAATCTGTCTTTCGGTATACGAAAAGAAGCCGGTTTGACTATTCTTGGTCTGCCTGGGGCAAAACGATACAACAATGGTAACAACCAATACTCAGATGCTTGGATGACATGGAAGGTTTTGCGCATGGCGCCGCGGCTTTTGCTGCGCAGGCTCTTCTGGGGCAGAGCTGTCGACATTGTCCTTGCTCACGCCCCGCCGAAGGGCATCCAAGACGAAAAAGACCTACCACATGAGGGGTTTTCTGCCTATCGTTGGCTCATAAAACTGTGCAAGCCGAGTTATTTTGTTCATGGCCACGTACACTTGTACGACGCTCAGGCACAGCGGAAGGTAAGTGTTGACGATACAAAGGTGATCAATGTATTTGGTCACCAGGTCATTACTCTCGAGGTGGAGGTAAAAGATTGACAGACTTTATAGACGAATTTGCGCAACACGACTTCTCTCAGGCCAAGACTAAGGCTTTCCTGTCAAGAATCGCGTCCATTTTCAAGCCGTCCGAGTCGGAACTTCTGCCTTTTGACCAGGC
>Ga0116192_1002624_pt1 | contig 11845 bp, 12 predicted proteins | sample AD_UKC113_MetaG_FD_89876 | JGI IMG/M metagenome (GOLD analysis project Ga0116192, IMG submission 89876) | Active sludge microbial communities of municipal wastewater-treating anaerobic digesters from Hong Kong - AD_UKC113_MetaG | ecosystem: Engineered > Bioreactor > Anaerobic > Digestate...
TGATCGGCAAACTCGAAGGCGATGCCATCAGCATTGAAGCGCCTGCGGGAACCCGTGAATACGAGATCGTGTCGGTGAAGTACCAAGGGTAATTCGTGGCTCGGCTGACCCTGCTGCTGCCGGCAAGCGCACGCTTCGCCGGCATCACCTTGCCGCCGCAATTGGCGAAGGCGCTGGGCCGCGCGGACCGCACACAGGCGGAGCCGGGTGAGCCGGCGTTGCTGGCCCGTCATTTTGATGTGCTGCCGCGTGGTTGGCCGGCGGCCGCACTGACGCGGCTGTTGGATGCGGGCGAGGACGACGCGCGCGGGCCTGCGTGGTTGCGTGCGGATCCTGCGCATATTCGCCCCGATATCAATGGCGCGCGTCTGCTGGGGATTGGCCGCAATCTGGGTGTCGAGCAAGCCGATGCCGAGGCGTTGTTACCGGCATTGCGCCCGCTGTTTGGCGATGCCGGTTTTTTGTTGGATGCACCGCATCCGCAGCGTTGGTATTTGCGCTTGCCGCGTGCGACAAAATTGCCGCTATTCGCCGCACCCGAGGAGGCGCTGGGTGATGATGTGTTCGAACATCGCGCAGAAGGCCCGGAAGCGCGGCGTTGGCGGCTGTTGGAAAGTGAAGTGCAAATCACCCTGCACAATCATCCGCACAATACCCGGCGGCTGGAACAAGGCCGGGTGCCGATCAATGCGCTGTGGCTGTGGGGGGGCGGGGTGTTGCCTGATGCCGTGACGAGCCATGCGCCGACCGTGTATTCCGATGATCCCGCCGTGCAGGGCGCAGCACAATTGGGCAAGCTGCATGGCATGCCCATCGTCGATATTTCCACGATCCCACAGGATGCGCTGGTGGACTTGCGCAGCCAGCGCGATATGCGTGTGCTGGTGGAACGCTGGTTGCTGCCGGCGCTTTCCACCGCCGCCGAGGTGACGTTCGATTTTGCTGATGGCCGCAGGTTTTGCATGCGTGCGGCGCAGCGTTGGCGGGTTTGGCGCAAGTCATTGCCGGCGTTGTCAGCATGAGCGTGCTGCGGCGTATCGTCCGGCGTCCTGTGGTTGAACCCGTGGGGCAGTGGCCCGCGCATTGGCCGGAGGTGTTGCGTCGTGTGCATGCCGCACGCGGCAGCGATGCCGATAGCGCCATGCCACGACTGGCGGATTTGCTGCCGGCCTCGGGATTGAACGGGATAGAGACTGCGGTGGATTTGTTGGCCGCCGCGATAGCGCGCGATGCGCATATTTTGGTGGTGGGTGATTTTGATTGCGACGGTGCCACTGCCACCGCTGTGGGCGTGCGCGGCCTGCGCATGTTGGGTGCGCGGCGGGTGTCGCATGCGGTGCCCAACCGTATTGTGCATGGCTATGGGCTGACGCCGGGTTTGGTTGAAGAGTTAACCGCACTCAAGCCGGACTTGCTGGTGACGGTCGATCACGGGATTGCCTGTCATGCCGGCGTTACCGCGGCCAAAGCATTCGGCTGGCAAGTGCTGGTCACCGACCACCATTTGCCCGGCGCAACGCTGCCGCCGGCCGATGCCATCGTCAATCCCAATCAGCCCGGCTGCACCTTCCCCAGCAAGGCGCTGGCAGGCGTTGGGGTGATGTTCTATGTGCTGGCCGCACTGCGCACGAAATTGGGCGTGCAGGCCGATCTTGCCGCGCTGCTGGACTTAGTCGCCGTGGGCACGGTGGCCGATATGGTGCCGCTGGATGCCAACAACCGCGCCTTGGTGGGTGCGGGCCTGCGCCGGCTGCGTGCGGGGCAGGGCAGCGCCGGCTTGCGGGCCTTGATCGAGGTCGCAGGGCGCAAAGCCGAGACCTTGTCCACCACCGATATTGGTTTTGCCATCGGCCCACGCATCAACGCGGCAGGGCGACTGGAAGACATGGGCATCGGCATCGAATGCCTGCTCACCGACGATCCGCGGCAGGCGCGTGAACTGGCGTCGATCCTGCACGGCATCAACGACGAACGCCGCGCCCTGCAAGCCGAGATGCAGGACGTGGCCGAAGCGAAGCTGGACGGCATCGACACCGCGTACGCGGCCTGCCTGTTCGATCCCGATTGGCATCCGGGCGTGGTTGGCCTTGTTGCATCGAAAGTGAAAGAACGCCTGCACCGTCCCGCGATTGCCTTCGCCCCGGCGGAGCCGGACAGCGACGTGTTGCGCGGCTCGGCGCGCTCGATTCCCGGCTTCCATATTCGTGACGCGCTGGCGCTGGTGGATGCCCGCCATCCGGGCTTGATCGCCCGCTTCGGCGGCCACGCGATGGCCGCCGGGATGAGCTTGCCGCAGGCCAATTTCCCGGACTTCCGTGAGGCCTTCGCGCAGGTCGCGCGCGAGCAGCTCAGCGACGAACAGTTGACCGACGTGTTGCGCAGCGACGGCGGCCTGTGCACCGATGAGCTGGCGATCGACACCGCCTTGGCCCTGCGTGATGGCGGCCATTGGGGGCAGGGCTACCCGGAACCGTTGTTCGATGATGTGTTCGAAGTATTGAGTTGGCGGGTCTTGAAAGAACGCCATCTCAAGCTGGAACTGGGCCTGCAAGGCCGCCGCTACAACGCCATCCAGTTTGGTGGCTGGGATGGCGTGGAGCCGGCGCGCACGCTGCATCTGGGCTACCGCATCGCCCCCGATGACTGGCGCGGCGGCGAGGCTATCCAGCTACTGGTCGTGCATCGGGAAGCGGCAGCGGCTTACGCATCGGCTTGAGCCCGAACAATGGCCGCAGCCAGTCGCTGCGTCGAATCACGACTTCGTGCAGCAACAGGCAGCCGGCCATCGTGCCACCCACCACTAGCGCGGCTTCGGTGGCGGCGCCAAGGTGCAGCGGGATCAGCCAGAAGGCCAGGGCAATGATCAAGGTCTGGTGCAGGATGTACCAGGGGAACACGGCCTCGCTGCAATATGACAACCAGCGGAACGGGCGGTTGAGCAGGGTGTGGCCCCAGCCGAAGATCGCCAGCAAGGCCACCCAGGTGTAGCTGACGCGGGCGATGCGCTCGATGGTGTACCACGGCACGTGCAGCGCCCACCCCGGCGTTGGACCTGCCGGCGGATGATGGCCCAGCCAGCGCAGGCCCAGTTCCACGCTGATCGCCAGCACCGCCACGGCCAGCGTGCGCCAGCGCAGGCGCTGCACCCACTGCCAGAATCCCGCGCGGGTCGCCAGCACATAGCCCAGCAGGAACAACGGCAACGATTCGGCATGCACGACCCAGTCATCGACCAAGGCATGGGTTTCCTCGAATTGTGGCGCCAGCCAGAAGCGCACGCCCAGCAGCCAGAGGATCGGCAGCAGCAGGAATGCCAGGGCAGTTTTGCCCGTAGGCTGCGCATCCCCCAGCCATTCCCGCAGTCGTCGCAGCAGGGGCATTACGGCCAGCAGCAACAGGGTATAGGGCAGCAGATAGGCCAGATACCACAGGTGGTTCCAGGTCGGGGTGAGCAGGCACTGATCGGCATGGCAGAGTCCGTGAGTCAGATACAACCTGTAAAAGTGCGCAACGCTGCCGGTAAAACCGTCTTGGACGACGACCTGGAAATAGGTTTGTGGCGTCACCACCACCAACATGCCGAATACCAGTGGCAGTAGCAGGCGCAGGCTGCGTGCCCCGGCAAAGCGCCAGCGGCGATGCTCGATCCCGGCCAGCCCCAGCGCCATCCCCGAGATCATGAACAGCAACAGCATCCGCCAGCGGTTCAGCGCGATCATCGGGTATTGCAACCATTCGAAGGTGTGCGCGCTCTTGATATGGAAATCCCAATCGGCCACGTACACCATTGCCGAGTGGTACAGGATCAGCAATGAGAAGGCGATGACGCGCAGGGCGTCGATGTCATGGCGGCGTTGCATTGGGTCGGTCCACGTGCGGAAGTGGCCTCCAGCGTCGGTGTCGCCTGCCTGCCCTTCCACCGCAAAGTGACCATCTGATGCGGGTTTGGGACGAGCCGAGAAACGCAGGGACGAGCCGGGAGCGACACGATCGGGCCCGCCCCTACAATGCGCGGATGGATGCAATGCCCCCGACCCCCTACCAGCGTTACCAGCCATGGCGGCGTTCCTTCGAGACCGGCTTCTGGATCGTCCACTACCTTGTCGGTGCGCTGGCCAACAGCATCACCGTGAACATGGACGTGCGCCGGCTGCATTTGGATTTCAGCGCGTGGCAGCCGGTGGTGTGGGAAACCAGTTCCGCCGCCGTCTCACTGGCGTTGGTACCGGCGATGGTCTGGTTCACCCGCCGTTTCCCGCTGCACCTGGACGATTGGCGGCGGCTGTTGCCGCTGCACCTGCTGGGCAGTCTGGCCTGGTCGATCTTGCACGTGGTCGGCATGGTGGCGATCCGCAAGGCGGTCTATGCCAGCGTTGGCGACCATTACGACTTCGGCACGTGGTGGCGGGAGTTCGGCTACGAATACCTGAAGGACGTGCGCTCCTACGCCGGCGTGGTGCTGACCATCGAAGGCTACCGCCTGCTGCTGCGCCGTCTGCAGGGCGAGGCCATGCTGCTGTCGCTGCCCGACGAAGGCCCGCCGGTGGAGCCGGTGGAACGCCCCGAACGCTTCCTGATCCGCAAATTGGGCCGCGAATTTCTGATCGCCGCCGCCGACATCGAATGGCTGCAAGCCTCGGGCAACTACGTGAACCTGCGCGTGCGCGGCCACGACTACCCGCTGCGCAGCACGCTATCCAGCATCGAGGCGAAGCTGGATCCGGCGTGCTTTATCCGTATCCACCGTAGTTACATGGTCAATCTGGGGCGTATCGCTTCAATTGAGCCGCTGGACACTGGCGACGCGCGTATTCATCTGAACGATGGAGGCAGCCTGCCTTGCAGCCGTACCTATCGCGGCGGATTAAAGCAAAGCGTGGGTCTTGATTCGGGCGGATGAATGACCCCGATGCCATCTCAAATCGACTGCATCCGTCCACCGTCCACCGCGATCGACTGGCCGTTGACGTAGGCGGCCACTGGCGCGCATAAAAATGCGATGACGCCGGCAATTTCCGGGGCTTGTGCAAACCGCGCGACTGGTACCGTGGCCAGCATGCCGGCGGCGACGTCTTCTTGCGATTTGCCGGAGGCCGCGCTGCGGTCGTGCAGGATTTGCGCTAACCGTTGCGTGCGGGTGTAGCCGGGCAAGACATTGTTGACAGTGATGCCCGCGCCGCCCAATTCACGCGAGAGTGTCTTGGCCCAACTGGCCACCGCGCCACGGACGGTATTGGACACGCCCAAATTGGGGATGGGCTCGTACACCGAGGTGGAAATCACATTGATGATGCGCCCCCAACCGGCGGTACGCATGCCCGGCAACAACGTTTGCACGAGGGTGTGCCCGGCAATCAAATGCTTGTTGAAGGCGTCTTGATACGCGCCAATGTCGGCCGTATGTGCCGGCCCGCCGGGTGGCCCGCCGGTATTGTTGATCAAAATATGCACCGGTATTGCTGCTGTCAGCGCGCCCACGCGCGCGCGCAAGGCATCGGTATCGGCCATATCCGCCACCAAGTAGCCGTGCATCTGTGCTTGCGGGCAGGGCAGGCTTGCAACTGCCTCGCGTAGCGTCTCTTCGCGCCGGGCTAGCAGTGTGACGGTTGCCCCCAGTGTGGCCAACTCCACTGCTGTTGCGCGGCCAATGCCTTCCGAGCCACCACAGACCAATGCGTGTTTTCTGCTGAGATCCAGATCCATGCGATGGTGCCTTTAGAGGAGATGCAATTGCCAGAAACAACACAGCCCGCACGCGGCGGGCTGAATTGAAACACTTGGTGCCGAAGGTGGGACTCGAACCCACACGCTTTTAAGGGCGGCGGATTTTGAATCCGCTGCGTCTACCGATTCCGCCACTTCGGCGTGGAGCGGGTAAGTATAGCGGGAAGTTTGGATTACGCCACCCTTTCCGTGATGAAATTTTGATTGGGCAATGTCCGCAAGAAGCTGGCTACCGCGGGGGCGAAGCGTGCGGCATCCACCAAGAAGGCGTCGTGGCCTTGCGGCGAGGGCATGGGCAGAAAGCGGGTGTCGCAGCCGGCATTGCGCAGACCGGCGGCGATTTCTTCTTGTTGCTGGATCGGGAACAAGATGTCGGTCTTGACCCCGATCACCAGCGCCGCGTGCACGCCCGCAATCGAGGCCAGTCCGTGCAAGGTGTCGCCGCCGTGCGCTTCGCCCAGATCAAACCAATCCATCGAACGGCTCAAGTACAAATAGCAATTGGGGTCGTACTTGCGCACAAAGCGACGGGCGTGGGCTTCCAGATAACTTTCGACTTCAAACTCCAGCGCAAACGGCTCATCGTCCTCGCGCTGCTCGGCGTCCAACCGCACACGGCCAAAGCGGCCGTCCCATTCCAGCGCCGAGCGATAGGTCACCACCCCCAGTTTGCGCGCCATGCGCATCCCGTTTTCGGGATACGAGGTGTCGTTGTAATCCCCGCCGTTCCAGTGCGGATCCAGACGAATGGCTTCGCGTTGCAACGAGCGAATCGCAATCGAAAACGGCAGCGCACGCGCCGCGCCACAGATATTGATATGGCTGCGGGCGATGCCGGGGTGGCGTGCCAACAGCGACAGCGCGGTCATCCCGCCCATCGAATTGCCCACCACGCAGGCCAGTTGGGTGATGCCCAGTGCATGCACCACCGCCAGCGCGGCATCGGCACCGTCCTCGATGGATAGCTCGGGAAAATCGAGGCGATAGGGCGCGCCAGTGCTGGGGTTGATGCTGGCCGGCCCGGTGCTGCCTTTGCAACTGCCTAGCGCGTTGACGCACACCACAAACCAGCGCTGGGTGTCGATGGGCTTGCCGGGGCCGATCATCCATTCCCACCAGCCAGGTGCGGGGTTGCCAGTATTGGAGGCGGCGTGCGCATCCGGCGACATCCCGGTCAAAATCAGGATGGCGTTATCGTGTACGGCATTCAGCGTGCCCCAAGTTTCATACGCCATGCGCGCGCCGTATAGCGCGTTGCCGCGCTTCATCGGAAACGACGAGGGCAGATCAACCCAGCGGGTGCCGGGCGGGGTAAATTCGGCCATGACAGCAGCAACAGTGAGCGATGCGCCATCATCCTCCGCTGATGCGGTGCGCGTGATGCGCAAACGGCATATCGGTATAACCCGTTAATGGCGGTTTACTGCGCCGCAATCACCACATTCACCGGTGTTTTTGCAGGCAGTGTCACGCGAATGGGTTTGGATTGCAGGTCGCCGGCTTGCGGCATGGCTTCGCCACTGGCAGAAAGCCGCGCCAGGATTTCCACTTCCTGTAGTTGCGAAAGCTTCAGCGTGGGCATGGGGCTGTCGGCGTCGCTGAGGCTGGCATCAAACGGAAGTTCGGATGCGGTGTGTTTTTGTGCGGCCACCGGCATCGGCGGGCCGCCCACTTGGCGGGCGATCACAAACACGGTGGCATTGGGTTGCAGGCGCACGCGCGCGGCCAATGCGGGGTCTAGGGTCACGTGCACGTTCAGCAAGGCGGCTGGGGCGGCGGTGGGCGGTGCGTCGGGCAGTGGTGGCAGGCCTGCTTCGTGGCGGGCGACGTTGATTTCTGCGCGCAGGCTGGCGGCGGTGCTGGCATCCACTTGCGCCAGCAGCGGTGCCCACGTGACGGCAGCATCGGCATTGTTGCCGGCTTGGCGCTGCGCCACGCCCAAGAACCACCGCGCGCGCTGGTGCTTGGGGTTGACCTGCAAGGCGCGCTGCAATTGTGCGAGCGCCTTGGCATCAAACTCATGCTTGGCATTAGCCATGGCACGCGCTTGCGCGGCCTGGGTGAGGATGTCGGCATCGTCGGGGGCCAGCGCGGCGGCTTTGGCGAAGGCATCGCGGGCGCCGTTGGTATTGCCCGTGCGTTGGTAGGCTTGGCCGAGCAGCAGCCACCCTTCGACCTGTTGTGGGTCGCGCGCCAAGGCGGCGTTGAGTTGCACGATGGCATCGTCCAGTGTTTTGGGTGCTTGCCGGCTTGCGGGGTCCAGCGCCTGCGGGGTGCCCACCAGTTTGTACAGCAGGCCGGTGGAGAGCAGGGCAAGCACCGCAACGCCCAATGCCACGCCGCGCACCCGCGTCCACAGTGGGCGCAGCAGCACGGCCAGCACGCACACACATAGCAGTGCGGCAAGGAGGATGAAGTTAGCCATCACCATTCCTGCCCCTCATCGCTAGCAACGTTGCCGATTGTGGGTTTGCGCTTGCGCACGATGACCAACACGGTCACGCCGCCGATCAGCAATAGCAGTGCCGGGCCGACCCATAGCAGCCATGTGCTCGTTTCAAACTTGGGTTGATACAACACAAACTCGCCGTAGCGTTGCACCAGATAGTCTTTGATTTGCGCATCACTTTGGCCTTGCCGCATCAGGTCCAAGACTTCGTGGCGCAGTTGCAAGGCGATCAGGGCGTTGGAGTCGGCCAGTGATTGGTTTTGGCACATCACGCAGCGCAATTGCTGGGCCAGTGCGTGAAAGCGGGTTTCTTCCGCCGCGTTGTGAAACTGCAAGGGCGCGGCGTCGGCCTGCTGGCCTGCTTGTGCAAACACCGGCAGTGCGGCGGGCAGGGTGGCCAGCCAGAGCAATGCGGCAAGCAGCAGGCGGTTCATCGGGCAGCCTCGATCCGGCGCAATTGCGGTAGCAATTGTTGCTGGATGATGGCATCGGTCAGCGGGCCGACATGCTTCCAGCGGATGATGCCGTGGGCATCGACCAAGAAGGTTTCGGGCGCGCCGTAGATGCCCCAATTTAGCGCGGTGCGGCCTTCGACATCAGACAGCACCACCATGTACGGATTGCCAAATTGTTCCAGCCAGCGCAGCGCATCGGCGGGTTCGTCTTTCCAGTTGTAGCCCACCACGCGCAGACGTTTGGTTTCGGCAAAGCGGGTCAATACCGGGTGCTCGACGCGGCATTCCACGCACCAACTGCCCCAGACATTGAGCAAAAACGGATTGCCTTTCAAATCGGCCAGCGAGACTTGGTAGGACGGGTCGTGCAACACCGGCAGGCGGAAGGCTGGGGCCGGTTTGTTGAGCAGCGCCGAGGGCAACGCGTCGCGGTCGGGGTTGCGGCTCATCCACACGCCGGCGGCCAATAACACGGCAAGGACGGCGAAGGCGGCTAACGGCAGCCAGCGAGAGGCTTTCATGCGGGCTCCTTGCGAATGCTGCGAAAGCGTTTGTCGGTGGCGGTGATGCCCGCACCCAGCGCCATCAGCAGCGCACCGGCCCAGATCCAGCGCACAAACGGTTTGACATGCACGCGCAGCGCCCAGGTGTTATTGCCCAGCGATTCACCGATGGCGACATAGGCATCGCCAAACACGCCACGGGCGATGCCGGATTCGGTCATCACTTGCCCGCCGGCGCGGTAGCGGCGTTTTTCGGGATGCAGCTCGACATCAAAACGATCGTTGTGCAGCACTTGCACGGTGCCGTAATCGGACACGTAATTGGGACCTTGCACGCTACGAATCCCATCGAAGCGGAAGCTGTATGCGCCCAGCGTGACGGTGTCGCCGGCTTTGACGGCCAGCTCGCGTTGCAGGTTCAAGCCTTCCACCAAGAGTGCGCCGATCAAAAATACCGCAATACCCACATGCGCCATGCTCATACCCAGCATTTCGCGGGTCATGCGCCCACCCGGTGCGCGTAGGCGCGACCACACAAACCGTAGCGTGCCAAAGCCCACCCACGCCGCGCCCAGTACGCCTGCGGCCACTTTCCACTGCCCTTGCGGGGCCAGGAAAAATGCCGCGATACCCAATAACAGCGCCAGCGCCGCCCACGGCAGCAACATCCGCAGCGGCGTGCTCATGGTTTCGCGCTGCCAGCGGGTCAACGGGCCCAGCGGAACCAGCGCCACCAATGGCGCCATCAGCACGGTGAACATGATGGCGAAGTAGGGCGGGCCGACCGAAATTTTGCCCAGCTCCAGCGCGTCGGCCAGCAGCGGATACAGCGTGCCCAGCAACACCATCGCGCAGGCACAGGTGAGCAGTAGGTTGTTGATGAGTAGCAGAGTTTCCCGCGAGCCGGCGGTGAAGGGTTTGGCATTGGATTCGGTATCGGGAGCGCGCAATGCGTACAGCAGCAGCGAGCCGCCAATCACGATGCCAAGGAAGATCAGCACGAACAGGCCGCGCCCGGGGTCGGCGGCGAAGGCATGTACCGAGGTCAGTACGCCCGAGCGCACCAGAAATGTGCCCAGCAGCGACAGCGAGAACGCGGTGATCGCCAGCAGCAAGGTCCAGCCACCAAAGCTGCCGCGTTTTTCGGTGACCGCTTGCGAATGCAGCAGCGCCGCGCCGGCCAGCCACGGCATGAAGCTGGCGTTTTCCACCGGATCCCAGAACCACCAACCGCCCCAGCCCAGTTCGTAATATGCCCACCACGAACCAATCGCGATACCCAAGGTGAGGAAGGCCCAAGCCGCATTCGTCCACGGCCGCGTCCAACGCAGCCATTGTGCGTCGATGCGGCGCTCCAGCAGCGCGGCTATGGCAAATGCAAACGGCACCGCAAAGCCTACATAGCCGGCATACAACATCGGCGGGTGCAGGATCAGGCCGGGGTCTTGCAGCAAGGGGTTGAGGTCGCGGCCTTCGCCCGCCGCTGGCAGCAAGCGCGCGAACGGGTTGCTGGTGAAAATCAGAAACGCCAAAAAGCCCGTAGCCACAATCCCCATCACGCCCAGTACACGCGCCACGACGGGTTGTGGCAATGCGCTGGAAAAGCGCGCCACCGCCGCCGTCCACAGCGCCAGCACCAGTGCCCATAGCAGCAGCGAGCCTTCATGCGCGCCCCACACCGCGGTGTAGCGGTACAGCACCGGCAGCAGTGAGTTGGAGTTTTCGGCCACGTATTGCACCGAGAAATCACTCACCACAAACGCATGGGTGAGGATGGCAAACGCCAGCGCTACCAGCAGCAATTGCATATACGCCGCCGGCCGCGCAATGGCCATCAGCGGCGCGATACCGCGCTGCGCACCCAGTAGCGGCAGCAACGCCTGCAGCGCCGCAACCAGAAACGCCAAGATCAGGGTGATCTGGCCAAGCTCAGGCAGCATTACGGTGTGCCTGCCGCGGGGGCGGGTTGCGCATCCTGCACCTGATGTTTCTTGTGCGCCTGCGCCATCTTGTCGGCTACTTCCTTGGGCATATAGGTTTCATCGTGCTTGGCCAGCACTTCTTCGGCCACAAACACCTTGCCGCGCATGCGTCCGGTGGCCACCACCGACTGATTTTCACGGAACAAATCAGGCAGGATGCCGGTATAGACCACTGGCAGACGTGCATCGCCATCGTCCACATCAAAATGCGCTTCCATCGAGCCGGCGGCACGCTTGAATGAGCCCTTGGCCACCATCCCGCCCAAGCGGAAACGCGCCTCGCCATTGCTGACATGTTCGCCCGCGCTGCCATTCAAAATTTCATGCGGCGTGTAGAGATACGCCACATTGCGTTGCAGCGCCATGGCGATCAAGGCGGTGGCAATGCCGGCGGCAGCAAGTAGCGCAAGGATAAGAATCAGGCGGTGTTTACGAGTGGGATGCATGATGGGTCGTCAATCCCGCGACAGCGGAAGGTCTGGGGTGTGCGTAGGTGCGGCCTGCTTGCGCGCTTGGCGCAGGCGGGCGGCGCGCAGCGCGGCGTGGATTTGTAATTTGGGGATGAGGATGTCCCACAGCAGCACGATGGCAAACACCGCGTAGGCGGCAATCACATACTCGCGATAACTCATCGTGTGGCCTCGGCGGTCAATTTGGCGACCCAATCCTTGCCGGTTTCGCGGCGCAGATTGTCGGCACGGGCGCGGGCCAGCAGTGAGCCCACAAACCACA
>Ga0116192_1002626_pt1 | contig 11834 bp, 6 predicted proteins | sample AD_UKC113_MetaG_FD_89876 | JGI IMG/M metagenome (GOLD analysis project Ga0116192, IMG submission 89876) | Active sludge microbial communities of municipal wastewater-treating anaerobic digesters from Hong Kong - AD_UKC113_MetaG | ecosystem: Engineered > Bioreactor > Anaerobic > Digestate | place...
AATAGTTTAAAAATTCATTTTTATATTGATAACAAGTTATAAAAAATATTGTGAGTGAATATTGAAAATATATATGCTCATTAAAAATTTGTTAGTAATACCTTTTATATCAATACAGGTTTTTTTGGATATTTGGTCCACGTGCAAGACTTGATACAATTCAGGCACAAACGATGGTCGCTTGATGAATCAACATAACAAATACTTTTGTTATTACACTTTGAACAAATATTAGTTTCTTCCTTTAATTGTAATTTGTGTATATGTTCCTTGATTTGCAAAACTTGCAAGTTCACTTCACAATCGTGACACAAATCAAAATCACAGTCAGCACAATGAAATGTTTCTATCAAATGATTCTTTCTACAAATGTCACATAAACGATATTTTTCGATCCAATTTGTGTTAATTAACTTGTGTCCGTTGCCATGAACAAGAGAATTAATATGTGGATTGATATCAGCTCTCACGATGCACCACGATGAACAAGGTTTTATTCCATACCTATTATGTTCTATACTAGACATACCAAGCATACCTGCGTAAATTTCACAATCAATCTCGTTACCACAAATTGAAAATTTCATTGGGCAACATAAAAATGAAGATGGTAAATTGTTCATACTAATATTTGGCCATAAACCATATGACCCGTTCGAAGCCAATGGTTCATAAAAATAAAATTTACCTTCACTATCGCTTTTCATCATACAAAACACAGTAATCCAACCCGATAAAATGTCACCACCGGAGCCACGTGGTTCTATGTGTACTATTTGGTTCCACCAATTTTTTAATTCGATAGAATTTTCTTTTTTAACTGTTCTTATAAAATTATCCAAAATTGGTAACAATAAATCTAACCATTTTTTTATTTTGTCGTTACTACCATTTTCACAAAACTTGTACATTCTGGAAACGATATCTTTCAGCATAATCCAATCTTCTTCCGTGCCATAAAGTGTGATTGAAGGTAATCCACACAAAAGAATACAACCTCGATAACTTAAATATTTTTTAAGTATACACATAACTGTTAAATTATATATTAATTTATCATCTTTTGTTGTTGTACTAAATTCAGGATTAATAAACTGCTTCATATCATCAGTAATATAAGCTTGCATCTCATCAATAATTTTTTGCGAAATGTCATCGATGTCCATATGGTTAACAGTTACATTAATTTCTTGTTTGTCTTGATTTTTTACTAACATAGTTTTCATTTCTTCAGAATGACTTGTAATATAAATTCCTAGTTGAGTTAAAATATCTATCAATACGTCATCTGGTCTAATATACAAGTCATGGTGTTCATTGTACGCAGTAACACAAGCTTGCACAAAACCATTCGTTTGCCAATTGATATTATCATTTTTTGACTTGATAAATATTCTAGTTTTTGTAATTGTTTTAATTTTATCTTGAATTTCATTACGTTTCATTCTGGGCAAATTACGCATTTTATTTGATATTTTCAAAGTTGTAGAATTCATATCTTCAACACGATCATTATTTTTTTTAATTAAATTCAAATCGTTTACTGGAAACGATACATTGCACATTGAACAAACATAACCACATTGATCATAATCATTTTTGATTAAATTCATTGTATGTGAATGTATTTCTGGTAAATTAATATTTAATAACATGCAATTACAATCTTCACAAATATTGAAATCACATTTTACGCAGTGATATACTGATGCTGATACGTTATTACAGTGATTACATATTCTTTCAATATCGCAATAATAAAGTTTATGTTTATGAAAAGCTTGATTAACTAACTCATTGCATGTTTGTTGCTCTGTCATGAACCATCCAATTTTAGGCCTAATGGTCGAAGTATTTCTTACTTCACTAAAACCAAGAATACCAGCATAAATTTTCGAAAAAGTTTTATCATTGCACCAATTGAGAATGATTGGAATACATGAGTATGAATATGCATAATTATTAAAATTTATGATTGGATATTTATGTTGGTCTGAAACGTTATTAAAAACTAAACCATCTTCATTTGTATTAAACATTGAAAATACGGTACACCAACCACTTATTTTAGAATCCTTTTTATCAATATAATAAAACACATTGTTCCACCATTTTTTAAGATCTTCCAAATCAACTAATTTGCTCGAAACCAATGAATCTTCTGTTTCATCAATTTTTACAATATTATCGTCAAGTTGTTCCACGAGTCCATTATCAAGTTGTTCAGCTACAATTTTAGTCGACAAAAAATTACTTAAAATGGGCACCAACATGCTTATCCATTTATCGAACATTTGATCTCCTTGATCAAAAAATCGTAATTTTTCTACCATATCTATCAAATGTTCCCAATCATTAACAGTACCACATAAACTGATTTCATTAAATGACGAATGTTTGTCAATATTCGGTTTATAATATTTTTTATTTTTGTATAACCCATAATACTCTTTGGTGTTTGATTGTATCACCAATTGTGACACAAGCTTATCCATTGTATCAGTTGTACTAAAATTTGGTATAATAAATTTTTTAATATCTTCTTTCAAGCAATTAGATACTTGTGTTAATATTTTTTTAATGATATCTGAACTATTACTGTTATCACTACTAAATTTTGGAATAATAAATTCATTAGCATCATCGCATACTTTCGTCATTGATATTTTGTTTGGTAAAAATTCAGTTATATCAATAATCATTCGAGATTTTGCATTTTCAATAATTTGTATTTTTTTAGAGTGATAATTGATATAATGACTAAATTGAGACAATATTTGAACCAATACGTCATCAGGTCTCAAATTAAGCTTTTCATTTCTTTCTAATGTTTTTACTAATGACAACATAAAGCCAGTGTCTTGTAGCTGCACTATATTTTGTGATTTATAACTATTTTCATCTAAATAATCAAATCCCAAATTTAAATTTTCGATACCTATACTATTTAATAAAGGTCGGTTTGTTTCGTTGTTTTCAATAATTTTAAAAGTAGACATTGTTAATTTATCTATCATAAAATATATGAATCAGCTTTAAAATTATAATTTCAATTTTTTAAATTGTAAATATTTAAAAAAAATGAAAATTTAAATATTTATAACATTTTTTTACTAACGTGACAAGTATAAATGGATCAAATTAATGAATATTCTAATATTACAGCTAATATATTACAAAAAATTGGTTTAAATTTACATAATAAAACAAATCATCCGATATGTATTATGAAGGAACATTTATATACATATTTTCGTAATAACTATGGTTGTGTTACGTTTGATTCTTTATCACCTGTTGTGTCTGTGGATGATAATTTTGATAAATTATTAATACCTAGTGATCATCCTGCAAGATCGAAATCGGATACTTATTATATTAACGAAACAAGCGTTTTGAGAACACATACGACAGCACACCAAAACAATTTATTAATGCAAGGATATAAAAATTTTTTAGTTACAGGTGACGTTTACAGAAAAGATGAAATAGATAAATACCATTATCCAGTGTTTCACCAAATGGAAGGTATAATTAAAATTACTAGTGATGGAGAGTTATTTACATGTTTAAATAATTTAGTAGGATATATGTTTCCTGGTTGCGAGTATAGAATTAATAATGATTATTTTCCTTTCACTAATCCTTCTTATGAAGTAGAAGTCTTTTACAACAACAAATGGATAGAAATTCTGGGATGTGGCATTGTTCATAACGACATATTAAAAAAAATTGATACTGATGAAAAATATTTGGCTTTTGGTCTTGGCTTAGAAAGATTATGTATGATATATTTTGAAATACCTGATATTAGATATTTTTGGTCAACCAATGACAAATTTATTAATCAATTTGAATCTGGTATCACTAGTAAATTCAAGCCATATTCTGATTTGTCTTCACAAAGTGATGATATATCTTTTTGGATTGAAAATGATAATATTATAGATAATAAATGGAATCAAGAAAACGATTTTTTTGAAATCGTACGCAATAATTGTGGTGAGTTTGTAGAAAGTGTTACACATGTCGAAACTTTTGTTCATCCAAAAACAAAAAAAACTTCAAGATTGTACAGAATAATTTTTTCACCCGATACATCAAACCTTAAAAATCAAGCCGAATTTACTAAATTACGAATACAAATGTTTAATGATCTTAAAAATATTATTAAAGAGTCTAATTTAGAAATTACATTGAGATAATGAATATTTTTTTATTAATAAAAATGAAATTTTTTTATTCAAATGTGCAATATGATGATATTGAAGTATTATATGTTTAATAATTTATTTAATATTGTTGAAAAATGTGTAAGAATAGTAATAGTGTTTATTACTAATTTTTTACCAGTTAAAGTTATTCGTGATGATAAAGGTGTACCGTTTCTATATAGATATCATTTATTCACGCTATATAGAAATGGGCCTGGTATGTGCATACATAGATTCGTAAGGTCTGATCCAGAGCGAGGATATCATGATCATCCATGGAAAAAATCAATTAGTTTCATATTGTGTGGTAGCTATGAAGAACGCATTTATGATAAAAATAATCATAATGGATATCGTGTTAAATATAGAAATAGATTTAGATTTAATTATCTTGATGGTGTAAATACTTTTCATCGTGTCATTGTACCAGATAATAAAGATGCATGGACATTATTTGCATTTCAAAAAAGAAGTAAGATTTGGTCAATGATATCATTAACTGGTGAAAAAAAACCAATGAGTTTAACTGTTTATGATCAAGATGCTGGATGGTGGAATGTGGTTGGTAAAGGTAAAAGTATCCATTCACAAATGAAATTAAGTGGTAATGTCGTCGCAACAGTTGATATTATTGTGACCAACGAAAATAACCAAGTTTTACTGATAAAGAGAGGTAAAAATCCATTTAAAGATTATTGGGCCTTACCTGGTGGAAGAATTGAGCAAAAAGATAATGATATTTTGGATGCAGCAAAAAGAGAATTGGAGGAAGAAACAAATTTAAAGAATGTCGAGTTACAATATGTTAAAACCATTGGCAACTCAAAGAGAGATCCAAGAGGATTTTATATTACAAATGTATTTATTACTCATATTACCGATACACCAAACAATTTGAGAGCTGGTGACGATGCAGTAGATCATGATTGGTTCAAGTTAAATGATTTACCACCACTCGCTTTTGACCACATGGAAATACTAAATGATGTAATTAATTTAAATAATATTGATACATTAACATAAAAATCCCACTCAGTATATAAATATTATAATTTATACATAATATAAAATTAATGAATTTTGGCCAATATTATTTATTAGGTAATTGGGACAACATAGGTGTTCCATATTATTTATATGATTCAGTAACCGTCGAACCAGATTTAGGTTTTAGATTATTAAACATGAACATTAGTGAAAAAAATGCGAACAATGATTTATTTATTAAAACTGACGTATCAACATTTACGGGAGCAAATTTATATGCAACATATTTGTATACTGAAACTAATAACAACGATTTAGTAGGTTACTATTCGTACAATTTGAATGAAAATTACAAAATGCCAACAAAATGGGATAAGTTTGCTAAAACTTTTGTTCCTATGACTTTCGAAGATAAGGATAAGGTTAATGAGTTTGGTAAAAGTATTTTAAAAAAAACTGTAATTTTTCCGAATGCGAGTTTGGTTAATGGTCCGAATCAAATGGTTAATGGTCCGAATCAATTAAATAATGAAAAAGGTAAATTAATACCAGGAGATAGAGTTAAATTATTGTACGATACTAGTATTCCAAATTTAAAATTTAAAAATAATACAGGTGTTGGTTTTTTTATTGTTAAAAATGGATGGAATGAAATACAATCTACCGGAATCACTGGACCCACTGGACCAATAGGAATGACTGGATTAAGACCTTATGTGAATGCAGACAACAGTATTTATACTGGCCTAACTGGCCCTACTGGACCAATTGGCGCTACTGGTTCACACAATTCATTTAACCCAAATTTAATTGTCAAAACGTATGCACCAAGTCAACGTAGTAACTTGAATATTGAAAACGATAGTAATACAATAATATATTCGGATAGTGTTTTTAATAATTATGACTCAATTAAAACTATTTTGAGACGCGATACAAGTATATCGAATACTAATAATTTTATAATATGTTTAAGTGATACAAATGAACATGATTCAATATCTAATTTTACTGATATTTCATTGAGAATTAGTTGCGAGCCAGATTATGCCACCGATAACATGAATTTTCCTAAATTACAAAACACAAGATACGCAAGTAATAATATTTATTTGGATGGTACAGGATTTTATGTACAGATTTCAAATATTAGTGTTAACATGTACAAAAACCTTGGTGTTGATACACATTACATGGTACATACAATCACAATGTACAACATTAATAATTCATATGTTAAATTAAACAATTTACTTCATATATTCAATCTCGAGAGCAACGTATCTGTATCCAGTACAAATGATTCACAAAATATTGACTATTCCGAAATTAATACAATAACAATAACAAAAATAATTGAAAACAATAATTTATCTGGCTACAACTATTATTTTAAAGTAGTTAAAAATCAAAATATAATTGATCCCGATAGTAATACCCTTGCAATCATTGAATTTAAAAAATTATACATTGATGATATTGATAATAGCATTATAAATAGAACACTATTTATGGAAGATCCCACTTCATCAAAAAATAATATTAACAACTCAAACATAACACCTAAATATTCTGATGTGATGATACCTTATGCTTTAGGAGATCCACATATTACAACAATATATGGCACTAAATATGATTTACATAATCGTAATGAAATTTATGAATTTTATAATAACGGAGAAATAATAATTAATGCAAAATTAGATAATTACCCTCCTAACAAAACAATTATTGGTCTCCAAGATTTAACATTTATTAGTATTGTTAGTTTAAAACTTGGATCTGAAAAAATTTATATTGATATGTTTAATCAGAATACTTATTACAAAAAAAATGAAATTGGTGATCTTGAAAAAACGTATGTAATGCCAAATTTTTTCACGATATATGACGAGAATAGTATTGAGACACGTTGTTTATCTCGTGAAAGAAGAATATTTTATGAAAAAATTATTAAAAAAAATTTTGCATTACAATTCATCAAATTTAAAACAATAAAATTAGGTTATGTTTATCTAGAATTATTATATGCACCACAAAAAAAAGATTTAGTAAGTAGTGTATGTATATTAAATAAAAATTTAATGATGACTGATGCTAGAGGTGTTTTGGTACATAAAAAGTATGCAAATCCAATTGTTAATTTATAAACTTTTTAAATATAACAATGAGTAATGGTATAACTGGACCAACTGGACCACAAGGTCCCAAAGGAAACAATGGAAGAAATTACATGGGAATTGACCAAGTTAAAAGTTTTAATAGAAAATTTTCTGATTCAAACAATTATCAAATCCGATTGAAAGTGCTTGACATACCAGGTAACTATAACACTTGTAAAAGACCAAATTTATATAGTTATGCAAATATCAGTATATTGTCAGAAAATGGTAACAGTGGTCTAAATGTGCTAAAAACAATTGACAACACAGACGGAATTTTTAATAGTTGGTCTTGCGACATTGAAAATATAGATTACGCAAACATAGAATATAATGCTAAAATTGTAACTATGTGTGATACAAATATTGAGGATAAGATACATGCATTTTATCGTGGCAATGCAACATTGTACACAAAATATTTGAGTGCAGTTTTGTACATCATTAATGCAAGAGAATATTATTATAATATTGAAATTACTTATGAAGAAATGCAAGTAGCTATATGGACACTTATTTTTAGTGATAGAAATGATGTAAATGATGATATTGATCCTAATAATGTGATCATTAAGAATAAAGGGTTGATTTATGAAGAAAATAAAGTTCGATATATTATTTCTGATGCTATTTATGCTCAAAATACAGTGACAGATATAAATTTTATGCCTTTATTTTATGGTGGTATGTGTGGCTTAATTGCATTAGTTGAAAATGATAGTAATGAATATGTTGAAATATTATTTATTGCTTGTCGTGTTGGAGAACTCGATTTAACTAATATTTCTTCTGGTCTCACTGGACCAACCGGACCAACAGGGCCAAAAGGTAGTGACGGGTCAAATGGAAATGATGGCAATACCGGACCAACAGGGCCAAAAGGTAGCGATGGCAATAATGGAAATGATGGTAGTATTGGACCAACAGGGCCAAAAGGTAGTGACGGTAATATTGGTCCAACTGGACCAACAGGACAACAAGGAATTCAAGGTGAACAAGGAATTAAAGGAGATCAAGGAATTCAAGGTGAACAAGGAATTAAAGGAGATCAAGGAATTCAAGGTATGACAGGACCTATCGGTGTGCAAGGCAATACGGGTCCAACCGGTACGACAGGAGCTCAAGGAATTCAAGGAGATCAAGGAATTCAAGGTATGACAGGACCTATCGGTGCGCAAGGCAATACGGGTCCAACCGGTTCGACAGGAGCTCAAGGAATACAAGGAGCTCAAGGTATACAAGGAATACAAGGTGCACAAGGAATCCAAGGAGCGCAAGGAATTCAAGGTGATCAAGGAGTTCAAGGAGCTACTGGTTCAAATGGTGCAACAGGACCAACAGGAGCAACAGGACCAACAGGTACGTCGGGATCAGCTGGAGCTACTGGACCAACAGGAGCAACAGGACCAACAGGTACGTCGGGATCAGCTGGAGCTACTGGACCAACAGGAACGTCGGGTGCTACCGGACCAACTGGAACAGCAGGAGCTACAGGTTCATTGCCAACAGATGGTTTTAGTGTGTTTTTATCATCAAATTTCAATACTACGAGTACTACTGTTTCATTACCCGCGACCACCACATATACTACAAACTTGAATAGTGTTAGCATTGGCTTCAATAGTGGAATGTTAAATACTGGCACTGGCGTGATTGCTTGTAGTGTGTCTGGTACTTATGTGATTATGGCTCAAATAACATTTTCCAATGCATTAAATACAGCAGCAACAACCGATAATTTTAGTTTCATATTTTATAATACATCAGATTCTACACCGATTGCGACTAGTTACTATAACGGGCAAAGTTCTTCAGGTAATGTTACTTATACTATCAATGGAATGTTTAATTTAACAAGTGGTAAAAATTATGAATTTAGATTCACATTTACTAATAATTTACTTGGAACCAAAACGGTTACGGCTGGTAGCGCGAGCAGATTTGGCATTAGAAGAATAGCATAAAAAATAATACTAAAATATAATAATAAGCTATCTGTTATTAAAAAATTAGCTTTGTTTTAAAAATTTATAACTGATGAAAAACAATATTCTTTCATAATTCAATTAATGAAAATAAAAATGAATTTTTATTTCCAAAGAGAATCTTTGAAACCAACATCAATAAATAACAAAAATCACGGTAATGTATCGCAATAATAATAACAAAAAACGCAGAATTTGTTCACAATCTAGTAATCCCCATAAAAAAAACATTAAATTGGAAAACCTCCAATATTTATTCATTGCCAGCAATGAAAGTAAAGGGTTGGCTGTGGGATCAGTTCTTACTAAAACGGTCAAGCCTCAATCAATTAATGTTACGAGATGTAGTGGATGTTTTAAGATGTTTACGTTATCTGATGATCCTAATTTTTTAATTAATAATGCATTTGTGACGTTATGTCATCTGGATCATTTAGGTAGCTTTCATATATGTAATTGCGAAACAGATAAAAAATATATTTATGATAAATTTGTCAGTTTCTATTTGGCACAAGTTACTGTTGAAATTACTGCTAATGAAACCACCGCTAATGAAACCGCTGCAGTTTCAACACAAGTTACTGCTGAAACTACCGCTAATGAAACCACCGCTAATGAAACCGCTGCAGTTTCAACACAAGTTACTGCTGAAACTACCGCTAATGAAACCGTCGTAGTAATTCAAAAACTATATTCGTTGATTGATATTGATAATATAATAAAATTTAAAATTACTGATGAATATTTATTGGCGTATGCTATACATTTAATAGATTACGACGATGCAGAAGAATTAAAAAAATATTATACTTTTGTTGAAACTTTTATGAAAAGTATCAATAACAAATTTATTAAAATATATCAATACAGTTTTTATATTATTGTTGACGAAGAAAGGTTTGACATACTTGAAAAATTATATCAATTAGGTGTATTTAATAACGAAATATTACACAAGTCGATACCATATTATGCTTCTGGTCTCAATAAAATAAAAGTACTTGATTGGTGGTACGATACTTTTGAGGTACGAAAGTATGATAGTTGGGCCCTGGACAGAGCTTGTGCTAATGGAAATATAGAAGCTTTCAAATGGTGGTTGTCAAAGTTTTATGAAAATAATAATTTCGATCTTAAATACTCAACAAATGCGTTTGATTATGCTTGTCAGTTCTGTAAAATTGGTATATTACAAATTTGGTATGACAATCGTGATAAATTATTAGAATTAGGTAAAAAACTATTATACACGAATGCAAGCATTGATATTATTCAACCTCGTTATGAACAAGAAACGTTAGCGTCAAATGATTTAAGATTTTGTGAAATTTCAGGAATGTGTGAAATTACTGAAGAACACAATTTATATAATATCAGTGATATCAACACAATTGACAATACTGATATCGACTACATCAATGAAGATTATGATGATGTTTTTGACAACATGAATCAATATTATGGTACACTTAAAACTATTGTGATTGATTGGTTTAACGATGTGGATTTAGAAATAAAGTTTACATTGGATTTAGTAGTGAACGCGTATAATAATGGTTTGTTTTTTTTGATTAACGAAATCATTAAACATAACGCTCCTACTTCGAATTCAAAACTATGTTTTAAATCACTGGGTTTGACAACCGATGTAGTCGAAACATATTGGTCCAAACTTACTCCAGAGTATCCAGAAATATTACTAGGACTCAAAGATTTAAATTTAGGTGTAGAATATTTATATAAAGCACACATAAGTAGTGGTGGTAGTTATGATAATAAAATAACAAAAGATGAAATATTAGAAAGTTACACAAAAAATGATGTTCTCCTAGATCAAAAGAATTATTCAAGCCTAATGTTTCAGCCATCAGATACAATTGATCAAATATTGAACATGGATATAACGTCAAATTCGTACATAGAAATCGCGAATGATTATCATTATGGCTCTAATGTATCATTTGATGATATTGCATCACTAATAGAAAAATATAAAAATAATATCGGATTACAATACAAAAAAATTTGTGTTTGCAAAGATTTCTATACTTTTTTGGAAAATTTTTAGTTGTTACTACTTCTTCAAACATTTTTTTTATTACAACATATTTTTTAATTTTTGTAATTCCTCTTTTGTAATGTGTTTAAGTTTTTTTTCGAGATAATTGATCAAAATATTATACAGTTCTAAAATAATGTAATGTCTAAACTCTGGATCCAAGTTACTTCCATCAATTATTCACAATATTTCTAAAATATCATTTTTGATGGAAATATTTAGTCCGGGTTGCCCTGTAGTTTCCGAAGCGTATTCATTTATTTTAGTTTTTTTACGTTCGCTTTCTTTGTAATCACTTTTAGCCTCTATTTTAACGCGGACTTCGGTTGCCCTTAGTACGCGTCCCTATACTCGAGGTTTGTAACGAGCCACTTTCGCGACTCTCTGATTTTGATGAATTTGTTAATTCATCCAGATTTTTTAT
>Ga0116192_1002633_pt1 | contig 11805 bp, 11 predicted proteins | sample AD_UKC113_MetaG_FD_89876 | JGI IMG/M metagenome (GOLD analysis project Ga0116192, IMG submission 89876) | Active sludge microbial communities of municipal wastewater-treating anaerobic digesters from Hong Kong - AD_UKC113_MetaG | ecosystem: Engineered > Bioreactor > Anaerobic > Digestate...
CATGTGGAACTTCATATTGAAGGGGAGATGCCCCTTATCCAGAGCCGCATTCATTACGAGGATCCTCAAAAGCAGAAAATTATAGAAAAGGCCTTTGCAGAGTATGTGAAGCAAGGCATAGAAAAGGCTTTTTTAAAATGCAAGACACTTAAATCCGATGTTTTCGATTTCGGGGCGGTGTCTGTTACTCAGTTCTGGACCATCCAGCAATGGGAGAGCTTTGATTGGATAAAAAGGTTTTCTGAATCTGAGCTCAAGGCTGATGTGGAATTTACCATCCGACGCACCGGCAAGCTGAGAAAGAGTTCCCCCATTATATCGACGGAGGGAAAGAAATGATTATTTATGCAGGAATTCTCTTTGTTGTTTTGTCATCCATCTACAGCTTCAGCTATGCGGCATATTCCTGGAAGAATAATAACAAAAGAGCGGCTATGGGAACCCTGCTCATGCTCTTTTTAGCCATGGGCCTGACCCTGTTTGTCTTTATAAGAACTTAACATACATGAAACGGCCATAAAAAAGTAAAAAGCCATTGGGTTCGGACACCTGGCTCTAACGGCGGGTCTGAACTCATGGCTTTTATGTTGATGTTCTATGATATCCTATTCTTCTATGTGAATGACGCTAACAGGGCAGCCATCGGCGGCTTCTCTGGCCGAATCCTCAGCATCCGCCGGTACTTCATCCACATAGACCTCAGCCAGGCCGTCATCTGCCATTCTGAAAACCTCGGGGCAGGTGCTGGGGCAAAGGCCGCAGGAAATGCATCCGTCTCTGTCAATCCAAGCTTTCATAATAATTACTCCTCTCCATTGTATTTTTACACTATGTCAGTATGCCCAAGTTGACGATATATAACTACTTTCCCTTATTTTCAGGATAAATGGGAATGGAGATGTCATTTTCGGTAATGGGCTCGCTTAATGGGTTAAACTCATTATTGATTAAATCGAGGAGTTCGTTCTTATAGGGGAGCCAATAGGAAAGACCGTCCACCATACTGGCTACGCCCGGAAGAAGGAAGGTTTCAATGCTGTCCAGGGGAAAATCCTTGACCTGATTGGCAAGCCAGAGCATATTGCCCAAATCAATATCGGTCTCAATATTCTCGCTGATGAGCTGAACCAGCTCGGGAAGCTTCAGGAAATTCTCGGGCTTAAGGGCCTGTGCCGCCAGGGCCTTTAAGAGCTCCTGCTGGACCCCAATGCGTCCTATATCCCCATCCCTGTACCCACTGCGGTAACGGGCCAGCTTGACCGCGTTTTCACCATTAAGATGCTGATAACCCTTTGAAATGTGGATGGAAAGGTTTTGGGTAGGGTCTTCATAGTGCATATTGCGGGGGACATCAAAATATACTCCGCCAATGGCATCGATAATCTTTTCGACGCCTTTGATATCGAAGATAACGTAACGATTGACATAAAAGCCTGTCAATGTGGCAACATCCTGCTCAAACTGCTCAATGCCGCCAAGCATGTAGGAGGCATTAACCTTCTTGGCCTTTCTGTTGGTATCCAGCATGGTGTCCCGGGGAATGTGGAGAATATTGATTTTTTTATCGGTGATATCAAGCTTGACCAGCATAATGGTATCGGTATTGTCGGATACCTTATCCTTACCTGCCACAAGGAAGGTATAAATCTGCTTCTGCTTTTCGGAAGGTGGGCTCTGGGGAACTGCGGCTTTGTTTTCATTAAAGGTTTCCAAACCGTTATCCACACGACCGGAGCGGTTTAAGGTCACATTGCCTTCAGGCGGACGCATGCTTAATAAAAGCGCACCTGTGGCAAGGAGTATGCCTAAAAGAAAAAACAACCCAGTATATAAAGCAATTTTCTTACCGATTTTCTTTTTGTTTCGTTGACTCATAATAACTGTCCTTCTTAAAAATCTTAAGTCGTATCAATTTTATAACAGTTTTCGTTGTATTTAAAGTATTAACATAAAATTCTTCAATAAACTTGTCAATGAAAATTAACTGGCGGGACAGCCAGACAAAAGGCCTATGTCAAGGTATATATGATTGAATGCGAAATAATGGAGGAATTTTGCGATGAAAAAAATCGTTTCATGGCTTTTGCTTATATCGTTAATGCTTTCTCTCACATCCATAGACATTTGGGCGGAATCGAGCCAGACAACGGATGCCGAAGAGAGGAGCATGCAACGGCTTATGGCGCTGGGGGTGTTCTCACCTACAGCGCCCGATAAGATGGAGCTTAACCGGGCAATGACGCGAGAGGAAATGGCCGCGGTCATGGTTCGCATCAGCGGGCGGGAGGATAAGGTCTCACTGTTTAAAGGCACGGTTCTAATTCCCGATGTTCCCGCCACCCTATGGTCCAACGGCTATATTAATACAGCAGTAAAGCTGGGGCTGATGAACGTTCTGTCCGATGGCAGGTTCCATCCTTCCGATAAGATAACCTTTGGTCAGACAGCCCAGATTATTGGGAAGCTTCTTAAGTATGAGGAGTTTTACTTATCGGGCACCTTTCCGGAGAATTATATGGCCCTGCTTCGTCATTTGAATCTTTTGGAGGGTATTCAGGCCGAGGCCTCCCAGACCGTAACCCGGGGCCACATGGCGCTCATTCTGGACCGAGTCCTTGAAACTCAGGTGTTTGGCAGCAATCAAAAGCTGTTGGAGACCCTGCCCACCTATCAGAGCTTCATTGTTCTGGAGAATCAGTCTCTGAATAAGAAGCTTGAAGCCCAGAAGGTGGTGACTGAGAAAGGGATCTTTACTCTGGCAGCAGGGCTGGCAATGCCCGAGGCCGGAAAAAAATACATTGCTCGGGTTAAGGACGGTCTGGTGACCCATCTGGCTTTGGCCAATATGACTTTTCAGAAGTTATCGGTCAAAAATCTTGTGTCGGGTAACCTTATGCTTAACAATGGGGAGAAATTTTCCCTGCCTTCCAATATCACCTACTACTATAAAGGGCAGCCTGTGAGCTACTCGGTGGTGCAGGCAAGCATAAGCACCAATTCTTCCCTGATCATGGCTGCCGACAAGAATGGCCTCCAATATGGCGTCCTCTTTGATCCCGTGCACTCGGAGCCCCGTGTGGTCACCGCTGATATGGCAGGCCGCCCCATGACAGTACGGTATAGCGGAATGCTCATTGACAGAGAGGGCAAATATATCACACCGGATCAGATTGAGGTCAATGATGTCCTCTATGAGATTACCGATATCTGGAATGAGAACGGCTATGTTCTCATTCATGCCAGAACTGTTTCGGGAAGAATTACCGGAATCCTTCCCCATAAGGTATCCCCCCAGACCCTGGAAATTGACGGTGTTGCCTATACTCTGGCAGAAGATTTCCCCATTGAGAAGCTTAATGGCGCAGGCAGTGCCCAGGTGGGTGAAACCTGCAGGCTCTTGCTGGGTCAGGATGGCAAGGCGGTGGATATGATCCTGGAGGGGACCGCCGACAATGCTGATTATGTACTGGTGCTCAATGCTTACAGCCTCTATTCAAGTAAATCCGAGGACTTTGGCACTCAATACCATTATGTCCATCTGCTTAAGAGCGATGGTTCCAAAAAGGTCTATCGAGTAAGCTCCTCCATGAACGGCTATCGGGGCAGGCTGATGAAATACAAAGTAACAGCTCCCGGCAAGGAGTATGACACGGTTGAGCTCACTGCTCTGGATTATTCCAGCTTCGGGGCCATGAAGGTGGATAGGGACAACCGCCTGTTGGGTGACTATTCAGTGGCCAATGGTGTGGTCATCTTCAATATTATCGATGCCAGCAATGCGGGTGATGTTAAGGCCTCTGTGCTGAAATGGAGCGATATGCCCAACGGGTATCTCATGGACAAGAAGGTCAAATACCTGCATACCACCGGCGACTTTAATGATATAGACGTTATGCTTGTGGACGACGCCCTTGAGGAGAGCATCCGATATGGTTTGGTCATTGGCAAAACCACCGGTCTGGACTATATCAGCAAGACCGTCTATGACGAGATAACCCTGCTCATTGATGGCAAGGAATATACTTACAGGGGAAATGATGTGGGAGTCTATCTGAATGCGCCCGTCCGCGTGAAAATGTCGGGGGATCAGGTAGCGGCCATTGAATATACCTTAAGCGCAAAGGCTTCAGGTTCTGTCATAGATGCGGTGGATGCATCCAGAATCCGTATCCAGGGCATCACCTACAACTATCATAAGGATATTACTTTATATAAAATGATGGATGATAATTACTGGAAAAAGATATCGACCAACGAGCTAAAAAAGGGTGATCAATATCGGCAGGTGACGGTGTATCTTGACAAACCCATCAACTATGGTGGTAAGGTGATAATGATAACCTTAAGATAAATGCAGCAATGGAGGGGACGGTATGCAGCTCCTGTTGGTGGAGGATGATCTCAATCTGGCCATGGCCATCGAATATGCCCTTAGAAGTGAGGGCTATGAGGTGATTCTGGCGGGCAGCGTCAAGGACGCCCTAAATCGGTTTCATGAAGGCATAGGCATGGTGCTTCTGGATGTGATGCTGCCCGACGGCTCAGGCTATCAAATCCTCAATGAAATAAGAAAAAACAGCCAGGTTCCTGTTATCTTCCTGACGGCCTGTGATGAGGAGGCCAATGTGGTGCTGGGGCTGGATGCCGGTGCCGATGATTATGTCACAAAGCCCATTCGCGTCAAAGAGCTTCTGTCAAGAATAAAAGCGGTATTAAGACGCCACGGCCCCGAGGAAACTCATGAGGGAGCTGTCTTAAAAAGCGGGGCGCTTTCGGTACATGTGCTTGAGTCCAAGGTTAAAAAGGGTGTGCAGGAGATAGCCCTGACCGCTTTGGAATATAAGCTTCTGTTATTCCTGATGCGAAATCCCAAGAGCATCATTACCCGGAATAGACTATTGGAGGTACTTTGGGACTGCAACGGGGATTTTGTGGATGATAATGCACTGTCGGTGTATATCCGGCGGCTCCGTGAAAAAATAGAAGAGGATGCCGATCAGCCCATGTTCATCAAAACCATCAGGGGCATGGGCTATAAATGGGACTGTGAGGTCAGGAAGGAGCAGGGCTGATGGTTCTTTTCAGAAACAGGGAATATAAGACCTTGGTTTTTGTTTTATTGCTTATATTTTCATTGATGCTGCTTATGACATGGGCTGTTTCCTATGGATACCTGGCGAATCTGCAGCATAAGGTATTTGAACAGAATGCCGCCATGATTGGGCGGCTTGTGACCCTCTATCCGCAAGAGCGTCGAGACCTGGCCGTGGCACTTCTTGAAAGGCCCGATGCCCAGGAGATACAGGCGGGTGCTGCGCTTCTGAACCAATACGGCTATACAGGAAAAACCCCATTAAGTCAGGCACCGCTTATCCGAACCGGCATGGGTTCGGTTTTTCTTTTTGGCTCCCTGTTGGTATTCCTTTTTGCCCTGTTGATTTTTTTTGTGTTCTCCAGGTATGCCCGGTTCATTTACAATAAGATTGACGGTATATCCAGGAGCGCAGAGAAGATTGTTGACGGTGACTATGATCTTCATTTGGAATGGGAAGGTGAAGGAAGCTTTGCCATTCTGGGGCACCATTTCAATCAGATGACCGACAGGCTCAAAAGCTCCATGGAGAGCCTGAAGGCTGAAAAAACCTTTCTCAGGGACATCATCGCCGATATCTCCCATCAGCTCAAAACGCCTCTTTCCACTCTGATTCTCAATCACGAGATTCTATTAAGCCATACTGACATGGATGAACCGACCCGCAGAACCTTTTTAGAGTCCGGAAGTCAGCAGCTTAACCGCCTGGAATGGCTTATACAGAGCCTTTTAAAAATGGCGCGGCTGGAGTCGGGCAGCATTATTTTTAAGAAGGAAAGCCAGCCCGTTATGGCAGTGGTTCGAGAGGCCTATGACACCCTGTCCATGATGGCAGAGAAGGCAGGGGTGCAGCTCATGGCCATGGAGGCTCAACCAACGGTCCATTGGTGGGGCGATAGGGAATGGCTCAGGGAGGCCCTTATCAATATTATCAAGAATTGCATTGAACACTGTAAGCCCGGCGGCACCATTAAGGCCCAGGCCTTTAACACACCCCTTACCTCGGGGGTCATTATCACCGACAATGGCGAAGGTATTGCCGAAGAGGAATTGCCCCATATTTTTAAGCGTTTTTATAAGGGCAGCAACCCAAAGCCCACCAGTATCGGTATTGGTCTGTCCCTGTCAAAAGCTATTGTGGAGGGCCACGGCGGAAGCATTATTGTCCGAAGCAAAAAGGGTGTGGGGTCTGAATTCGTCGTCCTTCTCTTTAAGGAAATCTAATCTTACAAAACTGTAAGCTGAAAGACATGTCCCGTTAAGCTGGCCTATGTACAATGGAGCTATTGAAACACAGGAGGTCTTGATTTGCTATGGAAATCGTAAAAACCATCGATCTTAAAAAGGTATATGGAAAAGGTGAAAACAGGGTTGAAGCCCTGAGGGGCATCAATCTGAGCATAGAGAAAGGCGAGTTTGTGGCTATTGTGGGTCCAAGCGGCTCAGGAAAGAGCACCCTTTTGCATCTGGTGGGGGGCGTGGATAAGCCCACCCAGGGAAAGGTGCTGGTGGACAGGGAGGATGTGTATTCTCTTTCAGAAAGTAAACTGGCTCTTTTCAGAAGACGCAAGGTGGGGTTCATCTTTCAAAGCTATAATCTTATTCCCGTCCTCACTGCTGAGGAGAATATTCTTCTGCCCCTGCTACTGGACAGACGGGAAGTGGATAAGGCTTATCTTAACGAGCTACTAAAGCTGCTGGGACTGGAAGACAGAAGACATCATCTGCCCTCGGAACTGTCCGGCGGCCAGCAGCAGCGGGTCTCCATCGGGCGGGCTCTGGCCTATAAACCCTCTATCATTCTGGCCGATGAACCCACGGGAAATCTGGACAGCAAGAACGGCAATGAGATTATTGAGCTTTTAAAATATTCGGTCAAAAAGTATCATCAGACCCTGATGATTATTACCCATGATCCCAAAATTGCGGCCCAGGCCGATCGGGTCATCCAAATTACCGATGGGATGATTGTTGCCCAGGAGGTGACCCAACTGTGAAGAGTTATCTGGTACTGGCTGACAGATCTATCAAGATACAGAAAAAGAGAGCCATTCTCACCATTATAGGCATCATATTATCAGTGGCCCTCATCACAGGAACGGGCACCCTGATTCTAAGCTGGCAGGAGGGTATGATTCAGGATGCCAAAAGGAGCAATGGGGACTACCATACCAAGTTCCTGCGGGTTAATGGTGAGAGCGCCCAAAAGATACTCCATCATGTGTCGGTGGATAATGGATTCCTTATTCATCAGGATGGATATGCCATTATGGCCCATAACAGCGGGGAAGGCATTCAACCGCCCCATCGCTATCTCTCCATCCAATCCTTTTCCGCCGAGGCCTTTCAGCGGTTGAATGTGGAGCTAAGGGAAGGCCGTTATCCCCAAGCGCCCGATGAGATCATCCTCGATTACTGGGCTTTGAAGAATTTCCCCGAGGGAACCCAAATCGGGGATACACTGACGCTGGAAATCGGGGACCGTTTTACGCCTGAAGGCGTTATGCTGGAAGAGGGAACCTGGAGTGAAAAGGAGGTTTTTGAGGGACGAACCACAAAAACCTACAAGTTGGTGGGGTTGGTTCAACCCAACATGATCACCGATTGGAACTTCGCTCAGGCCTATTCCTATACCCATGAGGGCCAATTGGATCAAAGCCAAAGCTATGATGTCTATGTGAGCTTAAGGTCAGTGAAGAATACGGTGAAGGATTCAGAAGACATTGCCAGGGCTGCAGATGTAACGCTGACAGGGGAAGAGGCCTCAGAGATTTCCTACAATGAGCGTGTGTTAAGGCTTATGGGCAATAGCACCAATCCCATCATGGATAAAACCATGCGGCGTATTCTGCTCATTATTGTGTCCCTTATTGTGGTAGCCACCATTGCCGTTATCTATAACGCCTTCAACATGTCGGTGATAGAGAAGGTGTCCCAATTTGGGCTCCTGCGGTGCGTGGGTGCGACACCACGCCAGATCAATGCCATCGTCTACCGAGAAGCCTTTATTTTGGCCTTAATTGGCATACCCCTTGGCGCATTCTGCGGCGTTTTCGCGATCAGTATTCTGATTGAGGTCATTAAGCGCATTGCCGCTGATTCGGGGTTTGGTAACATGGCCCTGGCTATCTCCTGGCCTGTGTTGCTGGTCAGCATAGCCATCGGTTTTCTGACCGTATTTCTTTCAGCCTGGATGCCGGCCAAGCGTGCTGGCAGAGTATCACCCATGGAGGCCGTGCGAAATACGGGTGAAATCCGTAAGAAAAAGTTTAAGTCTATTTCACGTTCCAGGTGGCTGCTGCCCATTCTGGGACCTGAGGGCTGGATAGCCTGGAAGAACCTTGGCAGAAACCGAAAACGCTTTTATATCACCGTATTCTCCATGGTCATCAGCATTGTTCTTTTCATTGCCTTCGGAAGCATGGTGGACTTTGCTTACAAGGCCGAGATCATTGATGAATCTACCTATCCTCATTTTGCCATCAGAAACAAATATTACGATTCCAGCGTGAAGATATCTCAAGAGGATGAAAACAGAATGATGACCATTTCGGGTCTTCAAACCCTTTATCGCTATGGGAGCACCCATGGAGAGGTCATGCTGGACAAAGACAAAGTGAATCCGGATGTCTATACTATTATGAACCAACCCATGAATATTGATGATGAAGGAAGAGCTATTCTTTCTAACAGCCAGTTCCTCACCTATGGCAATAACGCGGAAAGCATCCTCAAAAGCTATCTGATTCAAGGAAAAACCGATATTTTTGATGGCAGCGACAGGGTTCTGATTGTCAATGCCGGAAAGCTGTACGATGGTGCCAGAAATAAGGCGGTGCTGCTTGATGTTGCCACCCTTAAGCCCGGGGATAAAATAACCCTCTCAGTCTATGCGGAAGCCATGGAGGAATATAAGGAAATAACCCTCACCGTTGCAGGGGTTTTAAGCCAAGGGATATTCGGTGAAACCAAGAACACCTATGGAGGTATCCAGATCATAGGCAGCGAGGAGCTGTATAAGAAAATAATGGGTGAGGAGAGCTTCCCGGAAGCCCTGTTTATCCAGATGGAAAAAGGGGCAGATTCCTCCGCCATGAGGGACTATCTTGAGGATTATACCGCACGTAATCCGGAGCTCATGTATCTTGATTATGATGAGGCCTCAAGACAGATGGAAAACACCATGCTGGTACTCTCCATATTCATCTACGGCTTTATTGCCGTCATAGCCCTTATCGGCTCGGTGAACATCGTCAATACTATCAGCACCAATATTATTTTAAGACGCAGGGAATTATCCATGCTCAAGGCCGTAGGAGCCACCCAGAAGGGCATCATGCGGCTGGTGCGGCTCGAAGGCCTGTTTCATGGAATTATAGCACTGATCATTGGAACAGGGCTGGGGTGTTTGCTCTCAAAGGTGCTTTATAATACGGCGGTAGCCGTGGAGGAATTCCCCTGGACCTTCCCAACCCTTCAGGTGGTGATAGCGGTTATGGGAACCCTGCTCATCACCATACTGTCAGGTATCATACCTCTTAAGAGAATCAATGAGGCGGTTATTATTGAAGGAATCCGCTGTGAGGAGTAAAATCACTTAGGATAGGGCTGTTGGGTTATTCAGAAAAAGCCAAAAAGCTTACTTCTGTCTGACCTTATAGCCCTTGTCCTTAAGCAGCTTGACGATCCCGGTGTCTCCAATCATATGGGCTGCGCCTACCACATAGAAGGTGGTATGGCCTTCGGCCAGATACTCTTCGGCCTTTTGGGCCATGTGAATATTTCGGTCATCAAACATGGCTTTGCTATACTCAGCATAAAAGACAAGTTCTTCTTCAGCCAGATTATCATCCTCTGTTGCATAAAGAGCCTCCAAAGCGGCGACGTCGCCGGCGGCCCAAATGCTGAAGAGCTTATCCATTTCCTCTTTCCCCATGGTCTCGTCTTCAAGGCTGCTCTTCAGCATAAGCTCCTGGATCTCATCAGAGAAGCCGCTTAACATGTCATATTGAAACTCCATGGACTCAATCTCAACAATCTTCTTGCCTTCTTCGTGGGCCCTGGTCAGAAAGTACATATCAATACCATATTCATTGGAATAGCCCCATTCCTGGACCTGGAAATCCAGAATGGTGGAGGATAATGCAAAGGGCTTCATCTTATCATAGATCAGGGGGATGATGCCGTACTTTTCCATAACGGCACTGGTTTTTTCATAGAGCTCGGGACTGATATGATCCTTTAAGGTGGTACCGTCAGTATACATCATTTTCTCCATGAGCTCAGAGAGATTAGCGTTTTGAAGCGCTGTAGTAAGGTCAATTTCCACAGCCAATACATCCGAGCTCTCATAGGCATCATTAATAACCTGATTCAGGGGATAGAGATCACTCTTGCCCACATGGATGGATCCGAGAAGATAGAGCTTTCCGGTGCCTTCCTTGGCCATAACCTCCCACATGAACACAGTGGGCTTTTGCTCCAGTCTTGTGCAGCCGGCAAAAACCAAGGTGATAATGGTGATGAAGCAGATGATGGAGACCAATAGCTTTTTCTTCATGAACATACCTACCGTCTGATTTTTTCTTGTATTATAACACAGGGCGGACTTAATCACAAAAAGGACTCTTGAGGAAAAGAGATGACACCCTGGTATCGAATGCTGTATAATATGACAGTGAAGGTTGAATCTGTGTAGAATAGCAAGGGGGCTATGATGAAGTACATTTATATCATGCTCACCCAGGTGGGCACTTTGGTTTCAAAATCCATCAAGCTTTATACCAAAGCAAAATATAATCACGCTTCCATTGGCGTGGACCCCGAACTTCAGGTTTTCTACAGCTTTGCGCGAAGAGTTAGATATTTTCCAATCATCGGCGGATTAATCACCGAGGTTGTGAATGAAGGAATGTTCAAATACTATCCTCAAACCGAATGTGCCATTTATGCGCTGCCGGTGGATGAAGCAGCTTATAATCGTTTTTGTACGGTTTTGCAAAAGTATACAAGGGAGAGCCATAAATACCGCTACAATCTCCTGGGGCTGTTTGGCTGCATGTTTAATAAGCCCTTTCAGTATGAATACAGGAACACCTGTGCTGAGTTTGTGGCAAAGGTCCTGCATGAAGCAGGCATTTACTCCTTCAATAAGCACTTCTCTTTAGTAAGACCTGATGAGCTTCCCGGTATTCCCCGCCTACAAAAGGTTTATGAGGGCCTGATGCGGGAATTGGAGATAAAACATGCGGTATGATGTATAAAATTATAGTGAACCAATGGAGGGCTTATAATAAGCCCTTTTTTGTATCCATCGTGGGAAATACTCATATTGATTTGCTTTTAGAGGTTGCGGTTTTTTTCTTTCGTCCGTTATAATAAATATAATAATGTATACAAAAGGGGGAATGACGGGCGGAAGCAATGCATAAAAGTATATCCCCTGGTTTAGTTCAATGGAGCCAGGCCAAGTTATAACATAAACGGAAGGAGGCTCATATTGGATATACTGTTCAAGAAATTTAAAGAAGTTCTGTTAGCAGTTGTACCTATCACGCTTATTGTGTTGGTGCTGCATTTCACTCTGACCCCCATGGAATCCCACCAAATCTTTCGCTTTTTGCTGGGTTCCCTATGGATCGTGTTTGGTCTGTCCATTTTTCTTTTAGGGGTTGATCTGGGCATTACGCCCATTGGCAATATCATTGGTAAGG
>Ga0116192_1002636_pt1 | contig 11794 bp, 11 predicted proteins | sample AD_UKC113_MetaG_FD_89876 | JGI IMG/M metagenome (GOLD analysis project Ga0116192, IMG submission 89876) | Active sludge microbial communities of municipal wastewater-treating anaerobic digesters from Hong Kong - AD_UKC113_MetaG | ecosystem: Engineered > Bioreactor > Anaerobic > Digestate...
ACCGATTGCTACAGTTACACCAGAAGAAAGGAGATACTGCCGTCGTCGATGGCACCGTTTCGGCTAGATTTTAGTTTTGATTTTTACATCTTTTTTCGGCTAGAAAAATAATGAGGCAGTGCGGCGGTTGTTTCGGGAGTATAGAGAGAATTATAATACAGCGTATTTAGCGGCTTCGTGAAGGATATCGATAGGCTCTGGCAGTTTGTCTGATTCCAGACGAATTGCCAACTTGGTATATTGATTTCCCCTCTATCCGCCTTTGTTGTTATCAGCCTTCGGCTTCAGTAATTCCATGCGCTTGAGCATGGCCTTTACATAAGCGTTATGTGCTGGTATTGATGGAATTATAGCCATATCGCAAGCGCGTGCAATAGTGAGCATCCTTGAGCTATCTGCGGGCAAATTTACAGCAGTACACCGCGCACACGTGTACCGGAATAGGCAATCGCAAAGGTGTATACAAAAGTATACAGTCATCATGTACTTATCTAACCGCTGAATTGCTAGTTCACGGCCAGTTTTCACATAGTACTACAGGGGTGGTACCGATAATTTTGATGTATTGGCCATTCATGCTGATGCAATTACATGCAATTCTATACATTGACAAATTCCAATATATATATATTATACTGTTAGTTGGAAAGCGTATGTTTTCCATTGGATGCAATGCAATTCTTTATTAACATATCGCTTTACACCCAGTAGGTCGGCGGTTCAAATCCGTCAGCGCCCAAAGAATTCCCCAGCGCGGTTGCATTGCGTTGTGCTTCAATATCACTGTATGCCCATGAGTTGCGAGTACGGTCTGGGTTCCAGATCTTTTTCCGAAAGCCCGCACTTCTCCACTATTTGCATCAAACGCGCCTTAGTTTCCGTCACAGAAGGCTTTGGCACTTCGTCAAAAAGCAGTTCAACTTCAAGAAAATCCCCAACGCCCTCTACGTTTACAAGCTCCGCTCGGATCCCATCTTCGCTCATCCAAGCGGTTCCGCTTTTTTTCTTCACGTACAGCAATTGTGCGGACATCTTAGCAATAAAGTGCCTAAAGCCTTCCAGGTTTTCTACTCCAAACTCGATTTCGTTGTTTACTTCGATATCGTTCGTATAATTCTTTTCTTTGAACGTGACCGTAGTTTGCGTTTGCTCCCTACGTACTCTAAATCGAAAGCCCGTAGTCGGGACAGAAGCCACAACTACGGGCACAGACCAGTATTCGTCATCTTTTTCAACTGAGCCCAAAAAACGCATAAAATGAGAAAGTTCCGCCTTCACTGATTCAGGATTCTCCACTCGCGCTTTTAGCTCTATTTCGATCATGCTCTTAAGGCCTCTTTCAATGCCTTTTGCATGCTCATGCTTTTTCTTCGCTCTTTAAAACCAATACGGACGGATCATAGCCTTCCGGTGGCAAATACCCAAGCAACTCGATGCAGGTGGCTCCAAGACTCGAAATACCCAAACCGGACCGCAAGTCCTTGCTGTACTCACCTTTGTATTCGGGATCGTACACAACACAAGGGACCGGATTGAGCGAATGGCTGGTCTTCGCCTTCGGCTGTCCATCCTTAGACAGTTCCACGGCGCCCGTTTTTTTGTCGTGTTCATACATATCGTCAGAGTTGCCGTGGTCAGCGGTGAGTATCATAGTACCGTCTGCTGCTTTCACTGCCTCTGCCAAGCGGCCAAGCTGGATATCCATCGCTTCCATAGCGCATACCACAGACTGATACACCCCAGTGTGCCCTACCATGTCGCCATTCGGATAATTGAGTCTGATGTAGTCATACTTTCCGGATTTTAGAGCACCAATCACAAAGTCTGTAATCTCTGCGCACTTCATCCACGGGCGCTGCTCAAAAGGCACTTTGTCGCTCGGGATTTCGACATAATCCTCCAGCTCCTCTGAGAATTTCTCAGCTCTGTTTCCATTATAGAAATAGGTCACATGTCCAAATTTCTGTGTTTCTGAAATTGCGAGGCTTTTAAGCCCCGTCGCAGCGACATACTCGCCCACCGTTCTGTCAATTGCCGGAGGTGTAACCAGGAAGTTCTTGGGAATCCCCAAGTCTCCGTCGTATTGCATCATGCCCGCATACATAACATTGGGACGCGGCCCGCGATCGAATTTGTCAAAATTCTCTTCCTCAAAAGCGCGAGTGATCTCCAGTGCCCTGTCTCCACGGAAGTTGAAGAAGATCACACTGTCTCCATCCTTAATTTGGCCAACGGGGCCATTGTCGTCGCAAATCACAAATTCATGGATATCTTGATCTATAACGTTGGGATTCTCAGCACGGTAGGTCTTGATGGCCTCTTCCGCACTTTGAAACTGGCGACCTTGACCTTTGACATGGCAGTTCCATCCACGCTCAACCATAGCCCAATCCGCCCCGTATCGGTCCATAGTGATGTACTGCCTGCCACCTCCAGAAGCAATTCGATAGTCTGCTCCTTGCGCATTGAATCCTGCCAAGAACTTTTCGAATGGAACGATATAATCGAGTGCACTTTGTGCACCGACATCGCGTCCATCCAGCAAGACATGCACGCGCACCTTTTTTACACCCTCGGCAAACGCTTCTTCGATCATCGCCTTCAGGTGATCGATATGCGAATGGACATTCCCGTCAGAAAAAAGACCTATGAAATGTAAAGTACTGTCGTGTTCTTTGACATTGGCGATGAGTTTTTGCCACACCGTTCCTTTGAACATTGCCCTGGTTTCAATCGAGTCTCCAACGAGCTTTGCTCCTTGAGAAAAAACCCTGCCACAACCTATCGCATTGTGCCCAACTTCGGAATTGCCCATATCGTCGTCAGAAGGCAACCCAACCGCCTTACCATGCGCCTTAAGCTTTGTACTGGGGCAAGAAGACTCTAGCGCCCTAAAGTGTCTCATGTCCGCATCGGCTACCGCATCTCCGTCTTTGTACTTGCCATAGCCGACACCATCCATAATCACAAGAACAAGTGGGCCCCTTCTGCCCTGCCAATCGGGATTTTTTTTGAGTCCTGGTATCATATTTAACTCCTCATTACTCATTACTCACCAAAATACTCAATCAAGGTGTCGACATGCAAATCGGGAATCGATTTCTGATAGTTGAGGTACGGTAGACCAATAACGGAAAACACCTTAACGGGAATTGCACCACAAGAACGCAGCATCTGACAGGTCGCCTTAATCGTACCGCCTGTTGCGATGAGATCGTCGACGATAAGGAACCGTGCCCCCGCCTGAATGTCTTCCGAGTGCATCTCTAGTTCTGCACTGCCATATTCGAGTTCATATGATTGTGAAATAGTCTTGCCGGGTAGCTTGCCTTTTTTCCGAACCAGTAATAAAGGAATACCAAGTTTATAACAAAAAGGTGCCGCAAAAATGAAGCCGCGCGATTCGATCGCAGCAACAGCGTCTATATGTTCATTTTTGTAAAGTTTGAGCATGGAATCGATGCAATAAGCAAAAGCATCGGGGTTTGCAAGAATACTCGTGATGTCGTAAAAGAGCACTCCCGGCTTAGGAAAATCTGGTACCTTGCGGATGGCATCATCAAGGTTAAAACCTTCGCTCTCGTCGAACTTTTCGTTTGGTGTAGGCATAAAGCAAGGCCTCATTGTTCAAAGGATTGCGTAATTTTAGATTTCGTTAGCTATCGATGTCAAGGTTACCAGTCGCTAGGCAAGAAAATATCCAAAACACCCACGCCAAGGCAAAGCCCGGCAGATACACCCAGCTGAATGAAGCGCTCCGTCGTTGTGACACTCGCATCTTGACTACTTCCTGCAATGCGTACCAGGCTGAGCACGGCACCAGAGCAGAAGTATGCCAGAGGAAAAACACCTACGCTAATGGTAACGAACCGCCCCAAAGTAAAACCCGGTTTGCGCCCTATAGTCGTTCCCAGATTTGTAGACGCAACTTTTTTCACTCCACCTTCATAATCTGCAAGAAGCTTATAGGTCATCGGTATTTTGGTCGGGATAGTCCCCTGTTCGCTTCTGAGCAGCGTAGCAGTTGCACTAGAGGCGGCCAAGTTGTCCAACTCATTGTTCACAATGATATCGGATGTGGCGTCAGAAGACAAACTCCATGCCTTAGGCAGGGCAACCAGTATAGCGAGTAGCACCAGCAGCAAGGCTCTTCTGTGTTGCGGGTAGCGTGTCTGCTTCCGCCAGTTCGTTTTCATTGTCGCGCTCCGAATAGTGCTGTACCTATACGCACACAGGTGGATCCTTCCTCGATGGCAATCTCAAAATCCCCGCTCATTCCCATTGAGAGCTCTGTAAAAGACTCAAAGTGGTACTTTGACACAATAGCCTCTCTGGCTTTTGCGAGGGTGCGAAACGATTCGCGAACGACCCGCGAATCTGCCACGTTTGGAGCCATAGTCATCAAACCACAGATCTCCATGCGGTGTTCGATCTCGCCGCGCGATTGTCCTTCCAAGAAGCCATCTATCGCCTTACACAGAGAATCCATGTCCGGGAAACCGCTCTTGGAAGCCTCACCGGTGTGGAGCTCTAAGAGTATCCTCAAGGGGGTAGATCGCTCAATCGATTTTCTGGCAAGCAACACAAGTAATTCAGAAGAATCAACAGACTGCACCGAATCGAAGAACAACGCGACCTTTTTAGCCTTGTTACTCTGCAAAGTGCCGATCATCGCGAGCTGTGCACGGTTTAGGCTTGCTCGCAACTCTGGCCCATACTTCTGCATGGCTTCCTGCACCCGATTCTCTCCAAAACTGCGTATTCCGGACCGATAGGCTGCCAATACGGCTTCGGCAGGATGAAATTTCGTCACAGCTAACAAGGTAACATCTTCAGGCTTTCTTCCGGCCCTCAAAGCCGCCTGGGCAATTCGTTCTCTTACCTTGAGAACGTTTTCTCCAACAAACGCGTAGTCCATACTTTCACCGCTCCAATCGGAATGCAATTTCTCCTCTTCTCACCAAAACCTGACTTCTTTCGTGAGTCGTGCAGAATTCCCAGCATAATCATAAACACTTAAGTCCAGTACATGGATTCCAGATAGAAAAGCGTAGCTACCAATAACGAAGCTGTCCACGCCTGATACTGTTTTGCCCGAAGGCACATCGCCATCCAGAAAGGATAGGCCGTCGGGAAGCATGGGAGCCATATCTAGGCGCTTGTCGAAGAGTACTTGCCCATCTACCATAAGCCGGAACCTGTACAACCCTGAGGTTTGTTCTCCTTTCGGGGATACGTCGAATGCCTCGATCGCAAGTAAATAGGTGCCTTGCGGATAGGCTGTCTCTGATTGGCGTGTTTTAGCGCTCGTGCTTGCTTTGGACTTCTGAGATCCCGCAGGTGCCGAAGTTATACTAGACGTATCGTCTAGTAAAGGTTGCCCACCCTTATTCAGAAAATCGGGCTCCAGTAATATAAGCGACGTCAATTTTGGCGGGCGCGTATCGACTTTGAATGGCAAGAAGATCTCTGGATTCACCCAACCCTTCTTGTCAATGTCGCAAATGCGAACCTCATAGTCGTGATTGGCGCCAAGATCTGGGCCCAAAAACACCCAAAGCGCGTCCTGCGCTGAGAAGAGCGCACCATCTTTGAACTTCCCGCTGTCAAGAACCACTGCTGCCTCTGTAGAGTATATGCTTATGTAGTTATTCTCATGGTGAATCGCCACGGCATTTTGCCGCACAGGAAAAACGCCTTCCCCGACAAATCTTGCCCCTTGAGACTGAACATAGGTGAGTTCGCCGGATAATACGGGCTTAACGGTTTGCGCACGGGTTGCGTAGTCGATGCCGGGATTCCGATATCGTCCTAAAGACGAATCATTCCAAGCAGTCTGTTCTTGCCTGGTCAAGGTCCTCGTGGCGCTTCCAAAAGGCAGTCCCGCAACAGGAAGCGGTTTTTGATCCTTGGGCAGCACGGCAGGAACCGAAAAGCATTGCGGAGCCCCAAACTCCGTCTTTATTGCAACCGAATCAGGCTGTTGTATGCTGCTCTGTGCAAACACTGGGAAATCCATAACAAAGATGGCAAAAAGAACAAGCGATATCCAGGCCTTTCTCATTTAGCCCCACCTTGCAGACTGAGCATACTGAGCGCCCTTGTACCGCTACGATTAGAATCGTCGCCAGGCACATCGAAGGCAAAGCTTCTGACACCATTTGGCAGAGTAACAAAGAGCTTCGGTTGCCTCCAGCTGATATCGCTCGCTTCAGGCATCGGCATATTCACAACACATATTCCGTCCCTAACCACCATAAGCCTTGTCTGGTCATCTGATTTCTCAGAACTTGTCCCTTGCAAGGCAGATGAGGCAGATGAGGCCAAGGAAGCCCCTATTGAAATAAGCCCTGCAAACGCTTTGTCGCCCATCCGTACGAACTTAGCGCTAACACTTGCTGTTGACGCAATAAATTCGCCCTGTCTCAAGACAACACTTTGATTCCGCTTAGCATCAAAACAGAGGAGCCCTTCGGCAGTAACAGCCAAGAGTGACGTGCCGGTCTCGTCAAAAAGCATGAATTGGGAGTCTTTCTTTCCTTGCGCCAGCTTTCTTTTGTGGACAAGCCTATAGCCATCAGCCTTTTTCTCGAATACGAGTAAGTACTGAGGCTGAAGCCCATAGAGTAAGGCGAAGCGTTCGCCTTGCAAAGAGATTGCGGATCCGTAAACCCCTGAATACTTAGACTGCACATCCACGGCGTGAGATGGAAGAGTAAAAACAGTACGACCATTCGTATCGTCCAATTGCACGGAACCATCCAGGAACCCAAAAAGGGCAAGATTCTTGGCAACGGCGATACTTGTGAGCACACTGTTAAACTCGCGCGACCAACGCAGGTTACCTGTCGGGTTCATTTCTGCGACACCCATCTGATCGTTCCGCAACAAGAATATTCTGTTTTCGCTTATATATGGAATTCCATTTACTGGAACAAACACCGAGAATTGATCATCAATATTAGATAACCACACACCTCCATTTTTGCGGTCAGACTGAAGCAAGAAGTGGTCGTCAAGTGCAAATCCACCGCTAACGACTTGGTCCGCTCGGTGCCCAATGTAGAGGAATCTGCCTAAATCATCATAATAGCCGTAAGTATTCTGGCCTACAAAAGCGTGGTCACCTGCTTCCCCACCACTTTGTGTTACTTTGTATCCGCTGCGCCCGTCCTGAGGGACTTCGTCCGAAAAGCCGTTCAAGACACCGTTGGCAGGGAAAGGGAATAGCCCGAGAGGACGCAGTAATAAAGGTGCCCGAACCGGGCGTGTTGAAAGTAGAATGTAGCCTAAGGCCGAAATCAGAATCGCCATGACAGCGCTGAGTCGTGTGTTTCTTTTATTGCTCCGAGCAATCTTCATTCTGGGCCGTCGCCTTTCACCTGGACTGTTCTATAATACATGGTGCTGCGCTAGAACCGCACTCAAACATCGTGCAACAGCGTCGCACCACTTTCGACTATACTAGGAAAGTCAATTGGTTTATAGTAGCAGAACATTCAGAGTTGAGGATAGCACAATGTCGGAAACAACATCACAGACTCTAGACGCGCTTTTTGACGCTGCGATGCAGGCGTCGCAGAATTCGTATTCTCCGTATTCTCATTTTCGTGTCGGGGCAGCGATTCTTTGCGAGGACGGAAGCATCATTATCGGGGCAAATGTAGAAAACCGCTCCTATGGACTCACAAACTGTGCAGAACGCTCTGCGGTTTTTGCGGCCGTAAGTTCAGGAAAACGCGATTTCAAGGCTATAGCCATAGCTACTCCAGATGCGGACTACCCAGTAAGCCCCTGTGGCGCCTGTAGGCAGGTTCTGTCCGAATTCTTTCCTGGTGCTGCACCGCTGCAATTCGGCAATAACAAGAATTCCAGAACCACGACCACTGTCGCGGAATTATTCCCGTTCGACGCCCTACACGAGCTGGCTCGGTGAAAATCTTTCAAGCAGCTCTGCGGCATGGCTAAGCGACGTTTGGTTGTTGCGGTCTCCTGCGAGCATCCTCGCGATTTCTTCCTGGCGCTGGCCCCGATTTAGTTCATAAACGTTCGTTATCGTGCGCTCGCCTACAATTTGTTTTTCAACCTTAAACTGTGAGTCGGCATAAGCTGCTATTGAAGCAAGGTGTGTGACGCACAAGACTTGGTGTCCTTTTGAGATTTTCTGAAGGTATGAGCCTACTGCCACTGCGACCTCGCCACCAATTCCGGCATCGATCTCGTCAAAAATGAGCAACGGAATTGCATCTTTCGACGCCAGGACGGTTTTGATGGCCAATGCGACACGCGACAATTCGCCTCCGGAAGCAATCTTCGCAAGGGCTCGTGGAGATTCACCAAAATTCGGCGCTATCATGAATTCGATATTGTCCATTCCTGTGGGCTTTAGAACGAGTTTACCATCCTCGGTTTGATTTCGATCTATGGCTACATGAAGCCTTGCCGACTGCATACCGAGGTCTGCCAGAATATTCTCAACCTTGGAAGAAAAGTCCTCTGCTGCAAGCCTCCGTTCTTGGGAGAGTTTCTGGGCTTTTGCGATCAAATCGCTTTGCAAGTCTCGGATCTCACGTTCCATAGCTTCGCGGTTGTCGTCCCAGGACGAGAGGGTCAGAAGGCTCTGTTTAGCGCGAGCCGCACGTTCCAACACCTCGTCCACTGAAGCACCGTATTTTTTCTTGAGTCTTCTCAATTCGGCTAGCCGGTTTTCAACCCACGTCTGACGTTCCGGATCAAATCGAAGATTTTCCCGATAAGCATCGACACTTTCCGCAATATCGTCTATCTCGAAAAAGGCGGCAGACAGCCTTTTTGATAGATCAGAAAGCCCCGGATCGATACCGCTGGCCACTTGGATATCGGAACAAGTCTTTCTCAAACTTGCAAGGGCGCCACCATCCTCGGACCCTGAACCGCTTAGAATATTGGACAACTCTTGTACCGCGGCAAATAGTTTCTCGTGCTGGGCAAGGATTCTCTCTTCCTGGAGCAGAGCCTCTTCTTCACCGGAAGAAAGTTTGGCCGCTTCAATCTCATGCACAATAAACTCTAAGTATTCTTTTTCTTTTGAATGAGCCTCTGCCTCACGCACGGCAGCACGATACCTCTGTATGGCTGCGACCCACGTACGATACTTTTCTTCGTACAGAGTGCGCTCGCCCTCAAGAGAAGCATAGCTATCCAGGAGTTGACCGTGGAGATCCGCGTTCATGAGTTGCTGATGTTCATGCTGGCCGTGAATGTCTGCAAAAAGCGAGGTAAAATCCGAAAGGTCATTCCTGCTTACGCTCTGGTTTTGAATGTAGCAAAACGATCGGCCGTTGTTTCGGAAGCCACGCCTAAGATTCACTCTATAGTCTTCACATGCTATATCATGTTCGTCTAACCACTTACGCGCAAGTGGAGAGTCCTCCAGCAAGAGCGTACCAGAAACTGAACACTCTTCGGCTCCCTCACGTATTACAGAAGAGTCTGCCCTTGCGCCAAAAAGAAAGCTAATCGCTTCTACAACCAGGGACTTCCCGGCTCCTGTTTCACCAGAAAAAACGACAAGCCCTTTGGGTAAATCCACTTCAACAGACTCGATAAGCGCAAAATCCCTGACAACGAGCCGTTCAATCATGCTCATCCCCTGTCCAACCGAGCTTTGTTTTTAGCGCCCCATAAAAGACTTTTTGCTTCGGCACAATAATCCTGGCAAAGAATTCGGCCTTTCTAAACTGCACCACATCGCCCTGCAAGAGACTTATTTTCTCTTGCCCATCGATAGTCAGCATCGCGCCAGATCTTCGTGTTTCTTCCACGCTCACATTCACGCTAGAACTTGAGGGCAGGACTAGAGGCCGAGAAGCCAAGGTAAACGCACAAATTGGATTTATTACCATTGCCTGCATTTCAGGATGAAGTGCAGGACCGTCTGCGGCTAGATTGTACGCTGTAGAGCCCGTTGGTGTTGCTATTATAAGTCCGTCTGCACGATAGTACCCAAAGGTCTCCGCATCGACTTGTAAACCCAGCCTAATCATTTTGGATATGCCTTCTGATGAAACCACGCCATCGTTGAGGGCGACAAAAGTACCGAGTGTCTTTGCATCTCGTATCACCGAAATGCTCAGCATCATTCTTCGCGAAATATGGACCCGTCCATCTATCCAAGCACAGAATGTTTCGTGCCAAGACTCACGTGTATTGGCCGCAATGAATCCTAAAGTGCCAAGATTGACGGGAAGAATTGGCAAACCTTTGACCGCCGCTTTTCGTGCAACATAGAGGAGCGTACCATCTCCACCAAGACTAATAATGAGCGAGTAACTGTCAAAGTTTGGCATCCCCTCTGGATCGCCTTGGAAAGAGAAGATATCCGCATGGTAGCCATCTTCTTCAAGCACTTTTTTGACAGTCGTGCTCATTTCGGATGCATTGTCTTTAAGTACGTTACTCATGACGAGAATATTCTTATCAAGACTTTCCATACGCTCTCCCAGACGCTCTCCTAGTATCGCTTCCAACACCCTCCAGGTCCAGTCGCCTTTCTCCCTCCCCAATCTTGATGGTGTTTACGGAGTCGCCCAATGCTAAGGCAAGGTAGCAATTATTTTTTCGATGATCGCGGCCTCCCGGTCGCTGATTCGCTGATGAAGAGGGAATAGAACGGTTCTGCGCAAAAGTGCATGGGCTTCGGGGCACGCGTCGGTGGGGAAATCTTCTGCAGCGACAATGCTCGTTTCAAATGCAGAAGCACATTCAATTCCATTCTTCTTAGCATATACGAGCACATCGTTCATTCCTGATTCAAGGAGAATGGGAAAAGCAAACAATCCGCTTCTTCCGTCATCTATCTGTTTAAACGTCTTATGACGCGTACGGGCCAAGGCCTGCTGAAAACGCGATTCAAGTTCAAGGCGTCGTTGTAACGATTCGTCAAGCTCTTTGAACTGTGCAAGTCCAAGAGCAGCATTGTAATCTGTCATTATCACTTCAGGTGGCAAACTATCTGCGATCGATTTTAGAACCGCCACGTTTCGCTTATTTCTTGTAAATAGAAGCGCGCCCCCGCCTGTGTTTATGGCCGACGCATTTTCTGAAGCGTACAAAACAAAGTCACCCAAGGTTCCAGCCTCGGTCTCGGCGCGACGGGCACCTAGAGCTTGAGACATATCTTCGATTACCGGAAGTGTACTGGAATGCAACTTGGCAGGGTCAGAAAGTATGCCGAACGGTTCAAAATTAAGAAACGCAGAGCACCCCGTCGAAGTTATCTGCTCCATATTTGGAAGACAGTTTTCCAGCGAATAATCAATAAAAACAGGTTGAAATCCGCACTTCTTTATGGCGAGCATGTGATAAAAAGGTGCAAGAGCGCCTACTCCGACTCGTGCCCCCTGCTCGAGGCCAAGACGCTCAAAAGCGAAAGTTAGGGCATCATACGGTGTACGAAAGGCAACTCCAGCATCGAAATGAAGTTTCTCTTTGGCTAGCTTGGTATATTTCTCAGTAACCTGGCCTGGGCCAACGGAATCGGTCACCAGACAACTTAAAACCGAATCCATCTCTTTTCTTTTAAAGTATGAACAAAATAAAGGAATCATTGTCGGCAAGTCTATCATTGGTTTATGGAAGTTTACAATGCAAATTCTTTGCAAAGCAAATTCTTTACAACTTTTGTGTTCTTTGGGTTTCAGATTTTTGGCAAAAAAAAGCCTGGCGACGACCTACTCTTCCACCGAAAAGGCAGTACCATCGGCGTTAGAGGGCTTAACTTCCGTGTTCGGAATGGGAACGGGTGTGGCCCCTC
>Ga0116192_1002637_pt1 | contig 11791 bp, 8 predicted proteins | sample AD_UKC113_MetaG_FD_89876 | JGI IMG/M metagenome (GOLD analysis project Ga0116192, IMG submission 89876) | Active sludge microbial communities of municipal wastewater-treating anaerobic digesters from Hong Kong - AD_UKC113_MetaG | ecosystem: Engineered > Bioreactor > Anaerobic > Digestate | place...
AGCCATAATATGTTCCTCTCTGTGATCGGGAGTCTTGGGGCTCTTGTCATGGGGATGGTCGCCCAGATGCTCCTGGACCGATTGGGGGCAAAACCGTTACTTGTTTTTTTTAGTTTTGCGTTTCTCATAAGCCTGGTTCCTCTGACATTCCCTCTCTCGCTTCAGGGGATGGGGAAGTATTTTTTTTTGAGTGCACTATTTTTTCTTTTTAATTTTGGAACCCTTGGACAGGAGAATGCTTCTCAAACGTATTTTTTTGGGGCGGTTCGTCCGCAGGATCAAATGAACCTGGGAATTCTTTACTACCTGATTTTTGGGGTAGGGGGTACGATCGGTTCCGCCGTAGGTGGAGTGTTGCTGGATTGGATCCAGGGTTGGGGATACGGGGGAGCCACTTCGTACCGTATCTTTTTTACCGGAATTGTTGTTCTTGCTTTACTGTCTTTGGTGGGAACGCTTCGATTGTTTCCGATCGGATCCGTAGGAATTCGAAACGCCCTTACCGTTATTTTCTCTGCCCGTGACCTCCGTGCCATTCTCCTGTTGAACAAACTTGACCGTACTACTTCTATTGAGAGTGAACGGCGGGTCATTCAAGAGATGAGCGAAACTCCCTCCTTCCTTTCTGTGGAAGGTCTTCTGCAGCGGTTAAAGTCTCCCAGCTTTCTTGTACGGCGGGAAGCTCTGCTGGCTCTGAATGCCCATGAATTGGATGATCGTGTGCTCCCTCCTTTAATACAGGAAATAACGAATAACGAGTTTACCACTGCCTATTTGGCAGCACGGATTCTTGGGATGCATGGTATACACAAAGCAATTCCCCAGCTGCGGGCCGCTTTAGGTTCGGAAGATTATCTTCTTTGTGCCGAAAGCATGGTTGCATTGGCACGATTGGGAGATAGGCAAAGCAAAGGGAAAATAGAGCTTTTCTTAAAGGTAACGCATAATCCCCTTTTGATCATCTACGGTGCGGAGGCGTTAAAGCTGTTTGGAGATTTTTCTTCCCTCCCGGTTTTATTTGAAATCCTGGAGAAGGAAAAGCTCCCGGAAAGCGCGCGGAACCATATCATTCTTTCCATAGCAGGGCTATTTCGGATGGATGATTGGTTCTATCCGGCATTTACTCTTTTCCTGGAAGAACCGTTCCGGGGAATTGAGGTTCTCCTGGATCGACTTCGGGAGGGGCGATCGAATCATCCTCTGTTTCAGGACTGGGAACGTATTTTAGATGCGTTTTATGCAATCCCTGAGTCTCCGGAACAGTTTGGTGCATTTGCCGGAGAACTGTTTCAGGAGTTGAATACTCTATACCCAGCAGTCCGTCCTTACCTGGAGAAAAAATCACTCTATACGAACCCGGTAGTGGCTTTTCTGATAGGGAGTATTGCGGTACAGTTTGCTCTGGATGGACATCGAGGATAACTTTTTTCTTGTATTCCCCCTGGAACAGGACGAAAATAGGTTAAGGGAAGCGAGTATATGCGGGCAGAAGAATTACTGGTTGAGTTGTGGAAACAGGTTCTCGAAAATAGGGAGAAAGGGAGAGGGGCAGAAGCAGTGATCCTGACACCAGCCCAATACCGTACCCTTCAGGAGTATCGAAAAAAACTGGGAGATCTCCCCAACCCGGATCTTGACTATCTTACGCCGTATACCCTGTTCAATCTGCCCATTTTTATCGATTCCGCGGGATGGGGAATTGCCACTAAGTCTGAAACGCCTCTAACCTCTCAATAAGGCTTTTAAATAGATTGATTGTTTCTTTCAGGGGTTCAGGTTCTCTTAGATCTACTCCAGCCCGGGCAAGTGAATCCAGTGGAAACAACGAACCTCCTGTTTTCAGGAAGTTTATGTAGCGGGTTCTCTCCACCTCTCCCCCCTGAAGGACCTTACGGGATAGAGCAATCGCTGCGGCCAGTCCGGTTGCGTACTTGTATACATAGAACGCCCGATAAAAGTGGGGAATCCGCAAACCTTCCAGATCGTCCTCTGGCTCTAGAGTAACGGCAGTACCGAAGTAAGATTCCAGAAGTTTCCGGTAGATTTTCCGGCTGGTTTCTACGGTAAGAGGGATCCCTTCTTCCACCGAAGTATGACAATTTAGTTCAAATTCAGCAAACATTGTCTGCCGAAAGAATGTACCGATAATGTCATCAATATGTTTTACCGTTAGGTATCGCTGAAATTCTTCCGAAGATGCCGTTTGCTTAAAGTAATGCATTAAAAGTTGTTCGTTGAACGTAGAGGCAGTTTCTGCCTCAACAATACTGTACTCATAGTGTTGAAAAGGATTGTTCCGGGCAGAGTAGTACGAGTGCATCGAGTGTCCACTTTCGTGAGCGAGGGTAAATACATCCCGAAGCATATCTTCTTTAAAATTCATCAGGATGTATGGATCCCCTGTATAGGAACCGGCAGAAAAAGCGCCGGAACGTTTCCCTTTGTTTTCGCATCGGTCAACCCATTTCCCCAGGAGACCTTTTTTCAGGATGGAACAGTACTCTTCCCCCAGAGGAGCCAGGGCTTTGATCACGGTATCTACCGCTTCTTCGTACGTATGGCGGATATGAATATCCGGTACTAAAGGAACCTTGGTATCGTACATGTGCAGAGCAGGGAGGTGGAGTATTTTTTTTCTGAGTTCATAGTACCGGTGGAGGACAGGAAATCCTTCATGAACCGTCTGGACGAGCTGATAGTAGAGTTCCGGAGGAACATCATCGGGAAATAATTTTGCATGAAGAGCCGAGGGAAAGTTCCGGACCCGGGCAACGTAGATGTCGAGGTGTACATTTCCACTATACAGGGTAGAGAGGGTGTTTTTGTGTGAATCGAATAAACCCATGTATTGTTGGTAGGCCTTCTCTCGAATAGAACGGTTCGAATCCATCATGAAGGCTTGAAAGGTGGAATGCGTAAGAGGTTTTTCACCGTCAGGGGTTGGAATCACTCCAAAATCGAAATCGACATCCGTCAGAGCGCCGAAAGTTTTCTCCGCAGTCTCATTCGTCTCTTGTTGAAGAGCGAGGAGCCGCTCTTCCGAAGGCCCAAGGGTATGGGGCTTATAGCGGAGAATTTTTCGGAGCATGATTCCATACTCAGGCAGTTCTTTTAGAATGTGGTCCATCTGTCTGGGCGGAATTGATTGAAGTTCTGGCTTCAGGTAACCGGCAAGAGCCTCTGCCTGGGTAGCTACTTGAAGGAATCGTCCCCACCGGTCCTGATTCGTGGGATCGCCCCCATCTTCACTCAGGCGGAGATGCGCATAGTAGGCGAGCCGTTCGCCTAAGATTCCCAGTTCTGTCATAAAGTCAAGGCAGATCTTCACAGCTTCCACGGACGAGTTTAAAGTCCCCTGGAAATCAGGGATCTTTTTAATCATCTCCTTGTACGTTTTCAATCCTTGTTCCCATGCCTCATCTCCAGGGAAAAGGGAAGAAAGATCCCATTGATATTCAGCAGGAACATCTTTTCGTTGGGGTATACTCATATGTCTTCTCTCTCCAAATGGTGTTCAATAATTATTCTCAGCGCTTTTCCTGCAGCGCCTCGATGAGAAATCCTGTTTTTCTCCTCTATACTTAGTTCAGCTACTGTTTTACCTTTAGAGGGGATATACAAGAGGGGGTCGTATCCGAATCCTCCGGTTCCTTTTGGTTCAAAGGAAAGCTCCCCTTCCAGTGTCTCTTGAGCAGAGAACCATCGATCCTTACTGACCATCAGTACCATACAGCAGATAAACCGTGCCCTGCGATCGGGAAGATGTTTCATACGATCCAATAAAAGCCGGTGCTGTTCCTCCGGAGTTGGTTTGCGTCCCAGCTCTTGCTCTCCAAATCGGGCTGAGTAGATTCCCGGAGCCCCTTCCAGGGCTTCAACAGAGAGACCCGAATCGTCTGCCAGCACGGAATACCCTTCGATGTTCCGTTTCTCTACCTCTTGAAAAAGAGATTTTGCCTTACCCAGGGCGTTTTCCCAGAAAGTGTTCCCTGTTTCTTCGTGGTAGAATTGAATATCAAGATCCTGAGGAAGAAAAAGAGGGTGATCTTTGAAGATTCCCTCTAACTCTTCCCGCTTATGGTTATTTCCAGATGCAAGGATTAAGCGCATAGAAGCACTTTACCAGAAATTCAATTTCTTTAGGAAGTAGGATTCGTTTAGAATACGCTTATTTTTTCCCCTTTTTTTAAATAGTAGAGTGTAGAGTCAATCGATCCTTTGGGGATCCCTAGCATTTCTGCGATCTGTTGATGAGAGGGAGTTAGATGCATCGTTCTTAATCGTTTGTTTACCAGTTGATAGCTCTTTTTTTCACGGGATAGGCGGTTTTTTAACTTTTCCTTTACTGTATCGCTTGTGCTGGTTTGAATCTCATCCATCAAGGAACAGATGCGGAAAAGAATACGGCTTCGTTTGTCCTGAAGAACTCTGCACCGTTCCTGTTTTGTATGGAGAGTTGTGCGGATGATTTCCACCAGATGGAACAGTGCATCCCGGTGAATTCCCGTAGCCTGCGCCACAGACTCAATGATTTCATCCCCCATATCATAGGCAGCCTTGATAGATAAAAGAAGGAGTTTGCGGGATGTATAGATTGATTTAGTAGCTCTGGATTTTTTTCGTTGAGAAACAGGATCTTTCTCCTGCTTTAGAGCACAAAAGAAGGGATGGGTTTCATGGATTTCTTCAAGTATGGGGGGCGGCTCTCCTTCTTCTCTAAGCGGTTCTGTGGTGTAATACTCCCGGAGAGCGATATACTGATTTCTCCGTTCTCTTTTCTTTGTTTTAAAGTACGTCTTCATTTGCCATTTTAAACAGGTCTTTAAGTATGCCTCGATCCCTTTGCCTTGATCTGTATATCTAAGAATAATCTGGGGAATCCTGCTGTAAAAGGAAAGGAGGAAATCTCCACAATCTTCCTCCGAACAACTGCTGTATAACAGGGGGAACCTGTAGACGTACAGAGTCATCGCACGAACAAGTTCTTCATACCCGTTACCCGTAGAAATATACAACTTCCATTGATAATCTAACGATTTTTCCATAGCGTAGGTTAGAAAAGCAAAAAGGATACCAATTTTTCTGTGATAAGAACGATTTAATTTCCCTTTATATTTACATTCATTTACAAACCTAGAAAATTTGACTTTTTATTCATGCCGTGAGGAAACAGGGATTTATTCTTTCAGCGGTGTTAGACGTCAAAGGTCCCTCGGTCGGACAGTAAAATCTCGATAGAATAGGAAAGGACACTCAGCAGGATCTATCCGGAAATAGTACTGTTAATGCGGTATCCACGTTTCCAAAGGGTGCGCTTACCTGAACACCGGAAACGTAGGGCTGGATAGCCTGGATAATTTCTTGCGCGATTTGGATCCCTGTAGCCCGGGCATCTTCCCTGGATCCGACTGCTTCCATCCGTTTCATAAGGGAGTCTGGAATCTTAACTCCCGGGACTTCATTATTGAGGAACCGGGCGTTCTGAAGAGAGGCAAGGGGCCATACTCCGGCAATTACTTTCAAGGATAGATCGTGTATTTTCTCTAAAAAGCGCAGAAGAGCCTCTACGTCATACACCGGCTGGGTAATGCAGAAATTGGCTCCGGCCTCTGCTTTTTTAAAAAGTCTCTCTATCTCTCGTTCTTGATCGAGATGGGTCGGATCCGCACCCACTCCGATGAGAAATTCCGTAGCCGGATGTACCTCTTTTCCTCCAATGTCTATACCACTGTTAAGCCGAGCAGCAATTCGCGTGAGACCAATCGAGTCAATGTCAAATACGGCCGTGGCTTGAGGATAATCCCCCAGTTTTGGAGGATCCCCTGTAATGATCAATAGATTCTTAATTCCCGCTGCAGCGCATCCCAGGAGATCCGATTGCATTCCTATGATATTCCGATCCCGACACGTTAGATGGAGGACTGTTTCGATTCCGGCTGTCTCTTGTATCTTCCATGCGGTAACAAGAGGACTGATCCGGGAACTGGCCCGAGGCCCGTCAGGGATATTGATTGCGTCTACCCCTGCTTCTCTGCATTTTTGAGCTTTTGAGCAAATAGCAGCGAGGTCATATCCCAACGGCGGAGTAATTTCTACGCTGGTAACCCATTCACCTGACGAGAGTTTAGCTCCTAATCTACTTCGTTTTTCCGGAGGTATGGGCGATTTTAGGGTAAGCTCAGTTTTAGGGGAGGTTATTTCGATTCGGTTCCGGAAGAAGGATTTCACAGTACGGCTGATCTCGGCAATGTGTGCAGGGGTTGTACCGCAGCATCCCCCCAGGGCAGAGGCCCCTAATTCTACGAACCGTTTTGCGTACGTAGCTACGTATTCGGGGGTGGTCATATAAATCATGCGATCGTGCACCAGCTGGGGATACCCTGCATTCGGCATGATGAGAACCGGCAAAGGGGCTCGAGGCAGATACGCTTCCAGGTATTCAAGCATCTGTTTCGGCCCTACAGAACAGTTAAAGGCGATCATGAAGGGCGGATTCGGAAGATGTAGAATCGGTGCAAAAAATTCTTCTATAGTTTCTCCCGCGCGGGAAATATTTCGTTCCCCAAAGGCAAGGCTCCCTATATAAGGGATCCCTATCTCTGAAGCAGCTTTAGCTGCTGCGGCTAATTCCCGGCCCCGGGAAAATGTTTCAAAAATGATAAAATCCACTCCTCCTTCCTGAAGGCCTAGAATAGGTTCCCGAAACGCTTCAATCGCTTCCTGCTCTGAAATCTCTTTTTCAATGATTTTTCCCAGAGGCCCAACGGAACCTGCTACATATAAGTCTTCACCGGCTACACTTCTTGCCAGTTCTGCAGCTCCTTTCGCTATGGCTCGAGCTCGATCAGCCAGTAAGAATTCGGCCAGTTTGTACCGGTTGGCTCCAAAGCTGTTGGTAGTAATGACATCACAGCCGGCATTTTTATTTTCTTCATGGATCGTTTTCACCACAGAAGGCCGGGTAAGGGAAAGCTCTTCAAAGCAAACGTTGATAAAATGGTTTCGGTTGTAGAGCTCTGTCCCCATGGCTCCATCAAAAATCACCGGGCGCTGGGAAAGAAGTTGTGTAATAGGAGGTCTCATGAGATATAGGATATCTAAAAATTGACTCGCTGTGAAGGTTGCCAAACAACCGCATTATCGTTCATTATTTCTATAGAATCCTACATTCAGGAGTTAAACATGGTACATAAAATTGGGAATAGAATTCCGAACACTACCGATGCTGCGTTTATAGCCTGGAATGCGGAAGTATCGGGAAGTATTGAGCTGGGGAAAGATGTAAGTATCTGGTTTGGAGCATCGGTTCGGGGAGATATTGAACCTATAACGATTCAAGAGGATACCAATATCCAGGATAATGCCACCCTCCATACAGATTTTGGAGCACCCTGTACGATTGGAAAGCGTGTTACCATTGGACATAATGCCGTGATCCACGGGTGTACGGTAGGAGATGACTGCCTTATTGGTATGGGAGCCGTACTCCTTAGCAGATCCGAAATCGGAAAGGAATCGATTGTCGGTGCCGGCGCATTAGTAACAGAAGGAAAGATATTTCCTCCTAGATCCCTGATTCTCGGAAGTCCTGCTAAAGTGGTGCGAACCCTCGATGATTCGGCAATCGATGCCATACGAAAGAATAGCGAGAATTATATCAAACTGGCAAAGGATGCGGCAGAAAGTTATCGGGAAATCTAATAGCTACCGTAACGGCTGGATCAGTTTTTCCAGAGGAACCGGTTTGTCTATCAATCCTAAACGGAGAAGCGTCTCTACAGACTCTCTATAGACAGCGGGTTTTAAGGAGCCGTACGGACCCTCTACCATAAAAAGATGGCAGGTTTCTGCCAATACCTTCTGGAAAAAGCCCTGTCTGGAAACATCCGGTTTTCCAATATACGGTTCAGAGAGCCGGAATGCATCTTTCTGATTCTCCATGGTAAACTGAACCGCTCTTTCCGTCGCCCGTACAAACGCAGATAGAATTTCCCGTTTTTTAGTGAGAATCGAGGTGGAAGTAATGAACGAAGCCCCCACCATGGAAGAAAAGTCTTTTACGTCCCATTGAACGATCGAAATTCCTCTTTCTTTTAGCTGAATGGGCTCGTTGTTGAAAAAGCAAACGACCCCATCCACCTTATCTGAGAGAAGGGTAGGAATTTGGGTATAACCGATCCGCTCAATTTGTACACGGTTCTGCAATCGAAAGTATTCCAGAAAGAGCTGCAGTCCTATCCAGCTGGTACCGTATAGCTCCGGCGTACCTATTGTTTTCCCCACAAAATCTTCCGGTGTTTTGATTCGGTTTGCCTTTGCAAGAATGGTAACGGGATACTTCTGATAATATTGGAATATAGCCCGGAGCTCCATCCCTTTACTCCCTGCAATAATAAGCTGGTCCGAGTCAGAGAGCCCGATATCCACTTTTCCTGCGGCAAGGAGGGAAAAAATATCCATACCGAATCCATACTCGATCTCAAGGCGGATTCCTTCTTCACGGTACAATCCTTTTTCAATTCCTGCATATAAAGGAGCGAACTGTACGTGAGGAATATAGCCTATGGCAAGTTTTACCAATTGCTCCTGGGCGTGTAGGCTTTCCAGTGTTGTTAGCAGGATCCATACGCAAACTATTTTGAATGGATGTTTCATGTCTATACTCCTCCTTTTGAGGCAAAACGCGATGGGGATCTGGGTGTTAACAATCGTTTCCGTATCCCATAATACGATAGAGAAGCAGCCCCATAGTAGAAAAGGCCGAGACCCCCTAACCAGAGGAGCCCTACAAACATAAGCTCTATATCGAAGTTTGCTTTGGCCCTGTTCACCAGGGCTCCCAGTCCCTCATGTCCGGAGACGAACTCGCCTACTACTGCCCCTATCACCGAAAGGGTGATGGAAATTTTTACCCCGCTGAAAATACCGGGTAATGCGGCAGGAAACTCCATTCCGAAGAGACTCTGTAACTTTCCCGGCTTGTAAAAACGGATCAAGCATTGGACCCGTTCCTCCGAATGTTGAAATGCAGCAATGATATTAATTAAAAGGGGAAAGAAGATAACGATCACCGAGGTTACGATCCGGGGGAGCATTCCAAAACCAAACCAGAGAACAAGGAACGGAGCCAGGGCTACCGAAGGAATGGTGTTTGCACCAATAAAGTACGGCATTAAGAGGCGAGAGAGGAATTTAAATTTTGCAATACCGAATCCCACGATCATACTCAAGGAAAAGGCAATGAAAAATCCCCCTAAAGATTCTACCACAGTTAATTCGAGGTCTCTAAGAATCGTTCCATCGGAGAGCGTGCTGATAAATTTTTTTAGAATGGCGGAAGGAGCAGGAAAAATAAGATCCGGGATGGCAAAGGCATTTTTTATAAAGCCCAGCAGAAAATAGAGGAGAACGATTTCCAGAGGAAGGAGGATATGGCTCCAGTGGGACCGGAGATAGAGAGAAAGACGCTTCCTCAAAGGAGATTTTGATACGGCAGGGGATGAAGAAGACGGTAAAAATGCAGGAGCTTTTTCCGTTTCTGTATCCCAGAGGAATTTTACCTCTTTTCGAATGGCACTATTTATACGTTGTTGAGGTTCGCTGAGAACATAGATGTCGTTGTTCGTTTCAGCCAGGTTTTGATGGGATTTGGGAATCTTTTTAATATCCAGAATGCGGGCAGGGAGAGGTGAAAGCATATAGATCCGGTCTGAGAGAAAACAAGCTTCTTCAACTGAATGAGTTACCAGGAGGATCGTCGTTTTCCGGGTATGATGGAGTCGTTTCACCAAAAGATTCAACCGTTCCCGGGTAATAAGATCCAGGGAAGAAAAAGGCTCGTCGAGAATCAACAGATCCGGTTCGGTTACCAGCGCACGGGCTATTTCCACTCTTTTCTTCATTCCGCCGGAGAGCTGGTGAGGGAAATAATACGCATACTCTTTTAAACCTACGGATTCCAGGATACCAAGAGCCTTTTGAATCAGATCATCTGTAATAAGAGTTCTTTTAAGTTTAAAGGGAAGTAGTACATTGGAGAGAACGTTTTTCCATTCTAAGAGTGTATCATGCTGAAAAACAAAGGAAATTCTTTCCGCCTGTACTTCCAATTCTCCCTGCCACCCTTTCTGGAGTCCGGCAATGATGTTCATCAAGGTAGTTTTCCCGCACCCGGATGGACCAATAAAGCTGACAAATTCTCCTTTCTTAACGCTAAAAGAAAGAGAAGCTAAAATTTTTGTTTCTTCAAATTGTGCGGTTAAATTGTTCGCCTTAACAACCGGCATCTAATTTCTATATAGCGGCAGGGAATACCCTGTCAAGAGATACATATATTTAAAACGTTACTTAAAGGGGTTGTAAAAGAACCCTATAGAGTTGTAAATAAGTAGGATGAAAGAGTCAAATATGCCCAAGATTGAACCTGTATCCTACGAGGGTGAATTGTTTCGATTTATCCCGAATCCATCGGAACTCCGTAAAATTCCTGCTGATCTCCGGATCCGGATGTTGTTCGAACTGTTCCTGATCCGGGAGTTCGAAACCCGGTTATTGGAATTGAAGGATGCCGGGTTGGTTCATGGGCCGGTGCATTCCAGTATCGGTCAGGAGGGATCCGCAGTGGGAGCTATTCGTGCCTTATCTCCTCTGGATGCTATTGCATCGACCCATCGAGGGCACCATCATTTTCTTGCCAAAACTATCAGCACGTACTTTTCAGCGTACGATCCAAAAGAAACTTTACCCCAGGAACTGTACGCCCTCGTGCGGAAAACCCTGGCAGAAATTATGGGATTAGCAGAAGGTTTTTGCAGAGGCCGGGGAGGATCCATGCATCTGGGAGACAGGGGATGCCGCTGCTACGGGACAAATGCAATCGTGGCAGGGGGAGTTCCGCTGGCTACCGGGCTGGGATGGGCTTTCGCGCTGGAGCAGGTTCCACAGGTCGCAGTTTCCTTCCTGGGAGATGGCGCTGTAAACCAGGGTGTAGTGCATGAAGTGATGAATATGGCTCAGCTCTGGAAACTCCCCGTGATCTTTTTTGTGGAGAACAACTTATACGCAGTAGCCACCTCTGTGAAAGAGGCCTGTGCGGTGGAAAGAATCGCGCAGGTAGGAATCGGGTACGGTTTGAACTCTTTTGTAGTGAACGGGATGGACCCCGATACGGTATATCTCTCTCTCCTCTATGCACGGGCGCATGCGGTGGAAGGGAAAGGACCTGTCTGGATCGAGGCAGAAACGTACCGGTTCAAGCACCAGGCTCAGAGTCTGCCTGGCAGCGCGTATGGGTATAGGACAAAAGCAGAGGAGGGGAAATGGGGAGAGAAGGACCCCTATGTTACCTATCCCGGGAAATTACTTTCAGAGGGGATTCTTACCGAGGAAGAGGTAACCGTCTTAAAGGAGAAGGCTGCTGAGGTGGTTCGGTATGGGGTGGACTCGTTTGTAAAAAGCAGGGAAGGGGTTCTCTATGTGCCTGAAGAACTGTATCCCGGCCGGGAAGACATCGAGGTTGGAGTTCGAAGCGATGGAAAAGAACTTGAGGGTCTACCCTACAAAGAGGAGTTACAGCTTACAGGGGAACGTACGGGATCCAGTTCTGCAGAGGAGAAACAAACCTATGTGGAGGTGATCTCCTCGGTGATCGGCCGGAGGATGGAAACGGATCCACGGGTTATCGTGATAGGAGAAGAGGTTGGACACATGAAGGGGGGCGCTTTCCTGGCCACAAAAGGACTTTCTAAGCGGTTCCCCGGCCGGGTGATAGATACTCCCATTTCTGAAGGAG
>Ga0116192_1002638_pt1 | contig 11790 bp, 14 predicted proteins | sample AD_UKC113_MetaG_FD_89876 | JGI IMG/M metagenome (GOLD analysis project Ga0116192, IMG submission 89876) | Active sludge microbial communities of municipal wastewater-treating anaerobic digesters from Hong Kong - AD_UKC113_MetaG | ecosystem: Engineered > Bioreactor > Anaerobic > Digestate...
GGGGCATTCCAGGCCTCACTGCGGAAGCGTACTACGGGGTGAGGTACAGGCCGGTTTCCATCGACATAGCTTTAAAAGGGGAAACTCAAAAGCTGCCTGTCGGCGACTTGGTCCTGCACTGTCCCCTGACGCCCGGGCACACGCCGGGCGGAATCAGCCCCTATCTCGACGTGGAAGGGACAAGGGTTTTGTTCGGTCAGGACATCCACGGGCCGTTTGACGATTCGTGGGGCTCGGATATGGATAAATGGAAGGCCTCCATGGAAATGCTCCTGGGCCTCAACGCCGATATTCTGTGCGAAGGGCATTTCGGAATATACCGGCCGGCGCGGGAGGTCCGCAGGTATATAGAACGGCATATGCGGTATTTTACATAAAAAAAGCCTTATTTTTTAAACAGCCTGTCTGCGAGTTTGGCGACAGACTGTTTTTTCTTTTCGGTGGCTTCCCTGTCGACTGTGATCTCCATTTTTATTACGTCCCCCTCTTTTACCCCTTTGGGGAGAAGAGCTTTGGGGATGTGAAAAATTTTCCGGTTGTACTCGATGAGCGCGTATTCGCCCTCGAATCTGTCCACGGTGAGCATTTTATTTCCCCCCGCCTGGAGCGTCCGTTATTCCCGTCTAAAACCAATTATAATGAAAATGTGCCGAAACCGCCAGACAGAAGAGTCCTTTTTGTGTTCTGACCGGGATCACACTTTTTTCAAAGGGAATAAACGAAGATACAGGAGACAACGCCAGGATACTCCTCGGTGCAGACCCTTCCGTAAGCGGCTACGGCATGGAGGACTACGGCACCGCAGGCGGCGGGTTTTTCTGGTAACTGTGGTTGCCGATGAGGACAGGTCGGACAGGGCGGTTGAAATTCTTAAGCAGCACGGAGGGGAAGTATAGGGAACTACGGTTAATTAAGGGGAAACCGTGATACGGTTTCCTCAGTCTATTTTAAGACTGTTTTTTCGGCTGCAGGAGGATTATCCCGCCACGCCGTCGAACCGAAGAGGATCATGCCGGTGTTTGGCGGCGCGGGGGGCTTACTTGTATTTTTAGCTTATTTTGGATACAATGGTAAGGTGGTGAATCCGGAAAGCCGGCTCACTGGACAAGGCTTGTCCGGCGCTAAAGCTGCCCGGCGATAGATCAGAAACGGGGGAGGTTTTTCCTTTGAAGCGGGTGGTCAGCGTCAGCCTGGGTTCTTCCAGGCGCGACCACGAGGTTGTTGTGGAACTGCTGGGAGAGAGGTTTGAAATATCGAGAAAGGGAGTTGACGGGGACTTCAACCGGGCTCTCGACCTTTTGAAAGAACTTGACGGCAATGTGGACGCGATTGGTCTCGGCGGCATTGACGTATACCTGTACGTGAAGCAAAAACGCTATGCCGTCAGTGACGGCCTGAAGCTGATGGACGCCGTAAAAAAAACGCCGGTAGTGGACGGAAGCGGCCTGAAGAATACGCTTGAAAGAGAGGTCGTGCGGATTCTGGCCCGGGAGACCGATCTGCTCAAGAAAGGCACCAGAGTGCTCATGGTCAGTTCCGTCGACAGGTTCGGCATGGCTGAGGCCCTGTCCGAAATCGGCTGCGACACGGTATTCGGCGACCTGATTTTTACGGCGGGCATTCCGTATCCCATCAGCACCGTCGATGAACTTGAAGACCTGGCGAACCGGCTGCTGCCGGAAATAGCTAAAATGCCTTTTCACATGATTTATCCCACCGGCAGGAAACAGGAAACCCAGGATGAAGAAAAGGTTAAAAAGTTTGCCAAATATTACTATGATGCCGATGTCGTTGCGGGAGACTTTCACCTGATCAGGCGTTTCATGCCCGGCGGTATGGACGGGAGAACGGTTCTTACCAATACCACCACGCGGGACGACATCGACTTTCTCAAAGAGAAAGGGGTCGGCGTCCTGGTGACCACCACTCCCGAATACGGGGGAAGGTCCTTCGGCACCAACGTTATGGAAGCAGTTCTGGTGGCCATTCTCGGCAAGCCCTGGGATGAGATTACTCCCGGCGATTACCTGGACCTTCTGCAAAAGGTTGATTTCCGCCCCCGGATTCTGAATTTAACATAATCGGCTGCTCCCGACGGGGGCTTCGGAGGAGAGGAGAACGTTGGCTACACACGGGGAGATAACAGAAAGCCTGAAGGCGTTTGCAGACAGTTTCAACAAAAACGAGCGCCTGAAAATAATGAACAAGGACTGGGACCGGGTGGTGCTGATCAAGGCTAACGATATCGAGTCCCAGCATACCATGACTCTGAAGAACGGTGTCGTTTCACTGAAAGAAGGGGCGGCGGACAATCCGGACCTGACCGTAATTTCCGACAGCGAAACCCTGGCCGATATCTTTTACGGCGATATTTCACCTACGGAGCCGTACAACAACGGAACACTGAAAATAATGGGCACGGAGGACGACATTATCCGGCTCGATTTCATTTCCCTGATGATCTGGGGTGAATAGTTTGCAGTTGAAAAGGGTTCTGACCCTGCGCACGATAGTTGCCACCAGCGCCGGACTGACCCTGGCCAGTTCATCTTTCGTGGCGGCGGTGATGGTGGCCAATTACGTTCTGGGGGATTCGGCATGGATTGCCATTCTGGCCGGCGGCGCCTTGTGCTTTCTGGCCGCTGCCTGCTTTTCCGAGTTAAACGGCCTGCTGCCGTCGGCGGCAGGCATACGCCTTTATTTCAGCCGTGCCTTCAACGACCAGGTATCCCTGACCGTTTCCCTGCTGTACATGCTTATTGTCGTTATCGGGATTGTGGGGGTGGAAAGCCTTATTATCTCCAGGGCGCTGAGTGAGGTGTTTCCGGCGGTGCCCCCGTATGCGTGGATTGTCCTCATGCTCATGCTGGTAACGGGAATGAACTTGAGGGGGTTAAAAATTGCCGGAGCGTTCCAGGACATTGTTACATACGGCATAATGCTTTCAATTATGCTGATCGGAATTTTTGCCCTCTACAAGGTCGATTTTGCCTTGAAAGGGCCGCTTTCGCCGGGCGGCGCCGCCGGAGTTATAAACGCGGTGGCCATAGGGGTCTTCCTCTTTGTAGGGTTTGAATGGGTGACTCCGCTGGTCGAGGAGGTCACCCAGATCAGGCAGATTTCCAGGGGAATGATGATTGCCCTGGGCATCCTGAGCGTGGTCTACGCTGTTTTTACCGTGGCCATGACCGCCGCCGTTCCCAAGGAGGTACTCGCGGCTTCTCCCGCGCCCCAGCTGGTTTTTGCCAGGACGATCATGGGCGGGGCCGGCGCTTTTTGGATGACCGTCATCATCCTGGCGACCACCTTGAAAACTTTTAACGCCGGTTTGATCAGCGTTTCCCGGTTTATGTACGCCTCGGCCAGGGAACACGTCCTGCCGGCGGTTTTCAGCAAGGTGAGCTTGCGCTATTTCACTCCCTGGGTCGCCATCGTCACTCTGTTTTTTGTCGGCCTGGCTGCAGCGGGGATCACTCTATACACTCAGCGTTACCAGGTGCTGGTGACGCTCGCCGCCGGCATGGAGTCCATTGTTTACACCATGGCCGGACTGGCGGTAATCAGCCTGCGCCGGAGAATGCCTGAAGAAAACCGTCCTTATATAATCAAAGGCGGCAGCCTGGTACCCGTTTTGACCGTTTTGGTCTTCGCCCTGCTGGCGGCGGCGGTGCTCCTCTCGGACCTGCGGGCGCTGCTGATCATGTCTGCGGCTTTGCTTGCCTGCCTGGTATATGTCAATACCGCCGTACCGTACCTCAAGAAAAAGCACAGGTCCAAAAAACCGGCCGCGAGGCGCCGCCCGGCAAGGGTACAGGAAGAAGTCAAGGGGGAGTAGCGATACTCCCCCTGTTTGCTGGGGAGCCCGTCCACAGCGGAATGCCGTGTTATAGTTGCGCAGCACTTGTCAGTTATGATTGCGAAAGAGGGGTTGCTCGTTGCCCCCTCATTTTTTTGTTCCTTTTTGCCGAAGCTTTCTGAAAGGCCTTAATTCAGTATACGGAAAATAAAACCTGCCAGTGGAGGGAACAAATTCAAGACCCGGCTGGTCTAACCGGATTAGAATTTAATTTACAAATCCGCTAAAAATATGACGAGTATCGTATATATTCGCAAGAACTATGTTGGTAATTTATGTATTTTGATAAAAGTTGGAGGTATTTCGGTAAAGATGTAGAAATAAAAAACTTAAGCAATTTAACCATTTTTACCGCCGAAAGGCGGAGGGGGATTAGAGAATGCATTTTAGGAAAAATTTATTGCCTGCTTGCATGTTCTTGCTGGCTTTGGCCTTTTTCCTGGGCGCCCTCACCCTGCATCCGTTTCCGGCCGCCGCTGACACCGTGGTGATTGCTGCGGACGTTGTCAATGTCCGCAGCGGTCCGGGGACAAACTTCGGAGTGATAACGCAGGTGGGTTTGAATGAAAAGCTGAGTGTGCTGGACAAGTCCGGGGACTGGTACAAGGTCCAGCTTGCCTACGGCGGAACCGGCTGGGTCGCGGGCTGGCTGGTAAGCATTGAAGCGCCGTGGCTCCCCAAGCAGCCCCAGGCTGCCGGCAAGGTCGCCGTAATCAGCGGGAGCTGCGTTAATGTCAGAAGCGGCCCCGGGACCGGCTACAGCATTATCGCCCAGGTTGGCAACGGCGAGCGTTACCAGGTTGTTGAAACCTCCGGCGACTGGCACAAGATCAGACTGAACGACAGCTCTGTAGGGTGGGTCGCTGGTTGGTTGATTAAACTGGAGACGTCTTCCGCGTCAAACCCCGCGCCTGCCGGCGGCTCCCCGTCGGGTGACAGGATTGCCGTGGTTACCGGCAGCGTCGTAAATGTACGCAGCGGTCCGGGCACCTCCAGCGGGGTGATTGCCCAGGTTTCCCAGGGGAACAGCCTGCAGGTGACGGGACAGTCGGGCGACTGGTACGAGGTTAAGCTTCCGTCAGGAGGAAAAGGCTGGATTGCGGGCTGGCTGGTAAGCGTCGGGCCGGGTACCCCGGCCGACCCCGGTCAGGGCGGCGTGCTGTCCAGAGGCGAAGAAAGGGAAACGGAAGAGCAGTCCGGAAAAGTGATCTCCCTGAAGGTCGCCGACTCGGGCGGCAAGACCAGCGCAGTTATCGAGGCGGACAAGCCGTTTGATTACAAGTCGTTTTTCTTAAGCAATCCGGACAGGTTTGTCGTTGATCTGGTCGGGGTGGCTATCGGCAAACTGCCGCCGAGTACCGAAGTCAACTCAAAGACCGTTTACCAGGTGCGGGCCGGCTACTTTCAGAAGGACCCGGATATTACCAGGCTGGTTTTCGACCTCTCATCCGATGCCCAGTATGTGGCTTCGCTTTCGGCCGACCGGATGAAACTGACTGTGGAAACCTATGTGCCCGTTGCCGGCGTTTCTCTGAAAAACCGGGTGATTGCAATCGACCCCGGGCACGGCGGGCCTGATCCGGGCGCTATCGGAGCCGGCGGGACCAAGGAGAAGGCAGTTACCATGGATGTAGCCGACAGGGTGGCCAAGCTTCTTAAGGCTCAGGGCGCCAGGGTGGTCATGACCAGGTCCGGCGATTACGACATCGGTCTTTACGAAAGGACGGCCAAAGCCAACAGCGCCAAAGCCGACGTTTTTGTCAGCATTCATATCAATGCCAATGACAACCCGTCTTATGGCGGCACCAGCACTTATATTTACAACGGCGAGGTGAGCACCGGGCAGACTGCCAGGATTCAGGAGAGCAGAAGGCTTGCCCGCTATGTCCAGGCGGAACTGGTAAAGGCGCTCGGTTTACGGGACATAGGAGTGAAGGAAGACAATTTCGCGGTTCTGCGCACTTCCGGCATGCCGGCGATTCTGTGCGAACTGGCCTTCATCTCCAACGCCAACGAGGAGAAACTCATTAATACCGACTACTTCAAAAACAAAGCTGCGGAAGCTATTGTAAAAGGCCTGGGAATTTACCTTTCCGAAAAAAGGACCGCTTAAAAGAGCGGCAGTATACGAACGGAACCGTTGAGAGCAGGAACCCGGCTTTTTCGCCGCGAAGGCGGAAGGGCCGGGTTATTTTTTTTAAAAAAAGAGGAACCCTAAAACAGCCAGTGAATATATGAAATATTTGGCGAAATCCGGCGTTTGTTTTGTGTTTATTTTGACATCCGGAAGGAAAGGGGCGACAGCTTGCCGAAGGCAGGTATAACAACTACTGTCCCGGTTGAGGTGATTTATGCGGCCGGGTGGGTTCCGGTGGATTTAAACAACGTCTTCATCAACGATGAAAATCCCGGGGCGCTGGTGGATGAGGCCGAACTGGCCGGTTTCCCGCGCAACCTGTGCGCCTGGATAAAGGGAATATACGGTTCCATGCTGAAGCACAGCGATATCGGAACGGTCGTTGCCGTGACCCAGGGCGACTGCAGCAACACCCACGCCCTGATGGAGATCCTGCAGTCAGCCGGCGTGGAGGTGGTGCCGTTTGCCTTTCCCTATGACCGCGACCGCGATCTGCTCAAGCTCCAAATTGAAAAAATGATGTCTTTCTTTGGCGTTTCGTGGGACCAGGTCCGGGCGGCAAAGGGCCGGCTGGACAGGATCAGGGAGAAAGTGTGGGAACTGGACCGGCTGACCTGGGAAGAAAACTGCGTGGGCGGCTGGGAAAACCATCTCTACCAGGTAAGCTGCAGCGATTTCAACGGCGACCCGGAAAAGTTTGCGGAAGAAGTCGAAGTTTTTTTAGGCAGAGCCGGAACCACGCCTTCCCGGGAAGGAGAGCTGAGACTCGGCTACATCGGTGTTCCCCCCATAGTCGGCGAGTTGTACCGGTACCTGGAGGAACGCGGGGCGCGGGTGGTTTTCAACGAGACGCAGAGGCAGTTTACCATGCCATTTGGAACTGAAGACATCGTGGAACAGTACCGGCGGTACACATATCCTTACGGAATTTTCTTCAGGCTGGAGGACATCGGCAGGGAAGCGGCAAAAAGAAAACTGGACGGAATCATCCACTATGCCCAGAGCTTTTGTTTCCGCCAGATAGAAGACCTGATCATCAGGAAAAGAATCGGCCTGCCCGTGCTCACCCTGGAGGGTGACAAGCCGAGCCGTCTGGACGCCCGTACAAAAATGCGGCTGGACGTGTTCCTGGACATGTTGAGGTGAAGAACAATGTACGCCGGTCTGGATCTCGGCAGCCGCAGCGTGAAAGTTGCTCTGATGGAAGACGGTATCATCCTGCGCCTGCAAAAGTTCGATACCATGGAATTTTACCGGAAATACGGGAGCAGGGAGGGCGGCAGGTTCAAGGTCGCTTTGTCCGGCCCCGGCTTAATTGCGGAGGGGACGGCGGTCACAGCCACCGGTTACGGCCGCCTGGCCGTCAATGTCACGGGGGCGAGGGTGATTCCGGAGGTGAAGGCGCACGTTCTGGGCGCGATACACATGACTGGCCTGAGCGACTTCACCCTGCTGGATCTGGGAGGACAGGACAGCAAGGTGGCTCTCGTCCGCGGCGGGCGGATTATTGACTTTTTGACCAACGACAAATGCGCAGCCAGCACCGGGCGCTACCTTGAAAACATGGCGGCGGCGCTGGGCGTCAGCCTTGCGGAACTGGGCCGCCACCACGCTTCTCCGGCGGAGCTTGCCTCCACCTGTGCGGTTTTCGGCGAAAGCGAGTTGATCGAGAAGGTGGCCGAGGGTTATTCCGTCCCGGCCCTGGCGGCGGGGGTGAACCACAGTATTTTCAAGCGAATAAGGCCCATGCTGGCCAAGCTTTCCAGCGGAACCGTCGTCTTTACGGGGGGAGTCGCGTATAATCAAGCCCTGCGAAGGATTATTACCGAAGAAACCGGCGCGGAGGTGGTCGTCCCCGGCAATCCCGAGTACGCCGGGGCGGTCGGATGCTGCGCGGACGCCGCCGGCGGCAGCGGTAAAAAATAAAATGCAAAATATTTTTGCGGAGGGAGGCAGTTATGGAACTGACGGTCCTTGGCTGCTGGGCGCCGTATCCGAGGGCGGGGGGAGCCTGCTCCGGCTACCTTGTCCGCGAGGACGGGGTGAATGTGCTGCTGGAGGCTGGAAACGGCGTGTTGAGCAACCTCTTGAAGTTCGTCGATTTCAGGTGTTTGGACGCTGTGATCATATCACACCTGCACCATGATCACTACCTCGATCTCTATTCCCTGCGTCAGGCCATGGAAGCGGCAAGCCGTACCGGGGCCGCCGCCAGCCCTTTGAAGCTTTTTCTCCCGTCCAGTCCGGCGGCGGTGTTTAAAGAACTGGCGGGTTACGAGAAGGCTTTTCAGGCTTTTGAGATTGAAAACCTGCCGGAGGAAAAGACGGGGAAAAGCCGCGTCCGCAGGCTGGAACTGGGCGGGCTCATTTTCAGCTTCGCGCCTGCGAAACATTCCCTGCCGGGTTTTTGTATCTCGGTGGAAGGAAGCAGAAGGCTGGTTTATTCCGGCGACACCGCCAAAACCGAAGAACTGGTTGCGCTGGCCGGGGGTGCCGACCTTTTTCTGTGCGAGGCCAGCGGGTTCGACAGGGACAGGGACTATCTGAAAGAGTTCCACCTGACCGCGCGCCAGGCCGGAGAGGCGGCATGTGAAGCCGGAGTGCGCAGACTTTTATTGACTCACTTCTGGCCGGAGTACGACCCGGCCGGCTTGTGCGCCGAGGCGGCAGGGAGCTTCGGAGGCCGGGTGGAAACGGTCCGGGAGGGAGAGACCTACCTGGTGTAAATTTTCCGGTTTGTATACATAAGCGAGTATGGAGGAAGATGACATGGCAAGGTTCGACGGAAGGAAACCCGATGAGATGAGGTCGCTGCGCATAACGAGAAATTACATCAAGTATGCGGAAGGCTCGGTTTTGATTGAGATGGGCGATACAAAAGTGATCTGCACGGCTTCGGTGGAAGACAAACCGCCCGCGTTTCTTAAAGGGGAGGGGAAAGGCTGGATTACTTCGGAATACGGTATGCTTCCCCGTTCCACCGGGGTCAGGTCGCCCCGGGAGGCCGCCAGGGGGAGGATCGGTGGGCGTACTTGCGAAATCCAGCGCTTGATCGGCCGTTCCCTGCGTTCCGTGGTGAATCTCACCGCGCTCGGCGAACGCACGGTTTGGCTGGACTGCGACGTAATCCAGGCAGACGGCGGCACCCGCACGGCTTCGATTACCGGCGCCTTCGTCGCTTTGGTTGACGCCCTGCACAAACTGAAGGAGCAGGGTCTGATTGAGCGGGTTCCCGTCACCGATTTTGTGGCTGCCGTCAGCGTCGGGCGGGTGAACGGCGAGATTCTGCTCGACCTCTGTTACGAGGAGGATTCCGCCGCTGAGGTCGACATGAATGTTGTAATGACCGGGTCCGGCCGTTTCGTGGAAATCCAGGGAACGGGTGAGGAAGCGTCCTTCAGCCGCGGGGAGATGAGCGACATGCTCGATCTGGCGGCGCGCGGGATCGAACGGTTGGTATCCTGCCAGAGAGAAGCGCTGGGTAAGGCTGCCAGGGTTATCAGGGGGGGATAATTGTTTTGAAGCTGGTTCTGGCGACGAGGAACAAGGGTAAAATCAGGGAAATCACGGAGATATTGGCTCCTCACGGGTTCGAAGTGCTCTCCATGGACGAGTTCCCGGATATCGTGGAAGCGGAGGAGGACGGAGAGACTTTTAAGGAGAATGCCGTAAAAAAAGCGTCGGCGGTATGTGAGCAGACCGGCCTAATGGCGCTTGCCGACGATTCGGGGCTGGAGGTTGACTGCCTCGGCGGGTTCCCGGGGGTCTTTTCCTCCCGCTTTGCCGGGGAGGGAAAAAACGATGAGGCCAACAACAAAAAGCTGCTGGAGCTTTTGAAAGACGTACCGGCGGAAAACCGCACCGCCCGTTTCGTCTGTGTTGCCGCCGTGGCCGCGCCGGACTGCTTTGTGTATACCGCCGAGGGGTACTGCGAGGGGATTATCGCAGAGGAACCCAGGGGAGAAGGTGGATTCGGGTACGACCCGCTGTTTTACCTGCCGGAATACGGAAAGACTTTTGCCGAACTGGATCCCGAAATTAAAAACAGGATAAGTCACCGGGCTAGGGCGCTGGCCGGCGCGCTCGACATTCTGCTCGAACTCAGGGAATTTGAACGGGAGGAAGAGGAGTGAATTCTTTTGCGGGTTATCGTTTTCAGCGACACCCACGGTATGCTGAAGAACGCCCTGCATGTCCTGAAGGAAGCGGGAAGGGTGGATATGATCCTGCATGCCGGAGACTGCTACCGCGACGCCCTGATGCTGGCTGACAAAACCGGCCTGCCGTTCAGGGCGGTGCGGGGAAACTGCGACAAATTTGCTGAAGGTGAAGAAGAGGAACTCGTTGACTTGAGCGGTCACCGTGTCCTGCTCACTCATGGTCATCAGGCCGGGCCGGGCCGGTGGTATGAGGCGCTTCTGGCGCGTGCTGGGGAGTGCGGCGCCGCCGTTGTCGTTTTCGGTCATACGCACGCGGTGGAGGTCGTCTGGGAAGCGGGGGTGCTGCTCCTCAACCCCGGCAGCATTTCGAAGCCGCGTGACGGGCAGCGGCCGAGCTACGGAATCCTGGAGACGGACGGCGGCAATATAAGGCCTTATATAAAAAGGATCTGACAGAAAAAAGAAAAAACCCGCGACCAAAATAATTTTTGACGCCGGTTGGTTTTTTGGTTATAATATTAAATGCGCATCCAAAATGGTTTTCAAGGCAAGCGGGTGTAGCTCAATGGTAGAGCACCGGCCTTCCAAGCCGGGTACGTGGGTTCGATTCCCATCACCCGCTCCATATAATTGTCCCAGTAGCTCAGTTGGATAGAGCAACGGACTTCTAATCCGTAGGCCGGGGGTTCGAATCCCTCCTGGGACGCCACACCGAAAACCACACCATTGCCATTGTAAATAGTGCTCTTTCTAAGGGGATCCATATACCAATGGATCTTTACTTTTTCTTCCTCGGGGAACCATTCCAAAAAGCGCACGAAGGTTCTTATATAATGCCGCTTTCCTTGTTGGTTCCATGCTCTCTTATTTGGTGGAGCTTTTGAAAATGCTCCAGCACTTTTTCTTCGTCCAGGAGTTTCAACCCGGGCCTCAACGATTCGATCTGATTTTTTTGGTTAACCAAGGATTCTTTTTTGGTTTCCAGTTCTTCCAGGCGTTTTATGATTCTCGCCTTGACCACTTCAGGAACTCCACTGGCAAGGCTATCCAGGAGGTTGTTAATTTCTTTTTCTTTTTGACTCATTTGCCTTAATAATGCTTTAACCGCATCTTCAAATGCTTTTACTTCCGAACGAATTTCACGGTTTAGCTCGGAGATTAATTTTTTTATATTTAAACGGGAACCAAATCTAAGCTCAATCTGGTCGAAGATATAGTTTTCAAGCGTAATTTTATCAATATGGGAGGCCGAGCTTTTGGATGTTAACCGCACCAGTGCCTATTACCGCTCCAGGGAAAAGGAAGACACCGACATCGAACTGATGCATCGGATTGATGAGATTTACACCCGGTGGCCGCATTATGGATACCGCCGTATTACAAAAGAACTCCAGGACCAAAACATTCCGGTGAACAGAAAACGGGTGCTACGGCTGATGCGGCGGATGGGCATCTATGGGATTTGCCCGGGTCCCAACCTGAGCAAGCGTAACCACCAGCTTAAATTTTTTAGAAATGTGTCTTGACAACGGGGTGCACTACAACTACTTCCTTTCAGTACGCAGGAGGCGCAGTTCCCGGTCATGATCTCTTAGTTTATTAAGATGCTCGATGTTCTGACGTGCAAGGAATTCTAC
>Ga0116192_1002646_pt1 | contig 11742 bp, 10 predicted proteins | sample AD_UKC113_MetaG_FD_89876 | JGI IMG/M metagenome (GOLD analysis project Ga0116192, IMG submission 89876) | Active sludge microbial communities of municipal wastewater-treating anaerobic digesters from Hong Kong - AD_UKC113_MetaG | ecosystem: Engineered > Bioreactor > Anaerobic > Digestate...
AACCACAGAAAGGCGATGTCGAATGCCAGGGCGGCTGCCGGAAGGAGTCCTGCAAGTCCCGATGGATGTGCGACGGCCTCGGCCATGGCAACAGCAAACACAGGAAGACTGGTACTGGCAAGCAGTCCGTCCAGCCCGTCGGTCAGGTTGAACGCGTTCACCATGCCAACGGCATACACCATGGCGATGACGAAGAACCACCACCCCGACAGCAGGACAGTGGCCCCAAGGCTCACACTCCCCCGAAGCCCGGGGTTGCCCACGGCGAAGAACAGGGCCGCAGCCAACGTCTGGATGAGGATCTTCTGATACCCCAGGAGCCCATCGTTGCGATGCTTGCGCTCCTTCAGCCAGTCGTCCAGGAAGCCGGACAGCAGGTTGATCGCGACAAACAGCAATGCCGCGATATCGATGCGGCTGAGGCCATGTCCCCTTGTTACCGCCACATACACGAGGCACACGACGAGAACGTTCAACAGCAGCATGAGCCCGCCGCTCGTCGGGGTGCCGGCCTTTGTCTTGTGCGAGTCGGGTCCCTCCTCCCGGATCAGTTGAGTGAACCCAGACCTTCTGAGTAGCATGATGAGCGAGGGGAACAGAGCCAGATCACACACCGCCAGTATGAGAAGCAACGCCGCGGCTGTTGTGGCTGTCATCGTTCACTCCCGGTGACAGTCGTGCAGGAAAAGCCCAGTTCTTCCAAGGCTTCTCTCGCTTCTTCCCGGTCGTCCAGGGCAACATCCCTGCCCTCGTAGTACATCACAGTCTCATGGCCCCGACCAAGAATGAGGACAGCATCTCCCGGTCGTGCTGCAGCAATAGCGGCACGGATTGCACTCCCTCTGTCCTCGATGACAGTAACGTGGTCTGTCGTGAACCCTTGAAGGATATCCTTTACCGCGATGGATGCGTCTTCCCCGCGGGGATCCTCCACCGTCACGTAGCACCACCGGCAGGCCTGCTCGGCGATTCTCGCCATGAGCGGACGTTTTGCCCGGTCGTCGGCCCCCACCGACCCAAATACGGCAAGCAGATCGCCACTCACGGTTGCACGGACCGCGTCGAATAGTGCGCTGAACTCCTCCGGAGTATGCGCGTAGTCCACGATGACTTCAAACGGCTGTCCGCACACAATGCGCTCGTAGCGGCCGGGAATATACAACGGCTTTCCCAGAGCACGCAGTCCCGGCCCCAGGTCTGCTGCAGGTCGTACCGCATGGGCAGCCGCTATGGCCGCCAGCGCATTGTAGGCTTGGAATACCGGACCAATGGACAAGATGAGCGGAAGAGGCGGCCCACCATTGATGCTGACGGACAGTTCTGTCCTCCCTGCTCTCGATACGGCCTCGCTCCCGTGCACGTCCGACGGCTGCCGTATGCCATAGGTACTGACTCGAGCCCCGTCTGCCGCACTCCGGAATGTCGCAACCGTGGGGTCGTCGGCGTTCAGCACAGCGCAGGCGTCCTGGTCGAGTGAACGGAACAATGCAAGCTTCGCCTGCAGATAGGCCTCCAACGTGCCGTGATATCCAAGATGGTCTTCGGAGAAGTTTGTAAACACCGCGCAGTCAAAACGCATGCCATACACCCGGTCGTAGGCGAGTGCGAACGACGAGACTTCGACGATTGCGACCACGGCGCCTCTCTCCAGTCCGGTCTTCAGGTACCAGTTCAGTTGAAAGGCCTCCGGGGTGGTCGCCGGCAACGCATCCGGTGGATACGTTTCTCCATCCGGCATAACATAGCCCGTGGTACCAATCATCACCGTCGCATTACCCATGCCCTCCAGTACTCGCTTCACAAGGTAGGCTGTGCTGGTCTTGCCGCTGGTTCCGGTAATCCCAATCATCTGCAAGTGCCGTGCCGGGTAATCGAAAAAGGCCTGGGAGGCGAGACTCAGGAACCGACGCGCGCTGGGAACCACGATGACGGGCACCCCCGTGACCTCGGGGTGTTCCCGCTCGGACACGACGCAGGACGCACCGGCCGTCAGAGCCACGGGGATGAACGTGTTGCCATCCACACGCGTGCCAGGGACAGCCACGAACATGGCGCCGGGGACGCAGGCACGCGAGTCCGGCGTAATGAGGCTCACCATCTCCGCTCCCACAGGCGTGGAACGCCCCCGAAACCAACAGGAGGCGGGGACCATGTCGAGCAGCTCGCGCAGCTCTCTTTTCTCACTGGTATAGTTCACGGCTTCAACCTCAGATACTGTATCAGTTGCAGAGCAATCTTCTTGAACGTCGGTCCTGCGACGCGAAATGACGTACGTTCACCCTTTTGCGTCTGATGAATACTGAGAAAAACGACCACCCGCGGGTCATTGGCGGTAAGAATACCGGCAAAACTGAATACGTAGGACCCGTCTTTGAGATAGCCCCCGCCGGGTGCCGCAATCTGCGCCGTGCCCGTCTTCCCTGCCACCTGATAGCCGGGAATGTAGGCCGTCGAGACGCCGATGTTCTTCTGGACAACACCGTGAAGTCCCTCGAGAACATCGCTCGCGGTCTTGGCGCTGAACACCCGGCCAACAACGCCAGGCGTGTCTGTGCGCTGAACCGTGCCGGAGGCGTCGACGATCCGGTCCACAACATACGGGCGTTGCATGACGCCACCGTTTGCGATGGTGGCATAGAAGTTCGCCATCTGAATGGCCGTGACCGCGACGCCCTGCCCGAAGCCCATGGTCGGCAGTGTCGTCTGAGACCATTGCGACACTGGGAGCAGGATGCCTGACTCCTCGCCTGGCAAGTCAATGCCGGTCGGTTTCCCGAACCCGTACTTCCGAAGAGAATTGTAGAATGGCTGAGCGCCGATCTTCATGCTGACTTGTGCGAACCCGACATTTGATGAGTGCTCCAACATTGCATACAGGTCCATCGTGCCGTACGCATAGTTGTTGACTTCATGCACGACCGTGCCGTTGATCTTGAGGCTGCCCCCACTGTAGAAGGTGCTCTTGAGTGTAATCGCCCCCGTTTCGAGACCAGCAACGGAAGTCGCGGCCTTGAATACCGAACCAGGCTCGTAGTTCGCGCTGACAACCTTTTCGGACAGCGCACTGAGCGGTGCATCCTGCCAGTGTTCCGGGTCCAGACCAGGCACGTCCACCATCGCAAGCACCGCATCTGTCTTCGGATCCAGGACAGTGCAGGTCGCGCGCTTTGCATCGTAGGTCTTCACTGTTTCCAGAAGCGCCTGCTGGGCAAAGTACTGAATGTTGGAATCGATGGTCAACACAATATCCTTTCCCTGCACGGCTTCGATGACTTCCTCTGTGACAGCGGGTTCTCCGGGATTCGAGCCCGAGACGCGGTACGTATGCCGTCCATCCACTCCGCGAAGTTCCTTGTCGTACTGGAACTCGATGCCGGACAACCCTTGGTTGTCCGATCCCGTCACCCCGACCACTGACGAAACCAGTGCGCCAAGCGGATAGACCCGCCGATATCCCTTGTCCAGGACGACTCCAGGAACACTGAGGGACCGGAGCGCCTCGTATTCGCTCGCTCCCACCTGCTTCCTCAGATAGATGAAAGTGGACGATGCAGCGCGTATCTGCTTCTCCAGCACACTTGCAGACGTCTTGAGAATTGGTGCAATGGCCACGGCCGTAGCATGTGGATCCTTGACTTCTTTCATGTACAGGCCAAGAGACCATGTCGCGATGTCCTGGGCAAGAACGCGCCCTGTCGCGTCAAGAATCATGCCCCTTTTCGCCTTGATAGGAATGGAATCGGTCGCAAGCTGCTCGTTCGCCATATCCACAAGAGTGTTGCGTGCGACAACTTGCAGGTAGACGAACCGTGACTCTATTCCTATTGCTGCGACGAGGAACAGGACAAAAACTAACGTGAGACGTCGCCTAAACAATTCGCTGAACGATGCGACGCCTCTCTTCATCTGTATTCAGTCCTTGTGAAATCCTGTTCTAGTGAATAGTATTGTCCAGTGTGCCTATCACCGCCGTATTGTTGGGCGTCAGGCCCAGAGCGTCCGCTGCTGCCCTGACACGGTCAGGAGAAGTAAGGCTGGCATCCTGTTCCAACAGCACTTCCTGCTGCTGCAGCTGAGCCTGGATCGCTGCCCTGTTGAGATCTACCTGATGCTGGAGGAAGAGAGTCGTACTGTACACGTAGCCATAGGCGCACAGCAATCCGATTATCGTAACGGCAAGGACAGCAACACGGAGGCTCCGCGTCCTTGCCTCTGCGGAAACGCGAACCGCAGCCGCGGGGCGCCGAACCGCTGTGTAGTTGCCTTTGATTGCTATGCTCATGAGGACACCCTTTCCAGTACCCGAAGCTTTGCGCTGCGCGATCGTCTGTTCACTGCAACCTCTGTATCAGAGGGTCGTATCACCTTCTTGTTGATCAGACGAAATCCTGGCTCCCCCGAGACCGGTTTCTCGCAGAGAGCCAGGTAGCTCCTCTTCACGATTCTATCTTCGAGCGAATGGTAACTGATGACCAGGAGTCTTCCTTGTGGTTTCAACAGCGATGACGCTGATTTCAGACCGGCTTCGAGTGCATTCAACTCGTCATTCACATAGATGCGCAAGGCTTGAAATGTCTTCGTCGCAGGATGTATCCGGGCGTGTCTGGTGGGGAAGACAGTGGCTACTGTCTCCGCAAGTTCGCTCGTAGTTGCAATAGGCGCACGTTGCCGACGGCGTACTATTGCCCGAGCCACCTGACGCGACCTTCGTTCCTCACCGTACTTCCACAGAATGTCAGCAATCGTGTCCTCCGGGAACGAGTTCACGATATCCCTTGCCGTAGTTCCGAGACTGTCATCGAGCCGCATATCTAACGGTTGATCGTGGCTGAACGACAACCCCTTTCCTGTGCCCGCGAGTTGCTCCGAAGAAAAACCCAGGTCCATCAGGATCCCGTCGAATCTTGTGTCTGGATAATCCTTCAGCAACCGCGTCATATCCCGAAAGTTTCCGCGGATGATAACCTTGCGGGCGGCAGTAGAGTTGAGTCGCTCGCGGGCAATGGCTAGAACCTCTGCATCGACGTCCATCATGAAAAGCGTCCCTTCGCTAGACAATTGGCGCCCAATTTCATATGCGTGTCCGCCTTCCCCTGTCGTGCAGTCCAGATAGGTTCCATCTGGTCGAACCTGCAAGTATGTCATGACCTCGTCCAGAAGGACGGGTGTGTGAACAAACCCAGTCACTTGGCCTGCAATGCACCGATATTCTGCTCAAAAACCTTCTCCGCTTTTGCCCGATATGATTCCCAGGTACGAACGTCCCAGATCTCCAGGTGCGTCAAGGCACCGGCGAATACGACCTCTTTGTCCAGTTGTGCATACTCTCGCAAGTGCTGCGGTATGAAAATGCGACCTACCTTGTCGAGTTCAACCGTTGCTGCTCCGCTGAAGAGAACGCGGACAAAAGCCCGAGTGTCAGATGAGACAGGAATGAGATCACCATAGAACCGTTCAATGATAGAGGTCCACACTCTGTCATCAAACAGGTACAGACACCGATCCATGCCTTTGGTGAGAACATACGGGGCGTCTGCATCGGTGCGATAGTGTGCCGGGAACATCGTGCGCCCCTTGTCGTCCAGGGAGTACCGATATTCACCGATGAAGGACCGCTCCTTGTTCATGGCGTAAGTATACCACAATTTCCCACTTTTTACCACGATTCTGGTACAAACGCCAAGAACAAGTTCTAGACTATGGTTCCTCCTCCAAGTACCAACCGGTCGTGGTAAAAGACGGCCGCCTGTCCCGGGGTGACTCCGAACACAGGGACAGCGGTGCGCACCAACGCTGTGTCGTCGGAGAGTCTCTCGACATCAGCAGTCACAGGTCTTGCCCTGTATCGGGTGACGACGTCACAGGCAAATGTCTGCAAGCGTGCGGTGGGAAGGTGCTGCCACCTAAGTTCCTTCACTTCGAACGTGTCGCGCATGCACTCGCTGCGTGGTCCGACCACCAGCTGGTTGCTGGAGTGGCGCTTCTCGACAACATAGAGCCTTTCCGCTGAACTGATACCCAGGCCTCTGCGTTGTCCGATTGTATACGACGCCAGCCCCTCGTGCCTGCCCAGAACCGTCCCGTCACTCAGAACCACGGGGCCTTGGGCCCCGCCGACCCGCCGACGAGTTTCCGCTGCAAAACTGTCCAAAAGGAAGCAGAGGTCCTGGCTTTCGCGCTGTGCCAGAAGGTCCTTAGGGAACGATCCTGCTGCAAGAGACTTGACGTCCCGTTTCAACCTTCCGGCAAGCGGGAAGACAGCCCTCTTGCGTACCTCGGGAGACAGGCGATACAGGAAATATGACTGGTCTTTGCCGGTATCTGCACCCCGACAGATGAGATCACCATCCGCCGAGTGAACGATGCCCGCGTAGTGGCCACTGGCGACGAGGTCAGCACCAAGCTCACCCGCCGCGTCCATGAGACCCTGCCACTTCACTCGTTCATTGCAAACAAGGCATGGGTTGGGTGTGGCGCCTGCTGCGATGCCCTGCCAGAACGGAGTCACAACCTCCGACTCGAAGACGCGGGACATGTCGACCTGGTGCCAAGCAATGCCCAGATGTTCACACTGGGCTTTTGCCCGCCGCGTTGACCCAAGGTCACAGCAGGCGCTCCGATCTGAGAAATGGAGTGTGACCCCAATGACCTGCTCTCCGGCCTCTCTCAGCAGCAGCGCAGCGACCGCAGAGTCTGTCCCCCCGCTCATCCCAACGACAACGCTCAAGGAACCAACGCACCTCTCAGGTGGAATCGTGGCTCGCGGGCAGGAGTGGACTGTCGACCGGCAGCATACCGGCGCGCACTATCCCTCAGGCACATCGGCATCCCTGGGCACACCTCGTCCGTTGTTCCCCGAACCTTCGGAGTACTCATACGTCTCGTAACGAAGACAGCACATGAGTTTGCCGCAGACGCCCGTTATCTTGCTGGGATTGAGGCTGAGGTTCTGAACCCGGGCACACTTGAGACTGACCGGCTTGATCTCCTTGAGAAAGCAGTTGCAGCACAGCTCGCGGCCACACATTCCCACTGTGGCGAAGAACCTTGTTTCATCGCGCGACCCGATCTGCCACATCTGGACCTTGGCCTTGAGCGCCCTTGACAGCGTAGATACGAGGGCCCTGAAGTCCACCCGGGTGTCCGCGGTGAAGTAAAAGACGTACTGTTTGCCGGAAAAAGACAACTCGCAGTTGACCAAGTGGATGGGCAGTGCCGCGTCGCGTATCTGCTCCTTGCACAGCGCGATGGCAGCGTCTTGTTTCTGTTCGTTCTCCGCCAGCCGCTCGATGTCTGCAGACGTCAACTTGCGCACGTACCTGAGAACACTCGCAGGTCGTTTTCTGGGGGCATTGTCATGCCGGGCATAGCCTATGACAACGTGAACCAGCTCCTTGTCGGAGCCAACCGCGAGCACCTCGTCGCCCGGCACCAGGTGCGTCCCATCGGCGACGTCGATCGTATAGGTCTGGTACGACTTGGCAGACCGCGCACTCAGACGTCGCTGCGACCCGCAGGTAGCAGGAAGCATGTATGTTCGATCACTCATCTGTTGTCATTCTCCTTAGTTCTAGCAGAGCATTCGTCACGACAAGCTCTGGATTCACGTTCTGTTCCACGTGCTGAAGACGGTCGCCAAGATGGTCCAGAAACGGGATCACACGCGATTCATCCAGCACAAAATTGACACGCGCCAGTTCTGGTTCGATATCCAGCGACACGTGCGCAAGAGGCGGGAGCTTGCCACGGGCTCGGAGGACGCCTTCCATGAACACTGCAATGGAACGCAGTGCCTCCATCGCGTTCTCCCGCTGGCTCAGGGTGCCATCCGTCCGGAGCAGGCGGCTGCTTGCATCTGCCAGGCTCAGATTGGCTTTCGCATAGTTCAGCAGAATATCCAGCGCCGCGTCCTCACCCTGCGGCTGCCCGCCCGCCTGGCTCGCGTCTGCCGCAACCTCGGTTTGAACCTTGACGACCTGCACCCGCGAGCGGATTGTCGGAAGTACCCTGCGGCTGTTCTGCGACAGCAGGAGGAAGACATTGCCCGCAACTGGTTCTTCAATCGTCTTGAGAACCCTGTCGGCCGCGACGTCTGTGAAGAAGTCCACCCCGCGGAAAACGCTCACCCGCAGGGAACCTGGCGCGGTCTTGATGGACGCATATGCGATAAACTGATCCACCGCATCCGTATCAAGTTTTGTCACATCTCCGAACGCGCGCATGTTCGGAGAACCGCCAGCCTGAATCTGTCTGCACGAGGCACAGTTGTCGCAGTACTCCCCGGGCATATGGTCGCCAGTGCAGTTCCCAGCCTTTGCCAGCGCAGTAGCAAGAGTCAGCTTGACTGCATCGTTCCGCCCGACAAGAAGATATGCATGCGACAGCTTTCCTGACGCCAGCGCCGCCTCAAAGCAGCGCGTGGCGGCACACGGTCCGACTGCATCTTCTATGCGCTTTGCCGACACTCTGCTACCTCCGTCATACTCGACTGCGCGCCCGCGGTGACGCAGCAGGCAGCATATGGAGCACCTGTTCCTGGGCTAGATTATATACGCCGGGGGCCTGGGATGCAATGAAGGCCTTGCTGACCGAAAACGAAAACCCCGCCAGAGGGCCGGTCCGGCGGGGTGACGCACGCGTTGTATATGGCGGCCGTCTACTTTTCGAGGTCCGCGAGTTGCTTGTACAGCTTCCGCTGTTCAGCCGTCAGAGTCTTGGGAACGCCGATTTCGACACGGACGACATAGTCTCCCCGGCGACGCTCTCCAACGGCTTGTGCCCCCTTGCCCCGCAGGCGCACCTCCGCGCCGTGCTGGCTGCCCGCGGGTATCGTGACCGTCTCGGTTCCACCCTCAAGAAGTGGAACGTCCACGCTCGTTCCAAGCACTGCCCTGGACGGAGGTATGCGTACGGTATGATACAGCAGGTTGCCACGGCGTTCAAACCGCGGATCAGGTTGCACGGTGATGAGCAGGTACAGATCTCCGGGCGCACCTCCGTGTTTGCCGGCATCCCCCTGCCCGGTAATGCGCACCTTCATGCCGCTGTCCACGCCTGCAGGAATGGTAACCTCGATCGTCTTGTCGACCCGGGCCACTCCCGACCCTTTGCACGTCGGGCAGGGAGAGTCGATGACCCGGCCTTCGCCTCTGCATGTGGGACAGACTCCAGCGGTCACCACCCTGCCGAAAATCGTGTCCTGGGTCTGGCGAACCTCTCCGCTGCCACCACACGTCGGGCACACTTTGGGAGACGTCCCCGGGGCAGCACCGCTTCCGTGACACGTTGTGCATGTGTCATAGCGACGGACCTGAATCTCTTTCTTGGTTCCGAACACTGCCTCCTTGAGGCTCAGCGTCATAGCAACGCTGAGGTCGCGTCCCCGTGGAGATTCCTCGGGCTGTTGAGCTGCCTGTGACCGCCCGAACCCGCCCATAAAGCTTCCGAACAGGTCCCCGAAGTCAAACCCGCCAAACGGTTCGCCAGAGCCCCCGTACTGAGGTGTCCACCCCTGGCCTGCCCCAGGGAAACCTGGCGCGCCTGCTTTGCCATAGGTGTCATACTGCTCCCGCTTGGCCGGGTCGCTCAACGTCTCGTAGGCCTCGTTCACTTCAGCCATGTGTTTGGGTGCTTCGGGGTCGTCCTTGTGGAGGTCGGGGTGGTACTTCTTGACCAGTTCCCGATAGGCCCTCTTGATGTCATCCTGGGAGGCGCCCTTCGGCACTCCCAGTATGTCGTAGTAGTCTCGATCAGTTGCCACATCGACCTCCACTCAAGCATGTAGTACACAGTGCCGGGAGCGACTATGCTTTCGGCGTGCCTTCTCCCTCTACTGTCTGCCCATCCTCAGGCGGCTGCTGGTTGCCGGCCGGTCCCTCGGACGCCTGCCCGCCAGACGGCTGCCGCTGCAAATCCTCTGTTACCTTGGTGAACGCTGCGTTTACTTCGTCGATCTTTGCCTCAATCTCCGTTGTCTTGTTGTCACGGACAAGGTTCTCGAGTTCAGTCAGCTTCTCCTCCGCCTCCTGCCGAACCTGTGGCGAGATCTTGTCGGCGTTCTCGGTGAGCGTCTTGCGACCGCTGAACACGACCTGGTCTGCCCGGTTCTTGAGCTCGACTTCCTCCTTGACCCTCTTGTCCTGTTCGGCAAACTGCTCAGCCTCACGCTTCATGCGTTCAATCTCTTCATCCTTCAACTTCGTGGCGTTCTCGATGGTGATGTGCTGTTCCTTGCCGGTGGCTTTGTCCTTTGCAGTCACGTGAACAATGCCGTTCGCATCGATGTCGTAGCTGACCTCGATCTGAGGCATCCCCCGCGGCGCTGGAGCAATACCGTCGAGAATGAACCGTCCAAGGGACATGTTGTCCTTGGCCATTGGCCGTTCCCCCTGGAGCACATGGATTTCGACCTGCGTCTGGTTGTCCGCAGCCGTGGTAAAGGTCTGCGTCTTCGAGATCGGTACGGCGGTGTTTCTCTTGATCATCTCGGTGAAGACGCCTCCAAGGGTCTCGATGCCAAGGGTGAGAGGTGTGACATCGACCAGCACCATGCCACTCTTCACCTCGCCGGCCATAATGCCTCCCTGAATGGCAGCGCCCATGGCAACGCACTCCATCGGGTCAATACCCCGCTCCGGAGCCTTACCAAAGTAGCTCTCCACAAACTTCTGCACCATCGGCATGCGTGTCGGGCCGCCGACGAGAATGATGTTGTCAATCTGCTGCGGCGTAAGGCCTGCATCCGAGAGCGCGCGGTTGATGGGCTCACGGCAACGCTCAATGATGGGCTGGACAAGCGATTCGAGCTTGGCGCGTGTGATGGGCATGACCAGATGTTTTGGGCCACTGGCATCTGCCGTGATGAACGGCAGGTTGATCGTGGTCTCAAACGTTGTCGAAAGCTCCACCTTTGCCTTCTCGACTCCTTCGCGCAGCCGCTGCATTGCCATCTTGTCGGCCCGGAGGTCTATCCCCGTCTGGTTGCGGAAATCGTCCGCCACGAAGTTCAGCAGTGCGTTGTCCATGTCCGTGCCACCAAGCTGTGTGTCTCCAGACGTGGCAAGAACGGTGAACACGTTGCCACCGAAATCCATGATGGTGACATCCAGCGTTCCTCCGCCGAAGTCAAACACAAGGATCTTGTGTTCTCCCTCAGTCTTGTCAAGCCCATATGCAAATGCTGCCGCTGTCGGCTCGTTGATCAACCGCACAACCTCGAGGCCCGCAATCTCGCCAGCATCCTTGGTGGCCTGGCGCTGAGCATCGTTGAAGTATGCCGGCACCGTAATGACAGCCTTGGACACCTTCTGTCCCAGAAATGCCTCCGCGTCGTTCTTGATCTTCCGAAGAATGAACGCACTGATCTGCTGGGGTGTGTATGTCTTGCCAAACACCGATACGGTGTAGTCTGTTCCCATCTTGCGCTTGATGGCCTGAATAGTGGACTCGGGGTTCAATGCCGCCTGCCTCCGCGCAGGTTCGCCGACGAGCACCTGCCCGTCCTTTGTAAACGCCACGTAGGAAGGTACGGCCTTCCCTCCGATGCTCACTCCTTCAGCCGCGGGAACAATGGTTGGCTTCCCGCCGACCATGACCGCAGCTGCAGAATTAGACGTTCCTAGATCGATTCCAATGATTTTCTCTTCCATTGCTAGCGTACCTCCTTGTTCATGATAGTCTCTTCAGGACACACTCATTTCTGTGCATCCGCGGTGTCCGGGGCAGCACTCCGTGGAGCGGAGG
>Ga0116192_1002647_pt1 | contig 11742 bp, 10 predicted proteins | sample AD_UKC113_MetaG_FD_89876 | JGI IMG/M metagenome (GOLD analysis project Ga0116192, IMG submission 89876) | Active sludge microbial communities of municipal wastewater-treating anaerobic digesters from Hong Kong - AD_UKC113_MetaG | ecosystem: Engineered > Bioreactor > Anaerobic > Digestate...
CCGGGTCTCGAACCTCGAACGCTGGTCCGAAAACCAAAAATTTCCAAAAAAGGAAAAACTTGGGAGGAGTCTAAGTCGTCACGCGGTCTGAACTCTGTGGACTAAATTCATTTTGCTGTTTTCCGGGAAGGGGAGAGATGACTGACGACGTTGTCTTCGTGAAGTATGTACCACCGCCTTGCGACGAGGAGATCGAAGTTGTACCATACATCGACCTGACGCGTGTGGACATACCGTGTTGTACTGGTGCTCCGGCTATACCTACTACTCCTGTTTGGGTTGACATGTGGGAAGACTTGGACGATGATAGGAGCGGCAATTATACTGAGTAACTTTAGTGTTAATTTGATAACATAATAAAATTTACGCTACCAAACCAACACTAACGTTCATTGTTTATTCTTTTTCTTTCTTAGCTTTCACAGGTTCATAGCGAAGGATGGGGTTGATGGTAAACACTTCAGCACCCTCACTGTCTCTGAAGGAGTCCTCATACAAGCCAACAAGAATGACACGGAAGTCTCCCTTGTCTCCGTAGCGATTGGCAGAGGAAGCTTTCACACCGTCCTTCGAGGGTATCTTAAACCATTCTTTCCCGAACTTCTTCATGAGATAGCTGATCTCATTCTCTCCGAGGGAATCGCAATGGTTAATAAGGAGAGATGCATGATTGAAACCTGCAGATGTCTTGACCATGTGTTTGCTATCGAAATTGCCATAGCGAGAGCAAACAATCTCCTCCACACCAAGGAAGTGAAAGAGGCCGAGGAGATAAGTGGGGATGAACTTGGACGAAGCGGTGAAGTATTCCCCATGGTCGCGAATTCGAAAGGCTTGAGATTGGCTCTTCTTTTGCTTCAAGTTCTTTTTCAAGGCTGGTAAGATGTCCAACATGAAGTCCTGGACGGCTTGCTCCTTCTTACTAAGCTTAGGAGGGTTTGGTTTTGTTCCAGAGCCATCAGGTGTGCTGTCGACCTTTCTTCGTTTGACAGTCTTTTTCGGAGCAGATTCCACTTTCTCAGTATCATCAGGAAAGTTAGGTGATGGTGAATCAGCAGGAGAAGTTGAAGGAGGAGTCTCTTCGGATGGTTGTGGTACCTCTCCCTCGACGGTAGAAGAGCTTGCACCTTTGTCCGACTTCTTTCTTCGCACTGTCGGAGTTTTGCCTTCAGAATTGCCTTGCTTTCTCTTCTTTGAGCGTGTTGTCGACTCCACAGGAAGTTCTTCTTGTTTTGACTCGTCGCTCTCTTCGGGATAGTCTTCGTTCGTACCATGGTCTGTTCCAAAGTCATACACAGTTGTAAGAGGCATTTTGCAACTGAACCAAATAGACACGAGTGTAATGGAAACGTGGATTTATATATTACACTACTCTTTTAAGGAATCATGGAGAAGCATGGACTAATAATTTCTTCCAGACCGCGTGGTTCGGACTCCAAGTGTGCGGCGTACTTTGGGGATTTTCAATCTTTTTGCGCGTGCATGTCCTGTCCAACTGTTGGTATGTTCATATTTCTTTCGATAGGCTCGGACATGTCCTACTGCTGGCTTTTTCAGCTCAACTGTGTGCATAATATGGAGAAGTCCTGAAGGAGTCCCTGACGGAGCGCCACCTTTGAAAGGAGTGCGTTTAAACCCCTTATTGTGAGCAATTTGGTTCAAAAGAGGTTTTTCAACAGACCAAAGCTTTCTAATGCCCTGGCTGTGGCTAGCTGTAAGTTTTGTTCTAGCCATAAATTTGGGAGCGGGGTGGTGAAAATAAGCACGAGGGGTAAAAACTTTTAAACCACGAAAATAGTAATAACTCGAATGGAAAATTCGAATTATTAATTTTGTGAAACGTGGAGCGGTGGTGCAGTTTTCAATTTGATGGTTCGGTGGCAATTGGCAGAGCGAGTGGACTTCTTATGGAACCCGCAAACCTATTTAGTCGGAGTGCTCGGTCTTATAACACTGGCTCTGGGTTTCCAAGCGGGGAACATGAACGATGGGATGAATACGTTAAGAAGTTTGTTGGCGTGGCTCCTCGAGACTTACCAGCAGCCTCATTACTTGAACATTACAATAGTATCTGGGACCCTGCCAAACTAACGTTCTACAGGCGTGGTATCTTTGATATTATCCTGGATCTAGAGCCTGGGTGGAGGACGAATAATGACATATCGAAAGTAGTTCGAGGCTGGCCTCTCGGTCTTCTGGTGGCCTTACTGAAGGACTATGCTCGTTATCGAGGCTTATCTCCTAACGTGGTGAAAAGTCTTGTTTTTGTTGGCAAGGTGGTACGGGTACGAAACGAGGTCGTCCTTGGAGCTCCTATTCCGAACGAATATCAACATCAGGAGGGCACCTATCAGCCGAAGCAAGTGGTGCGACGTGTGGACGAGTTCAGTCTTGTTCAATTTCCACTGAGCAAGATTAGTTTTGATCTTCCAATTGGCTTTCTCGTGTCTGAAGCTGCTGGTAACGACGGACGACCTTCTCAAGTATTTGCTGCTGGTCTTAATCACGAGTCTCCTGCTTTATTCCATAGACCATTTGACCTTCAAAACTATATGGACGAGCTTACATCGTGGGAAGGAGGGAGCGACCAAGCCTTCTATTTATGTGGAGAAGGGGCTTATTTTGCGAGGAGGTGGCATCCGGTGTCACACGATTCTACAGGATCCAAGATAAGGACTGCTCGTCCCATGCGCACGGCCGGGCTTCGACAAGTAATTCTTCGAAGTTATGAATATGTCTTCAACGCCACTAGTCGATTTTATGTTGCGGGAGGGTCAAATTTCAACTGTTTTCTCGATTGTGTGCGATGGAACCTGGTGAAACTCAGCGAAAAGGAATTCTTCGAGTCTAGATTTAGTTCGTTCGATCTTTTGGCCCAAGACGAGACAACGCTTTCGGAGGAGTGGTCACTTGAGGAGGCCGAGGACAAAGCGGAGGAGACTATTATGCGGGTTCTTCAGGAGCGATGCGGGAAGAATACTTTGAAAGCCTATCTTCAGAAGTATCGTCAAGGATTCCCTACTTCTGAGATGAAGCATATCGCTAGGAGTTTTCGAAGTTATTTGGGTATACGAGTGGACTTATGGCGATTGAACACGAAGAACGAATGGGAGAACATTCTAGCCTTCCCTAACGCCACACAGTTTACTATGGACATGAAGGCTCAGTTTTGTTTATTCCAAATGGACGACCAAGGCAATCTTCTCAATCTATCTCGCGTACGGACGGAGGCGGAGAAGAATTTTCTGGAGACCAAAGTAGTGGACGGATCGCTTGGTCATATGCTCCATTGTGTCTCTGTTTGGCCTCTTCCTGAGTGTTTTAAGACACCCAAACTTAGCAGACGTGCTCTTGTGAAGGAGATGGAGGATTTATATCGACCTCTTCTCCAAAGACTTTATAAGAAGAACTGCTACAATCCGGATATCACCATGAGCGAAATCGACGAGTTTATTACTCTTCAGAACGAACGATACGATCGAGAAGAAGTCTCTACATTGATATTTAATTCTTCGCATCGATTTCACAAGCCATCATCTGCAGAAGAGGGAGGGGAAGAAGAGGAGGATTTGTCACGGTCTAGGAAGCGAAAGAGGGGAGGAAGTATCAAAGAGAGGGAGACGCCACGTAATTTTGTGTATGCGTACGATTTGGAGACTGTCGACAATGTGGCCTCGATTCAACATATGGTCTATCAGCCGTTTCGAAAGGTTATACCTCGTCACGCTAGCCAGTTTTACGACCCCATTGAGTGTCAAATACCCTTCAGTGCTCAATGGATTTGTGTGAACGTCACGGATGAAGAGCAGCATCGATCTCGCAAGGAGGAGCTTGGAGTGCAAGTTGTTGAGTACACGACTAGTGACGATGTTGGAGAGCACAGTGATGTGTTTCTTAGTCCTCCTATGACCGACTATGGCGAATTTGAGCTTGGGAGATGTATTGAGTCCTTTCTTGTGGACATTGCGGTGGACGTCAAGGCGAGAGGGGGAGATATGGGCTATATTTATGCCACAAACGGGAGCAAGTTTGATAGTTACGTTATCCTACAGTATCAACGATTTGAGATTAGTGATATCTTAAAGACTTCGCGAGGTATTCTGTTTGCGAAGTTGCGAGTTCCGTTTGAGAAGCCGGGGGTGGTATATGACTATACCAAGGACGACACTCCCAAAGTCTCCATTATCCTTCGCGATATCTCCCTTATTGTGCCTGGAAGTCTTTCTAGGTTATGCAAGGGATTTGATGTTCCTAAGAAATTTTGCAAGCAAGACTTTCCTATTCAGATGGTGGACGCCTCTAATTGCTACAATGTTGACATTATGAACGTCTGTCAAGAGTATGGAGAGTGCGATGTGATGGCCTTAGCCTTTATTATCAAGAAGGTGAACATTCTTATTGGGAACTCTGTCTGGAAGCCCGCATCTGCAACCTCCGATCGACCGCCTATTGTCCAGTTCCTTACTTGTATGTCCATGATTCGCAAGAGTACACTATTACATTTCCAGAAGAACCTTCCGAAAGCTCTTCACCCGAAGGCTATTGATATACCAGGTCTTCGCAACTGGCTTATTCAAGCGGCCATTGGAGGTCGAGTGACTCCCTACGCGAAAACGTATAAGTCACCATTTGCGAACATCATCTTTGAGGCGTACAATGAGGGAAACCTTGAGCGTCTTAAAACAATTCACAAGCTCATGATGCAGTCAGGAGAGTGCATGCAATGTCTTGATTTCACCAGCTTGTACCCATTTACGATGGACTCTTGCCCTATGCCTGTTGGTAAGCCCAGAGCGATCACGTGTGAAGAGGCTAACTTTCACATCGACATAATGGGCTGTAAAGATTGTGACGAGCTTCGTACCCTTTGTCCAGTGCATCGTTATTACTTTTTGAAGAACGACAACCACCTTAGACCATTCTCGATTATTATAGTGAAGAACATCACGTTCGAATCAGATGTGTCTTGGTCTAAGCCTTTCCAAAACCTTTGTCCTCGAAAAGTATACTCCGAATCTACCATGAAGTGTGTTGGCCTTAACTATTCGCTCGAAAACAATGCTGAGTTCTATCGGAGGTTAGATGGCAAGGCGAAGATGTTAGACACGCAGGCCTTTACCAATGTTGACTTATATTGGATGAGACGTCAAGGATTTTTCTTTGAGATTGTGGGAGGTTATACTTGGCATATGTCCATGATTTACAACTCTTTCATTGGTCCTGCCTTCCAGCTACGAATTGATGCGAAGAAGGCTGGTAATAAGCTTCTTAGCGACTTTATGAAGTTGAACTATAATGGAGCGTACGGTATTACCATCCAGCAAGATATTGAGGAGAACCATTTTATGATACGATTACCCGAAGAGGTTCGAAATTGTGACCCCTCGCTCGATCCGAGAGTTCTTGATGCTGTTCTAAAAGATTCTGGTGATAAGAGTAAGAATGGGCAAGGTTTCCTTAGTTCGGAGGAGCTTACTGGGGATGGAGTACATTTTGTGAACGGTCAAACATGTCTTCAGAAGCGTAAGAAGAAGCATCTGGTGGAGTATTTTGCGGACCAAAGCCCGATGCAGATAGGAGCAGCCATCCTTGCGTATGCTCGTCACATTGGGAATCTTGTCCTATTCAACCTGAATCCGTTTGACTATTCATATACGGACACCGATTCTATTGCCCTAAGCGAAGCTGTGATTCAACAAGATGAAAATTTAAAGAAACTTATCATGAATCGTGACGATGCTCCCATGGGTTCGTTAAAGAACGACCACCTTGACGGCAATGGTGAGAATCCTCGCATATTCTTCTCTATCATTGGAGCGAAGAAGGTGAAGGGTCATTTTACTCTTAACGAAAAAGGGGAGGTAAAGGTGTACAATACCTTCAAGGGCCTCAACGTATCGCTCGATATTGAAGGGAAGAAGATGAACCCTATATATGCGGATTATATCTCTACAAAGACTCTTCTTTCGATCAACGAATCGTTTAGCTCGGATCCTGTGGAAGTCCAAGCGTGGAAGAGAGACCTTCAGAACGGAGTTAGTATTGGGAACCATATGCAACATCTCGATAAGGAGACCTATATGAGCAACTTCAGCGCGATAACGAAGACCAATCGAAGTTGTGGACAAATGGAGTATTTTGTTCCTCATGGGTTCAAGAGCAATCTTGTACTTTTACCATCACATCTCACTTATCATGTGGTCCGTGACGAGACCACGAAGGACTACTATCTTGATAAGATCCGAGAGCCTATTTGGGAGTCGTTTCGCAAGGATCTTCTTCTTTTTATCGAGAAGTACTATGACGGGTGCAAGAGTGAGTATCACCCTGGGACGGAGGAGTATCAAAAAATACTAGATTTATTCCACAAACTTAGAGAGGATGAAGAGCTTGAGAGAGAGCTAATTGCTTAATAAAATTACAAGATACTCTCCTCAGTCGAACTAGGGGTAATTGTCTTTCTTTTCTTGGAAGCGGGAGCTGCTCTGGAAGGAGTTGCTGATGGTACAGTTACAGTGGCTGCCTCGGACTCCATGGACGCGTCCGCAACATCAGCCCCACCAATTGAGGGAGGAACAAGAGAGCCAGCCGACTCACGTTGTCGAGCATCGAGAGCTCTGCCAATGATCTTTTCAATGTCCTGCAATGTAAACGAAGGACCACTTCCAGAAGAGGAGGAAGAAGACCCAGCAGCAGAAGAAGACGAAACAGACGACCTTGACGCAGCAGCAAGGCCTGCTCGATGCTTCTTTTGAAGAGAGACAACATGATCTTTGGGAGCAGGAGCGTGAACTGGAGCAGAGACAGCTGCAGCTTCTTGCTTGGAGAGTGACGCCTCTGGAACAGCCAGTGGAACGGAAGCGGATTTTGCAACCAGTGATTCCACAGGTGATGGTTCTGGAACAGGAGCACCCCCTGCTTCTGAGAACAAACTCAACATCATGGGAGCAGCTGGAGGAGCGGCAGGGGTGGTGGGAGTTCCGCCATAGTAAACAAAGGCAACAGACGCTTGAGTGTATGTGGTGGTCACAATGGCAGCTCCAATTCCGCTGTAGGAGAAGATGAGGAAGTCTCCAGCGTTGAATTTGATGTACTGGCTGCACATGATGGTTGGGTAGTTGGTGGTGCTGATGTAATATGCTTGACAACAATCAGCCCCTCTGTAATGCTGAGTAAGAGCACCCGCGGCGTTGCAAACAGCCAAGTCTGCCCAAACATTCTGACCCGCGTTGGAGTCCCACTGAATTCCGGCTTCAAGATTGAGCTGCACATGATACCACCCAGGTTGGTTCACCTGAAAACCGTACACTCCCTTTGTGGGCACCGCGACGTTTCGAGTAATGTAGGACGAAATGTCCACATCTCCAAAAGGTTGCAGGACGTCCATTGCATTGTTGTTTGGATAAAACATGGACTTCAGGCCGGTGGATGTTCCGTAAAAGTTTGTCATCAAACCCGATCCAGGAGTTGGACTCACAAAGTAGAGCATTTTTGAGAGGACACCAGACCTTGTCGTCACGGCGGGTCCGGAATATTGATTGAACCCCGCGTTGTGGATGATGTAATTGGATCGAAGACCGAAGGCAAAGATCAGCTGCTTCTGTCCGGAGAGGGTGAAGGTGTACCCAAGAGCGTTTCCGTTAACGGTGTTTCCACTGCCGGAAAGTGGGATAAAAACAAGTTCGTCACCCGCGTTTGCTTCGGAGACGTAGAAGAAGTAAATTCTCGAGCTGAAGGGGAGTGTCTCAAGGACAGGCAGGGTGAGGGTAATCACATTTGGAACACCAGGAGCAACTTGAGGTTCATCAATTGCAACAACATGGATGTGATCAAGTGGGTTAATTTGCCATGTATTGCTTACAGAATACAAATAGGTACTCTCAGAAGCATTGTGCTCAATGCCAGCAGGCCACTGAGACATAATTTGTGACGCATCAAAGAAGGTTGTCATTCTTGTTGTTGCTCTTGTTGTTGTTGCAAAAGTTTACACCCCACAGTTAGCAGCTTGTAACCTCGTTTTTCAACGTAATCCTCGCTGCAATTTCTACACAACCACCTGGCGTGAAGGGATGCTTCGTGGAAATAAATGCGGGTGTACACCGTCGTGGATCCACATTCTCGGCATGGTTGTTTATCTGTGAGGTAATGGCTTTCATAAAACAAGTCAGTGTTCTCGTCCTCTTCTTTCTGTAGAGTGTTTTCTGGTGTCGCCATTTTGGGTTTTCCACCAAAAGTTCAACTCAAACCTTTTGTGGAAAAATGGCAGCCCCAGCGTCTGATATTTCTGGATACCGAAACGATGGAGGAGCCCTTGGGCAAGACCAAGGACTTACCAAAAACTTGCGAGGTATCCTCACAGCCAAGGCTCCCCTTTTGTCTGCCCCTGGTACTGTGCTTGAGAACACGTTGTACTATGATATCAACTCGTCTTCCGTCACGGCGGTGGAGATGCAGGCCACCTATGCCAAGGATCGCATTGTCCTTAACAACTTCACCATGGGATCGTCACCTTCCGCGTACATTCCCAGCGTTTTGTTTGCCGGCACAGTGTATTGGCAAGTGGAGCTTCCGGACATCAATTGGCCTTCCAACGCCACAAGTGTTCAGGATCACCAGCTGAACATCTGCATCCCGCACGGGTGGGGATTCGCAGCTCTCAAAAGCATTATTGTTTATATGGGAGCCTCCACCATTGCCCAACTCCAAATCAGTGGTATGACCAATTACCTTGTCAATGCTGCCACTTGCGAAACGGCTTCAAAGAGGAAACAAATGGTCGACAAGGCTGGTAAGTATTTGTGTTGGATGGACAAACAATCCTCTCTCGCGGGACCTCTGAACAATGGGTATGTATGGGTAAACCGATGGTACGGTTCGTTTTATCAAGACCCCGCGACTCTTCTCGATAAGCACAACAAGTACTCATCACCCTCCATGAAGCATGCCTCCGTTCCTCTCCGTCTTCCCTTCTCCTCTCTCGCTGTCCTTGACAAAAGACTCTCCATGGACACCAAGCTGTCCACACAGCCCATCCAGATCACCCTCCAAACAGCCCAACCACAAGAATTCATGTATCTTGGGTACAAAATTGCTGAAATCATGGGTAACCAATGGAAGGACTCCACTCTCCAACTTTGGCAAGAAGAGCTCAGTGACAAGTCCCTCAGCGTTCGAAACGAACTCCTCGCAATGCCTGAGTTCAACGTTGGATATCCTTTCCAATATGCCCAAAGCATCCCCTTTGAAGTCATTGCCTCCAACGATACCGGTCAAACTGACTTTGTCTTTTTGATGAACATCACCTCCATCATCAACTCCGACTTGACAACCTTTTTGTTCAATGTCACATGGGACGGACGAACGGACCCCTCCGCAGGACAACCGTGTCCTTTGTATGGAGAAATTTTGGAAGACATTGAACTTCTTTTGAACGGTCAACGCTTCTTCTTCTTTGATCGAACGAGCTACGCAGGCGTCACACTTGCCAAGCAACTTGATGATCCTCGCCAGGAGTCCCTTCTCATGCCTTCCAGAAATGTCACCATCGACTTTAACCAGTTCAACGCGGCATTCATTGGGTTCCACACGGAGGGAAATATTTATGAGTTCAACAACTCTCGTCTTCGAGCCATTGTTGCGGAGGACAATCTCCAAAACACTGCTCGCTTCACCAATCAAACGTTTCAGTTGAGATTTAAAATCAACAGAGATGCGTTTTATTTGTTGGAGTCAGGAGACACCAGCGGGAAAGGAAGTGCAAGGATGTCGGCTGGGTTTACCAAGAACTCTGGGTTCACCCTCAACATGACTTACTTGTACAATGCTGTCTTCCTTATTGGAGGAGACGGAGGTACCACCAAGCTTATTACAAACTAAAAAGCTCGTATTTTTTCTTCGTCCTGGCCGTCCTTTTCTTCTTCCTTTTCCTTTTCCTTTTCCTTTTCCTTTTTTAAAAACAATAAAAAATCGTCCTGTTGAGCCTTTCTAGCTTGTTGATCCCTTTCCATTTTTGTCATTCTTCGTGACGGTGGCTTTCCATGAGTAGGTTTAGAAGTTTCTTCTTTCTTCTTTGGTTTTTTACAGTATTCTCTTGGAGTAGCACCTCCCTTTCGTTTCAACAACATCATAATAATAATAATAATATATAATATGGTGGCCCAAGTTATAGCAGGACGAGCAATATCAATGGCGGCCAAAAAAATAGCCCAAAGGACAGGATCACGAGCTGCAGGAAAAATGTTCAAAAAAGGAGCAAAGTCTGCAACAACAGCCTACGCACTTCGCAGAAGGAAGAATGACGATCCAAATGACACCAAGGGTCAAGAAGGTCCGCTCGCACAAGACAAACAAATGGAGGGTGGTGGAAATCGTGGCGGGGGTGGAAAGCTCAAAAAGCTTGCAATGGCAGCAGGAGCAGCGACTGGAGGAACTGCAGGACTGGTAGCTGCTAGACACATTACCAAATCAAAGATTTCACGAGCTCTCGTTGGTCAAATGCATCAAATTCCATACAAACTTGCTGCCTCAAGCAAGTCACATCGTTAAATAAACAAAAACTTTTGCATCATGGACCCTCAACAAGGAGAATTCTTTTTCAGCCGCCAATTGGGACCCACCCCACTGAACCCTTTTTTCACCACCTCCGCCAGCGTGCGCATCAACATGAACCCTATTGTTCGAGGCGAAACCGATCGAGTCCAGGGAGCGGTTGAGATGCCTCCTCCTACCTTTCACCTACCTGGAGGAGACGAAAACACCAGTTTCCTAACCTCTTCTTCTTTTTCTTCTTCTTCTTCTTCTTCTCATTGTTGTGATGAGGACGAAAAAATGAAGGAAGATTAAAAAAATAACAAAAGAATAAACAAAAAAATGTATGTATTGTTTTTTTTTATTTATTTATTTTAATTGTGAGCACTATAGTCAGCTCCACAACCAACTTGCACCTTCCTCTTCTTGCGAGCTTGACCACCCACATACCCCATCTTCCTGTTCTCTTGCCTCTCTGCTCCAGCTCTTCCAAGTGCAAAATCCTTCTCTTTGTCCGCCACTTGTTGTCTCACCAAGTCCGCAAAGCGAGCACCTGCGGGGACTCCATAGAAGTTACCACCTTCGGCCCCAGTCCTTTTTTGAAACACATTCACCATCTCGTCCTTGGTGAGCTTTCTCCAGTTACCACCTCCCTTGGTAGACCATTTATAGTACTTGTTCCTTTTTGCATCCGCACCTTTGGCTGTCTTTTTGCTGTACCACAGGCTGCTCCCATTGCCTCCACGCGTTGTCCTCCATGCCCCCATAAGGGTCAGCGTCTCGTCAGGACGACCTCCAGGATAAATAGGGTAATCATACGGACCGTTGAAACTGTACGAATCCAGTGCTCCCTTTCCCATATTGGCTCTTTCCCGAGCATTTCCGTGGACGGCCTCCGGCCCCAACTCTTTCGCAGTTTGCGTCGCCATCTTCCGCAGCGTAGCCGTCCCAGCGATCGAATTGGGGGTGTCTGGGGTCTGCTTAGAGCCCGTTGCGGGCGTAATGGGGTCTGTACGGTCCTCATTAGGTCCAGATGATTCTTTCTGCGGGAAAAGAGGAGCTCCATTTTCGTCCACAGCGTTCACAAGTACGGGTTGTCCTGCCCCGCCGCCGCCGCTGCTGCCGCCGCCGCCGCCGCCGCCTGGCCCGCCCGCGGAGGAGGTCGCCCCGCCCGCGCCGGAGGAGGAGGAGGAGGAGGAGGAGGAGGAGGAGGAG
>Ga0116192_1002650_pt1 | contig 11737 bp, 10 predicted proteins | sample AD_UKC113_MetaG_FD_89876 | JGI IMG/M metagenome (GOLD analysis project Ga0116192, IMG submission 89876) | Active sludge microbial communities of municipal wastewater-treating anaerobic digesters from Hong Kong - AD_UKC113_MetaG | ecosystem: Engineered > Bioreactor > Anaerobic > Digestate...
GCAAATATCGTTATGTGCAACCATTCCAGCCCACATAATATTGGCTCGAGCTCCGTAATTATCAGGTTCAATTATTACTTTTGGAGCTTCGTTGATAATTGCTAGTAAAATTCCTTCACAAAGTCGGTCGGTAATTTCTACTTCTTTCGTGTTGGTGAAATATCTTTCCATCACATGAGCCATCATATCAGTAATACCGCAAGCTGTTTGGTAAGCAGGCAAAGTAAAAGTGAGTTCTGGATTTAAAATAGAAAAAATTGGACGCAAAGCATCGCCTTCGGCTGAACGTTTCAACATACCATTTTCGTTGGTAATAACACTGCTGTCTGAACCTTCGCTACCAGCTGCTGCAATAGTAAGGATTGTTCCAACTGGAAGAGCTTTTTCAACTCTTTTCCCGCAATAAAAGTCCCAGAAATCGCCATCGTATAAAGCACCTGCTGCAATAGCTTTTGCAGAATCGATCACACTACCACCTCCAACAGCCAGAAGAAAATCAATTTTTCTTTTTTGCAAATTTCTATTCCTTGATATACCAACCCACTGCGTGGATTAGGCTTCACACCACCCAATTCCAGAAAATTAATATTCTCCATTTTTAGTGATTTTTTGACCCGATCCAGTAAACCACTTTTAATAGCTGAACCTCCTCCATAGTGAAGCAGTACCTTTGAGCCACTAAAACGTTTTACGTATTTTCCTGCTTCGTTTTCGCGTCCTCTTCCAAACACAAAATAAGTAGGACTATAAAAATTGAAATTGTCCATATTTAAAAATATTTGAGATTAAAAATTCTGTTTGTAAATTTAAGAGATATTTTGGTAAATTTCTAATTCTTTTTTCACAATATTATCCCACGAATATTCAGTAGCTCTGTTTCTTAAAAAATTTTTATCTATTGGTTTTTCTAATATTTTTATCACTGCATCGGCAAATCGTTTTTCAAAATTTTCTCCTTCATTCACAACAATTCCACCTTCTCCAATTGCTTCAGAAATACCACCATTGTTGCTTCCAACAACTGGAACTCCACAAGCTTGAGCTTCCAAAACAACACAAGGAAAACCTTCATTTCTGCTGGGTAATATCAATCCATCCATCGCATTTAGATAATAAGGAATTTTTTCATGGGATAATTTTCCAGTAAAAGTGACATTCAATTTCTTTTTTTTACAATCTTTCTCAATTTTGTTTTTTAATCGCCCTTCGCCAATAATCAAAAAATCAGTCTCAAAATTTTGATTTATTTCCTCAAATATTTCTGGTAATTGATCCGCTCTTTTTACTGGCAAGAGATTTCCTACAAATCCAACTACTTTCTTTGTTAAGTGAAGTTCTTGTTTAATTTTTTCTTTATCCAGCATTTTAAATAAATCGATATTAACCCCATTAGGAATAATAACGGCATTTTTTCCAGAATAACCATAACTTTTGGCTTTATTTAAAATGGCATTGCTTACAAATATAACTTTTGCAGCCTGTTCAAAGGTATCTATATAAAGTTTAGGTGTCAAAGCCATTTTATAATTGATATCGCTGCCATGGCAGGTTATAATGTAAGGAATTTTTAGTTTTTCTGAAAAATGCTTTGCAAGTAATCCTGCTGGTGGTTCATACATCCCGTGGGCATGAATCAACTGAAAATCTTCATTTTTAATATCATTATATATTTCATTGAAGATTAAATCATTATATTCCAAAAAGGTTTTTTCTCTTTGTAATCTTTCTTTAAAAACGTTAAAAATATTCCTTTTAATAGAAAGATATTCATAATCAATCCCTTCTGTTTCAAAATGGGTATAGGAAGCATCGTAAATTTTTTTCCCACTCCTTTTTTTAAGCATCTTGACCAAAAGAGTGTCATCAGGAATAATGCCATAAACTTTGAAAGAAAGACCAATAGATTTCATTTCTTTTAATCGATTAGTCAAGAAAGATCCCCCTTGTAAATCATCGAAAAAAGGAAATAAATTGGTAAAATATAATACTTTCTTATTCAACATACTGGATATAAAATATATTTTCTCAAGAGAATATAAGAATCAAAGAATTAAAAAGATTTATTTATAACTTATTCTTTTTAATTTTTTTGCCAATCCTTCAATATCGGCATGAAAAAAACTGAAAATTAATCCTATTAGCGAACGAATCTTCCACAAAGGAGCATACCATCCAAATTTAAAAATTGATTTTAAATAATTCTTTCTTGCCCCTTGAAAATCTTTTTTGATCAATTTATATCTTCCTGAACGTGAGTGAGCCATCACCAAAAGTTTGTTATAATTTTTTTTTAGGGTTGAAAGGCTAATCACTGAATTTGCAAAAATTTCAGGATGAGCCTGATAAAATTCTATTGCAAACTGGTATTGGTTTTCAAAAATTTCAGCAGTATAACTTTTGGTCGTTTGAGAGGGGTACATTCGCCATTTTCCTAAGGGCTGATTAATAAAAATGAATTCTCCAGATAGAGATAAATTAAGCCATGTTGTCCAATCAACAAATGGCAAATGATGAGTTTGAACAAAACCGCCCAATTTCAACAGTGCCTCTTTTTTTATCATTACTGTAACAGCGGGTATAAAATTGGCAAATATTAAAACTCGTATAATAGAGCCAACAGGAAGATTATTAAGAATTTCAAAAGGATGTTTTATTTCTGTTAACGAATGAATATTAGATAAATCTTGAGAAACTTGATAAGCTTTTCCATAACAAAAAACGGCATTTTCGTTTTTTTCCAACGCTTCCACCTGTAATAAAAGTTTTTCGGGCATCCACACATCGTCGCCTTCGAGTATGGCAATATATTTCCCCTGAGCTACAGACAAAGCAAAATTGTATGTTTCAGCCAGTCTGAAAATTCCAACATTCTGCTGCGTAAAGACCTTGATGCGATGGTCGTTTTCTGCAAAACTTTTGGCTTTTTCGTAGGTATGATCAGTGCTTCCATCGTCCACGATAATCATTTCCCAATTTTCGTAAGTCTGCGAAAGAACAGATTGAATACAGTCGACAATATACTTTTCGTGATTATAAGTTGGAGTTATGATCGAAACAAGCGGTTTATTTAAATTAAGCATTGAATTTTTTAATGTAAAATTGATTTCATTGTTCGTAAGATAGCATTTTTTAAAAGAGAAATAGAATTCAGGTAATTTAAATAATGTCTCTTGAATGGGCTTAATTTCAAATCATCTGAAGCTAAAGGTAAATTTGATCTCCATTTTTTTACAATCATTTTATTAGCTTTATGAAACTGAGAATTATAGCTTCCTCGAGAATAATGGGCAAGCAAAATGTATCTGTCAACCACCACTTTATAACCATTCATATGAACCTGAAGAGAAAAATCAATATCATACCCATGAAAATCTGTAAAATTTTTTTCATCAAAATGACATTGTTCTAATACAACTTTTCTCGTAAATAGAAAAACACCATCAACACAAATAACTTCTTCTATTTCTTTAGGATGTTCAGAAAGGTCAAAATTAAAATATTCTTGTGAATTGTTTCCAACCTTAGCATATATATGACCTCGTTGAAATTTTTTAAAATGTGAACTCTGTCCCCATCCTGCTGGATAAGTTCCTTTAAATTTTGTGCCTGCAACACCTACCAATCCAATGGAAGAATCATTTTCTAAATAATTTACTATTCTTTTCCCCCAGTTTTCACAACCAAATAAAATATCATCATGCAAAAAAACTACATACTCAAATTTTGATTTTTTTATGCCAAAATTGTAAGCTTCGGCAAGCGAATATTTACCAGGATTTTCAATAAAGATAAGTTCATGAGGTAAGCCAATAGTTTCATGAATGTTTTCTTCAAATGGAAGTAACTCATTTTTATTTTTTTTCGTAGAAACTATTACTGAAATCATGATAAGATTTTGTAACTTGATTATTTTTCCCTAACTACTGTTGCAAATTGTTTATAACGAGCATCTTTCAGCAAACCAAAACTTAAAGCAATAAAAAGTTTTTCTTTCCAGCTTTTGCAAGGACGGATACCTTCGTGCACTAAAATTTCATATCCATTTTCTTCAAACATTCTCAAAATACTTTTTGAAGTAAAAAAACGAATATGAGTATCATCGAGAATGCCACCTTCCGGTTTGTATTGAAAATCTTTATGAAAAAGAATTTCGGTAATTAAATTGGAAATATACCGAAAATTTGGAATGGAAGTTACCAGCACTCCTTGCTCCGAAAGAAGATTTTTCACCAAATCTACCACTTTCCAAGGATTATAAAGATGTTCCAACACATCGTTGAAAATAATACAGTCGAAATAATGCTCCGGTAATTGCGAATAAACTTCCATAAAATCGCCTATTAACATTTGTTGGCAAAAACATTTGGCTATTCCTGCAGCATCAGGATTCATCTCAACTCCCCAGATTTCTCTGTCTGCTCTCATTAAATCAGCACAAAAAGCACCTTCACCACAACCAATTTCTAAAATTTTTTGTGCTTTTTCTGGGATGTATTTTAACATTTCTGGACGAGAACTATGAAAATAATTACTTTTTGTTTTAGTTTGAATTGAAATATTGTTTAATGGCTCGTTATACATTTTAATTCATTAATATTTATTGAAAATCAGCAATTTCTTTTACTGCTATTTCGGCTGCATGTCCATTCCCGTACAAATTTATGGAAAAATTCGATTTCTTGTTTTGAAGAACAGAAAAAGCCTGCAAAAGTTTTTCTATATTGCTGCCAACCAATATATTAAATCCATTTTCAACCAGCTCTGTCCATTCGGTTTGTTCCCGAAGCGTGATGCAATGTTTGCTGAAAAAGAAAGCTTCTTTTTGCACGCCACCACTGTCGGTTATAACCAACTCACATGATTTTTCGAGCATAAGCATGTCAAAATAACCAACTGGTTCAATTATTGTAAATTCAGGAACAATGCTTAATTGTTGTAAAATTTTGCGCGTCCGTGGATGCAAAGGAACAATCACGCGTATCTGACGATGGATTTGATTCAGTCCTTCCACAATATTTTTCAATTTTTCAGGATGATCGGTATTTTCCTGACGGTGAATAGTTGCCAGCACAAATTTTTCTTTCCCGATTTTTTGTAAAATTTGTGATTTATTCTCAGCCTTTGAAGCATAATACAAAGCCGCATCTTGCATGACGTCGCCGTTTTTTATAATTTGGGCAGGAAAATGTTCAAAACCTTCATTTTTTAAATTCTCCACAGCCACATCTGTTGGGCAAAAAAGCAGGCTGGAAATGCGATCGGTGAGAATACGGTTAATTTCTTCCGGCATTTCCATGTTGAACGAACGTAAACCAGCTTCCACATGAATCACGGGAATGTTCAACTTAACAGCAGCCAATGCACCGGCAAGCGTTGAATTAGTATCACCGTAAACCAGCATTCCATCAGGTTTTTCTTTCAATAGAATTTTTTCAATTCCTTCCAGCATTCGGCCGGTCATGGCTCCATGTGTCAAATTGTTGATTTCCAGGTGATAAGCAGGGCGAGGAATTTCCATTTCCTCGAAAAAAACTTCCGACATGTTGCTGTCGAAATGCTGTCCGGTATGAATAATTTTTTCTTCTATGCCGATTTTTGGAAATTGACGACTCAACGTTGCCGCTTTGATAAATTGCGGACGAGCACCAACAACTGTAATTATTTTTCTCATAATGAATCCAATAAGTTTGCTAAATCGTGAGTTAAATTTTTTCGGGAAAATTTTTCAACTGAATCAGTTGGAACTGTTAGTGAATGATTTTTATATTGCTCATAATATTGAAGAATTGTTTCCTTCATTTTTTTAGCATCATCATAATCAATCATTTCCCCCGCTTGTGTGCTGGTCAAAATTTCACTAACTTCTCCATTAGTTGGTCCAATTCCCAAAATAGGACGACGAGCAGCTAAATATTCGTATAATTTGCCCGTAACAATTCCTTTTGCATTATTTGTTTGATTAATCAACAATAAAAGTACCTGAGATGACATTTGTTTCGCAATTGCTTCATTGTGAGGCAAATAATCAAATTTCACAAAATTATCTTTTAAATTATTTTCATTGATTTCTTCTACAACCGAATAATCTACTTTGCCAATCAGTTGAATGAGTAAATCAGATTTAAATTGTTCATTTTCAGTACAAAGTTCATTCAAAACTTTCCAGAATGTTGTTGGATTTCTGGCAGCATTCAGGGTACCAATGTGCGAAATGGTGAATTTCTCGTCCAATTCTGTTTCGTTAGTACGAAAATCTTCTTCATCAAAACCATTGGGAATCATTTCAATTCTTTTGGGTTGAAGTTTTAAGAATTCTTCTAACATTCCTTTTGTTACAACTACCACAGCATCAGCATTTCCTACCACCTTTTTTTCCAATCGATGATGAACGCGGTCGGCAATTTTTGTTAAATGCAAATCTTCATAAAAATCAATATTCGTCCACGGATCGCGAAAATCAGCCAACCATGGTAAAGTTGGGAAAATTTTTTTCAATCCCAATCCAATCAAATGCATCGAATGAGGTGGACCACTCGTCACAATAGCATCTATTTGATTTTCAGAAATATATTTTTTCAAAAATTTCACCGAAGGTTTTACCCAGAAATGGCGCGGATCAGGAATAAAAAAATTGCCACGAATCCAGATGGAAAATCTTTCTTTCCAGCCTGACTTTTTATTTTCCGAAATAAAACCGGCATTGATTGGCTCATTTTTTTTGCCCATCAAGTTTCGATAAATATTGTACGGTTCCCAAATAGGCGTTTTAATCACTTCCATATCAGGCGGCACATCTTTTTCGAGCGAATGGTCAAGTGCAGGATATTCGGGATTTTGAGGTGTATAAATAACTGGTTCCCAGCCAAAACTTCGCAGGTACTTTGTAAACTTCACCCATCGCTGTACGCCAGCTCCTCCACTCGGCACCCAATAATAAGTAATAATCAAAACTTTTTTCATACTGATTTTCTTTTTTGAGGCTGGAGAATATAATAGCCTGCTGTAATGTAAAAATTTCTAAAATAAGAAATATCAGCAAAAACAGAAAAAAGTTTACGTGGTTTTAATCCAAATTTAATTTCATAGTTGGGATTAATGAAATATAAAACTTTCTTTAGAATTTGAAAATCATTTTTTTTCACCAATTGCTCAAAATTTTCAAGACTAATACCCGTTTGTTTGATTTCCAACAAAGTATTGATTTTTCCTTCTTTTTCACCAAAAAATTTCAAAATAATCTTATATAATGAAACAGGCAACAAATGAAAATAAGGTAAAACAGATAAAAATTTACTTTCACAAATTTGTTGATGGCCGCCAAAAGGGTTTTGCCACGGCGGAAAAGCAATAAAAACAATGCCATCAACAGCCAACCATTTTTTTAACAAATTGAGAAGTTTCTCTTTGTCAGGCATGTGCTCAATAACATCTCGCAAAATAATGATATCAAAGTCGTGTAGCTCGTTGTTTATCTGATAAATATCTTGACAGATCAGGGTCAGATTTTCTGCCAATGGATGCATTGCAAAAAATTCTTTACCTTTTTCTATTTTAACAGAACTAATGTCGATACCTGTACATTTGCAACCTGCATCAAGAAAAGGTTTTAGATTCCCTGCTTCCCCACAACCGATTTCAAGGACACCAGTAGAGGTATTTATTTCTTTTATTTCTCGAATGAATGGTAAAATATATTTTTCAGTAGTATAGGCTTGTTCGTTGATATATTGAAAAGCATTCAAATAACGTTTTTGCATTCTTCTTTTTACGTATTAATTTCTTCGATAGCTTTTTGAATTCGCCTTATTGTTTCTTCTTTTCCCAATATCGACACAATTTCAAAAATCGAAGGTCCCTTTAATTCACCTACCAGCGACAATCGAAGAGCATTCATTAAATTTCCAAGCGGATAATTTTTTTCTGCCAGCCATTTTTTAATTTCTATTTCAAGATTTTCAGCAGAAAAATCTTTGATATTTTCAAGAAAATTAGCCAGTTCACTTAAATGTGGAACAATTTCTGGTTTCCAGCATTTTTTTACCGCCTTTGGATCATATTGCATCGGAGCTTCAAAAAAATAATGAGATTGTTCCCATAAATCAGTAATAAAATTTGCTCGGTCTTTGATTAAAGAGACGATTTTAAGCACTTTGTCTGAATCTTCAACAAATCCTTTTTCAACCAACATTCGTTGAAAAGTATCTGCTATTTCTTCGTCCGATTTCATTTGCAAATATTTATGATTGAACCATTTGGCTTTTTCATAGTCGAATTTTGCACCACTTTTGCTGACCCGATCCAGCGAAAAATTTTCGATTAATTCTTCCATTGTAAAAATTTCCTGCTCTGTTCCAGGATTCCAGCCCAATAGAGCCAAAAAGTTCACCACTGCTTCTGGAAAATAGCCAGCTTCGCGAAAACCTTTATAAACTTCACCTGTTTTTGGATCAACCCAGTTAAGTGGATAAACAGGAAATCCCAATCTGTCGCCATCGCGTTTGCTGAGTTTACCTTTGCCATCAGGTTTGAGCAAAAGCGGGAGATGAGCAAACTGTGGCATTTCGTTTTCCCATCCCAAATATCGGTACAACAAAACATGCAAAGGAGACGAAGGCAACCATTCTTCACCACGAATGACGTGAGTTATCTGCATCAGATAATCATCTACAACGTTAGCCAGATGGTAAGTGGGCAATTCATCAACCGATTTGAAAATAACTTTGTCGTCAATCACCGAAGAATTGATGGTAACTTCACCACGAATTAAATCATTTACCGTAATTTCTTCATTTGGTTCAATCTTGATACGAACGACATATTGCTCACCTTTTGCAATTCTTGCTTTTACTTCGTCAGGCGTCAATGTCAGAGAATTGCACATTTCATTTCGCGTGTGAGCATCATACTGAAAATTTTCTACTTCGGCACGTTTTGCAGCCAGTTCAATAGCCGAATCGAAAGCAAGATAAGCTTTCCCGTCGTTTAATAATTGCCTGACGTATTGTTTGTAAATTTCTTTTCGTTCACTTTGTCGATAAGGACCATATTTTCCTTCTGCTTTGGCACCAATGCCTTCATCAATTTCTATTCCCAGCCAGTTTAACGATTCAATAATATATTCTTCTGAACCAGGAACGAATCTGTTTGAATCGGTATCTTCGATTCTTAACAACATGGTTCCTTTGTTTTTACGGGCATAAAGAAAATTGTACAACGCTGTGCGCACACCGCCAATGTGCAAAGGACCCGTAGGACTTGGTGCAAAACGAACTCTCACTCTTCTCATGAAAAGGAAATTTAATATTTGAAACTTTAAAATGAATATATGTTATTGATTTGCAAAAATAAGAAATTTAACTGAGAAATAATTTGTTTCGGGAAGCAATACGATAAATCGATGCCGGTTTTTCGATGAAAAAAACTCCATTTTCTTAAAAAAGCATTCCGGAAGAAGATTTATAGAAAACAAAAACATGGGAAGGAAAATTGTCAAAAATGTTGTTTGCATTTTATTCTGAAAAGTTACGACGCAGACAAATACCTACGACCATGAAGTTCAGTCTTTGCAAATTGCAAAAGTGCCTAATTTGCGTTGGCTGTTGTTTTATACTTACAACAACGGTAAGTTGCATGAGCAATGGCAGATTGCGTGATAATATCCTGTCAAATAGCTTCACAGTTTGAGCGAGAAACAAATCTTGATATTTAGCACTTTCCCTACCATTACTTATACAAAATGTTGTAGTGTCGTTATTGTTCTTTTTGCGATTACTGCTTCACTTTTTGTTCTCGAAAAATGTCAAAATTTTATTAAAATAATTTTCTGTATTGACACTTTCTGATTTTAGTTTCGTAAAATATTCCTCGCAAATGAATAACTCCGAAGCAAGACTCGATGAATTCTTTCGATTAAATAATATTTAATACGTTGTAATCAATAGATTTTTAGATACTTACCTCACTTAACAAGGCTATTGTTAGGAGGGTATTATAGCCCATAAATAATACCAAACCGCTAATCTTGTCACGTTCTGTAAGATATGACGGTACAAGAGGGGGATTATTTTTGTTTTTCTTTGTGCATCTCTGTGTTCTCTGTGGTTAATCTATTTTTTTACAGAGGGCATGAATAAACACAGAAGTGTTATTTTCATTTTCTCGGCATGGAAATTAGTCCTGTATATACTTCGTACAAGTTTTATACTGTCAAGTTTCATATCCTGATACAAGATATGCTTATACTCCCGTGGAAAATTTTTGGTGTATCCTCGAATCCGCATCAAAGAATGTTAAAAAATCGGGGAGTCCCGTAAAAAAAGAGTTTCAGGGCTTGCCCGATAAAAAAATTTTCACTTATTTAGGTGAAAAATTCAACCCCATGTTCAAAGTTAGCTATTCTACTTCAAAAATCAATTCATTTGGCGGAATAAATTTTGCAGATTCACTTATCAGGAACGCCTCGGTTTACAAAACAATCGATCAAATGCTTGGTAATCGCGATGTTAAAGCGCAATACACTTATAGTGATCTTTTTCGTTCGTATTTTTTACTGACGCTTTGCGGCGGAGAATGTGCGGAGGACATCACCGAACACCTGAGAAGAGAGTTAAGCCAGGTGAAAGGATTTGATGTTTGTTCGGCCGATACCCTGTTAAGAATGCAAAAAGAGTTAGCAACGGAAAAAGAAACCATTGTATCTGAAACCAATATCGAACACGATTTCAATATCAACCTGCCAATGAACAGGCTGATGATTAAACTCTTGGTGCAGACAGGAGAGTTGTCGCCTGAACAGGAGGACTATATATTTGATTACGACAATCAGTTTATCCCCGCTGAAAAATATGATTCGAAACGCAGCTATAAACATGCCGACGGCTATTTTCCGGGAATTGCATCGATAAATAATTACCCTGTTTACATAGAAAACCGTAACGGCAATAGCAACGTCAAGTACAAACAGGCCGAAACATTGAAGCGGGCATACGGCGTATTGGCTGAGTTTGGGATTAAAGTAAAACACAGCCGCATGGACTGCGGTTCGTTTGATAAAACGGTGATCCCCGTTGTTGAAGCCAACAGCACATACTTTTATATCCGGGCACAGCGGTGCGAAAACCTTTACGATCAGATCAGGGAGATCACCCGGTGGGAAACGGTAACCATTGGGATGAAAGACTATGAGGTAGCTTCCATTGAATATGCCCCTTTGGAAGAGAGAAAACATACCGCTATGTAATTGCCCGAGAGAAAAACAGTGATGGACAGGTCAACTTGTTTACCGGTGATGACTTTACTTACCGAGCCATTATGACCAACAACGAGGAAATGAGTGATAAAGAGGTTGTTGAGTTTTATAACGACAGGGGTGAAAGCGAACGCCTGTTCGATGAAATGAACAATGACTTTTTGTGGGAAAAGATGCCGTTTTCATTTTTGCACGAAAATACCGTGTTTCTTGTGATGATGGCAATTTGCCGTAACCTGTACCACTTTCTTATTGAATTTATAAGCCGGAAACTCGATTTTATCAAGCCAAACTTCAGGCTGAAAAAATTCATTTTCCGCTTTATGGTTGTCCCCTCAAAATGGATAAAACAAGGCAGGGGTTATGTAGTCATTCCTTAAAAAGTCTATTTTTAAGCGGCAAGGTTATAAAATTTTTGTCGAAAAAGTAATCGAAAAATGAAACAAAAAAACTCTTCTTTGAGTTTTTCCATCATTTTCTTCAAATTCC
>Ga0116192_1002652_pt1 | contig 11735 bp, 8 predicted proteins | sample AD_UKC113_MetaG_FD_89876 | JGI IMG/M metagenome (GOLD analysis project Ga0116192, IMG submission 89876) | Active sludge microbial communities of municipal wastewater-treating anaerobic digesters from Hong Kong - AD_UKC113_MetaG | ecosystem: Engineered > Bioreactor > Anaerobic > Digestate | place...
ACGTCCTTGACGAAGTATACCTGCTCAGGATAGGCTACAGGCCCCAGAACGCTCCTGACGTGCTTGGCCAGCTCCTTCTTCAGCTCCTCGCTCTCCTCGGCCCCCGTTCTGAGGATGACGAAGGCCACTATGACCTCTCCTTTGACCTCGTCTGGCTTGCCGATTACAGCAGCCTCTGCAACCTTGGGATGGGATACGAGCGCAGACTCGACCTCGGCGTTGGAGATCCTGTGTCCCGCCACCTTCAGCACATCGTCGATCCTGCCCTGGATGAAGAAGTATCCATCCTTGTCGCGTGTGGCCTTGTCGCCGGCCAGATATGTTCCGGGCCTGATGTCCCAGTATGCGGACCAGTACTCCTTCTTGTACCTCTCAGGATCGCGGTAGAATGCGCGCAGCATCGATGGCCATGGCGTGGTGCTGACGATATTGCCTCCGCTGCCTGGCGGCACCGGGTTGGCATCCTCATCAAGGATGTCGATGTTGAATCCCGGCAGAGAAAAGGTCGCAGATCCGGGCTTGAGGGGGGTGATGGGCAGGGGCGAGACCAGGAATGTTCCCGTCTCAGTCTGCCACCAGGTATCCATGATCTGGCATTTGTCGCTGCCGAAGTGCTTCCTGTACCAGATCCATGCCTCCGGGTTGATGGGCTCGCCCACGGATCCCAGCAGCCTCAGGCTGGAGATGTCATACTTCTTGGCCCATTGCTCGCCGGCCTTCATGAACATCCTGATGGATGTGGGTGCGGTGTAGAAGACAGACACTTTATTGTCCTGTATGATCTTGTACCAGCGTCCGAAGTCGGGGAAGTCGGGAGCGCCCTCGTACATGATGCATGTGGCACCGAGAACCAGAGGCCCGTATACTATGTAGGAGTGGCCTGTGATCCATCCGATATCGGCCGTGCACCACCAGACATCGTTCTCCTTGAGATCGAATACCCAGTGCAGTGTCTGGGCCGGCCCCACCTGGTAGCCGCCATGCACATGCTCTATGCCCTTGGGCTTGCCGGTGGTTCCCGAGGTGTAGAGGATGAACAGCCTGTCCTCGGAATCCATCTTTTCGCACTCGCACTCCTCGGATTTTCCTGCTACCAGGTCATGCCAGTAGATATCCCTGCCTGCTTTCATGGGGATATCCATGCCTATCCTCTTGAACACGACCACCTTTTCCACAGATGGGGTGTTGCTTGTGGCCTCATCGACATTCGGCTTCAAGGGAATGGGCTTTCCGCGCCTGTAAAGTCCGTCGGTGGTAACCACCACTTTGGCCTCTGCATCGAGTATCCTGCTGTTCAGGCCGCCGGATGAAAATCCGGAGAATACAATGGAGTGAATGGCTCCGATCTTGGCGCAGGCCAGCATCGCAATGGGCAGCTCCGGTATCATGGGCATGTAAAGGGTGACTCTGTCTCCTTTCTTGACGCCCAGGCTCTTGAGGCCGTTGGCGAACTTGTTTACCTCTTTGTAGAGCTCCCCGTATGTGATCTTCCGGGTGGGCTGGTCGGTGGGCTCGGGAACGAATATGTAGGCTACCTTGTCCTTCCTGGCTCCCATGGCATGCCTGTCAACGCAGTTATATGTGACGTTGCATTTGGCTCCCACATACCATCTGGCATAGGGCGGCTTCCACTCTAAAGCGGGCCCCCAGGGCTCGAACCAGTCGGCATACGTCTTGGCCATATCGCTCCAGAACTGAATGTAGTTTGCCGAGCACCACAGGCGCATCTCCTTTTCCGTCTTAAAGCCCCTCTCCTTCATCCATTTCATGACGTTGGAGTTTTCTACCAACTCCTTCGGCGGCTCGAATATCCTTGTCTCTTCCAGCAAAACCGCAGTCTTTGCAGTTGTTTTTTGCTCAGCCAATCTCTAACCTCCTTTTTCGGTCGCCACATGTTCCCGGACTTCGGGTACGCTACCCAAAAAGGCTGTAAGGAGTTCCCGACTCTCTTGAATTCCCTGCTGCCTGCCCATCTCATTCTCCTCTGAAATCGCTCTGCAAGCCATAGAGCGGTCCGGCAAACGATGCGATGATCGTTCATTATCTTTATTTTTCATTAATAAAGCTATCGCGAGAAGTTAATCTTATGATTAATAATTATAATTATTAATACTTTGATGAAAAATTATTGGTAAGTCCTTTGTATATGCGTGCACCAATAGAATGCTTATAAATCAATGGAGTATTATAAGCCTTGCATGAAAGGGCACTACCTCAGCACCACCACCAGCTATCACAGGCATGAGCTCGATTCCCTCCTCCCAGAGGTCACAGTATCTCTCATGCTGGAAGATCCGGCTGGCCCATGCCGCAGCATCCTGGAGAAGGAAGGCTCCTTCGGGGACCTGCTCTATGACCTCCTTGAGCAGTCCATCCCCATGCACCGCATCAGCCGCATCATCGAGGTCGGTGGAGGATACGGCTATCTCATGAGGGACCTTCTGAAGAGGAACGGAAGATTAAAAGCGACCATGCTCGACCTCTCGCCATATCTGCTTGAGATGCAGAGACAGGCTCTGGATGGGTTTGATGCCCGATTCATATGCTGCGATTTTCTGGAGGAGGGCGGCACCGCAGATTCCGTTCTTCCCCATATGGATCTCGCCATCTTAAATGAGGTCGTGGGCGACCTTCCCACCGCCTGCTGCATCCCCGCGAGCGCTCTATCCTGCAGCCATCCAGATGACGCTCTAATCTCCGAGGTTCGGCGCATCTTTTGCTCATATCATCTCACGCCCCCGCTGGGAGAACGCTTCAACTTCAACTTGGGCGCCGTCCAGGCAGTGGAGAAGCTATGCTCCGCCAGCGTACCATATATCTACATCAGCGAGCATAGCTGCCAGGCGAGGGTACCTGCTGCCCTCTCTGGCCTATTGCAGATCTCCTCACCAGGCGAGCCTGAGCGCATCCGCCTTCGCGGCCATGACGAGTATACAGTCCGCTTCTCTGATCTGGAATGTGTGGCCTCGTCCATGGGCTATGACGCCATGCGGGGCAGCTACTTAGACTTCATCCGGCCGGTGATCGAGGGAGAGGTCGCCTTCATCCTTCGCCTGGGTCCCAGCAAGGTCGATAGATATGAGATCATTAGCCAGTTCGTTGAAGATCTGGCGAAATACGAGTTCCTGGTCCTCTCTGGATAGCGTATCGCCAAAAAAAGGTTTGGATCCCGATCAGACTATCTTCGGGATCCCCTCTACAGCTTCCGGGTTCATCAGGGTTGAGATGTCGCCGACCTCTTTTCCCAGAGCCCTGGCCCTGATAACGCGGCGCATGATCTTGCCGGACCTGGTCTTGGGAACGTCGTTGACGAAGTGGATCTCTTCGGGACTCGCTACAGGTCCAAGGGTGCTTCTGATATGATTCTTAAGCTCCTTCTTTAGCTCCTCAGAAGGCGTTACACCCGCTTTCAGGATGGCGAAGACGATTATGACTTCGCCCTTGACCGGATCTGGCTTGCCAATGACTGCTGCCTCAGCCACCTTTGGATGCGAGACTGCAGCGGACTCCACCTCGGAGTTGCCTATCCTGTGGCCGGCCACCTTTATCACATCATCGATCCTCCCCTGGACCCAGAAGTATCCATCAGCGTCCACCCTGCCCTTATCTCCTGCCAGATATACTCCAGGGGCCACATTCCAGTAGTGCTCCCAGTAGGTCTGCATGTACCTGGCAGGATCCTTATAGAAATCCCTGAGCATTGTGGGGTAGGGTGTCGTGATCACAATGTTGCCGCCCTGCCCAGTGGGAACCCTGTGGCCGGACTCATCCCAGACCTCGGCATTGTATCCGGGAAGCGGCAAGGTGCACGATCCCGGCTTGAGCGGAGTTGTGGGCAGAGGCGAGCAGATGAATGTGCCTGTTTCCGTCTGCCACCATGTGTCCATGATCTGCAGCTCATCCCGTCCGATGACCCTTCTGTACCACATCCAGGCCTCTGGATTGATGGGCTCTCCCACTGTGCCCAGCAGCCGCAGGCTCTTTAGATTGCACTTGGCAGGCCACTCATCCCCCGCCTTCATGAACATCCTGATGGATGTAGGAGCGGTGTAAATCACAGTCACCCCGTGCTCCTCCACGATCCTCCACCACCTGGAGAAGTCCGGGAAGTCTGGTGCGCCCTCGTACATCACGCTGGTGACGCCCAGCATGAGGGGGGCGTATACTATGTAGGAGTGGCCTGTGACCCATCCGATATCTGCAGTGCACCACCAGACATCGTCCTCCTTCAGGTCGAAGACCCAGTGCAGAGTCTGGGGAGTTCCCACGCAGTATCCTCCCTGGGCATGCTCGATGCCCTTGGGCTTGCCAGTGGTTCCCGAAGTGTAAAGGATATACAGCCTGTGCTCCGGGTCGAGGGGCTCTGATGCGCATTCAGGGGACTGGTCCTTTACGAGGTCATGCCACCAGATGTCCCTTGGGTTCCATTTGACATCGTTTCCGCATCTCCTGTAGACTATCTGCTTTTGCACATTGGGGCAGCCCTCCAGGGCCTCGTCAGCCGATTCCTTGAGCGGCACCACCTTGCCCCGCCTCCAGAATCCGTCAACGGTGATGGATATCTTCGACTCGGCATCTACCACCCTGTCCATATAGGCTTTGGCTGAGAATCCGGAGAAGACCACGCTGTGAATGGCTCCGATCTTGGCGCAGGCCAGCATCGCAATGGGCAGCTCTGGTATCATGGGCATGTAAATGCTGACCCGGTCTCCCTTCATGATACCCAGACTCTTGAGGCCGTTGGCGAATTTATTCACCTCCCTGTACAGGTCGGCATAGGTGAACTTCCGTACATCGCCAAGCGGCTCTCCTATGCCGATATACGCGATTTTGTCCTTGGTCGCTGTTTTCATGTGTCTGTCGACGGAGTTGTATGTGGCGTTGACCTTCCCGCCAACGAACCACTTGGCATAAGGCGGCTTCCAGTCCAGGACCTGCTTGAAAGGCTCAAACCATGTGGCATACTCGTTTGCCATCTCGCCCCAGAATTCCACATAATTTTTGGAGCACCACTCACGCATCTCCCTCTCTGTTTTAAAGCCCTTCTTCTTCATGTACTTCATAACATTCGAGTTTTCAACCAGATCCTTCGGGGGATGGAACATTCTGGTCTCCTCGAGTAAAACAGCCGTCTTTTCAGTCTCTTCAGCCATACTTTCACCTACCTCTCGCTATTTGTGATCATCCCGGTCATCTAAAGGATTTTGATTTTTTCTGCACATGATTAAGCATAGATGGGTGCTAAAATCACCTTTAGATGAATTAGGATCACTGTAATGTTTAATAATGTTCATAATTAATAAAGTTAATGGTACCAAAATTAATATAAAATTCAATTACCATAAGTAGAATGAAATGGCTTCTCTCAAAAAAATCACTTGGTCGGCATTCTATATCAAATAAATATGACATTAATTGTTTAAATTCGACTTAGATAATCAAGATGAGAGAATTATGTCATTAAAGTTTTTCCAATCTCAATAGCGTCAGCGCAATCATAGCTGCAAAATGCCCTCCAGGTAGAATGGATTTGACCTCGCGATTCTAATTCTGCGCCAGCCATAGCTGTCCGGCGTGGCGGAAAAGACAATTCCCGTGTAATTCGCAGCCCTGGCCTTCATTGTACCTGCCGTGCCTCGCTCTGTGACCCACGCATAAAGCGTCCGGCCTTCGTAGCGGCGGTTCCTGTCTGCTGCGATCCGCGTCCACAGGGCGGTCATCTGCCTGGACCTGTCCTTTTTGATCCTGTCCGGCATGTCGTACAGCCTCGCGGCAGCGGTGCCGGGCCGTGGCGAGAATCGGGTCACATTGACCTTGTCAGGCTGCACTGCTTCCACCAGCTTCACCGTCTCCTGGAAGTCCTCCTCTGTCTCCCCGGGAAAACCGCATATAACATCTGTATTTACGGATATATCTGGAACCGATGACCGCAGGGCCTTCACTATGTCGCTGAAGTCCTGCGCCGTATATCTCCTTCCCATCCTCTCGAGAACTTCATTCGAGCCCGACTGCAGGGGGATGTGCAGGAATCTGAAGACTTTTGAGCCCTGTAGCACCTCTATCATCTCATCGATATGGGGCAGCAGGGTGTCCGGGTTCATCATGCCCACCCGCACCATGAACTCTCCGGGAATTGCAGCTACCATACTTACCAGCTCAGGCAGACAGCCTCCCATGTCAGAGCCGTAGGAGGCAGTGTCCTGGGCAGAAAGCTGAATCTCGGCTGCGCCCGCACTGGCCAGCAGGTGCGCCTCCTCAACCACATCACCGGGGCATTTGCTGGCCAGCCTGCCCCTCGCCCGGCGCACAATGCAGTATGTGCATGCTCCGCTGCAGCCCTCTGCTATGTTGATGATGCCGGTGCGATCCTGCAAGAGGAGGCGGCATACCTGCCGCGCAGGGAGATCTTGCGGCCGGGAGAGGAGCCTGGAGACCTCCTCAGCCGACTGCCTGCAGAGAAGTCCTACAATCCCCCTGCAGGCTATGCCGCGCAGGCTGCCGGGCAGGGATGCTGCCAGGCAGCCGGCGACGATCAGGCGCTCTCCTTGCAGCTGTGTCAGGCGGCGCAGTATCTTTCTCTCCGTCCTGGATGTCACGGCGCATGTATTGACTATCACAGCATCCGCATCCTCTAAAGGGGCGGGCTCATGCCCAAGCCCGATCAGGGCGGCGGCCGCCTCCTGGGAGTTGCCGAAGTTGGATGTGCAGCCGAATGTCTCGATATAAAACTTCATGCTGCAGCACTGCCCTCCGTCGCTCTCACCTTCTCTTTCTCCTCCTGCCTCACCTGGTATATTCCCACTACGGCCCCCATTATGGCGGGGGCCAGGAAGAATCCCCCGATTCCTGCCACCAAAGCGCCCCCAAGGAAGGAGAGGACCACCAGCAAGGGATGAAGCGATGACTTGGCACCCACAATGTATGGCCGGATGAGAAGCTCTGAGGGAAGATAAATGAAAGCTGAGGCGAAGATGAAGAAGACGGCAGCCCCCTCCAGTCCGGCTGTGAAGTATCTGTAGACTGCCAGCGGGATTATGACCATCCAGGATGTGAGGATGGGAACCATCCCAGCCAGGAATATTATGCTGGCCAGGGCGAAGGGTCTGGGCATGCCGAAGGCATAGAATATAGATGCTGCAATCATGCTTCCCAGGATGGATGTATAGATGGTGCCGATGTAAATGCCGCTCAATATGCGGTCTATGCGGCCGATGTATCTCCAGTAGGCGTCCTTCTCCCTCTGGGGAAGGAGGGAGACTATCGACTCCACGAATCTCTCTCCCTCGACAAGGGTGAAGTAGCATACGGGAATTGATACTATGAAGTTGATTATGGCCATGGATGCCACCTTTCCTATGTGAAGCACGGGGATGGATGAGACAATGGCTGCTGCAATGCCTGCCGCGTTCTCCATGCTGCCGGCCAGCATCTCCTTAACCCATGCAGGAAGCATGTAGATGGACCTCTCTGTGACCGCGGCCAGGGCAGACTGCCATGCCTCCTGATTTTTGGCCAGGATTACAATCTGGTTGGCGATCTCCAGCATGCCGATGCCCAGGATTATGAAGATGGGAAGGACTATGCATACTACGGCCAGAAGGGAGCCCAGCCTTCTCCTTTCCCGGAAATGGTCGCGTATGGGCCGGCCCACGTAAGCGAAGACCGTACCCAGGATTATGCCGTCCAGAAAGGGAAAGAAGAAGAATGCTACCAAAATCAGGGCAGCCAGGGCTAGGAGGATTATGCCTCTATGCTCTCTGAGATAGGGGCGGAGATCATCGTCCATTGCATTACACTGTCTCTTGCCCCTCAAATGGATATATAGATATGGGCGAGGGAGATGAGTCTCATGCCTCTGCCAGCATCTCCTCCAGCCTCTCCAGGCGGGGGCCGGGATCGCTGTTCTGGCAGGCGACCCATTCCCGGAGCTTTTTGGCAGGCAGGCCGCTGTCCATGATCTCAGCCGCCTTCTCCACTCCCTCTTTGAGGTCTGCCGCCTTTCCGGCCATGTAGAGCAGTGGTGCGGCGTTGAGGCAGACTATCTCCCTCCTGGCTCCAGCCTCCCGGCCCTCCAGGATGCGGAGCAGGCCGACTGCTTCTTCATCCATCCTGCCGCTGTGCAGCAGTGCATGCTCGTCGCCGCAGGCCAGGCCCAGATCCTGGGGGCGGAGGGTGTAGGTCTGAAGCCCATCGTCCTCCGTGATCTCTGCCACCAGGGTGCAGCCCAGTGTGGAGAGCTCGTCCATGCCACGCTGGCCGTCTGTGCTCCTTCCGTGCACAACATAGGCTCTCTTGTAGCCGATCTCCTGCATGGCCTGGGCAATGGGCATGACCATCTGCCTGGAGTAGACGCCCCGCACCGCCATCTCCGGCCGGGCGGGATTGGAGAGGGAGCCGGCCACATTTAGCACTGTGCCGAACCGGATCTGGGAGAGGATCCTGCCAAGGGCACAGGGGTGGACCTTGCTGCTCATACCGTTGAAAATGCCTATGCCTGCTCTCTCTATGCTCCTCTTTACAGTTTCCGGCTCGCATTCCACATCCACCCCCAGGGCCTCCAGTATATCCACTGTGCCGCATTTGGAGGTTATGGCCCGTGCCCCGTGCTTGGCCATGATCACACCTCCCGCCGCGGCCACCAGCGAGGCTGCGGTGCTGATGTTGAATGTCTTGATTGCATCCATGCCCGTGCCGCAGTTCTCGGCAAGGGGGCAGCTCACCTGAGGCTGGACCTTGACCGTGTCCGTCTCGTATATGGCCTGCCAGATGCCGGCAATCTCCTGGGGCGTGGCTCCTTTGGCTGTGATGGCGGCGAGAAATGCACCCTGCTGCAGGTCGGGCTGCTCGTTTTTCAGAATTTGCTGAAAGAGGAGGAATGCCTCCTCACGGCTGAGGCTGGTGCCCCTGATCAGGCCGTCCACTCTGCTTCCGAAGTATCTCAGGCTCTCTTCATCTGCGATCATAATAGAGCGAAAGTCTTTCATCTCCCGAACACCACCGATTTCATGCCTGCCCTCTCAGCAGAGTGGGCGAAGGCCTCATTTATCTGCATGAGGCCTGCCCTTTTGGTGATCAGCCAGTCCGCCCTGATCCGGCCGGATGTGAGAAGCTCTGCCGCCTGGCGGCAATGCCGGCTGGAGCAGCCGTAGCTTCCGCAGATGGAAACCTCCCTGTAGTGCAGGAGGCGCATGTCCACCGAACTCTCGCCTCTGCCCATACTGGGGCCTGAGAAGATGCAGAGCCTGCCGCCTGGTGAGAGCATCCGGAGCAGACTGCTGTCAGTATCGACGGCCGGGGTGGCTGTCAGTATGACGTCCACACCCACTCCGTCCGTCTCGGCTGCGACCACATCAGCCGGGCCCTCCTCATCGGGATTGAATGCGAGGGATCTGGTGTTTCTCCTGAGGATGGATAGCCTGCCCGCCAGCTTTTCGGAGATGATGATACTGCCTGCGCCGCGGCTGCCGGCCAGGAGGGCATGCAATGCGCCTATGGGCCCGCCGCCGAAGATGAGGACACTTTCGCCGCTGCATAGGTGCGCCTGCTCCTGGCCGTTTATGCAGCAGGCCAGGGGCTCGGAGAGGGAGGCAATAGCCGGGTCTGTGCCCCGGGGCAGCAAATTGGTGCCAGAGTAGAGGCTTTCCGCAGGCAGGGCACACATTTCAGCAAAGCCGCCAGGGAAGTTGAATCCCATGATTTTTATATCCCGGCAGCGGCCGTCATCTCCCCGTCTGCAGGGAAGGCAGCCTCCGCAGGCTATGCCCGGCCAGACGGCCACCAGGTCACCCTCCCGGACGGGCGCTGACGGCCTATAATGGCAGCCGCCATCGCCCCCGTCCGTCTGCGCTATCCTGCCCACCAGCTCGTGGCCCGGTATGCATGGGTAGACGAGGTCCCTGTGGCCCTGCTCCAGCATTTTGATATCCGTTCCGCAGACGGCGCAGGCCTCCATCTTCAGCAGAGCCCCGCCTTCGGGCAGGTCCGGCTCAGGCAGATCCTCTATCTCCATCCGGCCCGGCCCTCTCAAAACAGCGGCTTTAATTGCTATCTCCTCCCTCTTTCGCATTGCACGTTGATCGAGGCTACTTTTTGGGCAGCTCCACAGTCATGAGGACCCGGTCCGTCTCGGCCACAAGCTGCCTCTGACCGACCCCGTACAGGCCGGCGAGAAGAGCTGCCCCGCCCATTCCCACGCCCTCTTTGACGTATCCCTGGGCATATATCTGCACTGAGGGAATTGTGGAGTGCTCCAGCCCCGGATCGGAGCAGTAGTAGGGCCGGCCCGTGGACTCGACTATCTCCGTAAAGTTTGCAGTCTTATCCTCGATGATGTATTTGGTGGTGGCAATGGAGATGTCGCCATCGATTCCCAGCGCCATTCCGAGAGCCAGGACGGCTGCCATCTGTGTGCCACCGGACAGCACCACCTTGCAGCCCTGCAGGCCCTTCATGAGGCCGAGGGCGGCTGGCATCATGGGGTCGCCCAACTGCTCCACAGCGCGCATGGGGTCGCTTTTAAGGCTGCCCCTTTTGATGCCGGACCGCTGCAGGGCATCGGATACCACCTGCTCCTTGAGGCCAGAGGGGTTGGACTGAAAGCTGCTGCTCACATTGCAGTCATAGCCCAGGGCCCGCAGCACTGCCAGAGCGGTGGTCGTACCTCCTGCTATGGACTCGGCAATGAAGACGCAGTCTGAGAGGCGGGCCAGCTTCCGTCCGAGCATGGCTGCGTTCTCGTATATGCTGCGGGCGGCTGGCACCCCCGGCTCCTTTCTGATGTCCGATCCCGCAGCTCCTCCAAGCTCGACAAACGGTACAGCAGGCTTCTTTCGCAGTCCTGAGGCCGCTATGAGGGAGGGGACTGCCGTCAGGTTCAGGGCTGCCCTGGTCACAATGGCAGGCGTGGGCGAGCCTCCCGGAGCCTCGGGCAGCTCGGGCATTGTGATGATCCTGTTGGTCTCGACGAGCTCGGCATCGGCTCCAGGGGTGTAGTCTGTCAGTTCGGGCGTGGTCCCGGCTGCGGAGAGGCCGGGAATCTTGCCGGTGTCGGTGTTGGAGATTATGCACAGGAAGAGCGGCCGCTGGGGCCGGAATTCGAAATTCGGATAGATCCATTCTGGCATAATCGGAATGCGGCATCTGCTACTATTTGAAAGCGACGCCAGTGGGATTAATTTAATTCAAGCTGGCTTGAACGACAGTCAAGCCAGGTGGGGATCGCGGGGCAATTCCGGCATGCTGCTCCGGCCGGCTGGCTGAATGGTCCGGCTGGAGGGTCAGGCCGTGCGCCGCAGCGACTAAAAGATGGCATGAGTGGGCCTGACCTGCTAGCCATTTCGTCCTGTCCAAAACTGCCTCGCTGCTCAGCGTCAGTGTCGCCATGACGTCGATGGAGTGGCATTGCCTTGCGTTCTTCATCTTTGCTGTGGTTGAAAGCGTCATCAGACAGGTGATTTCAGAATAGCGGTCTCTCATCCCAGCTCCGACCATCGATAAGCCTTCCTGCTATTTTCTTATTGACTCATGACACATACAACGAGAAAAAGGGCAAACAAACGGAGGGCGTGGGGAAGTTCTTCGATCACAGCAAAGGTTTCATTTGGGGACAAAATATGGCTCTTCGCTGTTTCATGTGGGTAAATTGAATTTAAGGTTTCCCGTCTTAAGATAAATAGTAGTAATGAAATTTTTTGTTGATCTAAATCCTCTTGCGCTATTCTTTGCAGCCTGAATTA
>Ga0116192_1002654_pt1 | contig 11732 bp, 9 predicted proteins | sample AD_UKC113_MetaG_FD_89876 | JGI IMG/M metagenome (GOLD analysis project Ga0116192, IMG submission 89876) | Active sludge microbial communities of municipal wastewater-treating anaerobic digesters from Hong Kong - AD_UKC113_MetaG | ecosystem: Engineered > Bioreactor > Anaerobic > Digestate | place...
AGCGTCGTTTGCGCAAGGTTGAAGTATAGTTGGCGACCATCGAATCTACGGCACCCGCGCTGATCCCCCAGAATAATTCCGGTTCACCGAGGCGCGAAATATCAACATCTGAGGAGAGATCCGGTTGGGCAATGACTCCAACGCGATAATTCGCCTCCAAAAGAATGCGACCGATGACCGCGATCCCCGAATAGGGTGTGTCAATGTAAGAGTCCCCGGATACCAATACGACATCCAGTTTTTCCCAGCCGAGTGCTTCCATTTCCTCGCGTGTAGTAGGTAAGAACATGTGTAAACCTTATAGAGAGTATATCATCCGGCAGCAAAAAACAGCCCGGAGGCTGTTTATTTGCAAAGAAAAAAAAGTCTTATTCTTCGTCCAGATGAACATGCCCATGAGCAAGTTCTTCAGGTGTTGCCGGGCGTATGCCGGTGACTGTGACATCAAATTCAAGATCATCGCCGGCAAGTGGATGATTGAAATTGAATGTGACGGTTTCAAGAGAGACTTCCTCGACGAAAGCAGTATGCTCGGATCCATCCTCGTCTTCAAAGGTCACTTCCATGTCCGGTTCCAGGACAAAGTCAGCAGGAAAATCAGATTTTGGCATTTCAACGATTTGCTCAGGATCATATTCCCCGTAACCATCCACTGCTTTAACCAACACATGTTTGGATTCGCCGATTTTCATCCCTTCCAACTCGCGCTCTAATCCGGGGATGATCTGACCATGCCCTTGAATAAACTGGAGGGGGTCATTTTCGTCACTTGCATCAATTTTTTCATTATCAACAAAAAGCTGATAGGTCATGCTGACGACGAGATCTTTTCTTACGATTTCTCTTTTCTCAGTTTCGTTCACCTTAACTCTCTTTCTGGGATTCCTATGAAATGGGAAGTCCATTATATCATGCAGGTTAAGACGGATTGGATCGTAAATTGCCTTATAAATTATTTACCAAGCTTAGTAATTCAATTGAACTTTTTACCGAATTCTTTTCGCATATCAATGCTTTTGCCAGATCAACATCAGACCTGGTAAACCATGTATCTCCGAGTGTTGGAATTTGAAGCCGTTAATTCTTGATGAAAAAAGAAAACTTCTGCTTGTCAGGGCAGAAGTTGGAAATGGATCATGATGGTTTGTTTAGACCAGAGAGCCTGTCAGCGAGAGGGCAATCAATCCGGCAGCAAAACCGAGCAGCGAAATGGCGCAAGATAGAAGAAGATCTTTTCGCAATGCGCGATCGTGTTGAATTTTGTATACCGCGCGGATCCCATTCCGAACCACGTTTGAGTGGGTCATCAATGGGATGGCGATATTCCAAAAAGATAATTCAATGGATTCTGCCAGATGATGGATCATGGGGACACCTTATCGTGACGTGGAAATCTTGAGGATGCGACCTTCCGCATCGGCTACAACACGAACTGTGCGGGGGATGGATTTGCCATCCTCAGTCTGCGCTTTGGCATGAAATACCAGTTGATATTTTTCTCCAGGCAAGTTTTTTACCTGCGGAGAAACGCCTTTCACTTCCGGAAACTGGTGATAGACGGATGTGCATACGTTTGATTTTGCCATACCTTCCATTGAAACCTCTTAAACCAGCCGGCGACGGATAAATGTGGGAACTTCAATCTCGGATTGGAGCTCGGTGGATTCAAGGGTGTGGTCCGGGTTGGGTTCTTGCATTAAAAATGGGAAGGCGGTTTCAACCGGGGTTGGGTCTACCTCTGGATTGAAGATAGCAGACCGGGATTGACGAATGCTCTCTCTATTATCGGGGGTGGAATCCAGACCAGTGAGCACGAGAATCACCTGCACTCTTTCTTCCATACGTGGGTCGCGAATTATACCGGGAATTAATTCTGCCTGTTCGCCCGTGCGGGCATGCAGTTTTTGCAGCGCTTCCACTACTTCATGAAATGGCAGGTCATCACCACTGGTGAAATTCGCTATTACGGCGTTCGTATTTTCAAGCTGTATGTTTTCAAGCATCGGATGATGGAGTGCATATTCCACGGCATCACTGACCCGATTCTCACCACTGCCTGTACCGATTGAAATCATTGACCGACCACCATTTTTCAGTACACTGCGAATATGCGAAAAATCAACGTTTATCAAACCTGGTTGATAGACTAGCTCTGAAATTCCCTGAATACCCTGACGGAGAATATCATCGGCCAGACGGAAAGCCATTTCCAGAGGCAAATCTTTGGGGGCGATCTGGAGTAAGCGATCATTCGAGACGGTGATCATGGTATCCGTATACGGACGTAATTTGGCGAGACCCGCGCGGGCGTTTGCCTGGCGTCTGCCCATTTCGAATGAAAATGGGGTGGTAACCACAGCGACGACAACGGCACCCTGCTCACTAGCAATACTGGCTGCCACCGGAATGGCACCTGTCCCGGTACCTCCACCCATTCCGCATGTTAAGAAGACCATATCTGCACCGCGTAGAGCATCTTGAAGCTCTTGATAACTTTCATCCGCTGAAAGTTCTCCGATCGTGGGATCTCCACCGGCACCTTGCCCGTGAGTAACCTTTGGACCGAGTTGAATCTTGACCGGGGCAAGGCTGTTCCTTAACACCTGGGCATCGGAATTGGCGGCAATGAAGTCCACACCTTCCATTCCCAGCTCGATCATCCGATCGATGGCATTTTGACCTCCACCTCCAAGTCCGATGACTTTTAGGATGGGCGACATTCCTCGATTTGAAGACGAGGAAGAAGAAATTTCAGGATTGGATTGTGCCATAATTTACCTCTCTGCCAATTGGGTTGCAATACTCATACCATCTCCACAGATCCGTTCAACATTACAACCCGCGTTTCGTAACGCCGTCAACCTGTCCTCTGGAAAGGATTGCTCACCTCCAAGAACGGTAATCTTCCTTGCCAGCGAAGCTTCCTCAATTGAAAATCCAATTGTTGGATGGTATTTTTGCAGGAAGGGTCGGATTACTTCCAGATGAAAGTCAGCAACGCCCCACTCATAAAGCGGAAGGAGCAGGTAATGTGCGATGGGATGGCTTTCGGCTGAGGGAGAGTTCAAATTTTCCGCCGAAGTGAATTTGTCTTTGTTCCAGGGAGGTGTGGAGGGGAGGGATCGTGAAGAAGGAATCAAAAGGTCCACAATCGGGAGATAATCCTCCTCGCTGCGGAACCAGGCATGTTGAGCCAATGGGGAATTTGCTGCCGTGGAGAGCACGAAAAAATTACATGATTGAACGTAGGTCGGAATTGAATCGGCACCTGTTGGTGAATTGAGCTGTTCCAGGATGTTCAGATTCAAGCCCATATGCATTTCAGGGGAGAGATTTCCTCCTGGTTCTTTAATTCCCGCTCCTAGCAGGAACATGGGTAATTCTTTATGGCAGGTGGAAACAGCAGCGGATTGCAGCCATTCAAAATTACGAAATCCTTTCTGATCCTCGCTTTCAGCACTTTTGCCATAAGGCATACTTTTTGGCCAACGTTCAGGACCTCCACTGCCAAAATCCAGATCATGACCGTACGTGAACACATAGGAAGAAAGCCCAATCTGATCGATGAGCTTCGCGTAGCCACGACGAATCATGGACTGCAAAGATTGTTTAAGGAAAGCGACATCCCAATAATCTCCACCGGGTTGGGGAGGAGGAAAAATTGGCATCATTCCAAATTGAGCCACACTAACGGCGAGCGGGAGAAATCGATCTACAAATCGTTCCACCAGGTCGGGTTGGGTCCACCCTGCGGGTGACCAGTTTTCTCGTTGGTTTGGTCGATCAAATAGGATCAGATGTTTTACTCCCCACCGTGCGTAAGCGGTGAAAAGAGTCTTCATGTCTCCTGCAGTTGGGGAATTTGGTAATGCCATGTGGAGGTGGAGGATCGGGAGAATACCATCCGCGATCAAACCGGTGATGAATTGCTCAGGAATGGCGCGTAAAGTGTCAGTATCCAGAACCAGCCAGCGGGCGTTTAATGTCTTCAGGATTGGCAGCCAGGTGGAAAGATCACTTTGGGAATAATGATCTGTATCCGGAAAGTAATGAAACCCAATGCGGGGGGATGGCTTTGTTCTAATTTCATCCAGAGTTGCACTCATCATAACTCCATAAAACTGTACCCAAGAATATGTAGCAAGAAACATGCCAATGCCTGCAAGAAAGACCCTGATTCGGGATGGTTTCTGCTATAATTTCACATCAATGATCCTTGTTACTGGTGGAACAGGTTTTATCGGACGAACCTTGATTCGCTCCTTAATCACTTCTGGTGAACAGGTTCGAGTCCTCCTTCGTCCTTCAAAAAACTCCCCTAAATTTCCTAAAGGAATCGCAGTCGAAGTCGCTGTCAGCAGCTTTTCTGATCAGCGCAGCCTGCGGGCAGCAATTAAAGATGTAGATCGAATCTATCATCTTGCCGGCGCTGAACGCTATGGCTTACAGGGAAACCTGAACCAGGTGGATGTTGAAGGGACCGCCACCCTGATGGCAGCCTGCAAGGATTCCGACGTCAGTCACATCCTTTTTTTGAGCCATCACGGAGCAGACCGTGGGTCCGCTTACCCGGTGATGAAAGCCAAAGGGATTGCTGAAAAGTGGATAATAAATAGTGGAATTCCATACACCATTTTCAGGACAGGTGCCGTTTTTGGCGCCGGTGACCAGTTCACTGAGCCACTGGCAAGATTGCTGCGGCTCTCTCCCGGTGTAACCCTCATACCTGAAGAAGGAAAGTCTTTACTTCAACCGATCAGCGTCGATGATCTGGTAACTTGCATGCTTTTAGCAATGGAAGATCCGATGAAACTGAATCGTGTCATCCCGATTGGAGGGATCGAATCGATCTCATACGCTGAAATTATTCGCCTGATCATGAAACAGTTGGGAATCTCACGGCATTTAATCTCCGTAACGCCAGACCGATTGCGGCGGATTTCGCTCTATCTGGCTCAGGTGTATCGAAACTTTCCGGTGTCCATCTTCTGGCTGGATGAGCTTGCCGTTGACAGGATCACCAATCTGGATGTCGTCCCGCGTGAATTCGGGTTAATCCCGGCACGTTTTAAGGATCATCTCGAATATCTTAACAAGAAAGCCGACCATCGATGAAAGAAAATCACAGTTTCTGCGTTCACGCCCATTTCTATCAGCCACCACGTGAAGATCCCTTCACCGGTCAAATTCCGGATGAGCCCGGTGCAGCCCCTTACCGCAACTGGAATGAGCAAATATTAGCGACCTGTTACCAGCCAAACAGTGAGCTGAGGAATTTCAGCCGCATCAGTTATAACATTGGTCCAACCCTGGTTGAATGGATGAAGCGAAAATCTCCCGAGACGCTGGCAACCATCGTCCGGGAAGATAGTCTCAACCAGGCTATCTATGGCAGCGGGAACGCCATGGCTCAGGCATATCACCACAGTATTCTCCCGCTACTCACCAAAGAGGATATGCAAACACAAATCAAATGGGGTATTGCAGCGTTTACCTCATTATTCAAACGCGCTCCGGAAGGGATGTGGCTGCCAGAAACGGCTGTCAATACGGATGTATTATTAGCACTTTCTGAAAATGGCATCCGTTTTACGATCCTTGCGCCCTGGCAAGTGGAAGTCGAACAAGGTCATTCACCCTGCCGCATTGATTTGGAAAATGGGAAATCCATCTATGTTTTTGTCTATCACGGCGGGTTAAGTTCTACGATGAGTTTTGATACCTTCGCCACCGGCAATGCGGATTCATTTGCCGAGTTTTACCTGAAACCAGAAGTGGATCCGTACCAACCAGATCAATGCCTGATGATTGCTACGGATGGAGAATTATACGGTCACCATCAACCTTTCCGGGATCAGTTCTTAGCGCACCTCCTTAACGGTTCGACGGGAAAAATCGGAATGCGACCCACGTGGCCAGGTTTATGGCTCAAACAGAATTCGGTTCATGATCGTGGAAAGATCGTGGAAAACACTTCCTGGAGTTGCCACCACGGCGTGGCAAGATGGAAAGAGGAATGCGCCTGCTCTTCAGGGGCAAGTTGGAAAAAATATTTCAAACAGGCGCTGGATAGTTTGAACCAGGTGATTTATGCTGACTTTTCTTCGCTCTGCAATCGTTTCGGGATTGACCCGGTGGAAGCGCGTAATGAATTTATTCACGTCACGCTTGGGGAGATTCAATTTGCAGAGTGGATTCAGACGAGGGCAGCGAGGGTACTGAATGGTGCTGAACTTGAAAACCTGAACAAAGCATTTCAAGCCCAATTTGCCTGCCAGGAGATGTTTACGTCTTGTGCCTGGTTTCACGGGAGTTTATCGCGTATTGAACCGCGAAACAATCTGAGCTATGCTGCCCATGCCACTTTCTTGATGAATCAGGTAACAGGAAAAGACTACACCACTGACATCCTGCCTGAGTTAAGACAGGCGATCAATTTAACCAACGGCGAAAATGCCGCTGATACTTTTCTAGCTGCCATTAACCGCTTCGCTGCCCCTCAGACGGGTTGAAAATTACTCCGATTTAAAATTAAGCAAATGATCAAACCGATATTTTGATTGTGCTTCGAGCTTCCTTAACCGGGCTGTGATTTCGTAAAGGTGTAACAAAGTTTCAGTAAGCGAAGCCCGGTCCATCTGTTTATCGGCAAGCGTCTTAACGGTGGTAATGAGGGTCATCCAGGCTATAAATTCATCAAACGATTCTCTGCGATACCACAACACATCCTGGAAACGGTTTACGCGCAGGTAATTCTGAACTTCTGGATCGGAAAACCAGGATTGAACAATTTTGTCGAAGGGGCTTTTTTGCAGCTCACTGTACCAGTTCTGATGTTTGATCGCGATTCTCAGGATCTGTAATAATTCCTGAATTCTTTCTTCAGGTGTTCCCCAATCACGGAGCACAGTGACGAAGGGGTGAGTTAACTTCCATTCGTACAACCAGGTGAGGGAATATTCACTGCCTTCCAGATCACTTTTGAGCTTTCCAAGCGGACTGCAAATTGCCCAAACCAGCAGGGTCGTGCGCTGTGATTTTTCCTGGAAGAGTGGAGTGGTTAATAAATCGATCAATTGATGAATTTTCCGGCTGCCAGGAGAAAGGATACTTTCCAATCGTGCCTGCAAGGTTAAGCCAGTTGTGATCAAGCCGGTTATTTCATCCCTGACGGGCGTGATGTTGTGATAAAGACCTTCCCGTTGTGAAGCACCGGTCAGGAAACGTTCTACCTTCTGCGAAATTTCCTGCTCATCCAATGTCGCTATTTTTGTTACAGCCGTGTATTTCGCCAGCAAATAACCCAAATAGCCGGCGTTGACCATCTCTCGATAAGGTTCGAGGATGGGGCGCATCACGAGTTCATCCAACGCTTGCTGAAGATCTGGAACCCCCTGGCTGCCAAGGACTTGATATAACGCTCGATAATCATGTCGTGGGTCCTGGCGGACAACCTGAAAATCAAGCAGCGCGTGGTATTGATATCCTCTCAATTTGAAATGAAGACCCCGATCCAGCACTTCTCCAAGGGGGCGGAGATATTGTAAATGGGTGATGCTATCCCGGAAGACCAGATACGCTTCACGATCATCCGGCAGTGAGAGGGCTTGCGCAAGTGAGATTTGCGCAAGCGATCGGTTTTGTCCATGACCACGCAGTTGAGGAACCGAATCATGAATCCAGCCTTCTGTGGATTGAATATTATTGTTATAAAGGATCAGGGCTTTTTGACCGGAATCGGCATTGGAGTATGCATAGACATTTTCATTCGTCGAGCCATCCGATGTGACAAAATTATAGAGATTGAATTGGTCAATACCGGCGAATAATTTGCGCAGGTGCAAGAGCGGAAAAATTTCCTGTTCGTGTCGGTTAACCAGATCCTGGTCCACTGGTTCATCCCAATAGGCTTTGCGGAACTCCATCCCGTATTTTTCAGAGAACCCTTCTATTTGACCGTGCCCGAGCATGGGAAGCCCTGGCATTGTCACCATCATCAGGCAGACGCCAAAGTATTTATCCCCCTTGCCAAACTGATCGACAGCCGTCCTCTCGTCCGGATTATTCATGAAGTTTACGTAACGTTTGAGAATTTCCGGTTCAAATTCAAGCGTGTTGCGGAGCAGTTTATGATATCCAGCGTTATCCTCATTGCGCATCATATTCATGAAAGCGCTGTTATAGACGCGGTGCATGCCAAGCGTTCGGACGAAGTAACCTTCCATCAACCAAAAGGCTTCAGCAAGCAGGAGCGTATCTGGAGCTTCCACTGCCACACGATCGACCACCTCGCGCCAGAATTCATCGGGCATGGCGCGGTTGAATTCTTCATTACTCATACTATGTTCCGCGCGGCTAGGGATAGCCCCACCGGTTCCTGGTTGGGGAAACCATAACCGCTGATAATGTTTCTTCGCCAGAGTCATTGCGGCATCAAAGCGAATGATCGGGAATTTACGTGCCACTTCGAGGATGGTCTGTATCACAGCTTCCCGGACCTCCGGGTTAAGATAGTTCAGTTGTGCCGTGTCATTCCAGGGCATGGTTGTCCCGTCATTGCCATGATAGATGAATCGGATATCGTTCGAGCGCAGATCCTGCCGGCGAAAGACAACGGCTGCATCCGTGCGATCGAAATAGTGATCTTCAATCTGAATGCCAACATTGGGGTCCGCAGACAAATTTTCCCCGGTAAAGCGATACGAAGGGTAAGGACATTGGTCGAGAGAGAGGAATCGATCCGGATGATGAATTACCCATTCAGAATCAATTCCCATATGATTTGGAACCATGTCACTTGCGAGACGGATTCCATAATGTGCTGCCTGATCCCGCAGTTTTTCGTAAGCACTTTCACCACCGAGATCGGCAGCAATGCGGTACGCATAAAGCGAATAAGCTGAAGAGATCGCCTCGGGATTTCCACACAGTTGTTTGATGCGCGCAGACGCCGGACTACGTTCCCATAATCCGATCAACCAGAGACCTGTGATTCCCCAACGAGCCAGCGTTTCAATCTCGGCATCCGGAATCTGATCCAACCGGCGGATCTCAGTCTGATACTTTCGGCTGAGTTGGTCGAGCCAGACATAAGAATTCTTGGCAATGAGAACAAGTCTTGGCATCCACTCGCGATCCTGGCTGAAAGCTTCCACTTCAAAGCCACTGCCCCCAGCACGGCGAAATTCTTCCAGATCATATACCGGAATTGGAACAGGTCCCGCTCCGGTAAAACTCATTTTGTTTTCTTCCTTAATGAGGTCGAGGCTGGTCAGCAGGCGATACAGGTATTCGCCTAATAAGGTGGACCAATGTTCCTGGATGTACTGTAGTTGCCCGGTTATAGAATCCGGAACTTCAAGTGCAGGCGTTCGGAGCATGTGAACGAGTGAAGTGTTTGCCGGACCGAAAGGCGGCTGTTGCTGAAAGAATTGTTCGACTTCACGGATAAATTGGGAGTAGCGAGGATCATGGACGAAATTTGTTTCAGCAAAAAGATCCCGATAATTATCGAGCGCCGGGTTGGCTTCGGTGAGCCAAAGCATGATCAATTCTTCAAGCACTAACTCCCGATGCGAAATTCCCGCTGTTTTTGATGCGAGATAGAGTTCAGCGGAAGATTTATTCTTATAAACCTCCAGCGGGGGGTATTCTTCGACAAATTCTTTTAGAAAACTATCGATTCCCGCAGGTGTAAATCGACTTTCAAGATAAAGCAGGAGTTCGTGCAGGATATCAGGCTTTTTTTGTTCCCGGTATAAGTGAAAGATATGGTGGAAAATCTCATCGATCAAGCCCATCGCGTTGACCTGTCCAGTTTTGGCTGCCTGTTCAGGGTAGGTTGATAGATCGCGTTGGTCGTTTAACTTTTGCACGAATCTTCGCACGGCATGAAAATTTGCAAAAATTACATTGCCATCGTAAGAAAAAAGTTCCTCATCAAAACGGTATTTTTCACGAGCCAGACGGGAAATATGAAATTCCATACGCGCTCTCCGATTCTGTGATGGGATAAATGTATTATATCCTTGCCTGAAAAATACCTTCCAGCTAAAGCAGACTGTCAAGATCGGTGGAGAGGCAGTAAAGGGATTCGGCAGTATTCTCGAGATGGATGCTCTCCCTGAGAATTCCAGTTTTCACCATGCGATCGAGCATGGGTTGAAGCAGATTGGGATCCCAGCGAAAGAGCGCATTGGTTTGCTTGAAAGAAGCTGCTCCCAAAGAAGCAAAAAACCGGATCAGCAGTTGTTCCATCGCGTGAGCTTCAGATATGTAACGGGCTTTCTCCGGCAGGTCCGGCAAATAGCGATGGGTTAAGTCATAAACGAAGGCGTAATTCCAGGCTCCCGCTTCCACCACTTTCACCGGTAACACCACCAGTTGTCGCTGCAAAAGATCCAGGGCACGGGTGAACGGCGAATTTGAGCGTTCACCGGTCAGATGGGCTTCTTTCCGCAAAGAAATCGTATCCAGGGGACCTTTCCGTAATAAAGTCTCAAATATTTGTTTTGCTTCCATTGGGAGATGCCCCTGGAAATATTGCTCTTCGAGATCCGCCTCCGGGTCACCATAATTTGGCGAAAGAGCATAGAAGAAAGGAATGGTGTCCATGGAGACAATCGTATTTTTTCCGCGCAGGATACGGGCGTAATACCAGACCTTTTTATCCAGCAAGGAATCTTTCCAGTCCCAAGTGATGTGCCCGGCATCCTCGTGGGCTTCGGCAACCGGTCTTTCGCCTGCCACTGCCGCCCACAGACTTGGAAAAGAGACACCTTTCACAGGCCAGAAAAAGATAAAGCCCCTTTCGTTCACATAGTCAACTGCCTGCTCCGGGGATCTTAAATGCCAATCATCGCTTGAACGGAAGGTTCGTTTGCGAAATTCATCCAGCCTGGAAGCTTTAATCGAGATTTGCATAAGAATTGTGCCCCAATCATATCAAAAATGATTGAGGCTTGTGAAGACTCTCTGGTAAATTAATTCAAATTGCGGAATAAGTGGGTAATAATATTTGATCCACTCCCCCCGATATTCTGACTCATCCCGATTTGGGCTTCAGGTACTTGTGAACCCTCCGCTTCGCCGCGCAATTGCTGGATAACTTCAACAATTTGATACATACCGGTAGCGCCTACGGGGTGACCGCGCGCTTTGAGTCCGCCACGGGTGGAGATTGGGATTTTGCCATGGATCAGAATTTCGCCTTCCATCGCCAGTTGTGGACTCTGACCACGCTCTGCGAAACCATTTGCCTCAAGGGAGAGAGCTGCCATAATCGAAAAAGCATCATGCAATTCAAAAAGGTCAATTTCCTGTGGTGTCACGTTTGCCTGGGCATAGACTTTCTGGCTGGATTCATAAGCTGCCTTCAGAAATAGCGGGTCTTTACGGTGATGAACGGCAAGTGTATCCGTAGCGGCAGCTGAGCCAGCTACGAGAATCGGCGCATGCCTGTTGAGTGAACCAGCCTGATCCAGAGGAACGACGAGAGCGGCTGCGGCGCCGTCACCAATGGGTGAGGCGTCCATGAGGTTAATCGGATCATTAATCATGGCAGCTTTCAGGTACTTTTCAATGCTTACTGGCTCGTGGAAGCGGGCAAAGGGATTATGCATGGCATTGGCATGAGCATTTACTGCGAATGGAGCGAAGTGTTCCTTTTCCCAGCCAAATTCATGCATGTAACGGCGCATCAGTAGGGCATTGAGCGCTACAAAGGATAAACC
>Ga0116192_1002658_pt1 | contig 11712 bp, 10 predicted proteins | sample AD_UKC113_MetaG_FD_89876 | JGI IMG/M metagenome (GOLD analysis project Ga0116192, IMG submission 89876) | Active sludge microbial communities of municipal wastewater-treating anaerobic digesters from Hong Kong - AD_UKC113_MetaG | ecosystem: Engineered > Bioreactor > Anaerobic > Digestate...
ACCTCAGAGGACATCGGCGAATCCCGACCGCGTGGCGCGGAACCAGGCATGCGCGGCGTAGCAGAACAGCAGGCTCAGACCGGCGTAGGCGAGCAGACCAGGAAAGTCGGGGGCGTTGCCCCACAGCGCTGTCTCGCGCGCCTGGTCGATGATGAAACTGAGGGGATTGGCTTCGAACACCCAGCGGTAGGTCGGCGGCAGGGTGTCCACCGGCACCAAGGCCGAGGACAGGAACAGCAGTGCCGTGGCCAGCACACCGGTGATCTGGCCGATGTCGCGCAGGTAGACGCCGAGCGAGGCGAACAGCCAGCCGACGCCGGCGCCGAGCAGCAACAGGGGCAGCAGCACCAGCGGCGTCAGCACCACGGTCCAGGGCGGCAGGCCGAAGCGCAGCAGGTGCAGCACGAGGAACACGAGCAGGTTCATCAGGGCGTGGAACAGTGCCGACAGCAGCATCGGCCAGGGCAGGATCTCCAGCGGGAAGATCACACGCTTGACGAAGTTCGGATTGCCCACCACCAGTTGCGGCGCGCGCATCAGGCACTCGGAAAAGAAGCCGTGCACGATCAGCCCGACGAACAGGATCATGGCGTAGTCGGGACCGCCTTCGGCCGCCTGCGGCCAGCGGCTCCTGAACACCGAACCGAAGGCGAGCGTGTAGACCAGCAGCATGAGGAAGGGCGTGAGCATCGACCACAGCAGACCGAAGCTCGCGCCGCGGTAGCGGCCGAGCACGTCGCGCTTGGCCAGCTCGAAGGTGAGCGAGCGGTGCGCGCCGAAGGCGGAAAACGGGGCGGCGAGGAAGCGCAGCAGGGCTCGGCCGCCGCCACCGTGTGCCTGGGCCAGCGGCGTGCCCATCAGCCCGCCAGCGCGTCGTCCAGCTCGGCGCGCAGGTCGGCCACGTCCTCGACGCCGACGCTCAGGCGCACGAGGTTGTCGGTCACGCCCAGCGCCGCGCGGCGCTCCGGCGGGATCGAGGCGTGGGTCATGATCGCCGGGTGGTTGACCAGGCTCTCGACACCGCCGAGCGACTCGGCGCAGGCGAACAGCTCGGTGCGCTCCATGAAGCGGCGCGCGGCCGGCAGGCCGCCCTTGAGCCAGACGCTGATCATGCCGCCGAAGCCGTGCATTTGGCGTTTGGCCAATTCATGCTGGGGATGCGAGGCCAGACCCGGATAGGCCACCTTTTCCACCGCCGGGTGCTTTTCCAGCCACGCGGCCAGCTGCATCGCGTTCTCACAGTGCGCCTTCATGCGCAGGTGCAGGGTCTTGAGGCCGCGCAGCGCCAGGAAGCTGTCGAACGGACCCTGCACGCCGCCGACGGCGTTCTGCAGGAAGGTGATCTGCTCGGCCAGCTCGGCGTCGTCGCCGACCACCAGCATGCCGCCGACGATGTCGGAGTGGCCGTTGAGGTACTTGGTGGCCGAGTGCATGACCAGGTGCGCGCCCAGCTCGAGCGGGCGCTGCAGGATCGGCGAGGAGAAGGTGTTGTCGACCGCCAGGCGGATGCCGCGCTTGCGCGCGAACTCGGCCAGGCGGGCGATGTCGACGATCTTGAGCAGCGGGTTGGTCGGCGTCTCGCACCAGATCAGGCGCGTGTTCGGCTTCACCGCCGCTTCCAGCGCGGCCATGTCGTTGAGGTCGACGAAGCTGAAGTCGAGGCCGGCCGAGCGGCGGCGCACGCGCTCGAACAGGCGGTAGGTGCCGCCATAGACGTCGTCCATGCAAACCACGTGGCTGCCGCTGTCGAGCGCGTCGAGCACGGTGGCGGTGGCGGCGAGACCCGAGGCGAAGGCGTAGCCGTGGGTGCCGCCCTCCAGCGCCGCCACGCAGCGCTCGTAGGCGAAGCGTGTGGGGTTGTGCGAGCGCGAGTACTCGTAGCCCTGGTGCACGCCCGGACTCTTCTGCGCATAGGTACTGGTGGCGTAGATCGGCGTCATCACCGCGCCGGTGCTCGGGTCGGGCGACTGGCGGGCGTGGATGGCGCGGGTGCCGAGGCCGTGGGGCTGTGCGGAGTGGGTCATGGCGTGCCTTGTCGGGATGCGGGCGGGTGCTGGCGGCGGCGCCAGCGTGCGCGGGGGCAGAGGTCGCCGCGGCTAGTGCACGCGACGACGCAGGTAATTGAGCAGGTCGATGCGCGTGATCAGGCCGAGGAAACGATCACCGTCCATCACAATGGCGACGTGACCGCGGTCGAACAACCGCATGAGCGCCTGGATCGGCGCCTTCACGTCGAGCATGTCGAGCTTGGACACCATCGCCGTGGACACCGGGTCGCGGAAACGCGCCTCGTCGGCATGCACGTGCAGCAGCACGTCGGACTCGTCGACGATGCCGACAATCTTGTCGTCCACCATGACCGGCAGCTGCGAGATCTCGTACAGCTTCATGCGCTGGTAGGCCACGGTCAGGGCGTCGTTGGGCCCGATCACCACGGTGTCGCGCTGTGAGTAGGGGCGCAGGATCAGGTCGCGCAGGTCGCCGTACTGCGGCCGCTCCAGGAAGCCGTTGTCCAGCATCCAGTAGTCGTTGTACATCTTGGACAGGTACTTGTTGCCGGTGTCGCAGACGAACACCAGCACGCGCTTGGGCACGGTCTGCTCACGGCAGTACTTCAGCGCCGCCGCCAGCAGCGTCCCGGTGGAGGAGCCGCCCAGCACACCCTCCCTGGCCAGCAGTTCGCGTCCGGCCAGGAAGCTCTCCTTGTCGCTGATCGCATAGGCCTTCTTCACGCGGGAGAAATCGCTGATCGGCGGCAGGAAGTCTTCGCCGATGCCTTCGACCATCCACGAGGCGCTCTTGGTCGACAGCGTGCCCTCGTTGATGTACTGGGTGAGGATCGACCCGACGGGATCGGCCAGGATCAATTCGGTATGCGGCGAGTGGCGCGCGAAGCAGCGCGACAGCCCGGTCATGGTGCCCGAGGAGCCGCAGCCGAACACGATGGCGTCGAGCCTGCCACCCATCTGCTCGAGGATTTCGGGGCCGGTGCCCTCCTCGTGGGCGCGCGGGTTGTCGGGGTTGCCGAACTGGTTGATGAAATAGGCGCCGGGCGTCTGCTCGGCGATGCTGGCGGCGAGGTCCTGGTAGTACTGCGGGTGGCCCTTGGCCACGTCCGAGCGGGTCAGCACGACCTCGGCACCCATGGCCTTGAGATTGAAGATCTTCTCGCGGCTCATCTTGTCCGGCACGACGAGGATCAGCTTGTAGCCCTTTTGCTGGGCGACAAGGGCGAGGCCGATGCCGGTATTGCCCGCGGTGCCCTCCACCAGCGTGTCGCCAGGCTTGATCCGTCCCGCCTGCTCCGCCGACTCGATCATCGACAGGCCGATGCGGTCCTTGATGGACCCGCCGGGGTTGGCGCTTTCCAGCTTGAGGAACAGCTCGCAGCAGCCCGTGTCCAGATGCTGGGCCTTGACGATGGGCGTGCGACCGATCAGTTCGAGCACGCTTCCGTGGATGGTCATTGACACTCCCGCTTGCGACACGCGCCTGCGGTGGCCTCGGCCCTGATCAAGGGCGGCTGCCGGCGCGCTGATGAAGACGGGATGATACCCGAGCGCCGGCAAGGGCCGCGATGCGGGCGGGAGGCCAAGCCTTTACGGCCAGGCGCCTGCGGCAACTCAGCCACTGCCGGGCGCGGGGACCGGGGGCAGGAGGCCGGAACAGGCGCAGAGGCGAAGGGGGAGCGCGGCGGCATGCTCACGCCCAGACCTTGCGCGGCGGACCCGGCTCGCCCGTGCCGGGACCGCCGTATCGGCCGATGCCGTCAGTGCGGCCGGCTGCGGACTTCCCACATCTGCAGGAGCCGGTCCTTGGTCCAGAGTTTTTCCTTCTTCAGCGAATGCAGGGTCGCGTCGTCCATCGGCAACACCCCCAGATCCGCATCGCGCAACTTGCTGTCCAGTTCCTGGTGGCGCTGATAAAGACTGCGGAACTCCGCATCGCTCTTCATCAGCGCCTCGATCTGATCTTTCTGCTGGTTTTCGAACATCAGCCGACCTCCTCTGGAATGGCAGACAGGCGACAGCGCGCCGCGGCAGCCGCACGGCGGAAGCACTCACCTGGGAAACGGGACGTTCGACCGGGGGGGCGCCGCCCTGGCTGCACAGCAGCCGCACCGCGCAGCGGTGACGGCAAGGGCGATGTCGCGGAGGCGGCGCTCATGGTCGTCGGGACCGGCAACCGCACGGGCGGCACCGGCATCCTGGACCCTACTCCTCCCCCAATGGGCACGCAACCTCGCCCCGCAGGCTGGCCCGCGCGCGGCGAACGGCGTCACGGATACGCACAAACACGCATGGATTTTTGCCCACATTGGTGCCATAACTGCGCCGGCGGGACCCTCGGGCGGCGGGGGAAAACGGCAATGCGGCATTGAACTTGCAGGCACTTCCTGTCGGGCTGGGCAAACATCCGGACGGCGCGCTGCGCCAACCCCACTAGCGAGGCACGTATGGATATCGGCTACTTCCTCAAGCTGATGACCGAAAAGGGCGCATCGGACATGTTTCTGACCACCGGCGCCCCGGTGAACATCAAGGTCGAGGGCAAGCTTTACCCGCTGGGCAACACCGGGCTGCCGGGCGGCATGGTGAAGAAGATCGCCTACTCCCTGATGGACGAGGGCCAGGTGCCGCAGTTCGAGCGCGACCTGGAACTCAACATGGCCATTGCGGTGAAGGACGCCGGCCGCTTCCGCATCAACGTGTTCAAGCAGCGCGGCGAAGTGGGCATGGTCATCCGCGCCATCAAGAGCGAGATCCCCTCGGTGGACCAGCTCAAGCTGCCGCCGATCTTCAAGACCCTGATCATGGAACCGCGCGGCCTGATCCTCGTGGTCGGCGCCACCGGCTCGGGCAAGTCGACCACGCTGGCGGCGATGATCGACCACCGCAACAGCAGCAGCTCCGGTCACATCCTCACCATCGAGGATCCGATCGAATTCCTGCACCGGCACAAGAAGTCGATCGTCAACCAGCGCGAGGTGGGCCTGGACACCCACGGCTACCACGAGGCGCTGAAGAACGCCATGCGCGAGGCGCCGGACGTGATCCTCATTGGCGAGATCCGCGACGTGGACACGATGGAGGCGGCGATCTCGTTCTCCGAAACCGGTCACCTGTGCCTGGCCACCCTGCACTCCAACAACGCCGACCAGACCATCGAGCGCATCCTGAACTTCTTCCCGGAAGCCTCGCACAAGAACATCCTGATGAACCTCGCGCTGAACCTGAAGGCGGTCATCAGCCAGCGTCTGGTCATCGGCAAGGACGGGCGGCGCCTGCCGGCGGTGGAAATCCTCATCAACACGCCGCACATCCGCGACCTGATGCGCCGCGGCCAGGTGCACGAAATCAAGGAAGCCATGGACCGCAGCCTGCAGGACGGCATGCAGACCTTCGACCAGGCGCTCTACCGCCTGTACAAGGAAGGCAAGATCGAACTGGAGGAGGCGCTGTCCAAGGCCGACTCGCGCGACGGCCTGGCGCTGAAGATCCGCCTGGCCGAGGGCGGCGGCGACGGCGGCGATCCGACCGTGGAGCCCGACCCCTTCAACATGGGCGCGTTTGGCTGATCGCCCGGTCTGGCGCCGGTGTGCCGCGATGGCGGCGCCGGCGCAGCGCCGCCACGCCCTCGCTGGCGGCGATCCTTCAGGTCTTGGGGGCGTCCGGCTGGTTCTCCGGCCGCGCGCGCTCGAAGGCCGGCAGGCCCAGGCATTCGGCGTTGATGCGCGCGATGGTGGGAAAGGCCGCCATATCCACGCCCCAGCGCTGCGCGTTGTAGACCTGCGGCACCAGGCACAGGTCAGCCAGGGTCGGCACGTCGCCTTCGCAGAACACGCCCGACGACGGATTGTCCGCCAGCAGGGACTCGAGCGCGCGGAAGCCCTCCTCGATCCAGTGTCGCGACCAGCGTTCGCGCTCCACCTGAGGCACGTTGAACTCGCGCTCCAGGTACTGCACGACGCGCAGGTTGTTGACCGGGTGAATGTCGCACGCGATCAGTTGGGCGAGCGCACGGACCCGAGCGCGGTCGCGCGCGGTGGACGGCAGCAGCTTGGCCTCGCCGTCGTAGGTCTCATCCAGGTACTCGATGATGGCCATGGATTGGCGCACGATGCGTTCGCCGTCGCGTAACACCGGCACGGCGTCCTGCGGGTTGAGCGCGTGGAAGCTCGCGCTGTGCTGCTCGCCACCGTTGGCGGTCAGGTGCACCGGCACGATCTCGTGCGGCAGCCCCTTCAGATTGAGCGCGATGCGCACACGGTAGGCGGCGCTGGAACGCCAGTAGCTGTACAGCCTGAGGCCTTCTGCCGACATGGTGGACCCCCTGCGTGGAAGCCGGTCCCGGAGGCGCCCGGGCGCTCGCGGCAATCTACTCCACGCCCGGCCGCGGCAACAAGCGCGCGCCCCACTCAGTCCGCGGCGTGGCGCTCGATGCGCTGTTCGATGGCACCGAAGATGCTGCGACCAGCGCGGTCAAGCATCTCGATGCGCACCGTGTCGCCGAACTTCATGAAGGGCGTGAGTGGCTTGCCGTGCTCGAGGGTTTCCACGGTGCGCTTCTCGGCAAAGCACGACGCGCCGCGCGAGGTGTCCTGGTTGGCGACCGTGCCGGAGCCGACCAGGGTGCCGGCCGACAGCGGCCGCGTCTTGGCCGCATGCGCCACCAGCTGGGCGAAATCGAACTGCATGTCCTCCCCCGCCTCCGGCGCGCCGAACCACTGGCCGTTGATGTGGGTGAGCAGCGGCAGGTGCACCTTGTTGCCGCGCCAGGCGTCGCCCAGCTCGTCCGGCGTGACGAACACCGGGCTCAGTGCCGAACGCGGCTTGGATTGCAGGAAGCCGAAGCCCTTGGCCAGCTCGGCCGGAATGAGGTTGCGCAGCGAGACGTCGTTGACCAGGCCGACCAGCTGGATGTGCGCGGCGGCCTGGGCCGCGGTGACGCCGTGCGGCACGTCGTCGGTCACCACCACGACCTCGGCCTCCAGGTCGATGCCGTAGGCCTCGTCGCGCACCTGCACCGGATCGCGCGGGCCGTAGAAGCCGGCGCTGACGGCCTGGTACATGAGCGGATCGGTGTAGAAGCTCTCGGGCACCTCGGCGCCGCGGGCGCGGCGCACGCGCTCCACGTGCGGCAGGTAGGCCGAGCCGTCGACGAACTCGTAGGCGCGCGGCAGGGGCGCGGCCAGCGTGGCCGGATCCAGCGCGAACTCACCCGCCACGGGGCCGGTGTTGAGGCGTTCGGACAGCGCATTGAGGCGCGGCGCCGTGTTCGACCAATCCTCCAGCGCGCGCTGCAGGGTGTCGGCAATGCCGCTCGCCCGCACCGCGCGCGCCAGATCGCGCGAGACCACCACGAGGGTGCCGTCACGGCCGCCTTCCTTGAGGGATGCAAGTTTCATGGACTGGGCTTCCTGGAGCGCGCGGCAGACCGCGCGCCGATCGTGGGGACGGAGAAGTGTCGCCGAATCAGGCCGGCGGGCGGAAATGCTTGCGCAGTCCGGCCCAGCACTGCTGGTAGTCGCGCTGGCGGAAGGCCGCGTCCAGCGCCTGCCGGGTCGGTCGGATCACCGCGCGGGTCTCGAACATGAAGGCCATGGTGTCGGTGATGACGTCCGGTCGGCTCAGGTCCGCCGCCGACGCCTTCTCGAAGGTGGCCGCATCCGGCCCGTGCCCGGTGAAGCTGTTGTGCAGCGAGCAGCCGCCCGGAACGAAGCCTTCGGCCTTGGCGTCGTAGGCGCCGTGCACCAGCCCCATGAACTCGCTGGCCACGTTGCGGTGGAACCAGGGCGGACGGAAGGTGTCCTGCGCCACCAGCCAGCGCGGCGGGAAGATCACGAAGTCCATGTTGCTGGTGCCCGGGGTGTCGCTGGGCGAGTGCAGCACGAGGAAGATCGACGGATCGGGGTGGTCGTAGCTGATCGAGCCGATGGTATTGAAACGGCGCAGGTCGTACTTGTAGGGCACGTAGTTGCCGTGCCACCCCACCACGTCCAGCGGCGAGTGGCCGAGGTCGGCGCGCCACAGATGGCCCTGGAACTTGGCCACCAGCTCGAAGGCACCCTCGCGGTCCTCGAAGGCTGCCACCGGGGCGAGGAAATCGCGCGGATTGGCCAGACCGTTGCTGCCGATGGGCCCCAGGTCCGGCAGGCGCAGCGGTGCACCGAAGTTCTCGCACACGTAGCCGCGGGCGGTGCCGTCGGGCAGGGCCACGGCGAAGCGTACGCCGCGCGGGATCACGGCGATCTCCTGCGGTTCCACCTCGAGCACGCCAAACTCCGTCGCCAGGCGCAGACGGCCCTGCTGCGGCACGAGCAGCAGCTCGCCGTCGGCGTCGTAGAACCAGCGCTCGCGCATGTCGCGATTGGCGGCGTAGAGGTGGATGCCGACGCCGCCCTGCGCGGCCGGCCCGCCGTTGCCGGCGATGGTGAACAGGCCGTCGAGGAAGTCGGTCGGTGCGGCCGCCGCTGGCGGCGGGCTCCAGCGCAGCTGATCCGGCGTCACCGCGCCGTCGCCGAAATCGTTGTGGAAGTACGTCGCGGCGGTGTAGGCCGCGAAGGGACCGTGCATCGCCGCCGGGCGGATGCGGTACAGCCAGCTGCGGCGGTTGACGTGGCGCGGCGCCGTAAAGGCGGTGCCCGACAGCTGCTCGGCGTAGAGGCCGTGCGCCACGCGCTGGGGCGAGTTGCGCCCGACCGGCAGGGTGCCGGGGATCGCCTCGCAGGCGAATTCGTTGCCGAAGCCGGATTGGTAGCCGTTGGCTTGCATGGAAGGTCCAAGGGTGGGCGGCCGCCCACCGGTAGGTCGGGGAATCCTCGGGTTCACAGCCGCGCCGGGCGAATGCGGCTACAGCACGCCGCGGCGCATCTGGTCGCGCTCGATGCTCTCGAACAGCGCCTGGAAATTGCCCTCGCCGAACCCTTCGTTGCCCTTGCGCTGGATGATCTCGAAGAAGATCGGACCCACCGCGTTCTGGGTGAAGATCTGCAGCAGCTTGCGCTGCTTGGTCTCGGGATCGGCGTCGATCAGGATCTTGTTGCGGCGCAGGCGATCAAGGTCTTCGCCGTGGTTGGGGATGCGCTGGTCAACCACCTCGAAATAGGTGTCGGGCGTGTCCAGGAACTGCACGCCGGCCGCCTTCATCTTTTCCACCGTGTCGTAGATGTCGTTGGTGAAGCAGGCGATGTGCTGGATGCCCTCGCCCTTGTACTGGTCGAGGTACTCGTTGATCTGCGACTTCGGGTCGGAGGACTCGTTGAGCGGGATGCGCACCATGCCGTCCGGCGCGGTCATGGCCTTGGACAGCAGGCCGGTCTTGGCGCCCTTGATGTCGAAGTAGCGGATCTCGCGGAAATTGAACAGGCGCTCGTAGTAGTCGGCCCACTTCTCCATGTTGCCCTTGTAGAGATTGTGGGTGAGATGGTCGATGAAGGTCAGGCCAAATCCCTTGGGCATCTTTTCCACACCGGGCAGCCACACCCAGTCCGGGTCGTGGATGGTGCCCTGGTCGTCGTAGCGGTCGACGATGTAGAGCATGCAGCCGCCGATGCCCTTGATCACCGGTGCGGCGACGGCCTTGGTCAGCTCGTCGGCGGCATCGAAGGATTCGGCGCCGTTCTTCAGCGCCTGGACGCGCGCCCACTCGGCCAGCTTGTTCACGCGGATGGCGAAACCGCAGGCGGAGGGGCCGTGCACGGCGGCGAAGCGGGCGGCGAAGGAGTCCGGATCTTCGTTGATCAGGAAGGTGCAGTCGCCCTGGCGGTAGTTGGTGATCTTGCGCGTGCGATGGCGCGCCACCGGCGTGAAACCGAGCATGCGGAAGTATTCGTGCAGCTTGGCCGGCTCGGGCGAGGCGAACTCGACGAACTCGAAGCCGTCGATGCCCATGGGATTGTCGAAGGTGGTGACCTGCATGCCGTGCTGGCTTGCCGCGGTGGAAGGCTGGGCGCTCATGGGGTCTCCTGTGGATACGGCGGGGCGCGCGGGCAGGTCGCTTGCGCCGGGGGCGGTCGCCGTTATAGTTTCATATGAAACCATTTGCAAGGTGCGGTGCCGTATGCGCGGGGGCGAGCAACACCAGGTGCTGGAGCTGGAGCGCTTCCTGCCGTACCGCCTGTCGGTGCTGTCCAACACGGTGAGCCAGGCCATCGCGCGCGAGTACGAGGCGCGTTTCGCCCTGTCCGTGACCGAATGGCGCGTACTGGCCATCCTCGGGCGCTACGAGGGCATCGCCGCGCGCGAAGTGGCCGAGCGCACGGCCATGGACAAGGTCGCCGTCAGCCGCGCGGTGGCCTCGCTGGAGCGCGCCGGCCGCGTGCGCCGGTCCACGGCCGACCACGACAAGCGCTGCTCCGTGCTGCGCCTCACGGCCAAGGGCTGGAAGATCTACGACCAGGTCGCGCCCCTGGCGCTGGAGCACGAGCGCCGTCTGCTGGCCCACTTGAACGCCGAGGAGCGGCATTGGCTGGCGCGCATCCTCGACCGCCTGACGCAGGCCGAGCGCCAAACCGGCGCCTGAAATGCGAACGGCGGCCGCAGCCGCCGTTCGCCATGCCGTGCCGTGCCGGGGAGTTACTTCACGCCGTGCATCAGCTTGTTGATGATCGGCGCGATCAGGAACAGCACCACGCCCGCACCGAACAGCAGCCAGAAGCTCACGGTGAAGCCCTTCAGGGCCGAAGCCACCGTCATGCCCGTCTCGCCGCTGATCATGGCGGCCAGCAGGCCCGACAGGTTGTTGCCGTTGGCGATGCTCATGAACCAGCCGCCCATGGCCAGACCCACGGCGCGCTCGGGCGCCAGCTTGGTCACCATCGACAGGCCAATCGGCGACAGGCACAGCTCGCCCACCGTCTGCAGCACGTAGACCATCACCAGCGGCCAGAAGGGAATGTGGTTGTCGGCGCTGACCAGGTGGGTCAGGGCGTACATCAACAGCGCGAACGCCGCCGCATTGCCGAGCAGGCCGAGGCCGAACTTGCGCGGGATCGACGGCTCCGCGCCGCGCTTGGACAGGAAGGCCCACACCATGGTCACCAGGGGCGCCAGGGCGACGATCGCCACCGGGTTCACCGACTGGAACCAGCCCACGGGAAACTCCCAGCCGAACATCTTGCGGTCGACGATCTGCTCGGCGAGGAAGTTGAACGAACTGCCGGCCTGCTCGAAGAAGCACCAGAAGAGGATGTTGAACACGAACAGGGTCAGCATCGCGATCATCTTGTCGCGCTGCACCTTGCCGCCGCCGATGGCCTGCACGGTCATCACGAGGGCGACACCCACCAGCAGCGCCGCGAGAATCCACGACAGCCACTGCGACGACTCGCCCGCCATCAGCAGGTAGACCACGGGGACGGCGAGCAGGGAGCCGCCCAGCACCGCAAGCAGGCTCTTGGTGCCATCGCGGTCGGCCGGCGGGCGACCGATGGTGCCGAGCTGGCGGCGACCAAACCAGAACCACACCGTACTGATCACCATGCCGATGCCGGTGGTGGCGAAGACCACCTTGTAGTTCTGCACCATGGGCGTGTCGGTGACCACGCTGGCGAGCCAGCCGGTGATCAGCGGCGAAACCAGGGCGCCGGCATTGATGCCCATGTAGAAGATGGTGAAGCCGCGATCGCGGCGGTCGTCGGACTGGGTGTAGAGCTGGCCAACCTGGGTGGAGATGTTGGGCTTGAACAGGCCGTTGCCGACAATGATGGTG
>Ga0116192_1002660_pt1 | contig 11703 bp, 12 predicted proteins | sample AD_UKC113_MetaG_FD_89876 | JGI IMG/M metagenome (GOLD analysis project Ga0116192, IMG submission 89876) | Active sludge microbial communities of municipal wastewater-treating anaerobic digesters from Hong Kong - AD_UKC113_MetaG | ecosystem: Engineered > Bioreactor > Anaerobic > Digestate...
ATGTTCAAGGGGGTCATTCAATAAAACGAACACCTGCAATGGCGGCAGGTTTAACAGATCACGTATGGACTATCGAAGAGTGGATTCGATTTCCCGCCGTGCAGTTATGTTAGATCACCACCTAAAATGCAGTTTCTGATTTTAAAATGCAATAAAAAACTTAGGGTTCATAAATCTCGTTTTTGGTGAATGTGCCAATCATCACATATAATTTCTAATCAACCTTCCGAATTAAACTCTTTGAGGTAACCAGATGCCAAATCACATGCCATCATCACTGTCTCTTTCTCAATCTTCGGAACACCACATGACACAATATGAATTGTTTTCGTACCCGGAGTGATCTTCGTTTCATCCGAGTCCCGGTATGGATACACTGCAATAATCTCTTTCTCATCTATGAGGATAACCTGATTTTTTTGCAGGTTGATCGGTTTCTCCATCCCTATCCCCAGAAATTCCTCACCTTCCTGTGCAAATCGCATCGAAAGCTCCCCATGGAGGAGATCAGCATCAAAGGCACCAATTGGTACACCTGTCCGGATTGATGCCAGGTTATATGCATCCACGGCTGTATTGATAGAAGGAAGCGGTTTTCCAGCAAGAATCCGTCGCACCAGGGCTTCAGATGCAGGCCTGGTCTTTGTCGGGTCCACTCCGACGCTCCAGAAGAAATCCCGGTATGCCCTGAAGAGTGGTTCATCTTTGACCTGTTCAAGAGTGAATCGTCCTTTTATTTCCGTGATAACTTCGTTCTTCAGTATCTCAAGACGAGGGTTTTTGTCGGTAATAGATAACGGTCCGATATCACCTTCCACGATAAAAAGCCCGGGAAAGGTTTTCCTGATATCTTCGTGAATAATCATAATTGGTATTGATCCGGCCTGAATGATAAAATGACCGATTTCAGGTGGGATGTCTTATTGGTATATGCCTGACTGGAAGACTCATAGAACAAGACAGGTACGGTCATAGTACAGAATTAAACCAGATATTACTCAAAAACCAAAAAAGGATTTATAAAATTAATTATCCTGTATATCGGTAATACATGTGCTTTACCAGTTCACTACATACAAAAAATGCTGCAACCAGACTGAAAATGATACTCATATGCTCAATCGATGGCGGATAGAAGTGGAATAATGCCTCTCCAATAAACGTATACGGAAGCAGAACTGTTGCAAGGGCTGCTACCAATGTCAGAATGAGAACATACCCGGAAGGCCGTGTCGCCTTATAAAATGGTAATTTGGTTCTAATTGAGAAGAGAAATATAAGTTCGGTCAGAATACTCCCCACAAACCAGTTTGTTTGAAGAACTGTATCCCCCTCGTGCATGAAAAATGCAAAGAACATGAGATCAAATACCGTCACCACCACACCAAGCAGGGTCGCAATCAGCATGATCTCCCGCACTTCATACTTCCTCGGTTTGCGGGTTTCATTTTCATCAACCGTGTCGGTAGCGATGGAAATCATGGGAAAATCTGAAAGAATATTTACCAGGAGTATCTGTATCGGCAGCATCGGAAGGAATGAGATAAACATGGATCCAATAGCAATTGCATAGAAATGGCCAAAATTGGATGCAAGCGTCGCCTTCAGGTACTTGACACTATTTGCAAAAACAGCTCTTCCATTCTCAATCCCGTCAACGATAACTTCAAGGTTCTTTTGAAGGAGGATGATATCTGCAGCTTCCCGTGCGATATCTGCCGCACTTTCCACAACCATAGACACACCGGCAAGTTTCAGAGCCGGAGCATCGTTAATACCTTCACCTAAAAATCCAACGGTATGGGACCGCTGAAGAGTCTCGATAATCTCAAATTTCTGTTCCGGTGTAACCCGTGCCATGACGGCATGTCTGGTAATCGCCTCTGCCCGTTCCTTATCTGGTAATTCATGCATTGCTGACCCGGTAAGAACCATCCCTGGATCATCGATAAGTCCGATTTTCACGCCAACCGCACCAGCAACCTCCGGACTGTCACCGGTGATGATCTTTATCGCAAAACCAAGGTCTTTTGCTTTTTTAACCGCATGAAACGTAGATGGCTTAATGGGATCGGTAAAGGCCATAACTCCAAGAAATTCCAGATCCTGTTCGTCTTCCTGAGATATTTTCTCTTTATCTCCGGGAAATATCCGTTTTGCCAGGGCAATAGTCCGTTCTCCGTTCTTCCCCTTTTCCGAAATCCATTGCTCTATCCCTGCCTTTTGAGAGCCGGTAAGGGTGGAGAGGGCGATGATCAATTCAGGTGCACCACGGACTATCATAAGGTTTGCAGACCCCTCTCTGACAAGAACCGCATTTCTCCTCCTGACCGGATCAAAGGGCAGTTCCATGAGCCGGTGTGGGTACTTCAGAGGAGATGCCTCTCGGTCTTTTATCTCCGTTTCTATTGCAATATCAAAGGGTTCTGTTTTCTCTGTTGTTTCTGCAATGGTCAATGCAGCATATGAAAGGAGATCAGGGTGTGCGTCAGGAGAAAAGTCGGTAACACTCAGGGAGTTTTCGGTTAAGGTCCCCGTCTTGTCAGAACAGAGCACCTCAATACTTCCGATATCTTCAATTGCGGTGAGCCGTTTTACAATGACCTCCTGTTTTGCAAGCTGAAGGGCTCCTCTGGAAAGGGAGACCGTGGTTACCACTGGAAGAGCTTCTGGCACAACACTGACTACAAGGGCGATACAAAAGACAACCAGTTCAAATATATCAGCATTCTCTCCCTTGATGATCAGGTTTGCAAGGAAAATGAAGACCAGGGTGATCAGGATCATGCGTAAGATAAAACTACTGAACCTGCTGATTCCTTTTGAAAACTCACTCTCTTTTGTTGTCTCCACGGTCAGTTTTGCGATCCTTCCCATGGTCGTGCGTGAACCAGTCTCCAGGACCAGGGCAGTTGCTTCACCTTCCACAACAATAGTCCCGCTAAAAAGAAGATTATGACTGTCATAGATATTTTTCGGCTGTGATGTGAGCGTTTCAGCATGTTTTAAGACGGGAACAGACTCACCGGTCAGTGTGGTCTCATTCACGATGAGGTGGCTGGTATTGAGGATTCGGATATCGGCAGGTATAGCATCACCGGTCAGCAGACTTATTATGTATCCCCTGACAAGATTTCGAGACTCGATGGTATGCCATTCATTATCCCGTTTTACCCTGCTTCGAGGACTGATGTACTGTTGTAAAGCCCGAAGCGATTGTTCAGATTTGTATTCCTGGTAAAAACCAAGAGCAGCGTTGATACCAACAAATCCAACAATGATTGCTGCATCGATATGTTCCCCGATAGCAAATACAATACCTGCAGCGACCAGGAGCAGGTAAATAAACGGGGAGGTGAACTGCCTTATGGCAATTTCATACCATTTGACCTGCGTTGCCGTAATCTCGTTTTAACCCGTCTTTCTGAAGGATAATTTTGGCATCACTTTCTGACAGGCCATATGATAGGGAAGTGTGAAATTTCTCCTGAAGATCTTCTAACGTGAGTGATGCATGGGTGAATATGTCTTGTGTTGTATCACTCACGGGGTCATGATTCGTCATAGTTTCTCCTGGTCTATTGAAAAAGGTGAGGTCAGCCGGTTGTGGTGATAGATCCCTGCTTTCTCATTATGATGAGATTGATAATAATGATTGTGAGTCTTTTTTACCTGTTATTAGTAACTTCTTGTGTAGTTATAGGTAATAATGACCATTTGAATTATTCTCATAACGTGAAGTATATCGATCCTGAACATACAGAAGAAACAACTGATAATGCAGATTTCTAAAAGAATGGATAAAAATTCGGGTTCTTCCATTGGTTATTTATCTATCTCCATCTCACTGATATTACCATTTTATTGGTAGGAATCTCCTTGCTATCCTTTCTTCTTGTGTTCGGTTGTATCTTTCCCGGAGGCAGCAGAGACCTTTTCTGATAGTTCCTTTATTCTCATGCTGATATCTGTCCCAACCCTGACTCCGACATCAGTGATAGTCAGAGGAACCTGGATGAGAAGATCTTTTCCACGTGATACATCCTCAAGTCGTGCCTGAATATTCTGATGTGCAACCTGATCGGCTTTTTAATAGTCTCACCAACCGGATTTGTGATAGTACTAATAAGCCGGGAAAATTTCCGGATTAGATTCTCTTCCGGTTCAGGACCTGGAGACTCATCTTTCCTGATTTCCGATGGTTCACTCCCTGATCCTAATCCTATTTGCCTGTCTTGTCCAGTCTCCAGTTCCAGGGCATAATGAATAAGTTCCGAGGCCGGGATGGTTTTTCCGGTCTCATCAACGGCGGTGATATTATTTAATTTTCGTCTGTTGCCATCTGATGAAGTATTTGAGTGGCGTTCTTATGCATACCACCGGCAAATGTTGCCATGGTTCCAACCAGAATCATGATCTCCTGCTTTCGGTCAAGAACCATCTGGACACCTAGATAAACTTTTTGCACCTGGCTGAGCATGGATATTGATTTGGGAAAAGTGGCAGGAACACCAATTGATTCAAAAACTCCCGAAAACAGTACGGCAATGGCTCCGATGAGCTCAATGACAGTAAAGAGGGCATTTACCTGTGACTTCAGGATGTCATCTTCACCCGATGATTCATTTGTCCTGGATGAATCAGTTCCCCTAGACAGATAGACATCAATCTCCTGGTGCCTTTGATGGATTGGTCCATCATTGAGTGAATTGATGATATTCTGTTCTTTCCCGTTATCTATGCCGTCAAGAGCCTCATATACAAGATCCTCAAATTCCCTTAATAATCTGCAATAATTCTGTGATAACCCATTGCTTGCAGGTTCCTGACTGGAAAGTATACATGCGGATGTCAGAGATCGAAGGAGAATGAATTGCTTATAAAAACCAGATTTTGTGGCTTCTCGAATGTAGGGAGTACCCAAATACTGGTAGATATCTCCCTAATCTCCTGAAGAGCCATTCTGGCTGAGAGGCGATCTATCTGGGTTTTGTTTTCGTCTTGTTTGGATGCTTCTTCTACTTCTGGTATTTTCATGGCTTAAAATCCTGAATATCGCAGTCTCAATATTAATATCCACACAACGGACGTAATGGACTACATTTTCCATGGTCCATCTGATCAAAAGTACAGCAATGACTGTATAGATCATTGGAAGCTACATGGCCTCGAAACTCCAGTGTCATATCTGTCATGGTATAGGGGCCGGGAATAATATCAGATACCGTCATGTTATCTGGTGACAGATGATTGCCATCGGAATACTCCAATGGGGCTATCTTTAACCATAGGGTCTGGTTCTCATCGTAATAATCCATATCCGTTGCCTGGATCATAAATGTTAGAGTATCCCCTTCATTATTCACCAGTTCGATGTTCCCGGCACTGGAGTATCATGTGAAGAAGAGATGCAATTTATTCAGTATGTATTACTCTTTTCCCTCCTATTCTGGATTCCTGTTCTGGTGGATACCTGATGACATAGCCACGGGCAATCTCCATTATTGATTGTCTCCTCTCCTATCCGTCACTACTGGTTTCGTTAAAAAAAATCCGAATGGCTCAAAGGCCTGGATATCTCTCATGTATGGATTCTCATTTGAAGCGATTGAAGGTATGATGAATCGGAAAAATTCACTGGAAAATTGTTCATTACTAAATCCCTCCGCTTCAATTACCCGTTTCCATTTATCTTCAAGGGATAGAATGCCCATAAAAGATATCATCAGAAACATCGAAGTCAGGAATGGATCAAGATCTGCCCTGATAGTTCCGTCATTGATCCCCTCCTGAATGGCATCACACAGGATTAGACGACAGGTACCATACCCCTTTCCAATATCAGCAGTATATGGATTTTCTTTTGAAAAACGTTCAGATCCATAGAAATGAATGAGCCGGAGATAATCAGGGTATTCCTGTGAAAACTGGTAATACGCCTGACCCATAAGGGCTACCTTGACAATTCCCGGTGCCTGTTTCTCCATGCACCCTACATATTTTTCCTTAAGAATCTCCACACCACGAAGGACTATTGTAGCAAAGAGTGCTTCTTTATTTTTAAAATAGAGATAAAGTGTCGCTTTATTTAATTCCACTTCCCGGGCGATATCATCCATGGAGACCTCTTCATATCTTCGGGAAAAAAAGAGTTTTTCTGCTGCCTCGATGATATCTGTCCTTCGCTGCTGCTTTTCCCTTTGTCTTCTCTCTATTATTCCCATTACCTCACAACTCCTGAATGAAATGAAAGAATACCCGCAAGCATGATGAAATCATTGTATTACCAACAATAAAACCCGGAGTATCGGACGAACAGTTCATATAAAAATTTCCGGGTTCTTTCGTTCACTATAGAGCGTGTGAAGACGTACTTGTGCATCTTTGACAAGCCCTGGTTTCATCGTTCTGGCATGCTCCGGACAATTTTTCATACATGCACAACAGGTGATACATTTTTCGACCTGAATCAAACGGGAATTTTGAGAATCAATTGCACCCACCGGACATTTTTCAGCACATATCCCACACTGTGTACAGTCATCGCTCACTTCGAGAAAATCAACCGTCCATAATGTTGTATCTCCCCGGTAGGGTGAAACACCGGGAACCTGAACATCGGGTATCCGGGAGATATCTGATATGTTCTGCAGTTTCTGTTGGATCTTTTGTCCAAATATTATTGCCTGGTGTATGTCTTCTGCATCCGGACGACCATGGGCTGTTGGAACGTTGGGCGATGAGAAAGAATGCTCCCCGATGAATGCTGCACCTGCAATTGGGATACATCCGCCTTTTATCATGAAATCCCTGAGTTCAAGGAGTGCATCATCATAGACGCGGTTTCCATAGACCACAACACATACTGCAGGTGTGTTTTCAGCCTTGATTGCATTCAGCCAGTCGGTTAGCAATGCAGGAATTCTCCCCATATACACTGGAACTCCGATAATGATCAAATCGTGTTCTGAGGTTATGAGTGGTTCTATTCTCGCATCAGGGGTGGTAATGTCAATTCTTTCAATTCTTTCAGGATTTAATCCCCGTGCAACGCTCTCAATGACGGTTCTGGATGTTCCGGTAGGAGAGAAACAAACAAGTTTTACTGTTTCAATGTTCATGAGTTATCCTCGTTTTGTTCTTTTGATTCGATTGTTTTCAGCAACCATGCCATATTCTGTCCGGCTTCCTTTGCCCGAGCAATACCTTCCTGATCTGCCAGGACATCTCCTTTATTAAGCCCGATCCCAATTACCGGACTTCCTGTTAGAATCATTCCACTATACAGCATGAAATAGAGCACCGTATCTATGGTATGAGTGGCACCTGACCTTCGGACTGCCGTTACTGCAGTTCCCACCTTACGCCTGAAAAGTCCCTTGTTAGCTCTGGCAACCAGGCCGGCACGGTCAATAAGAGATTTCATTTCAGGGGTGACATCAAGGAAGTAGACTGGTGAGCCAAGGATAATTCCATCCGCCTCTTCTATTTTCGCAATGCAGTCATTCATGATATCGTCATGGAGAATACATTGACGATCCTGGTTCTCGAAACATTTCCTGCAGCCCGTACATCCCCGAATCATCTGTCCCCCAACCTGGACAAGTTCAGTAGGAATGCCTTCTTTTTCAAATTCGGTCAGGACATACCGGATGAGGATGGATGTGTTTCCGTCTTTTCGGGGACTTCCGTTGAATGCAACAACGTTCAGTTTTTTCATCTTTTCTTCCTATCAATTCATTCTCTGCAAGACTCTCTCATCATCTCTGCTATCTATCCATTCGTCGATGAGTGCACGGGTAATGCTAAATCGTGGAGGTAACTCGGGTAAATGGTCCCGGTCAAACCATGCGGCGGTTTTAATCTCATTGCCATCCGGAATTATTTCTCCATCATCATAATAGGCAATAAATCCGAGCATGAGAGAATCAGGGAAGGGCCATGGTTCACTGGCACAATACCGGATATTTTTTATCGAAATACCTACTTCTTCACGGACTTCCCGGAGTACTGCCTGTTCAACTGTTTCACAAGGTTCAACGAAACCGGCTATAAGACCATATCGTCCGGATGGACCATCTCTTCCCCTGACCATGAGGATCGAGTTCTTGTTTTGAATCAGAACAATGATTGCTGGTGATAACCGCGGATACATGACATGGTTACAGGATGGACAGATTTTCGCTCGTTCGGTTTGTGACGAAATCGTTGCCATACCGCATCTTCCACAAAATCGGGTGGTCTGATCATAATGGATCAGCTGGATTGCAAGTCCTGCAATTGCAAGTTCATCGTCCGGTATGAGCCCTGCCAGTTCCCTGACTCCATAAAATATTCCTTCTTTGTGAAAGGTCATGCCATCTGGAATAGTGATTGCATAATACACCTGTGACCCCTGGTGACCGAGATACACCGCATTTTTCACAAGGTCTCCTGGTATATCCGGAGATATGTTCTCAAGAATGGTTGATTTTATCCCTTTGGATACGAAGATTTTCCCGGTATGTATAAACACAAGGGAGGTATCATCCGGGGGTTGGTCTGGTACAGGGTACTGGGATTGCAATAAATGGGTTGCAAACCGTGCGTTATGTCTCATGTTAACCTCCTCCTTTTCATAATTTGTTTCTTCATTTGTCCGACATTTTTATCTATGAGATTGTGCTGGTTCCTCACCGGTGAAGTCCTTACATATTGTTATCTTTAAGTTATAATATAACCATTGGTTATTTCTTAACTATAAGTTATTTTTTAGACAACGAGTTCATTTAATTATTCTGGAATTTCAGGAAACAGCAGATGGGAGAAAGAATTATGATGTTAATTTTCAAGTATCATGTATGACAGAACTGGCCGATCATCATATGAAAACCGATCCCAAACGGGTTATAATTGCATATCTTATCCTTGTGATTGCATTCTCCTCTATATTCTGGTACCTGATCGCAGCAAAACCACAATGGGCTATAGACAACGGAATTCTCCACCATTCTCTGTTTCTCCTCATGTAGTGTCCGGGGATTGCTGCACTCATCACGCGTTTAGTATTCCAGGGAAATTTCGAGGGGATTGGATGGAAGATGGGGAATTTCAAATGGTGGATTATTGCTATGATCATTCCCGTACTGACTGGTTTTATCATGTTTGGGACAGCCTGGGTAACCGGTATCGCACCATTCTTATCAGAAAAGGCAACTGAAATGATTGCGCTTCCAATGATGGGAGCACTCATAACCGGTCTTATCTGGAGTATTATATCGGCAACCGGTGAAGAGATCGGGTGGCGGGGGCTGCTCGTTCCAGAGCTGGGAAGAGTAACATCATTTACCTGGATTGCTCTCTTCTCTGCATTTATCTGGTTTTGCTGGCATGTGCCAGTGATGCTTGCCGGAGGATATGGCGGTCAGGGAGGGCTTATGTATTCGCTGCTCATCTTTTTCCTTTCAATGATTGGTGGATCTACCCTGTTTGCATGGATTCGCCTTCGTTCCGGAAGTGTCTGGCCGGCTGCTCTTCTCCATGGATGTGATAATTTCTTCACTCAGGAATTATATCCTTCACTGGCGGCAGTTACAAAAGCGGGAGGGGAAATGCTTGGTGAATTCGGCTGGTACATGGTACTCATCAGTTTAGTTATCGGTGTGGTATTCTGGTACCTCAGGTTCATGCTCCCTCCAATGCCAAAACCTGAAGGCGGGCTCTGATACGAAATTATAGTGATAGTAATGAAGAACCGTGCAGTTCTGGAAATCAGGTTCAGATAAATAATGACAGATCGGTGGATTCAAGAGGGCTCATGTACCATGTGAGATCCCATGATAGCGACCGGATTTCCCAACCGAGACAATAAATGACTTCAGTTTTTCAGGGTGGGGTCATTTTATTATTATACGCTGGTAATATCTCTCATTCGCATAATGAGAGACTAACATGACAGACATGGATCCGGTTGTTCATTTTGAAATGCCTTATCAGGACAGTACCCGTGTTGCTTTATTTTATGCACAGGTTTTTGGGTGGCAGATGCAGCTCCTTGGAAAAGAGATGGGTGAATACATTCTGGCCGGCACAATAGAGACTGATACTGATCACATGCCTCTTCATTCCGGTGGAATTAATGGTGGTTTTTTCCCAAAAGGACCTGACATGCCCCAGTGCCCCTCTGTTGTCATTGCAGTTGGTGATATCAGACAGGCGATGAAAAAGGTATCTGATGCCGGGGGGTCCATCCTTGGCGAACCGGTCTTAATATCTGGTATTGGCATGTATGTGGCCATAATTGACACGGAAGGAAACCGGGTTGGCGTGTTAGAACCGATTAACAGGTAAAACCATAGTCTCTTGTAACTAGGATTCTCACTTTCCAGGCTAAAATAGGTAAATATGAACCGGAGCACTACCGGATATTTTCCAGGTATTGCCTTCCGAGTTCATCTGATTTTATGATTGCGTCAAAAACCATCTGTTCTGTCACGTCAAATGGCTCACTATCCATAAAGTTTTCCGGACTGCATGCAACGTGAGCAACTTTCCATACATCATCATGAGACAGGAGATCATCACTAATTCCGTCAAAGCTAACGGGGAGCCCCACACTCGTACAGAACTGGAAAACTTCACTTAGTTCATCTTCAGATCGGTTTTCCAGAACCATCTGAACTATAGTTCCGAATGCGACAAGTTCCCCATGATACCGATGGTGACACTGGGGAAGGACGGTCATGGCGTTGTATATCGAATGAGCACAGGCAAGACCGTTGCTTTCAAATCCGACTCCGCTCAGATAGATATTTGTTTCTATTATATTCTCAAGCTCCGGCGAACATTCCTGTCGAAGTGCAGACTCTTTTGCCTTCACTCCATCACGGATAAGGAGGTCATAGCATAATTTCGCCAGAGCGAGTGATGTGTTTGTACCCTTTCCTCCGGCAAAATTATCATGGCCTGATGCAGCATTTGCCTGTGCCTCAAAATATGTGGATAATGCATCACCCATGCCGGCAACAAGAAACCTGACCGGTGCCTCTGCAATTATTTCACTATCTACCAGAACTACAGCCGGATTTTTAGGGAGAAGCAGATTTCCGTCAAACACGTGATCTTCGGTATAGGTAACTGATATAGCACTTGTCGGGGCGTCCGTTGAGGCAATGGTGGGTATTGATATGACCGGAACGTCTTCATAATACGCAACACCTTTTGCTGTATCAAGAGCTTTGCCTCCACCGGCCCCGACGACCACTGTGCAATGAGAGTTCCTGAAAACCTCCCGGAGTCTGTCAATCTCTTTTTTCGTACACTCCCCCTGGAATTGTTCAAAAATCAACGTCAAACCGGAACCTTGAAAACTCTTTTCGATAATCCCTTTCAGATTCTGGTAGGCAAACGTACCCATGACAAAGAGAAATGGTCCACGAAATCCAGATATATGATCTGATATTCTGGAGAGTTCGCCAGCTCCCTGAATGTATTTGAATGGTGATGCCAGGATCTTTGGTGTCATCGTTCCTTTCCTTCTTAAAGATGGAACACTATGGTTTTTATGAACTTTGAAATGGTGAAAAAAGAGTGTGGATAGGGAAGCAGTGTTATGCACATCAGACGGTTGCGATCGGAAATTCCATTCTTCTTTGAAAGCCTTGAGAGTTTCCCGGAGTAACAAGCCAGGTTGTACTGTTTGAGTAACTGTATCGCTCAATGGTG
>Ga0116192_1002661_pt1 | contig 11698 bp, 9 predicted proteins | sample AD_UKC113_MetaG_FD_89876 | JGI IMG/M metagenome (GOLD analysis project Ga0116192, IMG submission 89876) | Active sludge microbial communities of municipal wastewater-treating anaerobic digesters from Hong Kong - AD_UKC113_MetaG | ecosystem: Engineered > Bioreactor > Anaerobic > Digestate | place...
CTTCAAAGACCAACCCGAAATGCCGCCGGTAGGGCGCCTCGTAGACCACCCTTTGATCCTCGTCCACCAGGACGCTGTTGATGCTTACCGATCCGACGTCGACCCCTAAATCATAAGCCATACGGTATTTCCCTTACCATGCGAATCCCACTGCAAAAGCACGCGCCCAAGGCCGGAGTTCCGGGCCCCGGGCAGAAAAACGCAGCTTCCTCATCGGCGCAATGCCGTGGGCTGCCCCTCGTCCAGCCCACGTACCCGGCTCGGCCCCGGGAAACGCACCGACATCCGACGGGCGAATTCCACAAAATAGAAACGTGCGATTCAGGACTCATGCAGATATGTACCCGGTCCGTTCTGCAGAGACCGGCGGAACTCCGTCCGGCCCGTCCGGCCCCGGCGGCCCTCGATGCTTACGCGGATGCCGGGGGGGTCTCGAACCCTTCAGGTTGCCGTCCCGCTCGGGATAGAGGCGTTCCTGGGACGGCCGGTCCCAAAGTTTTCGTAATATAAGTTTTTTGAATTCATTGTTCAATCGTTGATCGAAGGGCGGCGATTATGAACTTGACAGGAAGCGGAAGTTGAAGAGAAAGTGCGAAGACCTCCACCCCGCGCAGTGGGGCAGGAACCCCAGGAACGGAACCGGTTGGATTGCCCCGGAAATGATACGCATTGAAAACCTCACCAAGAACTATAAGAGCGTTCAGGCGCTCAAGGGAATCAGCCTGCACGTGGCGGAAGGGGAACTTTTTGCGTACCTGGGGCCCAACGGGTCCGGGAAAACCACCACCATCCGGGTCCTCACGGGGCTTGCCGCCCCGACTTCCGGCAACGCAACCCTTCACGGGTTTCACATTCTTCGAGACACCCTCAAGGCAAAACGGCAGTGCGGACTGGTGCCCCAAGCCATCAACCTGGACCAGGAGCTTACCGTCCGGGAAAACCTCGAGATCCACGGCAGGCTTTTCCAGATGCCGCGCAGCGAGCGCAAGTCGAGGATCGAGGAACTTCTGGACTACATCGGCATGAAGGATCGCAAGGACAGCCCCGTAAAGCACCTTTCGGGCGGAATGAGACGGCGGGTCATGATCGCCCGGGCCCTCATGCACTCCCCGCGCATCCTGTTCCTGGACGAACCCACGGTGGGGCTGGACCCGACCATCCGCAGAAAGATCTGGTCCTTGATCAAGAGGATTCAACAGAGCGGAGCCACCATCTTTCTCACCACTCATTACATCGAGGAGGCCGAGTTCCTGGCCGAACGGGTGGCCTTTCTGGACGAAGGACGGATCGTTGCCGTGGATTCCCCCCAGGCCTTGATGGCCCGGCTTGGGACCTGGGCCCTGGACGAAATGGTCGATGACAACATGGAAACCCGGTATTTTCAGAGTCGAGGGGAGGCCAACGCGTATATCGCCCGACAGCAGGGAAGCTTCTCCCTCCGGAGGGTGAACCTCGAGGATGTGTTCCTTTCCCTGACGGGCAAGAAGGTCCTGCCATGAAAGGATGCCTGGCCGTCTACCATCGCGAGGTCTTGATCCTGCGAAAGAAGTTGGTCAAGCAAGTCGCTTCCATGGCCGTGGCTCCCCTTCTTTACGTCCTGGCCTTCGGCCTGGGCATGGGACGGCACGTGGAGATCCAGGGGCGAAGTTACCTGGAATTTCTCATCCCCGGCCTGGTGGCCATGAGCAGCATGACCCAGGCCTTCGCCATAGCCAGCGAGATCAACATCGCCCGCTTTTACTGGCGGATCTTCGAAGAATTCCAGGCGGCACCCATCGGAAGCATGGCCTATGTTACGGGAGAGGTCCTGGCGGGGATTACCCGGGCCCTCCTTTCGGTACTGGTGATCCTGGCCATCGCCCTAAGTTTTGGGGTGGTGCTTTCTTACAGTCCCGCGTTCTGGCTGGGGGTCGTTCTCAACAGCTTTGTTTTCGCCTCCCTGGCGGTGGGCATGGCCATGCTCGTCAAGTCCCATGCGGACCAGGCTCTGCTCACCAATTTCATCATCACGCCAATGGCTTTCCTGGGGGGGACCTTCTTCCCCGTGGACCAAATGCCGTCCTGGGTTCAGAAGCCCCTGGGCCTCCTTCCTCTCACTCATGCCGCCCATGCCGTACGCACCGCCGCATTCGAAGGAGCACCGGAAGCCTTTCCCTATGTTCTTCTCGCCTCCATGGGCGTCGTACTCTTCGTCTTCGCCCTCTTTTGCGTCAACAAGGCCAAGGAGTAGTTTCAACCCATTGGTGGAAGAACCCTGGTTCTTCCCGAAAAACAACCCGTGTCGGTCGCAAATCCCGCGGACGGATGCCGAGACGGAAGAAGGAATGAAATCCATGGCGACGGCAACAGGGGCCCCACGGACGGGAATCGCCTTCGGAGACGGGTTCCTCCCCGTGCCGCCGTGGACAGGAGGGGAGGAGGAATGGGACTCTTGAAAAGCTGGCGGGGAGTGAAGGAAATCAAGAGACTGGGGACCATCACCCGGGTCCTCCTGAAACACGGTTTTCGGGACGTGGCTGAGCGGCTGTGGGGAGCCAAGGCCGGGAGACCCGAAAAAGACCCGGAGGAGGGAGGCCTGCTCGTCCGCGGGTTTCCGTCCCCCCGGAGAATCCGCCTGGTCCTCGAGGAATTGGGGCCCAGTTTCGTGAAGCTGGGTCAACTCATGAGCACTCGGGCCGATATCTTCCCCCCGGAATACATCGCCGAATTCGAAAAACTCCAGGACCGGGTTCCCCCTATCCCCTTCAAGGATGTGAAGGCCGTCATCGAAAAGGAACTCCGGCGACCCCTCGATCAAATCTATGCCCGATTTGACCCGGATTCCATCGCCGCGGCCTCGGTGGGACAGGTTCACACGGCCCTGCTGTTTTCCGGGGAAAAGGTTGCCGTGAAGATCATTCGACCGGGGATCGAATCGAAAATCCGGGACGACATCCGCCTCATGTATTTCATCGCCCATCGCATCGAAAAGTCCTTCGAGATCGGGCACATGATCGGAGTCGTGAACCTGGTGCAGGAGTTCGAACGAGTCATCTTTCGAGAGCTCGACATGCTCATCGAAGCGGGGAGCATGGAGAAGTTCGCGTATAATTTCCGGGAAGTCGATGAAATCCACATTCCCAGAGTCTATTGGGACTACACCACCCGGTCCGTCCTGGTCATGGAGCATGTGGACGGAATCAAGATGGACCAGGTGGATGCCATCCGCGCCCACGGAATCGACCCCAAGGAGATCGCCCTCATCGGCTTGCGGACCTTTTCCCGCCAGCTGATGGAGTTCGGGTTCTTTCATGCCGACCCTCATCCGGGCAATACCATCGTCTTGTACGACGGTCGGGTGAGTTTGGTGGATTTCGGCATCACCGGGTACCTGGACGAGGAAACCATGCGCCAGATTGCCCATCTCTTCCTGGGCTTCGCCCAACACGACTACGACCTGGTGATGGAAGCCCTTCTCGATGCCGGAATCCTCAACGAAGACCTCATGGACTTGCGCGCGTTTCGCATCGATCTCAAGGACGTGAGCGAAGCCTTCTACGGGCGCTCCCTGCAAAACATCTCCGTAAGGGACGTGTACGATCAGCTCATGCACCTGGTGCTCAAGTACAACATTCGGCTTCCCCGAAATATCCTGCTCCTGTTGAAGACCTTCATTCAGACCGAGGCTTTGGGAAAGATCCTGGGAAGCGACGCCAGCATTCTCGAGGTGACCCGACCTTATGCCAAAAAGCTCCTGAAGCAGGGGGTCGAAGCCCGGAGCATGCGGAAGGACCTGGCCAAAGACGCCCGCACCGCAGGGCTGTACATGAAAGCCTTTCCCAAGCACGTGCACGACATTCTCAAGGCCGCCTCCCGGGGCAAACAGCGGGTGGAACTGAGGCACGACGGGTTCGATCGACTGGACGCCCAGCTGGAAAAAGGGGTGAACCGGCTGACCGTGGGGATGATCATTGCGGCCTCCATCCTGGCTGCAGCCCTGGTGTTGAATTCCGACCAGAAGGTGATGGAATTTGCCCTGAACTTTTTCGGTCCCCAGACCCTTTCCCTGACCTCCCTATTCGGACTGGCGGGCTACATCATTGCCACCGTCCTGGGTCTATGGCTCATCCTCTCGATCCTGCGCTCGGGAAAGCTCTGATCCCTCGAGCGGGTCCCTCCCTATTCCGTCGTTCCCGTCCCCCAGGACCTGCCCGGCGGAAATGCGTGCTTCCCGTTGCCGTTTCGTCGGGGCCCGTTTTCTGGTAAAGTGCGCCGGGATTCGTTCCGAGGTTGCGGGTCCCCTAAACCTCCGAGGGCGGCCCGACCCTTCCCGGCCGGACACTGCCGCATGCCGACAGCGGATCGCGCAGCGCTCAATCAAGGACGGACTGAAACAAGGAGAATGGATGGAGATCACCAAGGAGAAGAAGCTTGAAATGCTCCGGTCCATGCTGCTCACCCGGCGTTTCGAGGAAACGCTGACGGAGTTGTGTAAGATCGAGGGCAAAATCCCAGGCATGATGATCCTGAGCACGGGGCAGGAAGCGGTGGGATCGGGAGTGTGCGCCGCACTCCTTCCCGAGGACATTCTCATCTCGAACCACCGGAGTCACAGCCATCTCCTGGCCAAGGGAGCGGACCCCAAGGCCCTCATGGCGGAAATTTACGGGAAGAGAACGGGCTGCAACAAGGGAAAGAGCGGAACCCTGCACCTGGCGGTGCCCGAAGTCAACGCCCTGTGCACCACCACCGTGGTGGGAGGAGGGCTGCCCATCGCCGTCGGAACGGCCTTCTCTCAGCAGTATCGCAAGGAGAAGACCGTGACGGCGTGCATCTTCGGGGACGGCGCCGCCGACGAGGGGTCCTTTCACGAGGCCTTGAACCTGGCGAGCCTTTGGAGCCTTCCCGTGATCTTCGTGTGCGAAAACAACCTCTACGCCGGGGCCCAACGCTATGAGGAACACACCCGGGTAAACAACATTGCGGAAAGGGCTTCCGCCTATGCCATGCCCGGAGAGACGGCGGACGGAAACGATGCCCCGGCCGTCTACGAGGCTACCCGGAGGGCCCGGGAGCGGGCTGTTTCGGGGGAGGGACCGACTCTCATCGAGTGCAAGACCTACCGCTGCCGCGGCCACGGAGAAAGCGACCATCAGCATTATCAGCCCAAGGACGAGATTGCGGCATGGCAGGCAAAATGTCCCATTCCCCGACTTCGGGACGAGGTCCTCGACCGGGGTTGGATGACTCGGCAGGAACTGGAAGACCTGGAATCCCGGGTCCGGGAAATCGTGGCGGAAGCCGTGCGTTTCGCCGAGGAGAGTCCCTACCCGGATCCCCTGGACGCCCTCGAGGATGTCCTGGTCTCTTGAGGATGTTCCAACGGTTCACGATGCCCTGGAAAGGAAAAGATACCATGCAGCAATTGGGAATGGGACAGGCCGTCCATCAAGCCCTTCGAGAAGAGATGATCCGGGACGAGCGGGTGTTTGTCGCCGGGGAAGGAGTCGGGGTGAGCATCCACGACAGTCCGATGCTGCCTACGGCGGGATTGCTCAAGGAATTCGGCCCCGGTCGAGTGAAGGATACGCCGGTTTCCGAGGCCGCCATTGCGGGCCTTGCGGTGGGGGCCGCCGTGGCGGGGCTCAGGCCCGTGGTGGAGATCATGTTCAATCCGTTTTTCACCCTCGCCTCGGACATGATCGTCAATCATGCGGCCAAGCTACGCTACCTGTCCGGGGGAAAATCGACGTTTCCCCTGGTGGTGCGCATGAAGAGCGGAGCCGGCTTCGGGGCCGGATGTCAGCATGCACACAACCTCGAGGCCTGGGTGGCCCACAGTCCCGGTCTGAAAGTGGTCATGCCATCGACCCCGGCCGACGCCAAAGGTCTTCTCAAGTCGGCGGTTCGGGACGAAAACCCCGTCATATTCATCGAGGACATGTTGCTCTATTTCGTTCCGGGACCCGTCCCCGAAGAGGAGTACCTCACTCCCATCGGCAAGGCGGATGTGAAGCGGCCCGGCCGGGACGTGACCGTGGTGACCTGGTCCAAGATGCTGGGGGTGGCCCTCAAGGCCTCGGCGCAACTGGCCCGGGAAGGCATCGAGGTGGAAGTGGTGGATGTGCGGACCCTGGTCCCCCTGGACAAGGAGACCCTCCTCGCTTCCGTTCGCAAGACCGGCCGCCTGGTGGTGCTCCACGAAGCCACCCGCACCGGGGGCTTTGCCGGGGAGATTTGCGCCCTGGTCGCCGAAGAGGCCTTTTCGAGCCTCAAGGCCCCCTTGCGAAGAGTGACGGCCCCGGACATTCCCGTCCCCGTCAGCCCGCCCCTCGAGCGCTTCTTCATCCCCGACGAAGCGAAGCTCATAGCGGCTATCCGAGAGGTCCTTTAGGAGGCCGTTTTCTCGACTTCCACGGCCCCGGAGACGGACCACGGCGGATAAACCCCGTCTTCGGGGCCGCCGCGTCGCCGACCCCGGGGGGTTGGGCGCACGGAATCGCCGTGAGGGGAACGTCCCGTGCGAGAGCCTATCCCCGCCGGCAAAGGCGGGCGGGAATCAAGCGGCTCAGTCCGCGATCATGTGGCCGATTACCAGCAACGAGATCACGAAGAGAACGGCAACCGGCTGGGTGTGCACTTTGTAGACGCTCTTGAGAAGGGAGTTTGGACAGAGCCGCAGCTTCATGACGATTCCCAGGGTCATCATGAGGGCGATCCCCAGGAGACCCCACTCGGGCAGCGACGTCGAAGGACACCGGGACAGGGAATAGTGGAGCAGAGCCAAGGCCAGGATGATCGGGTTCAGGAGGTAGTGCGGTTTCATCGAGTATTTCTTCCGGGTGCCGTTGAATTTCTTGAGAGCGTTCTTCCATTGGGGGCTCAAGGGGGAAAATCGGTTCACTCCTTTGATGAGCAGGCTCAGGGACACGCCCAGGTTGGCCGCGGCAAAGCTCCAGGCAGCCACCTGGCCCGTGGTCTCGTTGCCCTCGTCGTGATGTTTTCCGGAAAACCTTCCAAAGCCCTCACTCCAGCTCGTGGGATCGTGTTTTCGAGAATGGTCCCTTTTTCTCTTGTGGTCGTCGGCCGAGCAAAGCGCGGCCATGGCGGCAAATGTGACGGCCAGTAAAAAAGTCACAAAAACCAGGAAACGTTTGCTTCGTGCCTTCTTCACTCTTCCACCTCCTTGCCGAAATGCCTCGAAAACCTTCAAACCCTCCTGCACAGTCTAGTTGAATTGAAATCTCCCGTGAAAGCTCTTTGGGGGATAATTCCTGGCAGATCACCGGGTGCTGTGGTAGAAGTGCCGTGCACGAGGCCTGTGGGACCTTTGGGAGGATCTTCCGGTCCTTCCGGGGTCGTGTTCCTTTCTCGTGCCACCGTTGGGCCGCCCCGGTGTGCGGCCGGTGAGCTTGTACTCCATGCGCCCGTAGGCGCCGAATCGAGAGTTGACTCCATGGAAGAGACGTCCAAAAACGGCGGGATCCTGTATGCGGTAGACGAATCCCCCCCTTTGTGGATGGTGATCCTTCTGGCTTTCCAGCACGTGGTGATCATGTACGGAGAAAACACCCTTTTCCCGGGGATCCTGGGAAGAATGGCCAATGCTCCGGAGGAGCACATTGCCTTTGCCACCTTCGGGGCGGTGGTGATCAGCGCCGTGAGTTCCCTTCTGCAGCTGATTCGCTTTGGCAAATTCGGGTCGGGCTTCGTCATTTTCATGGGGAGCTCGACCGCCTACCTTGCCTGCAGCCTGGATGCGCTCCATGCGGGCGGTTTTGCCCTCCTGGCCACCCTGAGCGTCCTCAGCGCCCCGGCGGAACTCCTGGTATCCTACTTTCTCAGGCACCTGCGAACCATCATCACTCCCCCTGTGGGGGGGATCGTGATTCTGCTCATCGTCATCAGCCTCATGCCCGTCTGCCTCAAGGAATGGATGGGGCATCCGGGGGAACCCCACTATGCTTCCCGGGAAAGCCTGGCCGTGGGGATGATCACCCTTTTCACCATGCTCAGCATCAACCTTTATGCGGGGAAGAAACTCAAGGTATGGGGTCCCGTCCTGGCCCTGGGAGTGGGGTATGTGGCGGCGTGGACCTTCGGGATCCTGGACTTCGAACACTTCAAAGGCTCGGAGTGGATGGGGTTGCCTCGGGGGAACTGGCCGGGGCTGACCCTGGATCTTCGATGGGAACACCTTCCCTTGCTGGCGGCCTTTGTGGTGGTCACCGTGGTCAATTCCATCCAGGCCATCGGCAATTGCATGCTCGCCCAGAGCTATTCCGTCCGCGATTTCAAGAAGGTGGACTACGACCGGGTCCAAGGATGCCTGTATGCGGACGGGACCGCCAACATTCTTGCTGGCCTTGCCGGGACCTTGCCCAACGAAACCTACGGAGAAAACGTCCCCGTTCTGGGAATGACCGGGGTGGCTTCCCGTTCCGTGGGCTTCCTCGCGGTGGGATTCCTTTTCTTTCTGGCGTTTTGCCCCAAGATCAGCGCCCTCATCCTGGACATGCCGGGGCCGGTTTTCGGGGGGTTCCTGGTGGGGCTCTTGGCCCTGATGTTTCACTCGGGATTGCACCTGATCCACCAGTCGGGCATGAGCCCCCAGATGGGGCTGCTCATCGGCGTCAGCATGTGCGTCGGGATGATGGCCGAGAGCCGGGAATTCTTCTCCGGAACCATGCCCGCCGCCCTCCAGCCTTTCACCACCCGGGCCGTGGCGGCCGGGGGGCTCATGGCCCTTGTCCTCAACACCATTTACCATTTCCAGCCCAAACCCCGCGTTTCCTTCAAGGTGGAAGGGGTCCCGGAAAAGCTGCCGGACCTTGTCCGGCAGTTGGCCGACGGGGTGGAATCCCTGCAGCTCACCCCCTCCCAGGCGTCCATCCTGCAACTGTCCTGCGAAGAAGTATTCCAGCACATCCAGAGCGAATCGGAAAGCGAGGGGGTTCCGAAAAGACGCGTGAAGTTCAGGATCGTGCGACTCGAGGAGGGGGTTTTCGTGGAAATCCGCGCTGCCACCCGCATGAGCGACGTGGACGGCCCCGCGCGGCCGGAAACCTTTGCCTGGGCGAGCGAAGAAGATTGCAAGGCACTGGGGCTCTACCTGATCCGCAACATGGTTCGGCAGATCCGCCATGTTCATATCTCGGGATATACCTACGTCTCTTTCATCATTCCTTGACCGGCGGCGTGCAGCGTCGGCCATGTTTCAAAGCCTTTTGCCGTCCATCCCAGGAAGTCCTTTTCCCGGACACGCATCGGGTGTAGTCTATAGGCCTTCGTTCCCCGGTGATCTCGGTTGACCCTCCCGTTGAACCTCCCGCTCGAATCGATCGGCTCCGCCGCGCCATTGACCCCTGCAACCGCCAGCCCGGTTCTATCGGCTGCAGGGACGAGCCCGCATCCGCTGCCGAAAACCCCGAACCCCGAGTCTCGAGTAGCCGAGGCTCCGGGTCCCGAACGAGCTTTTGGCAGCGGGAGAAGCGGTTGATCGAAAACCCCAGCAAGAAAGGAGACGTCATGAAACCTGCGTCACGGAAAGCCTGGAGATTCATCTGTGTGGTCATGCCGGTCTTGAGCCTGCTCCTGTTTCCCTTTCTCGCCCGCGCGGACCTCCCGGTGGTGACCCTCATCGCCACGGGAGGTACCATCGCCATGAAGATCGACCCGGTAAAAAAGGCCCCGGTACCCGCCATCTCCGGGGAGGACCTTTTGTCCACGGTCCCCGAGATCGGGGAGTTTGCCCGCATCGAGGTTCAAAATCTCTCCAACGTCCCTTCGGATTACATGGACCCCGAGCGGTGGATCGGGCTGCAGAAAGCCGTGGTCGCCGCCATGGCAAGGCCTGAAGTGGTCGGAGTGATTGTCTCCCACGGCACCGACACCCTCGAGGAAACCGCCTACTTTCTCGACCTGACGGTTCCCGGCGAAAAGCCCATCGTCCTCATCGGGGCCCAGCGGAATGCCTCGGAAAAAGACTTCGACGGTCCGAGAAACCTTTTGAACGCCGCCAGGGTCTGCGTGTCGCCCGACGCCAAGGGCAAGGGATCCATGATTGTTCTCAACAACCAGATCAATGCCGCCCGCGAAGTCGTCAAGACCCATACCTCGGACGTGGAAACCTTCAAGTCCGGCGACTTCGGGTTTCTGGGAACGGCGGACAACGACCGGGTGATCTTCTACCGATCGCCCCTGCGCAGGCAGCATATCCCCCTGACCAAGGCGACCCTCCCATACGTGGAGATCGTCACCATGTACGGCGGTGCCGATGGGAAGCTGGTCAAAGCGGCGGTGGACGCAGGTGCCAAGGGGATCGTCATCCAGGCCCTGGGGTGGGGCAACGTCAACGTGCCCATGTTCGAGGCCATCAAAGAAGCGATGGGCAAAGGCGTGCCCGTGGTCATTTCGACCCGAGTCCCCAACGGGAGGGTCCTGCCCGTTTACGGCTTCCAGGGAGGCGGCAAGACCCTGAAAGAGGCCGGGGCGGTTTTTGCCGACAACCTGCCTCCCCAGAAGGCGAGGATCCTCCTGATGCTCGCCCTCCAGGAAACGCCCAAGGCCGACCGGCTCCAAGAACTGTTCGATCGCTGAGGGTTTTCCCCTGAGCAGGTCCTTCACCCTTCCCCGGCCTCCGCCCATCGAGGGAAGGGGAAAACTTTCTCTTCCCCGGCGGGAGGGGAATGGGGACCGGGGGGGACTATCATTCCGCGTCGTCCTTCAACACTCGAACCATACCCGGGCGAGGCCGCCTTCGGGGCGGCCTCGCCCGGATTTCATCCTCCATTCCCGCACCCGGTCGGCAACCGTTCTTTCGCCCGACACGGCCATGGCCCTTCGCCGTAGGCAATGATCTCGAACCCACGTGGGGCGATTTGGCCTGCACGAATCCCATTTCCTCATTCCTACGAAGGCAGGACTTTCGTGCAAACGGAGTGCACCCTGCGGCATGGATGATTCCAGCGCAGGCGGGCCCCGGACAGCGCCCGTACCCGTTGGATGCCGGCCGTGGCGGGCCTGACGGGCTGATGCTCTCGGAATCGCTCAACTCGGATCCAAACGACAGCCGGTTCTCCCGGGGAAGGCTTTCCCGTGGAGTCCTTTTCCGAATTCTCTGCCTGCGGCAGAGGACCTTGGGCCAAAAGCAACCTCCCCCGAGGTCCAAGGATCGTCCCGGGTTACAGCTTGAGAAACCAACGTTTTCTATACAAACCGTAGACCACCAGGAAGACCGCCAAAACGTTCAGGACGGCATACAGGAGGGAAGCAAGCTTGGAAGTGCCCGCCAGGGCGTTGAGAAAGTCAAAGATACAGTGTTTGAGCCGAATCCGGGGACCTCCTCCCTGGGGGGCAATGGTGACGAGTTTCAAGAGATCGTCCAGGAGCTTGGATAAGCCGTACGCGAAAATGGCGTTCGTTCCGAATACCACGAAGGGAAACGCCCACTTGCGGTACCCTTTGCCGTCGATGAGCCAATAAAATACGCCGAAACACAGCAAGGCCCAACCCGTCATGAAGACGCAGTAGGTGCTGGTCCAGAGACTCTTGTTGATGGGAAGCAGGGGATCGAGGGCCAAGCCCAGGAGAAGAAAAAGGACACCGGCGGCGAGCATTCCCAGGGTCTTGCGGGGGATGGAGTGAGCCGTTCTCAGGCAGTGACCCGCCAGGACCCCGAAAAGCGTGGATGAAACGGCAGGAAGGGTACTCACGATGC